>Ga0182024_10009264_pt1 | contig 20416 bp, 15 predicted proteins | sample P32metaG_FD_120480 | JGI IMG/M metagenome (GOLD analysis project Ga0182024, IMG submission 120480) | Permafrost microbial communities from Stordalen Mire, Sweden - P3-2 metaG (Illumina Assembly) | ecosystem: Environmental > Terrestrial > Soil > Wetlands > Permafrost | place: Sweden: Stordalen... | reverse complement strand
TTCCCAGATATCCGCCAGGATTGATGATTGCGATCTGGCCTCCCGCCGGTTCTTGAACACTCTGCCCAGAAGGGCACCTTGCCAGACTCTTGATCTGCCGCGGAGAACTCGGAGTTTTTCCTCGAAGAAGGTGGCTTTCTGCCAAGGGTTCAGAAGCAGAAAATTTCGCACGTGGAACGAAAGCCTTTCGATTTGGCGATATAGTTTTTGTCCGACGGAATCGGGAGGACGGTTGGACCAATTGACCGTATCGAAGAGCGAGAGGAGCGCCACTTTTTCACCGCGAAGGCAGAGTTGCCGAGCCATTTCCAAGGCGACCGTCCCGCCCATGCAATAGCCGCCCAGTTGGTATGGACCCACGGGCTGGATTTTTTTAATTTCGGTGATGTACAGGGTGGCCATATCCTCGATGTTCGTTACATACGCGCTTCGACCGTCCAAACCGCGGGATTGGAGCCCATAAAACGGCTGATCAGAACCCAGATGTCGCGCGAGGTCACGGTAAATCAGGACATTTCCGCCTCCCCCGTGAGCACAGAAAAAAGGCCGACGAGAGCCGTTCGGTTGTATCGGAACTAAGCAAGACCATTCCTTCGACAACCCTTTCGTGGTTATTACGCTAGCGAGGCCGGCCAGTGTCGGGGCCTCGAGCAGCGAAGCCAGGGGAAGCTTAACGGAAAAGGACTTTTCAATCGACGTAAAGAGGCGAACAGCGGAAATCGAGTGCCCTCCGAGATCGAAGAAATTGTCGTGTCGTCCAACCCTCTCGACTCCCAGAACGGAAGCCCAAACCATTGCAAGTTGTTTCTCAGTTTCGGTTTGCGGTTTCTCAAAGCCGTCACCATCCGGTCGCGGCCCGGATTTTGGAGCCGGCAGCGCGCGCCGGTCAATCTTGCCATTGGGCAATACCGGCAGAGACTCCAAAAAAACGATCGCAGAAGGCAGCATGTAGACAGGAATCTTCGCTTTCAGAACATCCAGCAGGTCCAGCGGCTTCGGCGGCTCCTGTGACGAGGGAACAACGTAGGCGATTAGGCGCTTATCACCGGCTACGTCTTCGCGTGCCGCGACGACAACTTGCCGCACCCCCGGGCAGGCGGTAAGAGCGTGCTCTATTTCTCCCAGCTCAATTCGAAAACCGCGAATTTTCACCTGCTCGTCGGTCCGGCCCAAACATTCGATCTCGCCATTCGAGCGGAACCGAGCGATATCGCCGGTTTTGTAAATCCTGGCCCCCGGCTCGTCGCTAAAGGGATTCGACAAAAACCTTTCGGCCGTAAGCTCGGGGCGGTTGTGGTAGCCGCGCGCCAGGCCGTGTCCTCCGATGTATAAATCTCCCAATGCTCCCACCGGACGCGGCTGCAGGCGTTTATCGAGTATATAGACAGCAGTATTTGCGATAGGCCGCCCAACAGAGATAGTTTCCTGATCCTGCGTGACTTGTTGAACGGTTGACCAAATCGTCGTTTCCGTCGGACCGTACATGTTCCAGAGCGAGCCCACTCTCGGCAGAAGCTGCCGAGCTAGTTCCTCAGGCATGGCTTCTCCACCACACAGGACTTTCAGGCCCTTCTTTCCTTGCCATCCTGATTCAAGCAGGAGTCGCCAAGTCGCTGGTGTGGCCTGCATCACGGTGGCTTGGGAATCGTTGATTAACCGAGCGAGCTTTTTGCCGTCGACCACTGAATCTTTGCTAGCCAGAACACAACGGGCTCCAGAAACGAGAGGCAAATACAACTCCAGCCCACTGATATCGAAGGATATTGTGGTGACAGCCAACAGAATGTCGTCTCTTGAGAGCCCAGGACTTTTCTGCATCGAGAGCAAGAAGTTGACCAAGGCCCGGTGCGGTATGGATACGCCTTTCGGCTGGCCTGTCGAGCCGGACGTGTAGATCACATAGGCGAGGTCGTCCTGGCAAGCGGGAGGGCGGGGGGTAACACTTCCCTCCAATCCGCGTGACCAATCCGAATCCAGAGCTACAAATTCTTCGGCAAGTCCTTCCAATCCCGCTCGCAGGGCTCTCGTTGTGGAGATCACTTTCACCCCAGAGTCCTTGGCAATAAAATTTAATCGTTCTCTGGGAAGGGCCGGATCGAGTGGAACGTACGCTGCTCCCACTTTTAGAATCCCCAAAAGCGCGACCGTAAGATCAAAAGACCGCTCCATGCACACACCGACCAAATCACCTGGGCTCAAACTTAACTTTTGAAGATAGCAAGCAAACCGGCTGGATCGATCGTTGAGCTCGCGATACGTCAATTCACTGCCGCCGGAGACGAGGGCTATCCTTTCGGGTGTGGCGAGCGACTGATTTTCGATCATCTGGTGCACGCAGATGTTCGATGGATAAGGGGCTTTCGTATCGTTCCACTTAATCAAAACCTGATTTCGCTCGGCTTCACTTAAAACAGGCAAATCTGAAATGCGCGAATCGGGATTCGTCAGGGCGCCCGCAAGCAGCGTTTGCCAATGCCCGAGCATCCTTGAGATTGTTGAGACGTGGAAAAGATCGGGATTGTACGTAACCGGACCAAAAATTCCTTCCGGCCGACTATCCGCTACAACCATCAGGTCGGCCTTGGCTCCGCCATTTCCAACTTCCTCCGTCCTCAAATCCCATCCCGGATAGCGGCGGGGCATTTCCGGCTGGAGAGAAAAAATGATCTGAAATAATGCGTTTCGGCTCGGATCGGACTTCCGCTGAACGGATGTCACGACTTCCTGAAAAGGCATTTCGTCGTGTGAAATCGCATTTACGACGACGTGCCGCACTCTCGACACCAATTCTCTGAAGCTGGGATTTCCCTTGAGGTCGATACGCAGCGCCAAAGGATTCACGAAATCGCCCGCCACCGATTCAACTTCGGGCCATTTTCGTCCGGCAGACAGGGCGCCCAGGACAATATCAGTCTGTTCCGTATAGCGGTGCAGAACGGCCGCGAAACCCGCGAGGAGCGTTACGTAGAGAGAAACGCCTTGCTCGCGAGTAAACGATTTCAGCGCGGAATTGAGATTTTTCCGAAGTTCAAAATGCTCCACCGCTCCGCGATGAGACCGCACAGGCGGCCGGGGACGGTCGTTGGGCCATTGCAGGACCGGCAGTTCGCTCCCAAGTTGCATCTTCCAATAGGCCGTGTTCTCCACTCGTGTCGGCGACACCGTTTGCCGCTCCCAGTATGCGAAATCGGCATACTGAATCGGCAACTCCGGCAGCGGCGAAGGGCGTTCGTTCGAAAACGCGTCGTAAAGAGCGGCGAGTTCCGGCACGACCACACGGTAAGCGGTCACTCCATCGAACACAAGCTGGTGGAAGGTCATGCAAAGGCGGAATTCCTCGTCGTCGAGCCGAACCAAGATGGCCCGCAGCAAGGGGCCGTTCTTCACATCGAACGGGCGACGCGCGTCTTCCGCTGCAAGCCGCAAGGCTTCCGTCTCTTTGCTGGAAACGGGGAGGGCGCGCAGATCGAAATCTGGAATATCACAAATCGCGGGCGGCGGATGGACGATTTGAACCGGCTGTCCTTCCAGCGTATCGAAAGTGGTGCGCCAGATTTCGTGCCGCCGCACCATTTCTTCCAGACATCGCCCAAGTACGCGCGCGTCGAGACCGCCGTGGCGATGTATGGAGATGGGCTCGTTGTAAATCGGAAAGTCTCCCGCCATTTGCGCGTGCAACCAAACTTGCTCCTGAGCGAAAGAGAGCGGAACCTGGGCTGAAGCAGGCCGGCGCGGGATAACGAAAGATTCGGTGGAGAGCCCGGACCTTCCTCGTTGCTTGAAGCGCTCAAGCAAAATGCGTTTCACATCGGAGAGCGGAGCCGGGTCAGGAACTGGATTGCCGGTACTCATGCTGGATCGCTTTTAACGCTAATGCTTTTCGAATTACGCGCTCCAGTAAACGATAGCAACTAAATCGCGGCTCCGCAATGTAACTCAGGAGGCGCCGATGCAGACAAACGCAGGGAAATCAACAGAGGAAGATTGCCGCCTCGATTACCGGAATTGTAACCACAGAGATCGACATGTCGGGAAGCGGATTGAATGGCGCGCTGGAAATCAATGCGACGAAGGTTTCGGTCCGAACTGCGCGATGGCATGCAGCGAGGAATCTCGATGCTCGTAATATTTTTCGTAATAGGCGCGATATTCGCCTCCGCGAATGCCGTCGATCCACTTCGTATTCAACTTGTACCAGTCAATCGTCCGGCGGAGACCGTCGTTCAAAGGAATTGCCGGCTTCCATCCGAGTTCGCGTTCCATCTTTTTACAATTGAGGGCGTATCGCCGGTCATGGCCCGGACGATCCTTGACGTAAGAGAGAAGCGATTCCGGTTTGCCAACCATCTGCAAGAGTCGCCGCGCAATCGTAAGGTTTTCTTCGATATCGAGACCGCCGATGTTGTAGACCTCGCCGATGCGGCCGCGATCAAGAACCGCGAGAACTCCACGACAGTTATCTTCCACGTGCAGCCAGTCGCGCTGCTGCTTGCCATCGCCGTAGATCGGCAGAGGCTTGCCGTCGAGCGCGTTGGTGATCATCAAGGGCAGAAATTTCTCGGGGAATTGATAGGGTCCATAATTGTTAGAAGACCGGGTGATCAGCGCCGGGAATCCGAAGGTCCGAACGTAGGAACGCACCAGCAAGTCGGAACTTGCCTTTGAAGCCGAATACGGGCTGCTCGGCGCCAGCGGCGTATTTTCGTCCGCGAAGGCGCCCGGAGGCATATCGCCATAAACCTCGTCCGTGGAAACATGGAGAAAGCGCCGGACCTGAAGTTTGCGTGCCACTTGCAGAAGAATGAACGTGCCCGTGATATTCGTCTGTATAACGGGCGCAGGTTCATAAATGCTTCGATCCACGTGTGACTCGGCGGCAAAGTGAACCACTGCCTCGCAACCCGCCATCGCCGCTTCCACGGCTGCCGCGTCACAAATATCGCCTTTGAAAAAGGCATATCCGGGATTGTCCGCAATCGAGGCGAGGTTCTCCAGATTTCCGGCGTAGGTCAGACTGTCGAAGTTGACCAGGCTATAGCCTTGATTGAGCCCTAAAACGTATCGAATGAAATTAGAGCCGATGAAGCCCGCACCCCCCGTCACGAGAACTTTCATCGGGAAACTCCGTGACCGGAGGGTAGTTCCGAACGCTTTCCAAGCCCGGCTTTATTGGCTCCCGTCTTAGCAACCAGAGTATTGGCGTGCAGCAACGATTCGAATGTGCCGGCATCGGTCCACCATCCGTCCAGGACCTCAAACGTCAACTTGTTTTCGTCGATATAGAAGTTATTCACGTCCGTGATTTCGAGCTCGCCTCGGCCAGAAGGTTTCAAACGGCGAATCTTCTGAAACACAGTGGCGTCGTAGAGATAAATACCGATGACGGCATAGTTCGATTTCGGAGCCTTGGGCTTTTCCTCGATTCCCAGAACGTGCTTGCCGCGGACTTCCGCGACGCCAAACCGCTGCGCGTCAGAGACTTCCTTCAAGAGGATTTTGGCTCCGTCTTTTTGGTTTTTGAAGTTCTCGACAGCCGCGCAAATATTATTCTCAATAATGTTATCGCCGAGGATTACGCAGATGGGCTCGCCTGCGGCGAAAAACTCAGCCAAACCGAGCGCTTCCGCAATACCGCCTTCGCCTTCCTGATATGTGTAATTGAGGTGTTTCAGGCCGAAGTCGCGGCCGTTGCCGAGAAGTCTGAGAAAATCTCCGGCATTTTTTCCGCCGGTGACCAGAAGAATTTCTTCGATCCCTGCATTCACGAGGGTCTGAATCGGATAATAGACCATTGGCTTGTCGAAGATGGGAAGCAGGTGCTTATTGGTCACTCGAGTGAGCGGATTTAACCGGCTACCTGTTCCCCCAGCAAGAACGACACCCTTCATGAGTTCCTCCGCCTCAGGCCTTCGGCTGCACCGCCATTCGGCTTCCATGCGGCGATCAATTATCGCCTCCGCCTTGCCGGGAGACAAGAATAACCCGAAGATTCGTATTCAGAGCGCCAATCGATTACGAATCGGTTGATGAGGGAGCGCTGGAATTATCCGCGAGCGATTTAACTTCTACAGGGTTCACTATAGTGCTTCATAACGAACGATGCAGCAATTTCCCCCGCGGTCCCTTCTAGAAAGTGTCAGAGAATATTACGAAGATACTTGGAGGACTAGCGATGCCAGGCAGCTCGTATCGTGGTGCGGACCTTGCCGAGGTCGTCACGGCGAATTACGCCCGATACGCCATCGACGCGAGGTCGAGCCAATTCACGGTTCATGCGTTCACCAGCGGACTTGCGGCGATCGTGGCGCACAGTCCGAAGTTTGCTATCCGCGACTTTAGCGGAGATTTAGGATTCGTTCCGGACACCCTCGGCGAAGCATCCGTGCGACTGAAAATAAGGGCGCCCTCTCTTGAGATCATGGATGAGGTCGATCCAACGCATCGCGCCGAACTTGAACGGAGAATGTTCCATGATGTGTTGGAAACGCACGCGTTTCCGGAAATCGTTTTTGAAAGCTCGCGGGTAACTGCGAGCAAAGTCAGCGAAAACAGATATAGCGCCAACGTAACAGGCAATTTAAGGTTGCATGGCGTTACCAACAGTCACTCGTTCGCTGCTCAGGTAGTTGTGAGTCCCGACACAGTCAGGGGCGTTGGCGAATTCAAAGTCAGACAGACTACCTACGGCATCAAAGTTCCGTCGTTCCCTGGCGGCGCAATGAGGGACGAGTTGAAGCTGGCTTTTTACATCGTCGCTTCACGGCCGCGATAATCTGGGCAGCCTCCGAGCAAACCCTTCGCTTAGCAATTCTTGCTTAATGCTCTATCGCGCTCGAAAGCGGTATCGGGCAACCGAGCAACCCATGCCGATCCCCAAAAGACACCCTACCGACGCAAAACCCAACTATTTTACAGGGAAGGCGCCGCGGTTTCCGGGCCTCGGTTCGCCACCAAATTCGTTTGACTGCAATTGGTTGCGTTCGTTAGGATATCTTCAGGTGTCCCTTACAAGTTAACCTCGAGTTGTAATCCACTATGGTAAAAAGATCGAAACCCGTCGTTGTTCAGAAACTGACTGCGCTTGAGAAAGCACGCAGCGGTATTCGAGGCCTGGACGATATTACCGGCGGCGGTTTGCCGAAAGGCCGAACCACAATCGTTTGCGGCGGTCCCGGATGCGGCAAGACAATGCTCGGAATCGAGTTTCTCGTGCGTGGGGCACTAGAATTCAATGAACCGGGCGTGCTCATGGCGTTCGAGGAAACTCCCGATGAAATGGCCACGAACGTGGCGTCGCTGGGCTTCGACCTCGAAGACCTTGCCGCTAAAAAGAAATTATTTCTCGACTATGTTTTCGTGGAACCGAGCGAGATTCAGGATACAGGCGACTTCGACCTCGAAGGATTATTCATCCGGCTGCAAAATGCCGTAAACGAGGTTGGGGCCAAGCGGGTGATGCTCGACACCGTTGAAGCGTTGTTTTCAACCTTTTCAAATTCGCGAATTCTGCGCGCCGAATTCCGCCGGTTGTTCCGCTGGCTGAAGGAACGGGGCCTCACGACGGTCATCACGGCGGAGAAAGGCGACGGCACATTAACGCGATACGGCCTCGAGGAGTACGTTTCCGATTGCGTGATTTTGCTGGACCATCGCGTAAAGGATCAGATTTCGGCGCGCCGAATGCGCATCGTGAAATACCGGGGAACGAAGCACGGAGCCGACGAATATCCATTCCTGATCGATGAACAGGGAATGTCCGTGCTGCCCCTCACGTCTCTGAAGTTACATCACGCCGCATCGTCCGAACGGGTATCCTCCGGCGTCCCTGCCTTAGACGAGATGCTTGAGGGCGAGGGCTATTTTCGAGGGTCGAGCGTCTTGCTGAGCGGCACGGCGGGGAGTGGCAAGACGACACTCGCCGCCTACTTCGCGGATGCCACGTGCCGACGTGGCGAACGTTGTCTGTACATCGGTCTCGAGGAATCGGCAGGCCAGAACATGCGAAATATGAAATCGGTGGGCATCGATTTCGAGCCCTGGATTGCGAAGGGACTCTTCTTCCACGAAGCGTGGCGACCGACCCAATTTGGCCTCGAGATGCATCTTTTGCGCATCCATAAGTTAGTCGAAAAAGTGAAACCGACCACCGTGATCGTCGATCCGATCACGAACTTCGTCAGCAACAGCAGCGGGCAGGAAGTCGAGTCGATGCTCATGCGCCTGATGGACTTCTTTAAGGGAGCGGGCATCACGGCGCTTTTGGTGAGCCTGACGCGTGGAGGCGCTCTTCTGGAGAGGACGGAAGTGGGCATATCTTCCCTTGCCGATACGTGGATACTCCTTCGCGACATCGAGCTCAATGGTGAACGCAACCGCTGTTTGTACGTGCTGAAATCGCGCGGGATGGCGCATTCCAATCAATTGCGGGAATTTATCATGACCGACCACGGCATCGAACTTATACCCGCGTACGTCGGTTCCAGCGGGGTGCTGACCGGGTCGTCTCGCGTGGCGCAGGAAGCCAAGGAGAGGGCGGAGGCAGCCGCGCGCGAATGGGAAATTCAGTGGAAGCTCCAAGAAAGCGATCAGAAGCGCCTCGCACTTCAGGCGCAGATCGCCGCGCTGCAAGCAGAACTCGGCTCGGAAGAACGCGCCATAGAGCAAGTGAGCCGGGAAAACCGCGATCGAGAAAACCAGGCGGAACGCGACCGCAATGAAATGGCCAAAAGCCGCCGTGCGGCCGATTAAGAAGAGGCGCCAAGTCGTCGAGAGAGGTTAGTCGATTGAAAAAAAACTCCAAAGGTTCCAAAGCTCTTGACCTGCGGTTGTACGTTGCCGGCCAAACGCCAAGATCGCTTGCGGCCATATCCAACTTAAAAGCTTTGTGCGAGGAACACCTCGACGGCCATTATCATATCGACGTGATTGATTTGGTCAAGAATCCGACCTTAGCGAAGGACCATCAGATACTCGCGATTCCTACGCTCGTGAGAAGTTTGCCTGTTCCCATCCGCAAAATCATTGGAGATTTGTCGGACACGGCGCGCGTTCTGGTCGGTTTGGATATTCGAGCGGCGAACAAGAAACGGCCGGCCAAACCGAAAGCCCGATAATGCGGTGGCCCCGGTTGAATACACATTGCCGCGCTGCTTTTACAGTGTTGACCCTATAGGCGGGCCCCTAAATCTACTGTAAATGCTACCAACAGAGATATTATGCGAAAAAAGCGGGAAAGACTTGAGCGCCGTGAAAGGTGGACGGTGAAACACGCGCCTCCTGCCGCGGCTACCCATCGGAAGGGTGCGACAACTGAGTTCGAAGAAATTGTGAACGCCATCCGTGGCGGTAGCGTAGACGCTTTCGTCACGGAGAGTACGAAGGGCCATCAGGTCCTAATCTTGCAGGGTGCGGAAGAAGCGCATCCCTATCGAATGCTGGTGGAGAGCGTCAACGACGGTACGGCAACGCTGGATTCGGCTGGAACGGTTCTATATGCAAGCCATCGCCTGGCAAAGATCCTTGATGTTCCCCTTCGAAAATTAGTGGGCACTTGCCTGCAAGACCACGTCAACAGCCTGAGAGACCTTCTCGACAAGCCGATTCGCGGCGACAGCCAGATAGACACGGTCCTGAACTCGAAAGACGGGAAGCAACGCACGATCCGGTTTACCTTCATCATGGTGAAGAATTCCAAACCGCCGAGCATTTGCGTGGTCGCCACGGAGTTGACGGACTTAGTCGAAGCGAAGGGCGCGCTGGTGTCGAATGAAGAATCGCTCAGGCAGCTCTCCGCCCGCTTGCTGCGCGTGCAGGATGAAGAGCGCCGCCATATCGCGCGCGATTTGCATGATGTTACGGGCCAGAAACTGGCGATGCAATCGATGGCGCTCTCGCAAGTTCTGTCGAAATCCGCCGGACTGGATCAGGAATCCCGCCGTGTGTTGTCTGAATGCGCCGATCTCACGAAACAAGTCAGCGAAGAAATTCGGACACTTTCGTACATGTTGCATCCGCCCTTGCTGGATGAGTTGGGCTTGTCGTCGGGAGTAAAGTGGTACGTGGAAGGATTCGAGCGCCGAACGGGCATCGCGGTCGAGGTGAACATACCTCGCGGCTTTCGCAGGCTGCCGGCCGACGTCGAATTGACGTTCTTCCGCATCGTTCAAGAGAGCCTTACCAACGTTCACCGCTACTCCGGCAGCGCCAAAGCGTTTGTTCGAATCAGGTCGACCAGCAAGGAGATACGAGTCGAGGTGGGAGATTTCGGCAAGGGAATGCGAACGGGACTCTTGAACAGCTTGTCGGGAGTCGTCGCGCCCGTAGGAGTCGGCATTCAGGGCATGAAGGGGCGGATGCTGCAGCTTTCCGGGAAGCTGGAAATTACATCCCAGCCCGCTAAGGGAACCGTAGTTACGGCAACACTTCCTCTTTCGAAGCTGCCTGCTGCGACAGCCACTTCCGCGTCGGGGAACGGCGAAAGGCTTGGGCACGGCGCCGCAAATGGGGAAAGCGAGTCACGAAAACGGATCCTGATCGCGGACGATCATGAGACGCTCCGTCGGGGCCTCCGCACGATGCTTGAAGAATCGCCGGATTGGGATCTCTATGAGGCAGTCGACGGAAAAGACGCCGTGCATAAAGCGACCGAGATCGATCCCGATCTGGTGATTCTTGATATCAACATGCCGGTCCTGAACGGCCTTGCGGCCGCACGCCGGATACTGAACCATCGGCCGCAAACCAGGATTGTGATGTTTACCGTTCACGACTCCGATCACATTGTGAAGGAAATTGAAGCGGTAGGCGCGCACGCGTACCTTTCAAAGAACAAGGCCGGGCAAGAACTGCTTCGTACGGTGAAAGATCTGCTCGGCGAGAACAAAATGAAATCCTTCGCTGCTGCCGCGAGGACTTGAGCTACCTGTCCTGGACTTGTGCTTTGCACGTTGCCTAAGATCTGAAGAGGCCGAGTTTTCCTTCCGGCACCACGTTCCGATGCGCTCATTTCGTTCCGGATGCGATTGTGTGTTTGTTCGCTGAAAATCCGGAAAAGCGAAGCGCGGAATCGGCCCCGAAGGGGACGCGATTGTCACTTTCAAACGCGCGTAACTTTCGTAAAATGGTTTTATCGGTGAAAATAAGCCAGCGCGTTACAAGGATGAGTTAATCCATGTTGGATGAAGGCGTCTGGGCCGAAGTCAAAGTGGGCGACGAACATTTGAGGCTGTTCTCGGAGCACAATGCTCTGGGGGTGCAGGCATCCGTATACGACGTCAAAACGAAGAAATGGATTGCCCCTTCTGAAGCAGTCGAAGACATCGAACAAGGCAAAGAGAAGGCCACGGAATACGCGAAGACCCACCTTAAACGCGCCGGAATCGAACTTCCCGCGCTGGTTTGGAAGAAATCCCGTTCCGCATGACGGAGCAGCGGGCAAAGTTTCGGAAATCAAGTGAACGTGAGTTTGCCTCCACGGCGCAATAGATCCGCAGCCTGGACGGCCATCGATTTCACAATTACCGCGGCAGGCGGACGATCCTTCAGCAGGCCCACAGCCTCCCCGCAGACGACCGCAACCGTATCGAGGTCATCCTGCACCCGCGCCTGCGCGTATTTCGCGGAAAGAGTATCGAATGCCTGCAAGGCTTCGCCTTCGCGATCAGCCCACTCGTCAGCGAGCGTATTCTTCAAAAAACGAAATGAGTACTCCCGCGGCCAGGGAACGCCGCGCAAGGCGTCGAGCGCTTTTGTCCGGATCGTCTCATCACCGCTCACGCGGATGGCCTTGTTCGTGTGCGACGCCGGAGTGAGTGCTTCGGCCGATGCCCAAAAACGCGTTCCGACCAAAACGCCATCCGCGCCCAGCATCAGGGCTGCTGCCAACCCTCTTCCATCGGCTATGCCTCCGGCGGCAATCAGCAAAGTGTCGGGCGAGTGTTCTTTCAGATAGTCGGCAGCTTCCGGCACGAACGGAAGAGTCGAACGAGTTGCCCCATGCCCGCCCGCTTCCGTTCCCTGGACCACAATCGCCCCGGCGCCGGCTTCGAGTGCGTCATCAATTTGAGACAGGAGCTGCACTTGGCAGATCAGTTCGGCGCCCGCGTTGCGGATCTCTGTTGCGAATGGGCGAGGGTCGCCAAAGGAAAGGAATATGCAGAACGGCGACTGCCGCAGCGCTTTCGTCAGCATCTCCGGCGCGCGCGCAAGAGCCCAGGTGATGAATCCGACGCCGATTTTGCCCGGTTTCGCGCGCGCAAGCTCGGCCTGCAGATCGGGTTCCCCTCCCAGCGTTTCCGCGTAGCCCCCGCCGACGATCCCCAGTCCACCAGCGCGAGACACCGCGGCCGCCAGATCTCCGCCGGTAACCAAAGCCATCGGCGCGCAGATAATCGGGTACCTAATGCCAAAACGCTCCGTTAGGCGCGTGCTGATCAGCGCGCTCGACGATTCGGCCGGAACATTTCCAGCGATTTCGTGCATGAATTCGAGTATACCAGTGGAACCGCGGCGGATTACTTGTAGACCGCCCCCTTCATAGGGACTTTCCCGTATTGCGGCAAAAACACCTTCTATTTACGATGCGCGTCCAGAGTGTGATGAACTTATCGTCTCAATGTCTACCAAATTAAAATCCGCCAGGCCCTTACTGCTCGACCAGAGCGGGAACGAAGAACAACGAGCAGCCTCGAAGAAAATACTAGTGCGAGCGGTTTACTCTCTCGGACGGGAGGTCATTCATGTTGCGAACCATCCTTCTCATTTTCCTAGTCTTGATTGTGCTTGGCAGCCTGCCCGCGTGGCCCTATAGCACCGGCTGGGGTTATTACCCCAGCGGCGGCCTGGGTCTCATTCTGTTAATCGTGCTCATTCTGGTCTTGACGGGCAGATTTTAGACTGAGCCGTCCCAAGTCGGCGCAGTGATTGCATCGTCCGGTTACGACGTTTCTTTAGACGAAGCTTGGGCGCGCATCGCCTCTTGCCTCGGTTTCTTTCGCCTCCGGCGTTCGCGCGGGACCGTGATTATTTTTTCGAGAAGCGGCAACTGGGAAAAGCTGCGCTCCCCGCCCCAAAAGCGGCGTTTAAGGGCACAACAGCCTTTCCGCGTGAAATCAGACTCATCAATCTGTGGTACTTCTCCCGCTCCAAAAAGCCAACTCTTCCTGCCCCCGTTTCCCGACGATCCGACTTGTCAAGAATGTCCGAGGAGGGCCGTATGGAGTCTCGGAATTCGGCTAGAAAATAGTTTGGCGAATACTTCAATCGGTGTACAGTGCCACGCTAAGAGGTGCTTTCCCGAGGCTGCAAATGGAACATATAGTGAAATCCGTCCCTGATGTCTACGTTCGTTGTCGTGTTCGCAATATTGGTAGGTTCCACGGTCCGGGAAATGAAACCTTCGGCAAATGAGGGCGGGGAGGCTTGGAATGTCGCACTTGAACTCAGTTCGGCGCGCGATGAAATGGATGTCTGCAACAGCGCCCATCTCCGTATTCATCGCGTTGGTTGCCACAGGCGGAACATCGCCGTATGCCCAGAGCACACAAGTTCGTCAGCCGCCAGTGGATGCGCAAGCCGAAAAAGCGGCAAAAGCTTTTAACGTCCCGCAGCCCACCACGTACCGGGAGTATCTCGAGCTCTGGCACAATCCCGGTTACCACTCTCAGGTCGTTGAGAAGCAGGCGCTGGCCGAGCCGTTCAAGGGCGTCACCACAAACGGCAAGGTCGTACCCGGCCTGTTTTCGATCAAGTTCACGGGGGTTTCCACTGAGCCGGTAAGAAAGGCCGCGGAAGCGTATATCGCCTCGCTCACGCCGGAACAGCGCCAGCGCACCATGTTTGCGATGAACGACGATCAGTGGCGCAAGTGGGAGAACATAGACGACTACTATCGCCAGGGAGTGGCGTTTTTCGACATGACCGACGCGCAGAAGGACGCCGGCTTCAATCTGATGCGCGCGGGCCTGAGCGCGAAGGGGCTGAAACTCTCGCGCGATATCATGAGGCTCAACTATGCGCTCGGCGAGCTCGGACACAATCTGGCGCGGCTGGGCGATGAGAACTACTTCATCACGATTATGGGAACGCCCTCGGCCACCAAGCCGTGGGGATGGAAGCTTGACGGCCATCATATCGCCATCAACTACTTCGTGCTCGGTGATCAGGTGGTGATGTCGCCGGCTTTTTTCGGCGCGGAGCCGGCGATCGCGAAGTCAGGAAAATATCAGGGAACCGAAGTGCTGCAAGCCGAGCAGAACAAGGGCTTGGCCATGATTCGCGCGCTCGACGACGAGCAGAGGCAGCGCGCCATCATCAAGACCGGGCCCAAAACCGAGAATCAGAATGTCGGCGAAGCGTTCAAGGACAATATCGTGCTTGATTACGCCGGCGTGCCGGTGTCATCGCTCAACGCGGCGCAGAAGAAGCAGCTCGTCGATTTGGTGGCCCAGTACGTGGATAACATGGATGACGGCCATGCCAAGGTCAAGATGGCCGAGGTGGAGCAGCATTTAGATCAGACCTATTTCGCATGGATCGGAGCCACCGATCCCGGCAGCGTTTTTTATTACCGCATACACAGTCCGGTGATTCTGATCGAGTTTGACCATCAACAACCCATCGGGCTGCGGGGCCCGGAATTCGACCGAAGCAAGCCGACGCTTCTGCACATTCACACCGTGGTCCGAACGCCCAACGGCAACGATTACGGCAAGGATCTGCTGCGGCAACACTATCTGGAGAATCCCGGTACGCACGCGGAATAATAAATTCACTAAAAAAGCGGCACGCAGCGCTGCAGGAACCACAGCGAGGCTACTGACCCAATAGCGTATGCAGGAATCCGCACCGACCACGCCGGGCAGGCAATCCGCAAGTGCCGAATGACTTGGATGACTCCCAGCATCACAAGGATAAAACCCAATTGCCCGGCCTCAACGCCGACGTTGAAGAAAAACAAAGCTCGGGGAATGTCCGAGTGGGGAAGCCCGATGCTTGCAAGCGTGCCCGCAAAGCCGAAACCATGCAGCAGACCGAAGCTACCGGCTACGATCCAGGGGGCGCGGTACGTTAGCCCGTCCGTTCCCATTTGATGGTGAGCGAGTTCGGACGCCAGGAACAAAATACTCAGAGCGATGGTTGCCTCGACGGGCGCGGCGGGAATGCGCACATACCCAAGCACCGCCATACCCAGGGTTATCGTGTGCGCGACGGTAAAGGCCGTGACCGTTTTGACCAGCAGCCAGCGTTTTTCGACGATCAGCAGTAGAAGCAGCACAAACAAAAGATGGTCGATGCCGAACAGAATGTGTTCGACTCCCATTCGAAAAAATCCGACCGCCGAAATGGAACTCGCGCCGCTATCGCCGTGCGCAATCGTCCAGGAAGGATCAGCGGGCTTGAGCACTCTGGTCACCGAGGTACCATCGGCAAAGTTCACGCGCACGAGCGCATCGGTCGAGGTCCCGGCCAAGCCGTCTATAGCGACGCGCTGGCCGACGAGGAAAGCGTGCGTGGATTTGATCTCCCACTGGCAGATCACTGCTCCGGAAAGGGATTCGGAAGAGGCCCCGGAGATTTCTTCGCAGTTTCCCGGGAAGTCTTCGAGCGCCATTTCGTCGAGAACCGGGTGCAAAACGACCGGCGGATCGCCTAGGGTGGGGCTCTTCCACAAAACAGACAACTGGCCTCCCGTCTTCTCCGTGATTTCGATGTAAGCCGGCCGTGTTTCGTGTGCAGCGACACCCGCAACTGCAACGAACAAGAACGCTAGGCTGAAAAGCGCGCTACGCATCGGTAGTCCCTGTGATTTGCTGATGTCGAAGAATGAAGGCGTGCTCCCCGGAACAATTCTAGTGCTTCTAACGCTCTAGGGGCGTGAATCCTCACGGCGGTGTCATGTTCATCTTGACGGCGGCTCGATTCCGGCCTGCGCGCGCGTACTCGAAGGTAGTTCGATGCTGACTGTATAGTCTCGCAAAAGATTTCGGTAAAACTTGTCGTTGGCTTGCCGGCGTTGCGCCGCCAGCCATTCCTTCCGCACCGCAGCGCGAATCTGATCGAGCGATGGCAACTGCCCCTGAATTTTCTCCGCTAGATAGACCAGGTACGCACCTTCTTCTGAGGTTAGCGGTCCCGACCATTGCCTGAGTTTCATGGCCGATAAAGCAGCGGCAAATTCGGGGCCGAACTGTTGGGCGACTTCGCCTTCAGCCACGCGCTCGTACGCACCATGAACCGGAAGCGGATCTCCCATCGTTGCGGCATCGAGGCGGGGATTCTTGTCGACCCTAGCAAGAATGCTCCGGGCGTATTGAACCGTGGAGGCGCCATGGCGCCCGGCATCCACAAACACGACACGAAAAGTAAACCGGTCATCTGTGCGAAACTTTTCGGGGTGCGCGGCGAGAAAAGATTTCAAATCCTGATCCGTAGGTTCCGCCGGCTTATTGACGTCCTGCGAAAGGAACTCCAGTTTCTCCTGCAACCGGCCGCGGATGATCGCGTCGTCGCGGTCCAGGCCCATCTTCAAAGCCTCGCGGTAGTAGACCTCTTCGCGGACGCGTCCTTGGATGAGCCCGTCGAGTTCCCGCGCGGTGGGCTGGCGATGCCAAAGATTGGCGAAGCCGGCGATCAGGCTCTCTACATCCCCTGGCGTGACCACGATTTTCTGGGGTTGCGACTGAGCCGAACCAATTTGGATCGACGCCGAGTCATGGCGAAGCCCAGCCAAAAGAAACAGGCAGGCGCCAATGAGCAGGAAATGAAGCAGCGGGTCGCGGAGAAGTTTCTTCATGATTCTCGCTCACGCGAATGCTGGAAGCGCGGCTCCCGGGAATGAGTCCATTCGGTACGATGACCTCCAACCGCCCGGCCGACTCTCGGCTGAAATCCCGCATTCGCGCGCTGCATTTTTGAGCTCTTCCGGGCGGCGGTGCCGACGAACATTGCGAAGAAACAAGCGGCTGGGACGCCGCGTTACCCTGTCTTCCCTAGCGCACCCTTCACACGCTCGGGCGTGAAAGGGACTCGACGGAGGCGTGCTCCCGTGGCATCGAAGATCGCATTTCCCAGGGCGGCGGCGGTGAGGGTGATCGCTGTCTCGCCGGCTCCAGTCGCGGGTTGATCGGGACGGTTCAGCAGCGTGACTTCAATCTTCGGGACGTCGAAGCCAAGAGGCAGGCTGTGGTAGCTGCTCCAATTCACCGAAGTCACCTTCTCTTCGTCCCAGGTGACCTCCTCCATAAGCGCGCGACTCAGGCCGTGCAGCGCGCCACCTTCAATCTGATTCCGGAGCCCGTCGGGGTTGGAAATCGGGCCGCTGTCGTTGCTGACGACAATCCGTTTCACATTAATCTTCCCGGTGTCTTGATCCACTTCGACTTCCAGAACCATTGCCGCGTATCCGTTGTCTCCCTCATATGCCACGCAAGCCATGCCGCGCCCAGCTTCCACGCCGTTGGGGCGGATCTGCGGATTTGGCGAGGGACGCGCGTCCCAATTGGCCGTCTTGGCCGCGGCCTTCACCACATTGCTTAACCGCTCGTTGCTCAAATGTTTCAGACGGTATGCCACCGGATCGACTTTTACACGGGCCGCGATTTCGTCCATGAAGCACTCGTGAGTGAAGGTGTTTTGCAGGCGGGCCGGAGAGCGAAGCGGCCCGGTAAAAAATGGGGACGGGCTATTGTGAATCAGCGACCGCTCCGACTTGATGGTCCCCGTGCCCTTGGGTGAGCCACCCACACTGCCAGCAAAATAAGAAGGCACTCCGTTCGTGCCGTTGTTGTACGCGGTCGGCTCCGGAGCAGGTGATCGGGCGATAAATGGCTCCGTCTCAAAGCCCGCCAGCATGCCGCTCGCGACATTTCCGGGAGTGGTCATACCAGGGCGGTTGCCCCGCACTGGCGACCAACTCTCATGATCCCAGGCGATGATATTGCCGTCAGCATCCAATCCGGCACGCTCGTCCAGGACGAACGCGAATCCGTAATTCTCTCCCCATGCCATTTCGTCCTTCCGCGAGAGCTGCACCTTTACGGGCTTCCCCACCGCCTGCGACAGCAGCGCCGCGTCGTAGGTAACGGCGTCGGCCCCATTGCATCCGTAGCAGCCCGATCCGCGGCGGAAGATCACCCGCACGTTCTCCGGCTTCAGCCCGAGCACCATCGCCGATGTGCTGCGTTGATGCCAGACCGCCTGCGTCGGGGAATAAATCGTGGCCTTATCGCCCTGCACATCGGCCACGGCACAGGAAGCTCCCATAGATCCGTGCATCTGGTACGGGTAATGGTAGGTAGCTTTCACAACTTTCGCCGCCCCTGCGAGGGTCTGGTCGACATCTTTCGAATTGACCAGCAGCGTGTCCCTCGTGGGCTTGTTGTTCCGCACGAAGTCGTAAAGGTCCTCGTGCTTCGGCAGCCCTTTGCCGGGTGTCCAATTCACCGCAAGCTTCTCCGCCGCTTGCATCGCCTGCCACGGCTTTTCCGCCACTACGCCGACGAAATTATCCTTCACCACTACCTTCACAACGCCGGCCATTCCCGCGACTGAGCTTTCGTCCACGTGCACCACAGTAGCGCCCACTGCCGGCGGCCTGACCACTCTGCCATGCAACATGCCGGGCAGGCGCGTGTTGTGAACAAACTCGAATTTTCCGGTTACCAGGTCGGGCAGGTCCGGCCGTTGCGCGGGCTTGCCCAGCACGACCCACTCGCCGGCAGGTTTCCGCGGAGCTTTCAGATCAAGCTTGATCGCAAACTTCTTTCCTCCAATTAACTCTCCGTAAGTCGCTTTTTTCGTTGCATCGCCCTTCACGCTGACGGCGCCGTCGGCGGCTGTGAGTTGCTCGACGGGCACGTTGAAGCGTTTCGATGCGAGTTGCAGGAGCGCCTGTCGCGCCGTGGCGCCGGCCTGGCCCAGATTGGCGTGGTTGAAATTCGTAGGGTGCGACTGGCTGCCCGACGTAACGCCCTGATCCGGTGTCATCGAGGTATCGCAATAGATCAGCTTGACCCGATTAAAGGGAACACAAAGTTCCTCGGCTACGAGCTGGATTTGCGCCGTGGAAATGCCCTGTCCCAGTTCTTCCTTGCCGGTATAGGCCGTCACGCTCCCGTCGGCGGCAATGGCGATCCACGAATCCAATTGATCATGCGGCGGCCCGACCTCACCGCCTTCGAACTGCGCAGCGGCGTTAGACCACATGCCGCGCATGCCGAAACTGACAACCAGTGCGCCTGTCCCCTGCAGGAATTTGCGACGCGAAAGTCCGGCGTCCCGCAAGGCTGCCAGCGCATCGTGGGTCAGGACCAAACTGCGCGCGGCTTTGGATCGGTCTCTCATCGCGTCATTTCCTGCTTCGCGCTCTCGATGGCCGCCATCATGCGCACATGCGTGAAGCAACGGCAGAGCACTCCGGACAAAGCCTGCTCGATGTCTTCCTTGGCGGCTTTGGGATTTTTGTCCAAGAGGGCCTTAGTCGTCATGATCACACCGTTCAAGCAGAAGCCGCACTGAGCAGCCTGTTCCTCGATGAACGCTTTCTGAAGCGGGTGAAGCTTCTCGGTGGTGCCGATGCCTTCGAGGGTAGTGATTTCCATTCCCTCGACAGTCTTTACCGGCGTGACGCACGAGCGGATCGCCCGTTCGTTCACGATGACCGTGCAGGCCCCGCACTGGCTGAGGCCGCAACCGAACTTTGGCCCATTTAGCCCTAGTTCCTCGCCGAGCACATAGAGCAGCGGGGTCGCGGGATCGACGTCCACGCTGTGCGACTGCCCGTTAACCTTCAATGTAATCGAGCTCATATGTTGCCGAACCTATGCCTAACCGCGCCCCGAGTCAAGCCTGTTATCCCCGCTCAACATTATAGTAATGGTACTCATTAATTCCGTTGCCCTTATGAGCAAATGTAGCACGTTTCACTTTGTTGAGTAAAGAAGCGTCGAGTATTGTTGTCGATTCTATAGGCCTCAACAAGCTCGTGAAATGTGCACGCGATCCGGTCGGTCAAGGCAAAGAAATCAACTCCGATTCGTTCGCTGGCGAATTGTGAAGCCCGTTGAGGTCAGCGCTGCGCCGACACCACGCGCCGTCGCTCGAAAATTCTCTCCCGCTGCTTCAAGATCGAAGTTCCGACCATTTGCCAGCTTCTGCATGCTGTAGGTTCCTTCCTTTGAGTGTGAATGAATTTGGACACTGCCATTCGCCGATCTATGTTCTTTGCTGTCGGGTCCGAAATCGTCTGTTGGCATTCCGCGCAGCACTCTCGTCCTCTTCCCGTGGAATCGCTATGCCCTTTCGGGCGTTGTTTCACTATCTCAGACTTTTCATGGGCGTGAGAAAATCACTTAAGTGGCTCCAAGTCGTCGAACTCGCCGTTCTTTATCCGTTCAACAAGGTCCTCGTCTTCCGCTGT
>Ga0182024_10009263_pt1 | contig 20420 bp, 16 predicted proteins | sample P32metaG_FD_120480 | JGI IMG/M metagenome (GOLD analysis project Ga0182024, IMG submission 120480) | Permafrost microbial communities from Stordalen Mire, Sweden - P3-2 metaG (Illumina Assembly) | ecosystem: Environmental > Terrestrial > Soil > Wetlands > Permafrost | place: Sweden: Stordalen... | reverse complement strand
AGCCTTGCTGCGGTGTTACCCAGCCTTCGGCGTTCACATCTTGCCATCATGGCTGGTGTCATCGGAATTTTGCTGGCAGAGTTTCACCTGGCTGAGCACATGATCTCTTTTCTCACCTTGCTTGGAATTTTGATCGCACCAATTTCCGGTGTCTTTGTGGTTAACGCTATGGGGCGCAAGCAGGCGCTGACGGCTGAAGATCTTACTCAAGTCTCTGATTGGCATTATGGTCCTTTGCTGGCCTGGCTGTGCGGAGCCACGCTCGGTTACATCGCCACGCCAAAGGAAGCGCTCGGACTCGGGTTGATGCAACTTACAACTTTACCGACACTCGACTCCGTCCTCGGTGCAAGCGCTGTCATGCTGGTGATCAAGCTTCTTCAGAGAACAAAATCACCTGCCCCTTGCGAATTTGTGCAACCTGAGCCTGTTCTGGTTTCAACCCACTCAGAATAAGCTCGGCTGCCTCCGGACATAGCTTCTGCAACGCAGGTCACCGAATATAGTACTATGGCACCGGTGAATGCTAATGCGGACCTGGCAGTGGGAATGAGTGAGAACGTCGGCAAAGCAAGAGTTGCGCTGGGCATCATCTTCTTTATCAACGGCATGACTATCGCAACGTGGGCTTCTCGTATTCCGGCGGTTCAGCTTAAACTCGGGCTGGGCACAGGAGCGCTCGGCATCGCCCTCCTGAGCATGGCCATCGGCGCTCTTATTTCTCTTACTTTTGCCGGTTCGGTTTGCGCTCGCTTCGGCAGCCGGACAGTGATCGCAGCGACGCTAGGTCTGTTGTCTCTCTCGCTAATTCTTCCGGCATATGCGCCCAACCTTGCGCTGCTGTCCGTTTCAATAGCCGCTATGGGTCTTGTCTCCGCCACGCTCGATGTAGCAATGAATGCCCACGCCGTTTTGGTTCAGCGCAGCTGCAATCAACCAATCATGTCGTCGTTTCACGCACTCTGGAGCATTGGTGGCATCGCCGGTGCCTGTACCGGTGCAGCAATGGCATATGCCGGCGTCAAACCCGAGTTGCACTTCCCTGCCGTTGCCGCCGCTCTGTTTGTCGCAGGACTGGTCGTCACCGGCGGGTTGTTTGACGCGGCAGCAGATAGAGCACCAAGCAGCCAGCCTCAGGACAATGCTTTATCAAATGTGTGGCGACTGACAAAATCGCGTTTTCTATTGGCAATCAGCGCCATTATGTTTTGCTGCTTTCTGGTTGAAGGAGCGATGGGCGACTGGAGCACCGTTTACTTGCAGGAGGTCTTGCATTCAGAGCCTGGATTTGCAGTGTTAGGATATGCCGGATTTTCGATTACGATGGCAGTGGGACGCCTGTGTGGAGACTGGCTTAATAAGCGCCTCGGCGAGTCTGCCCTTGTGCTTGGTGGCTCGCTGTTTGCTCTTCTCGGGCTGGCGCTCGTGCTTGTACCTTTGAATGCGATTGTAGCGGTGATAGGATTCTGTTGCATCGGATTGGGAGTGGCGAACATAGTGCCGATCGCGTTCACCGCAGCCGGCAATGCAAAAGAGCTCGATGCCGCGCCGGCCATTGCTCTGGTGGCATTGCTCGGCTACATTGGACTATTGGTTGGTCCGGCATTGATTGGTTTTGCGGCGGAGATTCTAACCTTGAGAATCGCTCTAGCGCTCCTCTCACTCTTACTTATCGTTATGGCTCTGATCTCGAACGGTGTTGTAAGAGGTAATCACAGCCAGCCAGATCATTTATAATCCTCAGATCGCACACAAGCCTGGGAGAACCAATGACTTCAAGACAACACCTCGCAAAAACCGTGCTTGTCACAGGCGCAGCACAGGGAATAGGCAAAGCGATTGCCATCAGAGTTTTAAAGGAAGGGTTCGACGTCATCGCATTGGACATCAATGAAGTCCGGCTGGCCGAATTCAAATCCGAAGCTTCTGGTGGCAAATATGGTGCTAACTCACTGACCACCTACAGTATCGATGTCACACAGACTGCGCAAATTGAGAAATTCTTTGAATGGATTAGTGGGGAGGAGATCAGACCCTACGGACTGGTGAACAATGCCGGGATCTTTCCTGGCGTTCCATTTCTTGAATATTCTCCGGCTGAAATAAATTCTGTCATCTCGGTGAATCTTTTGGGTCCCATATACATGACCCAGCATTTTGGCAGAATGCTCATGCCCGAGAAACTGACAGGCACAATTGTCAATATCGCATCAATTGCCGGTCAGATCGGAAGCTCAGACGCAATCTATGGCATTTCAAAATCAGGTCTTATTGGACTAACGAAAACTAGCGCCATGGCACTGGCGCCAAATATCAGGGTGAACGCAGTGGCACCGGCATTGGTGCAAACAGAGCTGATCAAAAACGTTAGCGAGGAACGCCATGAAGTGTTTCGTCGCGGTGAATTGATCAAAACACCGCTCCAACCTACAGATATTGCCGATTCGGTCTGGTTTCTCTTGTCCGACCAAAGCAAACATATCACCGGCACTGTCCTCGACATCAATAATGGTTTCAATCTGCGCTAGGAGCGAGCATGGCATCAAGCACAATCATGGTCGTGGATCTGGCTGTTGCTCCGTCTAGAAGAGAAGAGTTCGACGCGTTCTACCACGACTTCTACATCCCGGAATTCCTCAAGGCCCTTCCCGAGATCGCAACAGCCAGACGATTTGCCCAAACTAACGCAGAGAACCGTAATGGCAAAGTGCATTATCTGACAGTCTACGAGTTGATTGCCAACGGCGCGATCCTCGACGTAGAAAATGCCATTGCCAGATCGGCGCACCGCGAAGCATCAGATCAATTCAAGCTCTGGAAAAACGATGGATTGACCCATTTCGATCGAGAGTTCTATGCGGAAGCGTTCTTATCTGAACTCGAATGCCCGACCAACGAGTTGTGGAAATTCAGTGATTTATGTGCCTTGTTTTGGAAAATGCCTTCGGCCTCCGTCTCGATAGAAAATATACACTTGGCCAGAGAGATCACAGTCGGATTGACCACCAGCACTGTCACTGGAGCTGGTCGCACATATGAATGCATATTTGAAAGCCCCGCCGATGACTTAATGGCAAATTACATGACCATCCTCACAGCAAAAGACCAAATTTCTTTGAGTGAGACAATCTCGAATGCAGAACAGATACTGAAACCCCATACCAGAAGGGCAGACTTCAATCACAGCCCAGGTGCCACCATAGCGCTTCAACTGATTTACTCGCATTCGCGCGACGACACCAATATCTAATTATCAATGGAAAGCACTTTTCGAAGTGTTGCCTCGCGCGGCTGACTCGTTTGGCGGCCAGTCATAATGTGCGCATGAAGTGTGACACTTCGGCGGGGTGCGACAGTTGCTCACAGTCATACAGCTACCTCAAACGCAGCCAATGCAGCAGCGAAAGTATCGTAATGCATTACTGATTCTATTGGCTCTGTTCTGTTGCCGGGTCTTAGGTCAAGCTCTGGTGGCGTTCTTTAACGTACCATTTCTTCCTCCGATGGATGAGTGGTTTTCCGGGTTTTTGCCATATCCTCAACTTTTGTCGTGCCAGATTTGCATTATTCTCTTGTACGGAAAAGTCTGCATAGACTTTGCCAGAGGTCGCGGCTACTTTGTTGAGCCGAAGCCGAGGCTATCTGCATTTCTCTTGCGTTTTGGGTCGATCTACCTGACAGTGATGATCGCCAGATATGCCATTCGGATGGGACTCTATCCCGCCGAAAGGTGGACCGGCGGATCGATTCCAATTTTCTTTCATTGGGTGCTGGCAACATTTTTGCTCGTATTGGGCGCCTATCATCGGTCGGTTGTGCACAGACTTAGATCCACAGTCGATCAAGTCAGCACGACGACTTTGCCTGAATCACCGAGAAAAACCTCAAAAGCGCTTTCTCGGTTAGCTAATTTTGCAGTTGCATTATGTTTGATTACAGCGGGAATCTTTTGGATTGCATGGCAGCTCTTTCCCTCAATCGTCGCGCACCAGCTTGGGCTGCGCCCGGCAGTCTACGCGGTGCGCTTACAGCAGCATGTGCAGCTTCTGTTGACCGACGGCGTGACGCTGAATGCCGACGTTTTTCACCCTGTACATTGCGATCGAACACCGACGATCTTGATCCGCATTCCACTCTCGGTTTCTCTGAAGAATTCCTTCTATGAAAACCTGATGGGTCGCCTGTGGGCAGAGCGGGGTTACACGGTTGTGGTTCAAGGAACGAGAGGAAGGTTTGGCTCTGGCGCTTCATATTACCCTCTCAAAAACGAAAGAAAGGACGGACTGGAAACGCTGAATTGGCTCTCGAAGCAACGATGGTTCAATGGTCAAATCGCCACATGGGGAGGCTCTGCCTTTGGGTATACGGAGTTCGCCATTTGCGATCAGGAAAATCCCGGTCCGAGCGTTCTCCAAGTTTACGAATCGACTAGCAACTTCTACGACATGTTCTATCCGGGCGGTGCGTTCTCTCTGTCGAGCGCACTCTGTTGGGCGCTAAACAGCCAGGGAAAAGAAGATCGTAACGATTGGCCTTCAGCCCGAGAGATCAACATTGGTGTCAATGGCTTCCCAGAAGTGGACGCTGATCGCCGGTCGGTGGGACAGGTCATTCCATTTTTCCGCGACTGGGCATTGCACAATCAGCGCGACTCCTACTGGTTCAATCTAGATGCGACGAAATACACAGAGAAGATCAAAAGTCCGATCCTGCTGATCTGTGGTTGGTACGATCCGTTTCTTCCGGCGGAACTCAACGACTATGCCCGCATCAAAAGTTCATCGGTTACCTCAACGATACGCCGAACCAGATTGATCATCGGTCCCTGGGCACATGCTTCTGAAGTCATGTTCCCAGACGGCAGCCGTTCAGAACAGTTTCGACCGTTCAGTTTGGCAACCAGTTTGCCATGGTTCGACGATGTTCTTGGCGTAGACTCCGCGCAGCACGGAAATGACAAAGGTCCGGTCAGAATCTTTGTAGTGGGGAAGAATATTTGGCGATCTGAAAATGAATGGCCGCTGACCAGGACCCAATACACACCATTCTACTTAGATAGTGCCGGCACCGCCAACAGTGCGTCAGGCACTGGCAGGTTGAGCAAGACGATTTCGGCAGGCTCTTGTTTGCAAGACCAATACATCTACAGTCCATTAGATCCGGTTCCCACCGCCGGCGGACCGATAATAGGCAGCACCGCCGGCATCGCATGCCAAAACACGATTGAGTCAAGAATGGATGTCTTGGTTTATACGAGCGATGGAGTCGAAACGGACACAGAGGTAACCGGCCCAATCGAAGCAGTTCTGTATATAAACACGTCGAGCAAGTGTACCGACTTCACCGCAAAGTTGGTTGATGTCTATCCCGACGGCCGGGCATTCAATGTCTGTGATGGAATTCTTAGACGCCGATACAAGCCGCTTACAAATACGTTGGACAAAGCAAGAAGAGGTTGTAGTCCAGAAGAAATCAAAATCGAACTCTGGCCTGCGAGCATTGTATTTCGCAGGGGACACCACATCAGACTCGAGATTTCCAGCAGCAACTTCCCTCGTTTCGATCGAAATCCAAACACTGGAAATTCAATTCCCACAGAGACGCGCACTATCGCAGCCACACAAATCGTCTATCACGGCGGGAAATATCCGTCGCGGCTAATTTTGCCGATAATTCCAGCATCGCCATCGAGCACAGCACTATGAACAACGTCACTAGCAATCTTCAACCATCACTTGCTGATCAAGGCGAAATCGTAAACGACATGCATTCGCAACTAAATCAAACCACGGTCAAACACCGCCTGACTCCAGCTAACGCTGCGGAACTCAGGTGCGCGATCAAATCCGCGGGGGCGACCAATAACCGCGTCTGCGTCGCCGGTGGAAGGCACGCTATGGGGGCACAGCAGTTTTTGCAACAAGGCATCCTTGTTGATACAAACGCGATGAAAAATATTCTTGATTTCGATCAGGAGCGAGGGCTGATTGAGGTTGAATCAGGGATACTCTGGCCTGATCTGATAGCGTATCTGAAGCGAACGCAGACCGCAGGTAAACCGCAGTGGTCAATAGCTCAAAAGCAGACAGGCTGCGATCGGCTAAGCATAGGCGGAGCATTGTCTGCAAACATTCATGGTCGCGCATTGACAAAGCCGCCTTTTATCGACGACATTGAAAATTTCACCATCGTCATGACGGAAGGCGAAACGATTAGGTGCAGTCGCCGAGAACACTATGACCTTTTCAAACTTGCGATCGGCGGATACGGACTGTTCGGCATCGCAGCGTCGGCCACGTTGCGCCTGGTCAGAAAGAGCGTCCTGCGTCGTTCGGTCGAAGTTACTGACGCTGCCGAAGTGATATCAAAGCTGGACACTCTTTCAAAGCACGGTGCTACATACGGTGACTTTCAATTCGCCATCGACAACAAGTCGAATGATTTTCTGAGAAGGGGAATTCTAAGTGCCTATACACCAGTCGAGACGGCCAACAGCACGCGAAACAAGATGTTGTCTCTCGAAGACTGGCATCAACTGCTGCACTTAGCGCATACGGATAAAGCAGCCGCCTTTCATTCATACAGCAAATATTACCTGTCAACAGACGGGCAGTTATATGACTCTGACGTGTTTCAGCTGGCAACGTACGTGGACAATTATCATCGTTCACTCAATCACTTGCCAGGACTTTCAGGTACTGAATTAATTTCAGAGCTGTATGTGCCGCGTTGCGACTTGGCGCACTTTCTAGGAGAAGCAGCCAATTTGTTGCGCGATCAGGGGGCAAATGTAATCTATGGAACCGTCAGATTGATCGAACGAGACACAGAATCATATCTCGCCTGGGCCACGCAGAGTTGGGCGTGCGTTGTCCTCAATTTACATGTGGAGCACAGCCCCCACGGCATTGCATCCGCTAGCCGATCATTCACCAGTCTGATCGATCTGGCGATTAAATTTGGCGGATCGTATTATCTGACCTATCACAGATTCGCATCACGTCACCAGCTGCTCAGTTGCTACCCGCAGCTTCCTGAGTTCCTAAAACTCAAATTGAAATACGACCCGAACGCACTGTTCGCCAGCGACTGGTATGACCATTGTCAGAAACTTGTGGCTGCTGGTTAGGATTGCACATTTCAATCAATCAAAAGCGTCGTGCTGCCGGAGAGATCTCTCCACTTCGCTCGCTGCGCTCGCTCCGGTCGAGATGACAGGCTGGTGTCCATGTGCATTTGCCATTTGCCAGGGCTCTCCGCAACTGCTTGTGTTGAAGATTGACATACGTTTCCACGGGCTGAACCACGCAACCTGACGAGCAGGAGAGAAGCGCGTAATGACAGCCGGACTCCAAGCTGATATAGTCGCGCGCATATATTTGATTGCGGAAACCGTCGTTTAAGCCAGGTGACAAATACCGTGAACAAGAACAAATTACTCGCTGTATTCCTTTGCGTTTGTACAGCTCAATCTTTCTCAGTCAATCCGGTATCGAGCAGGTTCGGATTATATGAGCACAAGCCGCACTTGACCGCTGCGGAACAGGAGGAGAGCAACGCCCAGGCACAGAAAGAAGGCGACCAGAGTACGAAGAAAGAGTCGAAAGAGTCAAAAACTTCGACGGATAAAAACAAGTCACAGACCGCAGATACGAAGAAGGCCAAAGACAAAGACGACGAGCCGAAGCTCTCAATCGTGGAACATACCGTGGTGATTGGCGGCAAGCTGATTCGCTACAAATCAGTCACCGGCTACATGCTGCTCAAGGATTACGACCCCAAGCTGAAGAAAGATTCCAACGACGATCACGATCAACCATCTGCTCAAAAAGACAAAATTGACAAATCGAAGGACAAAGGCAAAGAGCCAAAATCCCTGGCGAAGATTTTCTTCATCGCTTATGTAAGGGAAGACGTCGATGGTGCAAAACGTCCAGTTACTTTTTCATTTAATGGCGGCCCAGGATCGGCATCGATCTGGCTGCATATGGGCGCGCTCGGACCGCGACGGGCGGTCTTGACTGACAGAGGGGAAGCGCTGCCACCGCCTTACCGCCTCCAGGACAACAACTATTCATGGCTGGATCAAACCGATCTCGTTTTCATCGATCCTGTGTCTACCGGATTCAGTCGAGCAGAGCCTGACGAAGATCCGAAAAAGTATCATGGATTCGACGAAGACATTCAAAGCGTTGGCGAATTCATTCGACTGTATCTGACCAAGTACAACAGGTGGATATCGCCAAAATTCGTTATTGGTGAAAGTTACGGAACGACCCGTGCTGCCGGTCTTAGCGACTTCCTGCAGGAGCGCTACGGCATTTATCTCAACGGAATAGTTCTGGTATCTGCTGTACTGAATTTTCAAACGCTTGATTTTTCTCCGGGCAACGAACTTCCCTTCGAACTGTTCATGCCCTCATACACAGCGGCTGCGTGGTATCACAAGAAGCTGGCGCCGGAGTTGCTCAATAAGCCGTTAGGCGATGTCTTGAGTGAAGCCGAAGACTTTGCAGCGCATGAATACAGAACAGCGCTGTTTGAAGGCGGCAAGCTCACCCCTGAACGCAAGCAGCAAGTTGCCGACCACTTGTCACAACTAATCGGGCTCCCGCCTGGTTATATAAGGCAGCTAGGTGACGAGGTTCCATTTGAACTTTTCGCCACGCACTTGCTGATGGATCAAAACAAGCAACTCGGTCGATACGACAGTCGCTATACGGGAATGCGATACAACCCCGGTCGCGACGACATGGAATTCGATCCGAGCTTTGAAGCAGTCAACGGCCCATTCACTGCCACCTTCAATGATTATGCCCGGCGCGAACTGCACTTCGAAAGTGAGCTGCCGTACGAAACACTGGCGAAGGTGGGGCCATGGAAATATCAGCGCGCTCAGAATCGATATCTGAACGTGTCGGAAGACCTGCGCAAAGCGATGATTCGCAATCCGTATTTAAAGGTATGGCTGTGTTGCGGATACTACGATCTGGCGACGCCGTATTTCGCATCCAAATACACGGTCGACCAGATGTCGCTGGAACCGCAGATCCGCGACAATATCCGTCTGACGTACTACAACAGCGGTCATATGTTGTACGTGTTGAAACCTGCGTTGATCCAATTCAAATCGGACTTTGAGAGATTCCTCAATGACGCGCTGCTGCCTGATAGTTCCGTCGTACCCACCGCCGAACGGTGAGTTCAGTCGATCGCGTCGATCAGTTGTCGCTCCGGAATAGGCAGCGAGTTTTCGATTGCAGTCAAAAGTTTCGTCTTATCCTTGGCACCGAGATCGCCATAACGTCTAAATGCGTGCGCAAAACGGCGCCATTGATCCGATTTATCGCTGACAAGACTGAGCCGCATACAGCAATCCAAGCAGATCTGATTGAAATATAGATGCTCGCCGCTGCAGTTCTTCAAACCGCCTGCTTTCTCAATGGCGAGAGCCAATCTGATCGCTGATACGTACGAGTCAATCTCCAGGTTGGAAACCCTAAGCTCGACTTCAAGCAGCCGCATGTCACTGTCATACCATGCGCGGATGTTGTCCTTCTTCGCCTCTGCGATCTTCTCTGCCTTCTCTGTCGCAGCAGAATTTCCGCTTGGGTTAGGAAATGCATAATCAAGATCGGCGTGGTGGGATGACTGACTCGGAGACACCTTGTACTCGATTTCGATCGGATGCTCGTCAGTTGTTTTCAGTTGTGAAAGGCTTCTGATCAGCGCTGCCTTTTTCGAAGCATCAGACTGTACCCGCATCATGGCACATGTACATGCGGCACCGGTGAGTATGATTCCACCGATTGCAGTGACTGTGATCGTTTCGATAGATGAGTCATTCGAGATCGGGTGCTGATGACCAGCACACAACATTATCGTGTGCCAGGCGGTAAGAATCATCGCAGCAAGCATCGCGACGATCACATGCTGCCCCGGGGCGTATTTGATTGCGACATAAACCGCAGTCACCGTCGCTACCCAATCACTCAGAGTCCAAATGGCTAGCAGTGCCAGACTCGGCAGTCCAGGAACAGCGGTGAGAAGGAAAACGGTATGTTGAACCAATATGAAAGCCACAACAGCAGCGGGTAGAAGAAACACCCACCGCCAATCGAACTCATCATGTGCATCCGGTTGAATTTCGTTCACAGCTCATAGTTGTCGAGAAATAAGCTCACCTTAGCACTAATAGCCAAGAAGTAGATCATATCATTGCAACTCTTGAACTCGTAAACTCCCCATTTAAGCCGCTTATCTGTTCTAAATTTAAGATTCGGCGCACTGCTGGCCAGTCTGCGAGAGCGATTTGACCCCCTGATTAGCTCGAGCTTTCGATATTTCCCAAGACTGGCAACCGGCTGCCGGTTACGACTAAGCGGTAGCCGACTCCGCGCATTTTTGCAAGAATGCAATCCGAGCATTTCCAATGACATGACACGTGCAAAACTGGAGTCGTCCATCCCGCGCGCGAGGAGACCAAATGACGGTGTCGAATTCAATCGAGGATCTTGTAGGCAATACCCCGATGGTGCGCTTGGGCAGGTTCGCGAGCGATCTCAAGCACAATCTTCTGGCTAAGTGTGAGTTTCTCAATCCTGGCGGATCAGTCAAAGACCGAATCGCATTCCATATGGTCAGGAAAGCCGAGCAGTGCGGACACCTCCGTCCCGGTGGCACAATCGTTGAGGCCACCGCAGGCAACACTGGCATTGGATTGGCTTTGGCAGCAGCATTGGGAGGATATAAGCTGGTCACCGTCATGTCGCAAAAGGTGAGCCAGGACAAGGTGAAACTGCTCGAAGCTCTGAATGCTGAGGTCGTGATCGTGCCCGCTGGAAAAGCGATTTCTGATCCGGATCATTTTATGAATCGCGCCCGGGCGATTGCAGAATCGACAGGCGCATGGCTAGCTGACCAGTTCAACAACGAAAGCAACGTCGAAGCCCACTATCAAACTACCGGGCCGGAGATCTGGAAACAAACGCAAGGCTCCGTCGATGTTCTCGTGGTTGGTGTAGGCACCGGCGGCACCCTCAGTGGAGCAGGACGCTATCTTAAGGAACAAAAGAGTTCCGTCAAAATTGTGCTGGCGGATCCAGTTGGCAGTATGCTCGCAGATTTGGTCAGGGGCAAAGAATCACCAAGTGCAGCTTATATTGTCGAAGGCATTGGTCAGGATTTCGTGCCTGGCAACTTAGATCTGGCTCTGGTCGACGATGTAGTTCAAATAACGGATGCTGACTCTGTTGCAGTCGCACACCAATTGCTCAGCCAGGAAGCGATGTTCGTTGGCAGCTCCTCGGGATGCATCGTTTCTGCAGCGGTCAAATACTGCCACCACCTGCAGGGCGAGGGTAAAACTGTAGTGGCAATACTGCCAGACAGCGGACGCGGCTACGTCAGCACCATATATAATGCCGATTGGATAAAAGAAAAACTTACGCCGGCGAATTGATACGCCATGATAAAAGTGGGATAAGTCTGTAGTTCCTGGCAAAGAAAAAATCAGCGCAATCCGCCATCCATTAAGCCAACCATCAATCCATTTATTCATCCATTGCGGTTACATGCTGGTCGCACAAGATCAATAGCCTGTTCACCATGAAGCGATCGTTTTGATCGACGCTTACCGTCACTCCTGAGGTCATTGAAGCTGCAGTGAAGAAAGAAATTTGTCGGCACCGTCCCGGTCTGGCTTTTCTTTCTTGCTCTCGAAGGACAGCTCGTAGAGCGCGTCCTTAATCCAATAAACGCGACCTAGATGATAGGTGCCATCAGGGTCGTGGGCCTCGAATTCTATGCCGGGAGAACCTGCAAAATCGATCTCTTTTTGTTGCGCCAGCTTGCCACCATGTTCTCGAACAGAATTATCGACGGCATCGCCCAGATTCTTTTTGGCATCGCTAAACCACTGTTTCAGCGTCTCTGGCGTGTATGTCGTGATGGCGATCCTGTAAATTTCCTTGTTGTTTTGATCGTTCACGCGTTTGCCTTCTTCGCCGCATCGAAACCAATGCTGGAATGTCTTTATGTCTGCTGTGTTTTTCATGACACCATAGACATCAGGATCTTTCAGAGCATCTCTGCCAAACTGTTTCTCCAGAGCGGCGCGTCCCGGCTCGGGCTCATTGGGAAGCACGACCGACCAAACACTTTGCGGTGCCGTAAAACGCTGCCAACCAAACTGAAAGGGCGGAGTGGCGCCGGGATCTGATTCTACACCGACCTCGTAATATGTTCCGTCCTTCACCCCGATCGGAAATGCTTCTGATGAAGTGCCATTCTTCGACACCGAACTTAGTTTCAGCAAATTTGTGATTTTCAAATTGGCCTGATAAAACACGCCATCAGGACCCATCGATCCCTGCTGGGGCGGAGCCGGCAGTAATTCAAATTTCGTGTATTTGGTTCCATCAGACATTCCAGCCTGAATCATTTCGTCGCGCATTTCTTCGAGCGGAGATGTGATTTTACTTGCGTATCTCAGCTTCTTGATCGCGGCAAGATTCTTGCCGTTGAAGGCCGCCATGTATTGAGCAGCAAATTCTTCAGGCGTTTTCGGTCCATCGGCGGCAAACGCCGGAGAAACAACAGCCAGAATAGTCAGCGTTGACGCTGAGACAATGTTTGACCACCTGGCCCTTAAGAAATTCATCGGCAATTTACTCCTGGATCGCGAACAACAGCTTAACCCAATTAATGCCAAAGCGTAGCTACTGCAATTAAAGCGTAGACTGCAATCAAATCGCAGCGACACGCAGTGCGCCTCCATCGAATACATTTCGTCTTCCGATGCCTTCTTAGCGCTGAACTCGGTGCTCTCGACTAGGAGACAACCTTAGCCAAACCGCAACCGACGCCGCATCAGCAATTCTGAGGGCTCAGGCGAATACCGAACAGCACGCGCGACATTTTTTCGCGGCTTCGGGCACTTGTTCCAAACACTCGGGGCAAGCCTTCATCGGCTTAGGAGCAGGCTCTTTCGGAAGGAGTGCCTTGGTGATCATAAACACTACGAACGAGATGATTGTGAAATCGATGACAGCACCAGCAAAATGTCCGTACTTGATGGCACTAACGGTGACTTTTCCATTGGGATCAGTGGCTTTCGAGAGCACGACTTGCGCTTCGCGCCAATCGCCTGCCGGCATTATCATCGAGATCGGCGGCATGAGCAAGTCGTCGACAACGGCACTCACGACCTTGCCCGTTGCCGCGCCGATGATGACGCCGATAGCAAGGGCCAGCGCATTTGATTTCGTGAGAAACTGCTTGAAGTCGTTTAGCATCGTTAAGCGCTCATCGTTCTTTGGGGTAACAACTGATATTACTCGAAAATCTTGTCTCTGTATTGAAAGACCACTTGAATTCCGCTTCGCAGACAAAAACCTCTTACGGCCGCAGGGCATCACTCCATGATCGAGTTGTGTCAATTGAACCAGAGAATTTCTGGGCATGAGGTACATACGGATGACAACCAGTCACAAATTATGAGGCAGTCGGAATGAAACAACGTAACATCCAACACATTCTTGCAATCGTTATTGTTGCCGCGTTCACTTATCCGTGCATTGCGCAAGGAGTTGTCGACAGTGGCAAACAAGAGATTATTCAGCAGATGCAGGACAACAACCGGGAAATCTATCAGGTCACTATCGCCAAGGATCTGGTCCATCTGCAGATGCCTAGTGCCTGGTGGGCGAAGATGACGGCTAGTGACAAAAAAGGTGTGGAAGCAGTTGAATACGTCAGTCGCGGTATCTCCGAATATGCAAATCTGCATGGCATGGGCAACGCAGCCGACTTTGAAGATTCGCTCTCCTCAGATACCGCTGACGAGAAAAAGAGCCGCATTCAGAAAATGATTGATGATTGGAAAGGCAAAGTATCGGTTACTTTCAAAGTTGAGCCGCAATCCTGCGATTCCTCCAGCTTTGATCTTGCTATGCGATATCTGACGACCGTGGGCGAAGTTCTCGAAACTAAAGATCTGCTTCCCGCCAGCGCCAATGTCACCTTCGTTGCATCCGGAACCGCCAAAGATATCTCGGTCACCACCGCTGATGGCAGGAATTTCGTCGCTACCGGACCGGTCAATCACGAACCTTTAGACTGGGGCACCAAAATCACCACCGGATTTGAGCGACTATCAAAGAATCGCGTCAGATAAACGGGATCAGTTGGACGTTGAAATCGGATATTTTTTCAGCTCTGTTGACAGTCGCGCATAGAGCCCGGACAGCCATCGCGGTTGTTGTCTGAAGTCCATATCTGGCTGATGAGCAGTTAGATTGCATGGTGCGAAAACAACGCTGATATTCTTTAGTCCAGTGTCGTGCGCCAGTACAAAAAGCTCTTCGATTGGTTCGTTGCCCATGGCCAAACAGCCTGTAGACCACCGGCTGCCGTGGATGAGAATATCGGTACCAAGATTCTTTCGTCGCTCTGATTTGGCGTGCGCTCGGTCTTCTGCGTTCGGATAGTTGACTGCCAGCGCCAGGTGAGCAATTACATTTGGGCGGAATGCGATCAGTTTATAGAAGCCCTCGGGAACTTGTTTGTCGCCCTCCTTTAATTTAGGTCCGCTGCCGCCGCTGGCTCCAATGATTGGATAACTCAAAAGTTGTCGCATATTTCCCTTCGCATCTGCGGCAAAAACAAACAGAAGTTTTTCTTGTTTCAAGCCGATCCAGGTCATCTTTTGCGGCGGGTACGAAACGTTTACAGCATGGAACCGGGCTTTCAGCTTTTTGCGCACCACTTCCCCGTAAGTAGCGATCACCTGAGATTCACTGGTGAACGTGATCTTTTTCGGCGGAAGATCTGAAGACATCGCAGAGGAACAGAAAAACATCGACTGCATACAAAGGAAGAAAAAGAACGCTGGCAAAAGACTTCTCCAGCCGCGAGATGACATTAATGAAGAAGACAGACGCATTATCTGTGCAACCGAGCGTTAAGGTATGGAGCGGTTCGGCTGGCTGGTGATTTGGCCACGACTTCCGGCGGGCCACTCACAACCACGCGCCCACCCTCGCTCGCAGCACCCGGCCCCAGGTCGATAACCCAGTCGGCGGACGAGACGACGTCCATGTCGTGTTCGACAACAATGACGGTGTTGCCCGCATCAACAAGCGCGTGCAACAGTGTCAGGAGTTGTTCGATATCGGCGGGGTGAAGTCCGGTAGTAGGCTCGTCCAAAAGATACATCGTGCTGCCTGCTTGTACACGTTGAAGTTCCGTGGCCAGCTTGATTCGCTGCGCCTCCCCGCCGGAAAGTTCAGTGGCCGGCTGTCCGAGCCTCAAATAACCGAGACCGACATCGCGCAAGGTAGTGAGGGCACGTGCCACCGCAGGTAGTTCGGTAAAAAACTGACTGGCTGCATCGACAGTCATGTCCAATACCTGAGCGATGTTCAGCCCGCGGTATGTGACTTCCAGCGTCTCTGAATTGTACCGAGTGCCGTTGCAGGTTGAGCAGGGAGCGTAAACGCTGGGCAGGAACAGCAACTCGATCGAGACGAAACCTTCGCCTTCACAGGTGGTGCACCGACCACCTGCGACGTTGAAAGAAAATCTTCCGGCGCTGAAGCCTTGGGACTTGGCCTCGTCGGTAGCAGCGTAGCGCTTGCGAATAAAATCGAACAGCCCCGTATACGTCGCGAGGTTGGAACGCGGAGTTCTTCCAATCGGTTTTTGATCGACACAGACTAATCGGCGGATTGTCTCGAGACCTTCCACAGTTGCAAGACGTCGATCGACCTCCGGCTCATCGAGATCTTCCTCGTCGGTTGAATCATCGTCAGCGGGTGGCGAAGCAGTGTCAGTTCCCAACTTTTCGTTGATAGTATCAGCGAGAACTTGGCTCACAAGCGTGCTTTTGCCGGAACCAGATACACCGGTAATGACTGTGAGTACCCCGAGCGGGAACTCTACATCGAGATTCTGCAAATTATGCCGATTTATACCTTTCAAGCTCATCCAGCCAGTTGGACTAAGCCTGGTGCGACCATTAATGGTGCCTCGCTCGAATAGGTAGCGACGAGTAAGCGAATTGTCGATCTTGGCCAAACCTGCGATCGGTCCGCTGTAAAGCAGAGAGCCGCCACCATCGCCGGCACCAGGACCCATATCAACAATCCAATCAGCCTGACGCACAATGTCCATTTCATGTTCGACAACGAACAACGAATTACCGGCACTCTTCAATTGCGTCAGCATTTTGATCAACGCGTCCGCGTCGGCCGGATGCAGCCCGGCTGAGGGTTCATCCAGCACGTACACAACACCAAACAGTCCGGATCTGAGTTGCGTCGTCAGCCGCAGTCGCTGCAATTCTCCGGCAGAAAGTGTGGGAGTCGCTCGATCCAAACTGAGATAATCGAGTCCTAGTTCACTCAGCAGCCTGATGCGGTCGACCAGATCGCCGGCGATCAGTGCAGCCACTTCCGAAGTGGTGCTCGAATTGGCAGACTTGCCACCACGAACTGAAGCTTGCCAGTCCAGGGCGGACAACAACACTCTGGACAACTCTGCCAGCGGTATTTGTGTAAGCTCCGCTATATCGTGGCCAGCAAAATGGACAGCCAGCGATTCGGACTTGAGTCGCTTCCCCTTGCATTCAGTGCACTTCGATGTTTCCATAAACTGCGAAACACGTTTGCGCAACGTCGCACTATGAGTGGTGGCAAAAGTGTGCAACACGTAACTGGCAGCGCTCATGTACGTGCCCTGATATGGACGCTGGATGCGATGCGCCTCGCGTTCTGCATGAACAGTTACAACCGGCTTTTCCTCAGTAAACAGTATCCATTTGCGATCTTTCTTCGGCAGATTCTTCCATGGTTTGTCTACGTCGTAGCCGAGCGTCGCGAGAATGTCCCGAAAATTCTTGCCCTGCCATGCGCCTGGCCAAGCCGCTATAGCACGCTCACGAATGGTCAAAGATGGATCAGGCACCAAAGACTCTTCGGTGACGGTGTGGATCACACCCATACCATGACAGGCAGGGCAGGCACCAGCAACGGTATTGGCAGAAAACGCATCTGAATCAAGACGTTCCGTCGAATTTTTTGGATATGTGCCCGCGCGTGAAAACAGCATGCGCAGCGAATTCGACAATGTCGTTATTGTTCCTACCGAAGAACGCGCGGTAGGCTCGGCTCGCCGCTGCTGCAGCGCTACCGCCGGAGGTAATCCATGAATGTCAGTCACCTTGGGCGCCGGCAACTGCGCTATCAAACGTCGAGCGTAAGGTGCAATCGATTCAAAGTAGCGGCGTTGCGCCTCAGCATAAATCGTTCCGAAAGCGATCGACGACTTGCCGGATCCGGACACACCGGTAAAAACCACGAAAGCGTTGCGGGGCACGTCAACATCTATGCCACGCAAGTTGTTCTGCTGTGCACCGCGGACCTGAACAAATCCGTCCTTTCGCGTCCATGGATGTTCGACAGAGGGTTCCATTAGCCTGTTGTTCACATCTCAACCCCAAGACGACAGCCTGGGAGGGTCAATTAAAACATAATCTCAACATTCATAAGCAAGATCGGCAAGTCGTCGGTTTTCAGACATCCCTACAATGCGGGGTGTATCCGCACTCCACTCATGAACACGATCTAGCGCACTTGATGTCTTAGTCAGAACCTCTCAAGGCAACATCGGCTAACTTTCGCGAGAAATCTCGCACACCTGCCGGCCAGCAATCAGTCAATCTAAGAAAAAGAGATTTGTCTGTTCTAAACAACGCTCTGGTCGCTTCTTCAAAACCTTCATAGTTACCTGCTTTCGCAGACATGAATCGATACGCCGCCTCCTGCGAATGTCGGACGGCATCGCGTTGCGAGTGCGTCTTCTTAGCTTCTTCGACAAGTTTGCGCAGAGCTACCGACGCTCCGCCTGGTTGTTTATTCAACCATTCCCAGTGTCGCGGCAACAAGGTCACTTCCCTAGCCACCACTCCGAGCTTTGGCCGACCAACGGTCTTTGGCGTTGACGCGCCAGATACATCTGATGAGACGGCAGATTCGAGCACCCGACCAAACCGCTGACCGAGCCTGGCAGTTGTCTCCTGGTCAGTTCCGCTCAAGTCGAGATCGATTTGATTACCGGTTGAGCCGTCAAAGACGAGGTAAGAAGCTGAGTTGGAAGCGTTGGGCAGCGCTTTGAGCCGAATTGCGACATCCAAGATATCCCCTTCGGCAACTAGTGTATCTCCCACAAAAGCGGCGCAGGTGCGCTGTTCGGTTTCACCCATAGCAGTGACTCTTATATAGGTAGTAGCTTTATATATTTTACCCGGGTAAAATTCGTCCGTCAAGTCCCATCAAGGTTTCGCCAGCCCATGAACTATAATTGAGCTTCCATACGTCCATTTTTCGAGTTTGGAGTTCACCATGAATACCCTGGGCTGTGCGGCTAACTACGAAAACCGCCTCAAAACACTTGAACGGTCTGAGGACATCCCGATTCGCTGGCGAGGAACAGCCATCGAAAAGCTCATCAGAGCCCACAATTTCGACGAATTGATTGAACCGTCGTCCAAACCTGAGCTGTTTGTTGCAACCTGCATCGAATTCAGATTTCAGCCGAAAGTACCACCATATTTTGCATACGAAGTGCGCCGAGCAAGCGGTCGTTTGATCGGCTCGGAATTTACTTTGGCATTCGCGCTCGCCAGAGGCGTTCATTTTGTAGCGCTGATTGGACACAATGACTGCGGCATGACCCAAGTGCACCATTTTAGCGACAACATAGTCGATGCACTCGTAGAGCAGGGCTGGCCTCGCGACCGCGCGGAGGATTACGTGATACAGCAGGGTGCGCGTTACGCCATTCGCGATGAGCTTGACGCACTGCAGCGCGAATACACGCGCTTAAGAAGACTATTCAGCAAAGTCGAAATTGCTCCGCTATTCGCGGCAATCGGGGACGGCAAGTTGTATCTCCCGGCTTGGTATGATCCGGAGTCCGTCGACACCATCTGCGACTTGTGCGAACCAGATCTGCTGTTCATCTAACTTGATGCGGGCATGATCATCGGCCGATCGAACCGCGCATCCACAATATTTATGCCACACCGCCTGCACGAAATTTTATTTGCCGGAGTGCTGGCTGCAACGACATTGTATATGCAACCGAGCGTCGATAATACCCCCGACGCATAGAACCGAATATGGTGGCTTTAACGCTTTTAGCTTGCCCTGACCGGGCAGGCACGTTATATTAGACCCAATAGTTGTATGTCCTCGTCACTAAGATGTGACGCTAGAAAATGAGTTCTTTAAAATGACCACATCAATTCCTCAGCTCCATGCGTTACAGGATCTGATCAATCAATTTATAGAGCTTTATCCGAATCGTGGTGGCAGTCTTGTTAAACATGAGTCCGGTACCTGGCGTGAGGTCAGTCGCTTTTACGATCTGCCTAACGACGAAATAGTTCGCTCGATAGCCTCCCAACAAACGCTCGTCCGAGCCGTCAATTGGGATAGCAGAACAAAATTCACCGTTCTGAACATAGACGTTGGCAGCAAGCACCACAATCAGCTGGCTCTCTGGCAACTGCAGAATAGCCTGGGCCAAAGAGGCATACACAAGACACGTATCTATCAGTCGAGCGAGTCTAATGGATGGCATATCTATATATTCTGGAACGATTGGGTAGGCAGCACCAGATCTGCTGCTGTGATATCAGCAATCTTGATGGGGTCGGGGTTCGAAGTTGCCGACGGAACCCTGGACGTGTTTCCGTCGGCGACCGCTTTGCGCCTACCTCTCCAATGCGGATTCGCCTGGCTAAACGAAAGCGGACGAACAATTGTTCGACGCAGTGAAATCTCGCTTGAGGGAGCTCTGGCGCTGTTTCTTGACGATGTAGCAAAGTTTGCTAACGATGCTGCGTGGCTTGATTCCGATTATGCAAACGAAGTGTCCAGCCTTTTCCAACAAACTCCCGACAAAACCGAAGATGATAATTGCCGAACGTTGGTCGATGCTGTGGTGCAGGAAGAGCCATCTGCGCATGAAGCTGAACCGTCCAAGTATGCGAACATCGTGCCGTTCGCGAAACCTTTGATTGTTAATGCCCATCAAGTTGAGGCAAAAGCAGTAGCCTCGGCGTTCGATGAGACAGTGGAATATCATAATCTGCCAACGGCGAATCAAGATTGCATCGACAAACTTCAAGTTGAAGAAGAAGCCGTAACCTCGAACTTCTATGAAACGGTCGAATATCAGAATCCGTCAACACCGATTCAAGATTCCATCGACAACCTTCAAGTTGAAGAAGAAGCCGTAACCTCGAACTTCTATGAAACGGTCGAATATCAGAATCCGTCAACACCGATTCAAGATTCCATCGACAACCTTCAGGTTGAAGAAGAAGCCGTAACCTCGAACTTCTATGAAACGGT
>Ga0182024_10009262_pt1 | contig 20420 bp, 21 predicted proteins | sample P32metaG_FD_120480 | JGI IMG/M metagenome (GOLD analysis project Ga0182024, IMG submission 120480) | Permafrost microbial communities from Stordalen Mire, Sweden - P3-2 metaG (Illumina Assembly) | ecosystem: Environmental > Terrestrial > Soil > Wetlands > Permafrost | place: Sweden: Stordalen... | reverse complement strand
CGACAGCACGGACGAGTGCCTCGCCGACGAGGACCGCGTCGAACCCTACGGCACCGAGCCGCACCGCGTCCGCCGCGGTACGCACCGCCGACTCGGCGACCGCGATCACCGTCGGAGGTATCAGCGACGCGAGTGCCTCCCCCACACCGAGATCCTCTTTGAAGGTGGCGAGATCCCGACTGTTGACCCCGACGATCGCGGCGCCGGCACGTAACGCCCGTTCGATTTCGGGGGCGTCGTGGGCTTCGACGAGGACCGCGAGGCCGAGCTCGTGGCCCACGGCGTGAAGATCTGCGAGCAGCTCGTCGTCGGGAACGGCGGCGGCGATGAGGAGGATGGCGTCGGCACCGATCGCCCTCGACTCGTAGACCTGGACCTCGTCGATCGTGAAGTCCTTGCGCAACACGGGCAGCGACGTCGCGTCGCGTGCGCCGGTCAGGTCGTCGACGCGGCCAGCGAAAAACGGGGCGTCGGTCAGCACGGACAGCGCGGCCGCTCCGCCCGACTGGTAGGCGGTCGCGGTCACGACCGGGTCGAGATCGGGTGCCAGATCGCCCTTGGAGGGCGAGCGACGCTTGAGTTCGCCGATCACCGCGATGTGGTCTCCCGCCGGGCGCAGCGCCGCCGCGAAGTCGCGCACCGGCGGTGCGTCGAGGGCGCGGCGCCGGAGCAGGTCACGGGTCTGCGGTCGTCGCAGCAGCGTGACCTCATCGCGTTTGCGGGCGAGGATGTCGTCGAGAACCGTCACAGGGTGCGCAGAAGTGTATGGGCCCCACGTTGCGACCCAGGCGTTCTAGCCTCAGCCCGTGACACTTCCCGACGGATTTGTGTGGGGTGTGGCCGGCGCCGCGCACCAAATTGAGGGCGGCAACTGGAACAACGACTGGTGGGTCTTCGAACATACGCCCGGAACGGCGGCGGTCGAAGTGTCGGGCGACTGTTGCGACAGCCTGCACCGTTACGCCGACGACATCGCCCTCGCCGCCGACCTCGGCTTCGGTTCGTACCGGTTTTCGATCGAGTGGTCTCGGATCGAACCTGAAGACGGCGAATTTTCGCGTGCTGCGCTCGACTACTACCGGCGGGTGATCGCAACATGCCACGAGCATGCGGTCGCGCCGGTGGTGACGTTTCACCATTTCACGACGCCGCGGTGGATGGCCGACCGCGGCGGCTGGGCCGAACCGGAGATCGTCGACAAATTCGCACGATTCTGCGACCGCTCGGTCACATATTTCGGTGACCTCATCGCCATGGGCTGCACGATCAACGAGCCGAACGTCGTGTCGCTCCTCGGCTACCTCATGGGACGGTTCGCGCCCGGCCGCCGGGACTTCTCGTTGTACGCGAGAGCCAACGAGCATCTCCGCGCCGCGCACGAGCGTGCGTACGACATCTTGAAAGGCGGCCCGGGCGACTTCCCGGTCGGGCTGACCTTGTCGATGTCGGACTGGTGGACGCCCGAGGGCGGCGAAGCCGGGTTGGAACGGGCGCGGGCAATGCACGAAGACTTCTTCCTCGAATCGAGTCGCGGGAACGACTTCGTCGGCGTCCAGGCCTACACGCGGACGCGCATCGGTCTTGACGGCCTGCCCATGGATCCCGACCCCGACAGCCCGACGGTCGAGTCGATGGGCTACGAATACTGGCCGCAGTCACTCGAGGCCGCGATCCGCCACGCCGTCGCCGTGACCGGCAATCCGGTCTACGTCACCGAGAACGGTATCGGGATCGACGACGATCCGACCCGGATCAGATTCGTGACCGAAGCGCTCCAAGGTCTGGGCCGGTGCCTGCGCGACGGCCTCGACGTGCGCGGCTACACCTACTGGTCGCTGCTCGACAACTTCGAGTGGGCCGACGGCTACAAGCCCCGATTCGGGCTGGTCGCCGTGGACCGGGACACGTTCGTGCGGACCCCGAAACCGAGCGCGGCGTGGTTGGGCAGCCTCGCCAAAGCCAACCGGCTGCCCGACTTGGCAGTCCCATAACACAACGCTCACGTTCATCCGGCGTTCGGATGCGACGATTGAAGGCATATGGAACGCGGGACCATTCTCGTCGTCGACGACGAACCGAACATCGCCGACCTGATCGACCTCTACCTCAGCCGCGAAGGATTTCGGGTGGTGAAGGCAACCTCCGGCGAGGACGGCGTGCGGGCGGTCGGTGAACACCGACCGCGGCTGGTCGTCCTCGACGTCGGTCTGCCCGACGTCGACGGCCTCGAAGTGTGCCGCCGGCTCCGTCAGACATCGACGATTCCGGTCATCTTTCTGACCGCACGCGACAGCGAGATCGACCGGGTGCTCGGCCTCGAGCTCGGCGCCGACGACTACGTCACGAAACCGTTCTCACCGGTCGAGCTCGTCGCCCGGGTCAAGGCGGTCCTGCGTCGCACCGAAGGGCCGGCCGCGGCGGAGATCCTCCAGGTCGGCGCCGCGACCATCGACATGGGCCGGCGCGAGGTACGGGTGCATGACACGCCCGTCGCGTTCACCACCAAAGAGTTCGAGCTGTTCCGGTTCCTGGCCGAACGCCCCGGCCTGGCCCTCAGCCGCCAACAGATCCTCGACAGCGTGTGGGGCTACGACTGGTTCGGCGACGCCCGCACCGTTGACGTGCATCTCGCCCAGGTTCGCAAGAAGCTCGACGGCACGGTCCGGATCGACACCGTGCGAGGCGTCGGCTATCGCCTCGAACCGGCGTGAGCGGCGAGCGGCACCGACGTCGCACGCTCACGGCCCGGCTCGTCGCAGCGATCGTCGCGGTCGCCGCCGTCGTGCTCGGGCTGTCCTATGCGACCGGCTACGTCCTCGTGCGACGGGAACTGCAGCAGAACGCGCTCGCGAACCTGCGGTCCCGTACCGCCGAACTGAGGCCGTTGGTCGCGAGCCTCGCGGTCGACTCCGGGCTGCGCGGATCCGGGCTGCTCGACGGGCTGGCCGGGCTCAAGACCGAATTCCGCGCGGGCCTGCGCATCACCGACATGAGTGCCGTGCTCATCTCCCCTGACGGCACGGTCAACAACATCGGTACCCGACCGGTTTTCTCGCTCCCCCCGTCGCTGCAACCATCTGACCTCGACCCCCGACAGCTGCTCGACGGTCAAGACGTGAGCGGCCGGCGCGCCAACACCGTGTTCCTCGCGCTCCCCGCCCGCACGCGGCCCCTCCGCCGCCAGCTCCTCGTCGTCGTCGCAACCGACCGTGTGGAAACGACGGTCTTGTCCGACGCGCTGCCCCTGCTCCTCGTCGCCGGACTGCTCATGTTGTTGTTAGCGATCGTCGTGGCGGTCGTACTCGCGCGACGGTTGACCCGCCCGATCCGCGAGATCGAACGGGCCGCAGCTCAGCTCGCGTCGGGAGATCTTTCAGCCCGGGCCGACGTTCCGCCCGGCACCGACGGTGAGCTCGCCGCGCTCGGCAGCACACTCAACGAGATGGCGTCGCAACTCGAACGCTCTCGCGGCACGCAACGGGCGTTTCTCCTGTCGATCTCGCACGACCTTCGGACACCGCTCACGTCGATACGCGGCTACGCCGAAGCGCTCGCCGACGGCACCCTCGAAGATGGTGAACCCGACGCGCGCAAACGGGCAGCCACCGTGATCGGTGCCGAAGCGCGCCGCCTCGAACGACTCGTACACGATCTCCTCGACTTGTCGAGACTGGATAGTCGCGAGTTCTCACTCACGTCTCGCCCGTGCGATCTCGCGGAGATCGTCACCGACGCCGCCGACGCGTTCGCGCCCCAAGCGCAAGCACTCGGCCTGCGTCTGCGATCGTCGAGCAGCGCCGCGCTTCCCGTTGCGCTCGATCCCGAACGTTTAGCGCAAATTGTCGCCAACCTTGTCGAAAACGCGTTGAAGTACGCGGCTTCGAGCATCGACGTGTCGGCCAACATGGTCGACGCGGGCCACAACGAGATCATCGTCACCGACGACGGCCCCGGAATTCGTGCCGACGACCTCGGGCACGTCTTCGATCGGCTCTACACCGTCCGTTCCACACCCGGACGATCCGTCGGGACCGGGCTCGGCTTGGCGATCGTGCGTGAGCTCGCCACCGCGATGGGCGGCGTCGCGACCGTCGAAGCCCCTCCCGAAGGCGGAACCCGTTTCATTGTGCGTCTCCCGAGCGTCACCGCACGCGTCGCGGCGCAAGCGTCGTTGTCGTAGAGATCAGACGTCAACCGCTTCGACGAGCGCGGAGATGTCTCCCGATGCTGTGCGTACCAGCACCTCGACGCCCGGTTCGACCGTACGGCGGATCGTGGCCAGCGCCACGTTCCCGGCCGCGCTGGTGACCTGGCCGACGTCCTTGCCGTCAGCGATGACCGTCGAGCCGCGCGTGACGGACGCCGTCGCCCGCAACCGGCGCAGCAGTCGGTTCACGTGACCGCGACTGTCGATCCGGCACACCAGTTCCTGACCGACGAAGCAGCCTTTGGTGAACGACACCGCGTCGCGTTCGAGAAACGCTTCTTGCGCGATGGTGGTGTCGTCGATGTCGAAACCCTGACGGGGTATGCCGGCTTCGACTCGTAACGCCTCGAACGCGGCTGCGTCGATCTCGACGGCGCCGGCTTCGACGAGGTCACCGATGAGGGCCGCGGCCGACGGCTCGCACAACACCTCAACACCCGGGCCGGTCGGCCAGTCGGCACGGGCGACGATCACGGCGTCCGGACCGACGACCGAAGCGACCAGCGCAGCCGCGTCGGGTCCTCGCACCGCGACCGTTTCCGTGTCGGCCGACCGATCTTCGATCTCCACGTTCACGCGAATGCGGAATCGTTTCAGTCCCTGCGCGAGTGCGGGCCCGAAGCCGGCTTCGCACATGCAACACCACTGGTCGGTGTGTGCGTGCACCGCGCGCAAATCGACGATGAGCTTTCCCTGCGGCTGGAGCAGCAGCGCATGGCTGCTGTCACCGACCGCGACCGGGTCGAGGTCCTGCGAGAGGAGACTTTGCAAAAAGGACGTCGCGTCCGGACCGGAGACGAATACCGCATCCCGGTCCACCCGCGACACAAATGTCTGCGTCATACGAGATCAGTCCTCGTTTCGGTCCAGTCGTGCGGCCGCCGCCGCCGCGGTCAACAACGCCCGCGCCTTGTTGCGGCATTCCAGGGCCTCGTCGTCGGGTTCGGAGTCGGCGACGATCCCGGCTCCCGCCTGGAGTGTGGCCTGGCCGTCGCGCCAGACCATGGTCCGAATGGCGATCGCGGTGTCAAGATTGCCGGAGAAGTCGACGTAGCCGACAACGCCGGCATAGGGGCCCCGTTTCGTCGGCTCCAGTTCGTCGATGATCTCCATCGCCCGAACCTTCGGTGCGCCGCTCACCGTCCCCGCAGGGAACGTCGCCCGGAGCACGTCGATCGGACCGTGATCCGAGGCGAGCTCTCCCGCGACCTGACTCGTGAGGTGCATCACGTGCGAATAGCGTTCGAGGGTCATCAACTCTTCCACCCGTTCGCTCCCGAATCGCACGACGCGGCCGACATCGTTGCGGGCCAGGTCGACCAGCATCACATGTTCGGCGCGTTCTTTCGGGTGCTCCACCAACTCCGCCGCGAGGCGTCGGTCATGGTCGGGGGTTCGCCCGCGCCGGCGGGTCCCCGCAATCGGACGGCTGATCACCCGCCCGCCGAGCACCTGCACCATCGGTTCCGGCGACGACCCGACCAGGGTCGCTTCGGGATGACGTAAGAAATACATGTACGGCGACGGGTTCACCAGGCGCAGCACCCGGTACACCGAGAACGGATCGACAGGCTCGACCAGATCGAATCGTTGCGCGAGGACGACCTGGAAAATGTCGCCTTCGAGGATGTGCTCCTTGGCGGCTTCGACCGCCGCTGTCCACTGTGCGTCACTGACGTTGGCGCGTACCGACGGGAGGTCGCTCAGCTCGTCGGCCGGTGGGACGGCCGGAACGTACGCGAGGGGCTTGCCGAGGTCGTCGACCGCGTCGGAGAGCCGACCGACCGCAGTGTCGTAGTAGCGGCGCAGGGTCGGTTCGTCGCAGCCCGGCTCCGGGTACACGTTCTCGATCAGGAACAAGCGTTGACGGAAATGGTCGAACGCGGCGACATGTCCGGCGAGGGAACACACTGCGTCGGGGAGGCCGAGGTCATCGTGAGGCACGTCGGGAAGACGCTCGATCTCTCGTACCGTGTCGTAGCCGATCCATCCGACGATGCCTCCGTGAAAGGGAGGCAACTCGGGCTGCGCGGGCGCACGGTACCGCTTGAGGAGCGCATCGAGCGCGGCGAGTGTGCCCTGCTCGGAAGGAACGTCAGGCGGGGGGCCGCCTCCGATCCATTCGAGATGACGTCCGCGAGCGACGAAGGTGAGTGCCGGGTCGCGACCCAGGAACGAGAAACGACCCCACCGCTCGGCATGCTCGACGGACTCGAGCAGGAAGCCTTCGCGGTCACCGACCAACTTCATGAACGCCGACAGCGGCGTCTCGAGATCGGCGAGCACCTCGCGCCATACGGGCACGACGGTGTAGTCCCGCGCCTGAGCCGCGAACGTCTCGAACGTGGGGTGAACTGTCGCCGAACCGATGTTCACACTGGGCCGGGGGCCGACCCGTCACCGAAGGCGCGAAAGAAACAGGAATGTTGGCCGGTGTGGCACGCACCCCGTCCGGCCTGCTCGACGATGAACAACAACACGTCCATGTCGCAGTCGTAACGCGCGTCGCGTACGAACTGCCGATCGCCCGACGTTTCACCCTTGCACCAGTACTCCTGGCGGCTGCGGCTCCAGAACCATGTGCGTCCGGTCTGCAACGTGCGTTCGAGCGCCTCGCGATTCATCCACCCCACCATGAGCACCTCTTTGGTGCCGGCCTCCTGCACGATCGCCGGGACCAATCCGGCGGCGTCGTACGAGACGGCATCGAGCTCCTCGGCGGTGTACGGGATCGGCGTCGTCGTCTGCGCAGGCATCGGCGCAAATCGTACCGGGCTGTGGAGGTCCCCGACCGGCGTTTAGGCTCCTCGTTGATGGGTCCGCCGACGCCGCCGCAAGCGCCCCGGCGCCCGCACGTGCTTTCCTTGCACGGCGACGAACGAGTCGACGACTGGTATTGGTTGCGCGACCGCGACGATCCTGGCGTCCGTGTCTACCTCGAAGCCGAAAACGCCTATGCGGAAGCCGTGCTCGCTCCCGTCGCCGAGCTGCGCGAACGCATCTACGGCGAGATCCGAGCGCGAGTCCAAGAATCCGACGACTCCGCTGCCGTCCCGCACGGCGACCGGAGCTACTTCTCTCGCACCGTCGAGGGACTGCAGTACGCGATGCACTACCGCCGGCCCCGAACCGGAGGCGCCGACCAGCTGCTCCTCGACGAGAATGTCCTCGCATCCGGAACCGACTATTTCTCGTTGGGCGGGTTCGAGATATCCCCCGACCACCGTCTCCTCGCCTACACGACCGACCTGTCGGGGGCCGAGCGGTACACACTGCGGTTCCGCGACCTCGACACCGGCGCCGACCTCGCCGACATCGTCGCCGACGTCACCTACGGGCTCGCATGGGACGACCGCGCCGGCGTCTGTTTCTACGTCCGGCCCGACGATGCGATGCGCCCGAACGAGGTGTGGCGCCACACACTCGGAACATCAACGTCTGACGACGCGCTCGTGTACCGCGAAGACGACGAACGCTTCTTCGTCGACATCGGACGCACACGATCTGGACGGTTCGTGCTGATCGACTCGTCGTCGAAACTGACGTCGGAAACATGGTTCGTTCCGACCGACGCCCCCACGCAAACCCCGACGCTCGTCGCCGCCCGCGAGCACGAACACGAATACACGGTCGAGCATCATTGGAACGAACGCAACGGCGACCGGTTCCTCATTGTCACCAACGGAGACGGCGCACGCAACTTCAAGTTGGTCGCCGCCCCGGTCGCCGAACCGGCCCGCGGCAACTGGGTCGATGTGCTGTCCCCGCGCGACGACGTCCGGCTCGACGCGGTCAACGCGTTCGCCGAACACCTCGTGTTGAGCGAACGTGCCGACGGTCTCGACCGGCTGCGCGTCCTTCGCCTCGACGAAGAATCGGACACGGTGGTGCCGGCCTCGGATCCTGTGTACAGCATGTGGCTCGGACCGAACCCCGAGTACGACACGCGCGTCGTACGTTACGGCTACACGTCGTTGATCGCCCCGGTCACCGACGTCGACTACGACCCCCGCCTCGCGACCTCGACCGTGGTCAGGGTCCAACCGGTCCTCGGTGGCTACGACCCGACCTTGTACACGTCGGCCCGGCTGTGGGCGACCGCCCCGGACGGTGTCCGGGTGCCGATCTCGGTTGTCCACCGGCGCGACGTCGTGCTCGACGGCCGCGCCCCCGCGCTGCTCAGCGGCTACGGCGCCTATGAGCATTCCAGCGACCCGGCCTTCCGGGCGTCGCGTGTGTCGCTGCTCGATCGGGGTTTCGTCTGCGCGATCGCCCACGTCCGCGGCGGCGGCGAGCTCGGACGTGCGTGGTACGAAGCTGGCCGTCTGGAACACAAGGCGAATACGTTCAGCGACTTCGTCACGTGCGCGCAGACACTGATCGCGCAGGGATTCACGACACCGTCTCGACTTGTCGCCCGAGGAGGCAGCGCGGGCGGTCTGCTCATGGGCGCGGTGGCCAACTTGCGGCCCGACCTGTTCGCGGCGATCGTCGCCGAGGTACCGTTCGTCGACGTCGTCACGACGATGCTCGATGCCGACCTGCCGCTCACGATCACCGAATGGGAAGAGTGGGGCGATCCGCACGAGGCCGGCGCGTACGCACGCATGAAGGCGTACTCGCCGTACGACAACGTCGACGCCCATCCGTATCCGGCGATGTTCGTGACGACCGGTCTCAACGATCCGCGCGTGCAGTATTGGGAGCCGGCGAAGTGGGTCGCCAAACTTCGCGCGCACACCACGTCCGACAAACCGATCCTCTTGCGCACCGAGATGGGAGCGGGTCATAGCGGCCCGTCCGGCCGTTACGACGCGTGGCGTGACGAGGCTGCGATCCTCGCGTTCGTATGCTCGACGGTCGGGGTGCAGACGTGAGCGCAGGCGCGCACGACCTCGTCATCCGAACCGACGACGGGCGGGAACTCGAAGCGGAACTGACGTGGGGCGACCGCACGACGCCACGAGCCGGGGTCGTGCTGTGCCATCCGCATCCGCAATACGGCGGCACGATGCGCAGCCTCGTGATCTCGGTGCTGTTCGCGGAACTGTCCGCCGCGGGGTTCGCGTGCCTGCGGTTCAACTTTCGCGGCGTCGAGGCCAGCACCGGCAGTTACGACCACGGTGAAGGCGAACAGCTCGATGTGCTGGCCGCGGTCGCGACGATGGCCAACGCGGTCGCGCCGGCACCGGTCGCGCTGGTCGGCTGGTCCTTCGGCGCAGATATGTCGTTGACGGTCGTCGATCCCCGCGTCGCAGGGTGGGTCGCGATCGCGCCGCTGTTACGATTCCGGCCGACGTTTCCTGCCGCGTCCGAACGACGGCCAAAACATCTCGTGCTGGCCGCGAACGACGAGTTCCGTCCGCCGGGCGACGTCGAGGAAGCGGTCGCGGGCTGGACTGCGACGACCGTCGCGGTCGTTCCCGGCGCGAGCCACTTCTTCGTCGGCCGGACCGACCGCGTCGTCGCCGAGACGCTGGCCGGTCTCGCTGGGCTCGCAACCCCGTGAAGGGGTGACGGTTACAGCAACATCGGTGCCGCCGAGAAACCGTTCCCCTCGAGGAACGACTTTCGGCGGATGACCGCGGACCGCCAGGCTTCGTAGTCGAACTCGAAGGCGCTGCGGTCGCCGTCCTCGTACGCGTGTTCGAGCTCGTCGAACGCGCAATCTTCGGCATCGAGAAGCGCCCGGTAGCGGCGGAAGAAGTGATCATCGACCGCACCACCGTGCGCAAGAGCGTGTGTCTCGGGCATAGGCCCTCCTTCGCTCCGTGCCCGGCGCCGAGCCGGGCACTCAGTCAGCTCACGGTACCCCAGCGCGTCTGCGGGGGGAACCATCTCCTCGTTACGGGCGCGTTACCGGATCCTTCCCAGGTCACGCAACGCTCCCACCTGGCCCGATAGTCGGCTCAGGGACGAACCGTCAGGCCGTGCGCAGCCAACGCGGTCTTGGCTTCGTGCACCGTGTACTGCCCAAAGTGGAAAATCGACGCAGCCAACAGGCCGGTCGCGGCCCCTTCGGTCGCTCCCGCACAAAGATGCTCGAGGGTGCCGACCCCGCCGCTGGCGATGACGGGCACATCGACCGCGTCGCTGACCGCGCGCAGCAACTCGATGTCGTAGCCGACCTTCGTCCCGTCCCGGTCCATCGACGTGACCAACAATTCGCCGGCGCCGAGCGCGCACGCGTGCGCCGCCCATTCGACCGCGTCGAGGTCTGTGTCGGTGCGGCCGCCGTGGGTGACGACCTGCCAGCGTGTGTCCCGCCCGTCCGTGGGCAAGCGGCGCGCGTCGATCGCGACGACGATGCACTGCGTTCCGAACTCGTCGGCTGCCCTCGACACAAGATCGACGTCGTTCACCGCGGCGGTGTTCAGCGACACCTTGTCGGCGCCGGCGCGCAACATGCGCCGCACGTCCTCGACGCTACGTATCCCGCCACCCACCGTGAACGGAATGAACACCTTGTCCGCCACCCGTTCGACGACGTGCACCATCGTGTCCCGATCGTCGGACGAGGCGGTGATATCGAGGAAGACGAGCTCGTCGGCGCCTTCGGCGTCGTACCGGGCCGCGAGTTCGACGGGATCGCCAGCGTCGCGGATGTCGACGAACCGTACGCCTTTCACGACGCGACCTGCGTCAACGTCGAGGCACGGAATTACTCGAACGGCGAGCACGCGACAATTCCTTCCGCAACGGTGAAACGCCGTTCGTAGATCGCAGTTCCTGTGATCACGCCGGACAGCCGACGGCCGCCGGCCTCCAATGCCGCGAGCGCCCGCAGATGATCGATGCTTCCCACCCCGCCGCTGGCGATGATCGGGACCGGGCTCGCCGCGAGCACCGTCCGGAGTTGGTCGAGATCGGGACCCGCAAGCATGCCGTCTCGCCCGATTTCGGTGACGATCAGCGCCGCGACGCCCGGTCGGTCGAAGCGCCGAGCGAGCGCGACCGCGTCGTGGCCGGTCGCGTGCGCCCAGCCGTGGATGGCGACGTCGAGCCCGCGCGCGTCGATTCCGACGGCGACCTGGCCCGGATGCATCGTGGCGAGCTCGTCAACGATCTCCGGGCGTTCCACCGCGGCACTTCCGATGACGACCCGGCTGACGCCGGCCGCGAATCGGTTGCCGGCATCTTCGACCGTTCGAACGCCGCCGCCGGTCTGGACCCGTACCGAAACGTTGGCGCAGATCGATTCGATCACGTCGAGGTTCGCGTCGCCGCCGTCTCGGGCCGCGTCGAGATCCACCACATGGATCCAGCGGACGCCGCTGATCTCGAATCGGCGCGCGACCGCGACCGGATCATCGTCATAGTGCGTTTCGCGTTCGTAGTCGCCTTGACGGAGTTGCACGACACGTCCGCCGCGAAGGTCGATGGCGGGATACAGGTCCACGGTCAGGCGGCCGACGCGTCGACGAAATTGGCGAGCAGGGCCAGTCCGACCGCGCCGCTCTTTTCGGGATGGAACTGCGTCGCCCACAGCGAGCCGCGCTCGATCGCGGCCGCGAATCTGCGGCCGTAGTCGCACCACGCCGCGATGACCGACTTGTCGAGCGGATCTGGCGCGTAGGTGTGCACGAAGTAACACCAGGCGGGCTCGGGAAGACCGTCCAGGAGGCGGGCACCGGCTCGCGGTTCGAGGGTGTTCCAACCCATCTGCGGCAGTCGGACGCTCGCGGGAAGCCGTGTGATCCGTCCCGCCACAACACCGAGCCCGTCGACGTCCGGCGACTCGTCGCTGCCGTCGAACAGCATCTGCATGCCGACGCAGATGCCGAGAAACGGCCGGCCGTCGGTCGCGGCCGCGCGGGTGACCGTCTCCAAACCGCTCGCCCGCAGTGCCCGCATGCACGAACCGAAGTTGCCGACACCGGGCAGGACCACCGCGTCGGCGGCTGCGATCTGCGCCGAGCTCGACGTCAGACCCGCGTCCGCGCCGAGATGTTGCAAGGCCTTTTCGGCCGAGCGGAGATTCCCGATTCCGTAGTCGACCACCGCGATCGTCATGTCAGCTCGACAGCGTTCCCTTGGTGGACGGTATGTCGTCGCCCTCGACGGTCACCGCGTCGTGCAACGCCCGCGCGACACCCTTGAACGACGCTTCGATCACGTGATGGCCGTTCTTGCCGGAGACGCTGCGGATATGCAACGTGACGCGGGCGCCGTCCACGAAACCTTTCCAGAACTCCTCGGCGAGCTGCGGATCGAAAGTACCGATCCATTCGGCGACAGGCTCGACTTCGTACACGAGGAACGGCCGACCGGACAGATCGAGCGCGACCTGCACGAGCGCTTCGTCGAGCGGGACGAGGGCGTTGGCAAAACGGCGGACGCCACGCTTTTCGCCCAGGGCCTCGCGCAACGCCTGGCCGAGGACGATACCGACGTCTTCGACGGTGTGGTGCAAGTCGACCTCGAGGTCGCCGCGCGCGTCGATTCCGAGGTTGAAGCCGGCGTGCTTGGCGAGCTGTTCGAGCATGTGATCGAAAAACGGAATCCCGGTCGAAATGGTCGTGGTGCCCCGGCCGTCAACGACGAGCACGAGATCGATGTTGGTTTCTTTGGTTTCTCGGCGTAGCTCGGCTTTGCGGATCACCCGACCACCTCCGGCAACACCGCGCGGAGCGCGGCCAGGAACACGTCGTTTTCGTCGCGCGTGCCGACCGTCACCCGGAGGCATCCCTCGACGCGCGGCCACGACGAGAAGTCGCGCACCAAGACGCCGAGTTCGAGCAGGCGCGCCCATAACTCGTGCGCGTCGCCATCGACGCTGATCAGCACGAAGTTGGCACCGGACGGCACCGGCGTCAGACCGGGCATGTCGGCCAGCGCTGCGAACAGTCGACCGCGCTCTTCGACCAGAGACGCGATCCGTTCGTGCATCTCGCGGCGGAAGTCGAGCGCGACGATCCCCGCGACCTGGGTCGGGACCGACAGTGTGTACGGCAGCAGGACTTTGTCGAGCTCGGCGATCACCCATGGGGGCGCGACCGCGAAGCCGAGACGTACCGCAGCCAGTGACCACACTTTCGAATAGGTGCGCACCACGATGAGCGGACGGTCGTCGCCGACGAGTTCGAGCGCGCTCCAGGGTGCGAACTCGCCGTAGGCCTCGTCGACGACGAGGAGTGCGCCGATGTCGGATGCAATCGACAGGAGTCGCTCGACGGTCTGGCGTGCTTCGACAGTTCCCGTCGGGTTGTTCGGACTGCACACGAACACCACCGACGGTCGCGCCGTACGGAGCAGGTCGGCGGCGGCCTCGACATCGATGGTGTAGTCCGGTCCTCGTTCCCCGATCACGACGTCGGTTGCCGTCGTCCGCGCGATCTGTGCATGCAACGCGTACGTCGGTTCGAACACGACCGCGCGGCGGCCCGAACCTCCGTAGGTGAGCAGCAACGTCTGTAACACTTCGTTGCTGCCGTTCGCGCACAGCAGTCGTTCGGACGGTTGACCCAAATATGCGCCGAGCGCCGCGCGCAGGTTCCCCGCGGTGCGGTCGGGATACCGATGCCAGGCGACGTCTTGGAGGGCGGCGACATAGCGCGCCACGAACGCCGGCGGCGGCGCGTACGGGCTCTCGTTGGTGTTGAGCCGGACTGCAACGTCGACCTGCGGCGAGTGATATCCCGCGAGCGCCCGCAGGTCGTCGCGCGGTTGCACCCGGTCGCCGGTCGCCGAGCTCATGACGGTTCCCGGAGCCGGATGGCGTCGGCATGGGCGTGAAGGCCTTCCGCTTCGGCCAAGGTCGTCACGAACGGAGCGAGCGCATGCAGCGCGCCCGGTTCGAGCGACACAACATGTACGTGCTTGCGGAAGTCGTCGACGCGTAACGCGTCGGCGAAACGCGCGGTCCCGCCGGTGGGAAGCACGTGGTTGACGCCCGCGACGTAGTCGCCGATCACCGCGGACGCGTCGGCACCGACGAACACCGCGCCCGCGTTGCGTACGAGCGGTACCAGCGCCTCCGGGTCCGCGCACAGCAGTTCGAGATGCTCGGGAGCGATCAGGTTGACAGCAGCCAACGCCTGGTCACGTCCATCCACCAGGATCAGCCGCCCACCGGCGCGCAGTGCCGCCTCCGTGTCCGCCGCGTGCGGTGCCGCTGCCAACAACCGTTCGAGCTCACCTTCGACCGCGACGCCGACCGCGTCGGACCAGGTGATCAGCGCCGACGCCCCGCCCGGACCATGCTCGGCCTGCGCGAGCAGATCGGCCGCGACGAGGGCCGCGCCCACCGTCTCGTCGGCCACCACCGCGACCTCGGACGGTCCGGCGTAACCGTCGATGCCGACATCCGCCGCGACCTGGCGTTTCGCCTCCGCGACGTACGCATTGCCGGGCCCGACGATGACATCCACCGCGTCGATCGTCTCGGTCCCGTAGGCCAGGGCCGCGATCGCCTGCGCGCCGCCGACGCGGTACACCACACCGACCTCGGCGAGCGCCGCAGCCGCGAGGATCGCGTCGGGCACGGTGCCGTCGGGTCCGGGCGGGGAACAGAGCGCGACGTGTGCGACGCCAGCGACCCGGGCCGGCAATGCCGTCATCAGCACCGACGACGCCAACGGGGCCCGACCGCCGGGCACGTAGCATCCGGCCCGATCGACCGGGACGACCAGTTCCCGGACCCGAACACCGCAACGGACGTGTTCGACCTCCCGGCCGGCCTGGACCTCGTGCCACGCGACGATCTGGTCGCGCGCCACTTCGAGCGCGGCCCGCAGGCGACGATCCAGACGGTCGAGGGCCGCGTCCATCTCCGAACCTGCGACTGCGAACTCGTCGAGCCGACAGCCGTCGAACCGCTCCGTATAGTCACGAACGGCGCGATCTCCGTACGCTCGGACGTCGGCGATGATCGCCGCGACGCTCCCGCCGACATCGACGCCGGCTCCCGGCCGTCGCGCGAGCGCGCCGCGCACGTCGGAACAACCGCGGAGATCGAGTCGGGCCAGCATGGGGAGCCGCTCATCGTACCGGCCGGCCGTTCGCGACGGCAGGCGAATTCGGGTGCGGGTCGCAGGTCACGTGCCATGCTGCGTCGGTGAGCACCAGCAGCGACCTCGCCCTCTTGTCGAGCATCGGCGCCCAACTCGAAGACATCGCCAACCGGGTCACCGAGATGGCCGAGCGTTACGGCGCGACGCCCGACTCGGCGGTCGCAGCCGAACTGTACGGCGCCGAGCGCGGTGTCTTCGGCGCGAGCCGCGCCTTGGATCGCGCCCGCGGATATCTCGAGACGTCCTGACTACAGCCGGCCCGCCGACGGGCAGACGGCCGCGAGACCGCACCCATCGCAGCGTGGTGTGCGGGCGTCGCACACCTGCCGTCCGTGTTCGATGAGCCGCAGCGACAACATCCCCCACGCCTCGGGTGGAACCATCGAGCCGAGGTCGGATTCGATCTTCACCGGATCGTCGTGCGCGGTGAGACGCAACCGGTGCGACAGACGCGTGACGTGGGTATCCACCGGCAGGCCCGCCAGCCCGTACCACACCGAACGGACGACGTTGGCGGTCTTGCGGCCGACGCCGGGAAGGGTCACGAAGTCGTCGAGCTCGGTCGGGATTTCGCCGTCGAAGCGTGCGATCACCGCTTGTGCCATCCCGATGAGGTTCTTCGCTTTCGATCGGAAGAACCCGGTCGAACGTACCAACACCTCGAGGGTTTCGGGATCCGCGACGGCGAGCTCGGCCGGGCTCGGATACGTGGCGAACACCGCCGGCGTCACCATGTTCACCCGCTGGTCGGTGCACTGCGCCGAAAGTATCGTCGCGACGAGCAGCTGGTATGCGCTCTCGTGGGTCAGCGCGCAGTGCGCGTCGGGATAGAGCTCAGCCAACCCCTCGACAACCGCGGCCGCGCGCGCCCTCGCACCTCGGGGAACGGCCACCGACGCAGAGTACCCTCGAGTGGTGACGACCGAGGCGCTGACCCGAGTCGATCCGTCGGGTTTCGCAGCGTGGCGCGACTCCGTCGCCGCGTTCGACGCGGCCGCGCGAGCAGTCGACGGACACAGTTCGCTCGGCGACGCCATCTGGCGAGATCTCGCGCACCCGGGTGCCGATTCGGTCGGTTTCGTCGCGAACGCGAGCGCGTACCTGCATCTGACACGCGCCGACGGGGCCGGGTCGGCCTGGACGGCCGGGCTCGTGCGGCTCGCCGAGGCGCGAAACCGTTCCGTCACGACAACGCTCGTCGACGCCGCGGCGGCACACGTCGCCGGCCACGGCGGGGGGACACTCACATGCTGGGTGCTCGGCGCGACCGACGCCGACGATTCGACGTTCGCGGGGGCCGGGTTCCGAACGACCCGCACGTTGTTCGAGATGCGCGCGCCGTTGCCGGTGTCGGAGCCGGTTCGATGGCCGGCCGGCATCGACGTGCGGAGCTTCGTCGCCGGCCGCGACGAAGCCGGCTGGATCGCCGTCAACAACCGGGCGTTCGCCGAACATCCCGACCAGGGCGGCTGGACCGAGACGACGTTGCAGGGACGGATGGCCGAACCGTGGTTCGATCCTGCACTGTTTCTCGTCGCGTTCGACGCGGTCGGGATGGCCGGCTTCGACTGGTTGAAACAGCATCCGGCCTGTCCCCCTGATCCAGCGCTCGGGGAGATCTATGTGATCGGTGTCGATCCCCGAACCCAAGGGACAGGACTCGGTCGGGCGTTGGCGCTCGCCGGGCTGGCGGCGGTACACGAACGGGGCGCGGTCGAAGCGATGCTCTTCTGCGCGGCTGCGAACACGGGCGCGCTGTCGCTGTACCGGTCTTTAGGCTTCTCGGTGCATCGCACCGACCGCGCCTACGGCGACGAGATCGAGGGGTCATGACCACCCGCTACGGCGCGTCACGAGCACAGCTCGCCGCGATCCTCGCCGCCCACGGCGCCGCGCCCTATCGGGTCGGACAGCTCTACGACGGTCTGTGGACCCAGCGGACGCCGCTCGATGCGCTGACCACTCTGCCGAAGACGTTGCGCGCCGAACTCGACGCCGCACTCCCACTCGCGCTCGCGCCGGTGATCGCCCAGACCAGCCACGACGACACGACGAGCAAATGGTTGTGGCGAACCCGCGACGGCGCCCAGGTCGAGACCGTGTTGATGCTCAGCGCGGCGCGGGCGACAGTGTGCGTATCCTCCCAAGCGGGTTGCGCCATGGGCTGCACGTTCTGTGCGAGCGGCCAGGGCGGCTTCGAACGACACCTCGACACGGCCGAGATCGTCGAACAGGTCGTGCGGGCACAGCACGCGACGTCGCAGCGAGTGTCGCACGTCGTGTTCATGGGAATGGGCGAGCCGCTGGCGAACGTCGAACCGGTCTGCGCGGCCCTCGAACGGCTGCACGACGATCTGGGCATCTCGGCGCGTCACCTCACCGTGTCGACCGTCGGGGTCGTGCCGGGCATGCACCGCCTCGCGCAACACGCACTGCCGGTCACGCTCGCGGTGTCGCTCCACGCGCCCGACGACACGTTGCGCGACACGCTGGTGCCGCTCAACCACCGGTATCCGATCGCCGCCGTGATCGACGCCGCCCGTGCGTACGCGGCGATCAAAGGCCGGCGGGTGACGTTCGAGTACGCCTGCATCGCGGGCGTCAACGACGACCCCGCACAGGCCGATCTGCTCGCCCGCCGACTCCAGGGCCTGCGAGGCGGCGCCCACGTGAACCTGATCCCGCTCAATCCGACCGGTGCCTTCGCCGGCCGTCCGCCGGACCGGGACCGGATCAACCGCTTCGCGGCTCACCTCGCCGCCGCCGGGGTCATGGTCACTGTGCGTCACAATCGGGGGGTCGACATCGACGCCGCCTGCGGTCAACTCCGGGCCCGGGAAGCGGTCGGAGGCGGCAAAACTGGCCCCGGTGCCGACATCGGTGCCAGATCCGCAAGAATGGTGCTGTGAACGAGCGCCGCTTCCTCAACCGGTCACAGCCGCAGACTCTCTACATGGCGGTGATCCTGTGTTACATCGACGTCCTGTTCAACCTCCTCGGCCCATTCGGCGGCCTGATCCTGATCGGATTCGTGCTCGCCGTCGGCGCCTACGGGATCGCGAACGAGAAAAAGTGGGGCTACTCGCTCGCGGTCGGAGGGTCGATCGTGCAGGTGCTGGTGCTGTTGGCATACATGGGGACGGCGACCCTCACCAATCTCTCCGGGTTGATCGATCTCATCTTCTTCGGTGCACTCGTCGGATTGTTGTTGCACCCGATGAGTCGCGACTACCAACGCATCTGGTTCCGCTGACCGAACGCAACACGCGATCCGCCCGTATCGCGTAGCTGGGACCGTGGCCCGTGTGCGACACGCTCTGTGTGCGTACCAACGACAGCATGGTCTTCGCCAAGAACTCCGACCGTCCGCCCGACGAGGCGCAGGTCGTGTGCGCACATCTGGCCCGCCCGGCCGGCGGCACGCTGCACACCCAGTACCTCGAGATCGCCGACGGCGGCGCGTGCGCGCTGGTCGGCTCGCATCCCACGTGGCTGTGGGGACTCGAGCACGGCGTCAACGAGCACGGTGTGGCCATCGGCAACGAGCGGGTCTGGACGATCGACGACCCGCGGATCCAAACCGCGGGCCTGATCGGCATGGATCTTGTGCGACTCGGTCTGGAGCGAGCACGATCGGCCGACGACGCCCTCGCCGTCATGACCGAGGCGATCGCGGCGCACGGCCAGGGCGGCAGCGGCGAGCGGGGCCGTCCCGAACCGTATTTCTCGTCGTTTTTGATCGCCGACGCGTACGGCGGATGGGTGCTCGAAACGAGCGCTCGGAGCTGGGCGGCCCGGCCAGTCGGTGACGGCACGGCGATCTCGAACCGGATCACGCTGGACGCGGACTGGACCGTCGCGTCGTCCGACGTTGCGCCCGGAACCGACTTCGACCAGTGGCGTTCGCGCACGATCCGGACCTCGATCGCGGATCATCGTCTGGCAGCAACCCGTGCCTGCATCGCGCGGCGTTCGCCCGGCCGCGCCGACCCGACGACCGGACATGGGGCGGTCGGCGACATCGTCGCAACGCTACGCGATCACGGCCACGGACCGTGGGGGGCGCCCGGCTCGTCTGATCCCGAACGACAAGCTGTGGCGAATGCGGTTCCGAGATTCCACGACGACAACGACCGTCACGTCACGATCTGCATGCACTTGCGCGACGATCAGGCGACGACCGCGTCGTTTGTCGTCGAGTTGCGCGTCGACGCACCGCCGCGCGCCTGGGCGTGTCTGGGCAGTCCGTGCGCGGGCGTGTTCATTCCGTTCTTCCCGCCGGTCGTTCCACCGATGCTGAGCGATCCCGCACAATGGCAGCGCTTCGCGCGGCTTCGCGATCGCGTCGAGCGCGACCCCGACGCGCTTGGCGACGTTCGGGACCGCCTCGCGCCGGTGGAGGCCGAACTCTGGGTCGCCGCCGACAAGGTCGACGCGGCGGGCATGTCCGGTCCCCACGACGAACTGATGATCCGGGCCGGCCGACGGGTCGACGCCGCACTCACGAGTCTCGGCGTCTGAGGGGCCGCGGCCCGTTCGACGCCCAGCTTGTCCCACTACTACGGTCCGCCCAGAGCCTCGAACCGTTCCGGAAGGTTGGACATGGAGTACAACCTCGCCGATCTGTGGGAACGCGTTGCCGACACCGTGCCCGATCACGAAGCGATGGTGTGCGCCGGCCGGCGTTTGACCTTCGCCGAAGAAGATCGGCGGGCCACACAACTCGCCCATGCGCTCGCCGAACGAGGAGTGGGCCCCGGCGACCATGTCGCGTGCTACTTGTACAACTCGATCGAATATCTCGAGGTGATGCTGGCCGCGTTCAAGCTCCGCGCGGTGCCGATCAACGTCAACTACCGCTACGTCGAAGACGAGCTCCGCTACCTCCTCGACGATGCCGACGTCGGCGCGGTCGTGTTCCACCGCGAGTTCGCACCGAAGCTCGCGACGATCGCCCCATCGCTGCCGAAGCTGCACACGTACCTTGTCGTCGACGACGGCACCGACGCGGCCTGCTCGGGTCTCGATGCGGTCGACTACGAATCGGCGCTGGCGGCCCAGAGTTCCGAGCGGACGTTCCCAGCCCGGAGTGCCGACGATCTGTACATCCTCTACACCGGCGGCACCACCGGGATGCCGAAGGGAGTCATGTGGCGCCACGAAGACGTGATCTTCGGGGCGATGGGTGGTGCCGGGGGCGG
>Ga0182024_10009261_pt1 | contig 20421 bp, 14 predicted proteins | sample P32metaG_FD_120480 | JGI IMG/M metagenome (GOLD analysis project Ga0182024, IMG submission 120480) | Permafrost microbial communities from Stordalen Mire, Sweden - P3-2 metaG (Illumina Assembly) | ecosystem: Environmental > Terrestrial > Soil > Wetlands > Permafrost | place: Sweden: Stordalen... | reverse complement strand
TCATCCGGCGAAGCCTTGGCAACTTTCATTCGATAGACGCCTTTGCCGGTAAGGTTGTCGACCTGTTCGAAGTACAGTTCCTTGCCTTCTTTCATTTGCTCCGGCGTGAAATCTCCTCGGCGCTCGCCAGAGCGCTCGTCACGCAACGCATACGCGTCTTCAATCAGCGTTTGCCACCGCTTGTGCGTTGTCGACCAGTAGCGCACTCCTTTGAGCTTTGAAATCGCTCCAACCTGGCCAAGCAAGCCGTCGGCTCCCGCGGTATTGCGAAATCGCGCGGCCGTTGCCACCAGCGTCGTAAAACCCACCGCAGACCAACCAGTGCACGCGGGCGGATTCCAGTCGCGGCCAAACTCAGACGCGCTCCATGCTTTCACGGCAGCCGGTTCGTCCAGCCGAGGATAGGCCGGAACGGGATCCTTCCCGCACGGCGGCTGGAAGCCGGACTCACGGTGAGCCTCGGCATTTCCGGTTCGCGGAGCAGCGCTGGAAATCCGCAAACGATGCATCTCGCCGGCTGCATACATCGTAGGCAGCAGCAAGACGAGGATCGAAACACTCAGGGCTCTTCGCAAGCAAATCGGGGCATTCATTTTGGGCATTTGCCGGACTTCGCAAATCCTAGCTGTTCGCGGGCTCCTGGGTAATCCACAGAATCCCTTAGAATGCGAATTAAACTGGAAGGGTTGGCGCCACGGTCACGGCACTTCGATGCGAGCGTGTTCGTCACGCATGGTAAGACATTCCGCACTACTTGTGCGCCGCGAGTGCGAACGCCGAGAGAGCAACGCCGAGAGAGCGATCTTGACACCGACCCTGACAGGGTCCACGATTGTCTTGAATTCACTTCCTCAGATCAAGTTCTTCGAACAACTTTCTCGGTCGGCCTTCGAGGTACACTTATGATCTCCGCTTCCAACGGCGCCCAGTTGAGCGGCTCGACCGGCGCGCACGTGACGCCTGCCGACGAGCCGTTGCTACGCTTTCAAGCCAGTATCCTGGAGCTGATTGCCACGGGTCGGCCACTCGTCCAGACCCTCACCGCGATAGCCCGCTACGTCGAATCGGAGTGCGAAGACATCCGATGTTCTATTGCATTCATCGACGCGGAACTGCGAATTCGGCCCGCCGCCGCTCCAAGTCTGCCTGCAAAATATAACGACGCCATTGATGGAGTTCCGATTCATCCCTACATAGGTCCCTGCGGATTGGCTGCCTATCAGCAGGCCCAAGTCATCAGCTCAGATATTCAAGCGGACGACCGATGGTCGGACGGATTCCGCGCTTTGACCAAGGAACTGGGCCTCGAGGCCTGCTGGTCCACTCCGGTGTTTGATTCTCGCGGCACCGTGATCGCTACGTTTGCGCTCTATTCTCTGCATCCCGCTGTGCCCGCCCAAATTCACCTTCGATTGATTCCCGTCGTTGCCAGGCTGACGGGCATTGCCATTGAGCGCCAGTTGAAGGAAGAACGCTTGCGGATATACGCGGAGATCATTAGCCGCTCCGCTGAAGCAATTCGACTTCTCGACCCGCATGGCAAAATCGTCGAACAGAATGCTGCCCATCGCGAGTTATTCGGAATTTCTGATGAGGAACTGATCGGCAAGACCCCAGCGACGGTCTTTGGTGAGGACCAATGCAAGGAAATTTCGGCCGCCATTGCCGCCGGGGAGAGTTTCCACGGCGAACGGACAGCAACTGTCGACGGGCGAAGCAAGATGATTGAAGTTACGGTTTTCCCAGTGCATGGCGAAAGCGGCAAGATCGTATGTTATGCCAGCCTGAATCGTGACGTCACCAAGACCCGCCAGACCCAGGAAGAATTACAACGTTCCCACTCCAATTTGGAAGGCCGCGTACAAGCCCGTACCTCGCAGCTTCAGCAACTCTCCGCGCGCCTCATGATCGCTCAGGACCAGGAGCGCAGGCGCATCGCCCGCGATCTTCACGACAGCGCCGGACAATATCTCGCCGCCATGCAGATGAACCTCAACACCTTGCAAAAAGATTCCGCCATTGCGGATTCCGCGAAGTCCCGGATCACCGATTCCGTGGATTTAGTCGAACGCTGCATGGCTGAAATTCGCACCCTTTCCTATTTATTGCATCCTCCCTTACTGGATGAAATGGGTCTGCGCTCCGCGATTGTTTCCTACGTGGAGGGCTTCGCTGCGCGTAGTGGAATTCGCGTCGAAGTAAAAATACCAGACGACCTGGAGAGGTTGTCACCCGAGGTTGAAACGGCGATATTTCGCGTCGTGCAGCAAAGCCTTGCCAACATCCATCGCCATTCGGACAGTCGCGTGGCGGAAATCCGTTTTGCAACGCAGACGGACCGAATAACCGTGGAGATTTGTGATGAAGGTCACGGCATACCTCGTGAGAAGTTGGCCGAGTTTCAATCCGGAAAATGCTTGTTTGGAGTTGGCATAGCTGGAATGCGCGAACGAATACGCGACATGCAGGGACAATTTGACATTCGCTCCGGCGAAACCGGGACCACTATAGCGATAACCTTGCCCATCTCGCAGATTGCCAAATCAGCTGCCAGCGCTTGAGACCGGATTCTCTTCGCGCAATCCTGCGTCGTCGGCCGCCATACGAGTTCCGGTCGTTCTTAGCACCTCGAATTCACCGTTAAATTGACAGATTTTTTCTGCCTCTGCTATTGTCGTAAAGGCACGCCGAGGTAGCTCAGTGGTAGAGCAGCCGATTCGTAATCGGCAGGTCGCGAGTTCAACTCTCGCTCTCGGCTCCAACATCTCCCCTGAAGTCCTGCCATTCGAGGCTGCGTATCTCCTTTGAAATGCACCGGCCTGCGCTCTTGGACAACTTTAGACGCTCGAACATTCTTGTTCCTAAGGTATGTGCGTGGCCAGAGAACGCGCTGCAGTTACGTGTCAGGAAACACAGTCGACGCCGCGACCGCGGGCTCCTCTTTTAGGTTGGCCCATCTGCCAGCGAAGAGTGCAAAGAAAGCCGCGAGACCGTAAAAAACCGCACCGAGCAGCAATAAAGCCTTCAGCCCGATGACAAAGGAAATGTTCTGCGCGAGCCCCCCGGCAACCGCGCCGATAATATTGCTACCGAAGGCTGCGGACTTGTTTTGGCAGTCGCCGAACGTGTGCGCGAAGATCACACCCGCAAGCAGAATGGGAACGCAATAAGCAAAGGCCAACAATGTGCCGGCAGCGTGCACTCCGAAGGGCAGCGATTCCCATGGAACAAGGTAGATGACGAGCAACGTGATCACGAGAATGGTATAGAGCCAACCCAAGCGAAAGACCGGGCCATGCTTAGCGATAAAATTGGCTAACAGCAAAACCGCCAAGATGGCCGAGAGGACGATGCAGTTAACCTGCCAGGTGGACCCAAAATAAAGGGCCAGCCGACTAATCATTTGCGTTTCCAACAGAAGAAATCCGGCGCCCAGAAAGAAAAAACACCAAGTACTCGATTTTCCCGCATCGAGGCTTTTACGCGTGGCCAGGAACGTAATGAATAGAAGAATAAAGGAGACCGTTAGATAGGTTCGGGGAATGGTGTGGCCGTGGTGGTAGATATACGGCCAGTCGTCGGTGACGGGAGGCGGCGCGCCATAGGTATCCAATGGGAATACAGTCGGGCTAGCCTGTAGAAAAGCGCCGAGGTCCGGCCGTGCAGCGCGCTCCCAGAGTGCACCGTCTTTGCTAGCAAGAAATACCGTACCCTCAAGCAGGCCGCCGATTTGCGGCCGATAAAAAGCGACCGGCGGACGACCGAAAACGTCATTGAACATCGTGTAAAAACGTTGTCCCATCCATGTCCAGGGCGGTCGCACTTCAAATCTCACAACCAGTACACCCGACGGCTTCAAAAGGCGTTTCGCTTCGCCGAACGACTGCTCGGTGTAAACGTAATTATCGATGCGCATGTTGCTGTAGCCGGAAAACTGGGTGTGCGAATCGAGCAATCCGAAGACAATAACGTCGTATTTTTCCGTAGTGCTGCGCAGATAAGCGCGAGCATCGTTCAGAATCACGTGCACGCGACCCGAGCTGTAAGGCTGTTCGGGATGCAGTCGCTTGCCGATGGCGTAAATCGCGGGATCGATTTCGACGGCGTCAATGGCAATGGCGCCGTTACGCAGTGCGGCGGCAGCGTCATTGCCCGCACCGGCTCCCACGATCAAAACGCGATCGCGGGCCTCGATGAAGCGCCACGGCGCATCGTAGGCGCTATCTTTATATCTTGCGGCGAACGCCGGATAGCGCGCAAGCATCTCTGGGGAGGCATTGGCCATGGTCATATAGCCAGTATTGTTCACGAGCACGTCATACTGGTGGTTCGGCGTACTTAGAACCTGAAGTTTTTGGTAAGGAGACCAGTGGATTTCCCCGCTCCGAAAATCGGTATAACACAAGAGCAGCAAGCTCGCGGCCATCAGGAGCAGTGGCAGCCAGCCGATTCGCGCACGGCGAGAGCGCACGAGCAGAAAGAGCGCGAAGGCGGCGCCGAACCACAGCACGGGAGGCGTCTGCAGAAAAGACAGCCCAGCGAAAAACCAGATTCCGGCGATACTGCCTAACAAATTAACGGAGTATGCGGAGATGGGGTCCCGCGCGGCTTCAAGGTAAGAGCCGACCCACTGCCCGACGGGCCGCATGGTGGCGACAATCAAAAGTAGCAGAACAGATACGAGAGCTGCGGACGCCAGAAAAGCCATGACCGCATAGGTGCGAGTGGGTGGAACGAGTGCCGACCATAACTGCGCATCGGTTGAAAGCGCGAGCGCGGAGGAAAGTACTTCGAGGACCGCCTTCCAGCGGTCGAAGGGAAGCTCGGCAAGGATTACTAAAATCCCGAGTGAAATCACCCCGAAGAGGTAACCTTTTTTGCGCGCCGATTGGTAACAGCCCAAGCCGAAACCCAAAAAGCAGGTAATCAATACGAGGTTCTGGAAATACGCGAAGACCCGTACTTCAGTGCCGATCCAGCGAATCAGCAAGATTTCGAGATATAGTGCCGCGAAACTAACGAGGAACAGTGGCCACGGCAGGCCATTTCGCGGCGGTTCTCCTAGCGCTACGATGGGGAAAATGGACTTCGGAGGCTCTTCTGGCGGCGCATCGGGGGGCGGGAAATGGTCCGCAACTTGGCTGGCCATAATCCTCCAAGTACGACTCAAGAAGGGCTGTGCTGAGAATCTCACGCAACTTCCTGCAGCGAGCAGCATGCCACAAGATTTTAAGAGCATTCAAGAATAGTTGCGGGTGTTTCGTGGCGCCCAACTGCGATACCGTACAAAACGCAAGCATCGGCGACCGAGAGAACTACATGCCGTTTGCTAGGCGTTGCATAATCGCTAACCGAACGTGCCCGAAATTGCACAAACAGTGCCAACCGTACTCCGACTGACGATTGACGACTTGGAATCACGGATTCGTAATCGGGAGGTCGCGAGTTCAACTCTCGCTCTCGGCTCCAGTTTTTCCTTCGCCGGCCGCTAAATCGCCTCAACGCTTCGTCTCACCTCTCGGTCGTTGACTTAACGCGCACCTGCAAATTCGCGAATTGTAGGAACCAATTCCTCATAAAGAAACGCCTTATCGAGAAACGTAGCCGCCCCAATTTCTTTGGCTTTCGCCGCGCCCTCATCCGGCGCGCAAATGGACATCGCGATCAACGGCGAATTGTAGCCTTTCAGTTCCTCCGAAGCGTCTTCCGACTCCTCGATCATGTGCAGGTCCATCACCACGATATCTGGTTGCAATTTCCCCCGCAGTTCGACCATCTCACGAAAACTGCAAGCCTCGCCGACAATCTCTATTTCCGGCTCGACCACCAGCAGCTGACGCACCGCTTTCCTAATCGAAGGCGAATCATCGGCGATCAGCACACGTATGGGCATGCGTTCGCGAGAAGACTTTAGGTCACCACTTGCCATGGCCGGAGCATAGTGGATGACGCCCCATACGGGTCAGATATTTAGAAATATTTTAAAAACTCAGATTGCGCTTGCGGTCGCGACCTTTACTTTACTTTACGTTACGTTTACGTTTCCTTTTTTGTGATCACCGATGGCCGGCATCGCCGAACATAAATATTCCGAAAGAGACCCTTGACACCACTGTCGCGGCGTTTGTCAGATGGCGGTGAGCCGGCTGAAGTAACACGTTGTAGTTTTATTCCGTCGCCCTCCAAGTTGTCGCAACAAGACCTCGCAAATCCTCTTCTACTACCCATTGGTTGATATCGGAAATATCCCCGAGGACATTTGTTGTCTCGCGGCGCGGAAGACGATAGCATGCGCTTACCGATGTCCAACTCGAAAACTCAGTTAGCGATGCCGAACGCTGCGCAAACGCCCAGGATCCTCCATCGAGTCCATCGGCGCGCAGGAACCTTGCCTTGCCTTGCAGCGCTTTGTCTTCTAGCCGCGGCCTGCAGCAGTGGTTCCGGCACTTCCGGCGGCCAACCGCAAAGTTTGAACATTGCTCTAACCAGCGGCACCATTGTGGCCCAACAGAATGGAACCCCTGCCATGGTCGGCGTGAACATTGCCGGAGCTTCAACCCCGGCCACCGTGGCCGTGAATGGTCTGCCGAACGGCACGACCGCGCAAATCATGCAACCCGCCGGCAACACCGCCGCAAGCATCATTTTCTCGAGCAGCGCCGCCACTCCCGCAGGCATGTACGCGCTGAGCGTCGCCGCCACCTCTGGCGGTTCCGTTGCCGCGCAAAATCTCGGCCTGGTCGTCGCCGTTTCCGCCGCCGTCTCCAACTCCGTCGACGCCAATCAAGGTGTGAATGGCAAGCTGCAGCAATTCATGTCTACTTCCTTTCAGCCTGCCGAGTGGGACTACCAATACTTCATAAACCATCCCAGCACCGCGCCGCTCAACGCTCTCGGTCCTCAGCACATCCGCATACAAGGAGTCTCTAAAGCCGTTCCCATGACGGCAAATACCGGGAGTGCCAGCGATTGGGATTTCTCCGTGCTCGACGCTGTCGTGCAGCCCATCCTCGGTGTCGCGGATCACAGCCCGGAGTTCCAAATTGCCGTGGCCCCTGTTTTCATGCAGGACGCGCAAGGCCATCTCGATATCGCCAATCATCTGAGCGAGTTCGTACAGTACAGCGCGAATCTCGTGAAGTACTACAACACCGGAGGCTTCACCTGGGGCGGTCAACTCTTCAAATCTCCCAGCGCGAACAAAATCACGTGGTGGGGTATTTTCAACGAGTACAACATCAACGGTCTGACGCCCAGCCAGTACGTGCAACTTTACAATGCGGTCGTTCCGGCCATGCTCGCGGTCGACCCCACCCTCAAATTTTCCGCCCTCGAACTTTCCGATTTCGATTCCGGGCTAGGCGACCCGCGAAACAATCTGCCAATGTTTCTCGCCGCCAAGAATGCTGGCGGAGTAAACGCCCAGGTGAACATCCTTTCCACTCATTTCTATTCCTCGTGCAATCAGCGGGACTCTGACACCCAGCTCTTCAGCACCGTTCCTGGCTTCGTGAACGACGTGAACTATTTCTACCAAGAGCTGCAAACTCGGCCGGATCTTGTTAGCGTTCCCGTGTGGGTCACCGAAAACAATGTGAACGCCGACTTCAACAGCGGGAATGGCATGAGTGCCTGCAATCCCGGCCAAACCTTTGTTGCCGATCAAAGAGGCACTAGCGCATTTTTCGCCGCTTGGCGTCCCTACGTTTTTTCCCAGCTCGGCAAGGCCGGTAACCAGGCCCTCTATCATTGGGATTACGACGCAGATCAGCAGTTCGGCGAGGTAGACTACACCAGTGGCAATACCTACCTGAGCTATTGGGTGGATTCGACGTTGGGGCAAATCTTTCCTGCCGCAACGCCGCCGGACATTCTTGCTCTCACCGCCACCGATAACTCCACCGTTGAAGTCCTCGCAACGAAAAATACCGACGGCTCGGTGGTCGTCATGGTTGCGGACCGCGCTGTCCACGCCGCTGGCGACAACAACGGTGCCGGCGATCCCCGCACCGTAATCGTAGACGTCTCCGCTCTCGGAAAGTTTTCCAGCGCCTCCACCATCATGATCGCTGCCAACACCAGCGCCGCAAACGGTCCAGCTCCCGTTCCAATTTCCTTTTCTCCTCAAATCACCATTACTCTCGGCGGCTATGGCGTAACTTTCCTCACCCTCAAGCCTTGATTCGCCGAACCCCGATAGTTTTCAACGAACCATGCAGGAACAGCCGCGGATTCTAGCGAAACAAATGCGTCGGCGAGGAAGAGCTCATGGGTGAACGCTTCAAGACCGTCCGGGGTGAACCCCGTGTAGCTTAAGTGCAGTCCGCGCGACCAAGCCGTTTTGCCGGACACCTTGCCCAAGAAAGACACAAGAGGAAAGCGCACTGCAATCGTCTGTGACTGGCTTGCTGAATTCGGGACCGCTTATGCGCAGCGAAAGGTTCTTTCGTTCTACGGATTCCCCGCATTCGAAATCGTCACCGTGGTCCCGTCAAACTTCGTGAGACTCACGGTGAACGGTTCGTTGCAGGATCTTCCCTTGTTCCTGAGGAACGCGAGCGCCACGGCTTCTCCCAGCAAGAGGGAAGTGTCCGTATCGCTGCGCCAGTGAATGCCTGCGTGGGTGCCGTGGCCGAAGCTGACGTTGTGTCCCAGCTTGTTGAGTTCACCGTTGACCGTCAGTTCTCCCGCGTCCGCTCCGGTGTACGGCAAGAGCGCTAGGCCATCCGTGCTGGACACCACCACGGTACGTCCTGCGGCCTCGAGCAGCGGCTGGATCAACTGGTTGCCGTCAAAGAAAAACTTGATGAGCGTGATGCACGCGCCGCCCACCGTTCCATGCCCCGTCGGATACGCCGGATGTGTCGGCGACCCTTCCGGAAACGCTTGCGGCAGCAGCCACGTCCCAAATTTATTAAAGCTGGTCTGCAAGCCCACGGAATTTAGCACTGTGGCGTTCGGAATCACATCCGTGAACGCGCTCTGTCCCGTCTTAACCAGATGGACTTGTCCGCCCAAGGCTTCCGGCCGGGGACGCAAGTGCACCAGCCATTTTTGATACCACACCGCATTCAGTGCCTTGGTGGCGGCTTCTCCGAAACAGCTCGCAAAATCCGGCCCGCCAAACGTGCCAAAGCCGTTCTCCGTCTTCGAATGGATATACGGGTTGCCAGGATTCACCGGCGCACCGATCCCGGCAAGCACCAGAAACGCCGTAAAATACGCCTGGTACAGCACGTCCACGTGCGTGTACGCCGAGTAGTCCCGCCCATTTCTCAGGTAGCGCACCTGCGGATCGAACTGCAACACGTTCCCCGTCGGCTGCCCGTTTTGAATCTGCAGCCATTCGCTAAAGCTGCTCGCTCCAAAATCTTGCACCGGCAAAAAAGTTCGCATCTGCTGACTCAGCGGTTGCGATCCAAAAGACGTCGGCTGAATAAAAAACTGCGACGTATACGGCCCCGCCGTCTCCCCAGGAAAATTCCCCCGGAACAATAAGTCCGGCGTCACTTGGCTCGCGCCATTCCGCGGTCCCACGTAAGTCGGCTGTGAACCCAACTCCGCCGCCGCCGTTGCCGCCAGCGAATTCGTCGCGTAATCGGTAAACGCCACGTCCCGCAGAAGCGCGCCCCAATAATGTTCCAGCAATTCCGTGCCCGCCTGTGCGCCCGCAATCGGCGGCGCCGGCGGCACTTGCGGCTGTCCGAACTGCGCATTGTCCGGCGCCTCGAGATCAAACGCATACGCCGCTTGTGGATCGTTTAGCGTCCGCGTCCCGCCAACAATAATTTCCTCAAACTCCGAAAACTTCCCAGTGTTTAGCGCTGTCTTAAAACTAGAAAATGACGCCGCCGTCACCCGTCCATAAGAATCGTGCGCCAGCCCTTTGGTGTACGTACCGCCGTGGTCGGCATAGCGCCCCAAGTCGCCGTTGGGTACATTCTTCGCCGGACCCAGCAACGCGTCTGCAGTCGCTTCACGGACGCGCAGTTCGAAGGCCGCGATAATCCGCCCATTGCTTACACCTGCCGGAGTCGCCACGCCGCTAGCCCCGCTGAAATCATTTTGCGCTCCCGCCGCGACGCCAGGCACCGCCAGGGACCCCGCCGCGATTCCCGCCGCTACACCCACCTGCCCCAAAAATTGCCTGCGATTCGAACCTCTGCGTTTCGCCTCTACAGCTGTTCCGTCCTCCGGCACCACGCGTGGCACACCCTTCTTCACGTCGCTCATGACTTCTCTCCTTTTAGCCTTCCGTGCGGACAAGAATTACTGGAGCGAATCGGGGAGAACTCGCAACCAAATCGCCAATCGTGCGGGAGTATACGTCGGCAAGCGCTGGGCCGCTATTTTTTTTGCGAGTTCGAATCGCCGCCAGTTGCCGCGCATGCTACTCGAACGAGCTATCGCGAATCACCTGTACCGACGGCCAGTTTAGGTGTAGGTGACGTACAGGTAATGTCGTGGTAATTAAAATCCGCAGTTCACTAAATGGTGTGTCACTGAACTGAAAAAAACAATCGCCGCGCCTTGCGTATCTCGATTCTTTTTGCCGCCCGCCCCATCTGAGGTAGTCTTACCGGGCACATTTCACAAATCCCATCTACTCGGAGTCACCATGCCCAACTCCCGCAGAAAGTTTCTCGCCGACGCCTCTCTCGGCCTAATCGCCACGGCTGCCACGCTGAATCTCTCCGCGCCAGCGCTCGCAGAAACTCCGGCGCAAGCTCCGCCGCCGAATCCCCAATCTCCCAACCAAACTCCGCCTCCCGGCGCGCCGCCCGCCTTCGGCACCTCTCCCGCCCTCGGCCCAGAAGTCTCCCCCGCCACTTTTGCCGAAGCCGAAAAACTCGTCCAAGTCACCCTCACCGACCACGACCGCGCCCAAGCCGCCTCCAACTGGCGCAACTCCATGGCCGCCCTCTACGAGCGCCGCACCGGACCGCGCAAAATCTCTCTCGATCCATCGGTCGTTCCGGCCACGCAATGGAACCCCATCCTCCCCGGACTTCCGAAGCCCGCCACCGCTCGCGACAATTTCGTTCGCTCGACCTCCGCCACTCCTCTCCCTTCAAACGACGCCGACATCGCCTTCGCTCCTATCCACCAGCAATCCCGCTGGCTCCAGCAGAAATCCCTCACCTCCGAACGTCTCACCCGCATCTACCTCGACCGCATCGAAAAATTTAACCCGCGCCTGCGCTGCATCATCACCCTCACTCGTGACCTCGCCCTCCGGCAAGCCCGCCAAGCCGACGCCGAAATCTCCGCCGGCCATTACCGCGGCCCGCTCCACGGCATCCCCTGGGGCGGCAAAGATCTGCTCGACACCGCCGGCATCCCCACCACTTACGGAGCAGAAATTTTTCGCGATCGCGTCCCCACAAAAAACGCCGCTGTCGTCCAGCGCCTCCATGACGCAGGAGCCGTCCTCCTTGCCAAGCTCAGCCTCGGCGCCCTCGCCCTCAACGACATCTGGTTCGGCGGCCAAACCATGAATCCCTGGCTCCTCGAAGAAGGCGCCTCGGGCTCCAGCGCCGGACCCGGCGCGGCCACGGCTGCCGCTCTCGTCGGCTTCAGCATCGGTAGCGAAACTGGCGGCAGCATCGTCAGCCCCAGCATGCGCTGCGGCGTCACCGGACTCCGCCCCACCTTCGGCCGCGTCCCGCGCACCGGCGCCATGACCCTCTGCTGGTCCCTCGATAAGCTTGGCCCCATGACCCGCAGCGTCGAAGACGCCGCCCTCGTCCTGCACGCCATCTCCGGCCCCGATCCCGGTGACTTCGCCTCCGTCCCCAGCCACCTTGACTTCAACGCCACCGCCAAAGTCCAAGGCCTGCGCGTCGGCTACTTTCCCGCCTGGATGAAAGAAAATCCCGCCACCGACGTCGACCGCGCCGCTCTCGACACCATAAAAAAACTCGGTATGCTCCCAACAGAGGTTTCCCTACCCGACTGGCCCTACGACTCCCTCGAGCTCATCCTCTTCGCCGAAGCCGCCGCCGCCTTCGAAGAAATCACCCTCAATCACTCCGTCGACCAGCTCAAAGCCCAGGTCCCCGACGCCTGGCCCAACTCCTTCCGCCAGTCCCGCTTTCTCTCCGCCGTCGACTTCGTCCAGGCCGACCGCTTCCGCCGCAAAGTTGCTGAAGAAATGGCTCACCTCTTTTCCGAAGTCGATCTCCTCCTCGTCCCCAGCCTCCGCGACGAAATGCTCACCATTTCCAATTTCACCGGCCATCCTTCTCTCACTCTCCGCGCCGGCTTCGTCGAGGTCTCCGAAGCCCGCAGCGACTGGGCCCCCGATCCGGCCAACCCTCTTCCCAAATTCAACCCGCCACGCCGCGCCCCCCATGGCATCACCCTGCTCGCCCACCTCTTCGACGAAGCCACCCTGCTCCAAGCCGGCATCGCTCTCGAACGCGCTTTCGCGGTCTCCACGCAGCGTCCGCCACAATTTTGAGAAGCCCTAAGGTTAAGTCGGTGAATCACCGGGGCCTACAGCGAACCTTGTATATCCGCGAACAGAAATGTGAGAGACGATATGGTAGTCGTTCGGGTCCCGTCGTATTTGGTCTGTACGCTCCGAGGGTACTGAATGAGTACGATGAAGGCATCACCGCAGGATACTAGTCCGGCCACGTCTGCTTTGTCTCTTTCTCATCCACTTCATTCCGTTCAGTTTTATCAAGAAGATCGTTCCCTCATCGAAGAACTCACTCGCCTCGTTGGCTCGGCCCTCATCAACGGCGACGCTGCGCTGATCGTCGCCACTAAACTCCATCGCGATGCCATCGCCAGCGAGCTTGCGGCGCGGGACTTCAACATTGCGCGAGCCTCCGCCGCGGGCCGCTACGTCGCGCTAGACGCTGCGGACACCTTGTCGAGGTTTATGGTCGATAAGCTTCCCGTCGCCGGGCGTTTTAACGAAGTCGTCGGCCATCTCATCACCAAGGCCAAGAGCGCATTGAAAGTCCCTGAACCTCACATCGTGATATTTGGCGAAATGGTTGCTCTTCTATGCGCCGAAGGCAATTATGAGGGCGCCCTGCGCCTCGAAGAACTTTGGAACGCCTTAGCCGACAAGCATTCGTTTTCTCTCCGCTGCGCCTATCCCATGAGTGGCTTCCAGCACGATGCCGAAGGTGAATTCTTCTCAAAGATTTGCGGGGCGCATTCCGCTGTCGCACCCGTCGCACCGCAGGGAATCGTCTTAAGCGATGACGAGCAGCTCCGTACCGTCGCCAAATTGCAGCAGCAGCTTGAGGTGCTCGAGCACGAAAAAGCCCTCCGCGCCAGTGAACAACGCTTTCGCCTGCTCGTTGAGGCCGCTGAAGACTACGCAATTTTTACGTTGGATGCCGACGGTCGCGTCAGCAGTTGGAATATCGGAGCCCAGCGCATCAAGGGCTACGGACCTTCTGAAATTATTGGTCAGCACTTTTCCCGTTTTTATCCCGAAGACGATGTTCGCGCCGGCAAGCCGCAACGCGAATTGCAGGACGCCATGCGCGACGGCCGCGTCGAGGATGAAGGCTGGCGGCTGCGCAAAGACGGCTCGCGCTTTTGGGCTAACGTCATCATCACCGCCCTCCGAGGCGAACAGGGCCAGCTCCTCGGCTTTTCCAAAGTCACTCGCGATTTCACGGAAAGAATGCAGGCCGAACAGGCTTTGCGCGATTCCAAGGAAAAATTACAAGAGTCGGAAAAATCTCTGCGCGAGCTCTCGCTGCATCTTTTGCGCACTCAGGATGAGGAACGCCGCCGCATTGGCAGAGACCTTCACGATAGCCTCGGTCAGTACCTCACCGCCCTCAAGATCCGCTTGGACGCGTTTCGATCAGCGGCTGCGCGCAAACAGGCGCCGCCGGATATTGCGGAACTTTCCGAATGCTCGGAACTCGCTAATGATGCCATCAAGGAAGTTCGCACCATCTCTTACCTCATGTATCCCCCGATGCTCGACGAGATGGGACTCAAATCCGCCATTCCCTGGTATCTAGAAGGCTTCACCCAGCGCAGCGGAATTAAGACCGCTTTCGATGCTCCCCCGGAAGTCCCACGGCTGGCCCCGGAAGTAGAGTTAGCCCTCTTTCGCGTTTTGCAAGAGAGCCTCACCAATGTTCATCGTCATTCCGGAAGCCCCACCGCGCGCGTGCGCCTCAGCGCTATGGACAAATCTGTAGTCCTTGAAATCAGCGACCAAGGCAAAGGTACGGCGCCGCGCAGCTTTAACTCCGCGGCGCCCGGCAGCCAACGCGCCCTCGGTGTCGGATTGCGTGGCATGAACGAGCGCATTCTCCAAATCGGTGGTGTTCTGGAATTATCTTCCGGCGAAAATGGCACCACCGTTGCCGTCACTATTCCGCTAAACGAAGCCCTCCCCGCTCCCGAGCACTCCCCGCAGAGTTCGTAGGAACCTTGACACTGGTTACCATAAGTGGTATCTCCTGAGTGTTAGTGAGTGCGGCCGTGTCCATCAAAATTCTTCTCGCCGACGATTCTCCCGTTGTCCGCCACGCCATCGGTCGCTTTCTGCAACACACCCCCGATTTTATCCTGGTCGGCGAAGCCTCCGATTTGCCGGAAACCCTTGAAAAAGTCGCTACCCTCGGGCCAGATGTCGTCGTCTTGGATCTGCACATGGCCGTCTGGGCGGACGGAGATTCCAAGCGTCTCAAAGGTGAACTCTCCACCACGCGATTAATCGCTATTTCCTTCGCCACTGATGACAACACTTTAACGCTGGCCGCACGGCTCGGCGCGGACAGGTTTATAGACAAGGTGGAGCTCTGCGGCAAGCTGATCCCAACCATCCTTGAACTGGCTGCTCCTCGCGCGCACGAAACACCTTGCTAGCCTCGATATTCGGTGTATCCTCGACCGGAGTTTCTTAGTCTCCATGGAAAAGGAGTCTTTGTGACTGAAAAAGCAGCCGTGACGCTTCCCGGAACCGTCGAAAAGATAATTCCGTCTGTGGCCCCCGCGGTACCCGAAAAGGCCCAGATTGCCGTCGAAGGCGCTGAAGAGTTTTATCGCGAGATTCGCATCGAAAACAAATTACAAGATCCCCAGGGTAGGTCCGTCGCTCTAAAGGACGGCGCGGAAGTTGCAATTACTATCGAAGCAGAACCGGACGCCACCACTCCTAAGACCGGTTCTTAGTCTCCACACGCTAATCGAATTGAACGAAGACCGGAAGCCATGTGTTCGATGTTCGGTGCTGCGCTTTCCGCCCCGCTAAAAAAAGAACTCGTGGCCCTCGGCCACCGCATCCACCGCCCGCACCAATTGCTCGGCGGCCTTATTCTTTTGGACGTAGCCTTTCGCTCCCAATTCTTTCGCCCGCTTTAAGAATTGCTCGTCGGTGTGCGTCGAAAGAATCACCACTGCCACTGCTGGATTCGCTTCCCGGATACGCCGCGCCGCCTCAAATCCCGACATTCTCGGCATCACCACATTCAGCACCGCCACATCCGGTTTCAGCGTCTCCACTAAGCCCACCGCCTCCAGCCCATTCGTTGCCTCTCCAACCACCTCAATTCGCGGCTCTGCATCCAAAATTTGTCTCACGACTCGCAAAATAGTCGGATGATCATCCGCGATGATCACCCTGCGGGCGCGTACGCGTTTTTCGGCGGGCATCCACTCAAACCTAGACCCCCTCCCCGCCGTGCACCATACAACAACCACCCTAGAAGTCGCCGCCATACCCTGAATACACTGGGAGCCAGCATCTCCACTTTCACAGCCACGTGGTTCACTCACCTGCGCCAAATCGTAATGCGCCTACTGCGTCAGCCGGCTCTGCGCGCTCGCGCTCCACCGACGAGGGAATTGCCGGTTAACGCGGCACTCGACACACACCAATCCCCACACGGACCCCAACTCCGTATTCCCACCCCACACATTTTGGGATCTATCCGCAGAACCAGCAGCACTACTGCCTGTGCAGCCATTCGAGGCGTTTGACGAAACCACCGCAGCCTCGTAACACAAGCGCGGTTTTCTCTTCATCCACGCGCCATCTCACTTCAGGGCGCCTTGCGTATCCACCACAACACCCTGCCAATAATCCGCCAGTTCCGGTTCTTCCCGAGCTTCACCGGTTCATACTCGCGATTCTCAGACTCCAGGAGCTGCGTGCCATTGACCAGCAGGAACCGCGACAGCACCAATCCTTGGTCCTCCTGCCAGGTCACGATAATTTTTCCGCTCAGCTGTTTCGGATCCGTTTGCGCGCAATCCACCGCCACGATGTCGTTTTCGTTGATCAGCGGACTCATCGACGAGCCGCGCACCCGCAAACAATTCGTCTCCTCCGGATTCGGGCACCACACATCCGGCGCCGCCAGCATTTCGCTCACCGGCACGGTGTCCAGATCCAGCACCGCATCGCCTGCGGCGCCGTGCGTGCCCGCATGAACATCCAGAACCGGAATCGCCACCAGTCGGGTTTTTATCGGGATTTTCGAGATGCGCTTGTGCCCGCCTGCGGCAACAATTTCCAGTGCCGGAAATTTCGCGCTGCGCAATTCGCCATGACCTTCGGGGAAAATGCGGGAAAGATCGGTGTTCTTGAATCCGGCGCGCGCCCAGAACCACCAGCAATCCGGTTGTCCCGCGATGTTGCCAAGTTGAATGTAACACTGCGCGGGAGGTTCGTGCGTGCCGCGCTCCCAGCGCGACAGCGCCATCGCCGAATAGTGCAGACGCGAGGCAAACGCCGCCTGCGTGAGACCCAACTGTTCGCGCAGGGCCAGGACTCTGCGGGCCCATTCTGGTAACGGCGACTTCTTGTTTGTCACGCCAACTACCTTTACTACATTTGCGCTAACATTTATGTTAGGCTCACACCGCACACCTTGCAACTGGTATTTTCCGTACGGTGAGACATGAAACGTGACAAGAGTACCACAAATGGTAATGGAATTCCAGCCGTCGCTATTTTCCGTGGCGTCTACAATCGCGTAGCCGTGAAACTCGGCGTCGATCCCTCGTACGTCAGCCGCGTCGCTCGCGGCGAACGCAACTCCCCGGCCGTGGTCGGCGCCCTCGAAGAAGAAATGTCTCTCATCCGCGATCAACTCGACAGTCACCTCGCAAAATCCAGGAGAAACGGCAAGCAGCCCGCTCCCCCGGTCCAGCAGGATATTTCTCCCGCGGATTGATTTCTTTAGCGCTTCTTCCGGCCGCTTTCCGCAAAAGTGCCGGGCAAAAAAGCGCAATGGAACGAAAGATAATTTTCACTCTCCAGTAAGCGCGTACCGCTTCCGCGGCATCAAAATAACTGTTTTCGTCCGTGCGAAAAAGCGTCGCTCATTTCGCAAATGCGGGAACTTTTTCTGGGCTTTCGGGAATATCTAAGCGGACAAGTTTGTTCCGCGAATTGTTGCAGCGAAAAGTTTTTCGCAATGTGAGCCTTGGTAAAGCCGATAGGAATCTATGAGGCAGATCAAAGAATCAGCGCGGAGCAAATCCGTCAGACTTGCGCGAATCGCGCGGCGAAGGATCACCATGTTGCGGAAGCCGTGCATCGTCGCGTTCGTAACACTGCTGCTAGTTTGCAACGCGACGCTGCGCGCTCCAGCGCAAACGGCAAATCCACAAACGCCCAATTCGCAGAATGCGCCAGCGAATTCGCCTTCGCCGACTCAGCAGAATTCGCCGAGCACGCAAACGCCAAGTCAACAGAGCGCGCCTGCGCAGAATCCGAATCCGCAGAACGCGGCGGCGAATCCGCCGCACGCGCAAAATCCTATTGCGGTGGATGTGAATTTAGTGGCGATGCTGGCGACAGTGCGCGACAAGCATGGAAAATTAATTAACAGTTTAACGAAAGATGATTTCGCTCTGCAACAGGATGGACACGCGCAAACCATAAAATATTTTGACAAGGAAACGAACCTTCCACTGACGCTCGGTTTGCTGGTGGATACCAGCTTGAGCCAGCGCAGAGTTTTGGATCAGGAAAAAGCGGCGAGCCGAACTTTTGTGGATCACGTTTTGCGTGAAGATCGAGACAAGGCGTTCTTGATTCACTTTGACCGCGAAGTAGAGTTGCTGCAGGAGCTAACGAATTCGCGGCAAAAACTGGAAGCCGCGCTCGAGCAAGTCGGCGCGCCGCAATTTTCGCAAACTAGCAGCAGCGGCGGAGCGAACGATCCGGATAATGACGGCGGTGGAAGGGGCGGACGCGGCGGCGGTCGCGGCATGCATGGCGGCGGAACGGTTTTGTATGATGCGATTTATTTGGCGTCCGACGAAGTGATGAAAAAACAGCCGGGACGCAAAGCGGTGATTGTATTGACTGACGGCGTAGATCGCGGAAGCAAAGTAAGTTTACAGGAGGCGATTGCCACGGCGCAGCGCGCGGATACAGAAGTGTATTCGATTTTATTCGCAGACAAAGAAGGATATGGCGATCACGATCGCGGGGGTTTTGGCGGTCCGCGTATCGGTGGCGGAGGAATGGGCCGCGGCGGCGGATCTCCGCGAAGAACGGAGGAGTCGCGTCCGGATGGAAAGAAAATCCTGGAACAGATTTCGCGGGAAACGGGCGGAAGATTTTTTGAAGTGACAAAGAAGCAGACGGTCGATCAGATTTATACCGAGATCGATGAAGAGTTGCGGAATCAATACAGCCTGGGATATACACCAGAAAAAGCCGATGCAACTTCCGGCTATCACAAAATCCAGTTGACGGTGAAGCAGAAGGATTTGATCGTGCAAACGCGCGAAGGGTATTACGCAGGGCAATGAGATTGCGTTGAACACTGAGGACCGCTTCCAGCAATCCCGCCATTTGCCTAAAGGGATGGCAGAAGGCCGCGCGCATCGATTTGGCCTTTGATGAGATAGTCTTGCACGCAAAACTCTAAATCGCGAAGTCGGCGCGGGTCAAACCCGGAGTTCCTGCGAGTACATCTTCTTTTCTCGCTAATGGACCACCGCATCGAGTACGCCAACGTTAAACAGATTCGCTACCCGCTCGGCCACAACCGGACGGCTGAAATAGAAGCCCTGTCCCTCCCCGCACCCGTGGCGGCGCAGGAACTCAAGCTGCGTGCTGGTTTCCACGCCCTCCGCAATGATGCGCTGACCCAGGCTCCTACCGATATTGATCATGGCGCTCACAATGGAGGCGTCTCGTGGGTCCGTGGCGATCTCTTGCACGAAAGAATGACGCAATTTCAATGCATCCGTGGGAAAACGCCGCAAATAAGTAAAGCTGGAATACCCGGTGCCAAAGTCATCGATGGCTACCTTCACGCCCATGTCTTTCAGCTTAGCTAGTGGGGGAAGACCGAGCGAGACGGAAAGCACCCCCTAATGGTTGACGAAGTGGCAGTGCGCCTCTGTGTTAGCCGCAACTGGGATTACCACCATGCAAGTGAAATCGGAGCTTATCATCTGGGAAAGTACTTACGGCTCTCATAGTCTAGAGTCTTGGAGCGGTTGGGACGATGAGAACCACGCAGAGTAATACACTCTCTGAAAGCGGGCAGGGTGGCGTTCAGTATTTCTCGTCCCCAATCGTAAGTGTATATACATTTACAATCGATATGGGTAGACCCGCATAACGCATGAAGACCGACGCAGTAAATTGTTTCCACTCAGACTATCGCCCCGCGAGACCGCATTCTTTTCACGAAAGACTCGCGACCTGAGGGAGTCCGTTGCTTCGGTCCTGCGGAATAGGGGAATGCTCTATATCAAAATGATAGGCAAAGACGATTCCTACACGATGCGTACCGTCTTTAAGATACCTTATCGAGTGAAGTCGGCTGACGGGAAGTGGAATCAAAAAGCCGAGACGCTGTATGGGCTTTGTGGGAAAAAAGCAGCGCGTGCCGCCTGAAGAACGAATCCGCGGGGCATCCTTCGCTAAGCCTGAAGCCTCAGATCTGAGCCTGAGAGCTTTTGTAGATGCCTGGCGGAAGCCTTACTTGCAGCGCAAAGGTGTGAAGCCATCCGCGAGAAGGAATTACGATTCGATCTTGGAATTGCACATCTTGCCTGTTTTTGGCGAACTTCGCATTGAAGAAGTCGTCCCACTGCATATCGAGAGATTTACCCAAACCGAAGTGGAGAGCGGGCTCTCAGCAAAGACTGTCCGCAATCTACTCTTGGTCTTACAGGGGATCATGTCCGGTTTGCCCACTTCCGGGCGCTAAAGATCAAAAACAATCCTTCCCGAGGTCAGTTCTTCCGTGGTGGATCCCCTGTCCACGGCGGGACGACGCCGATCGAGCGCGCGTAAGCGATCTGCTGACCGAGGTGCTGCGCGATGTGCTGAACGATGTACAGCAGGACGCCGCGTTCGGTGATCTTCCCGCCGTTCCAGTCGAGAGCCTTTTCGAGGTCGGTGTCCGGCATGGCGCGGATGGCTGCTTGAGCGTGGACGTAGGAAGCCTTGAG
>Ga0182024_10009260_pt1 | contig 20422 bp, 22 predicted proteins | sample P32metaG_FD_120480 | JGI IMG/M metagenome (GOLD analysis project Ga0182024, IMG submission 120480) | Permafrost microbial communities from Stordalen Mire, Sweden - P3-2 metaG (Illumina Assembly) | ecosystem: Environmental > Terrestrial > Soil > Wetlands > Permafrost | place: Sweden: Stordalen... | reverse complement strand
GTTGGTGCGGAGACTTTTAAGCGCAGCGCCTGTATTGATCAATACAGGCCAAGCTTGAAAGGCTTCGCAACGGCCCGCGCCGCCCCACAGCATGCGGCAAATTAAAGCGAAACTGCTCTAGCCGATCTAATAGCGCCGGGTGTCGCGACGCTCGCCACCGCCGCCGCCGCCACCCCCACCACGGCGATCGCCGCCGCCACGGTACCCGCCACCACCACCGCCTCCCCCGCCACGATGACCGCCGCCGCCACCACCACCGCCACGGCCTTCGTAACCGCCGCCTCCTCCTCCGCCGCCCCCGCGCTCATCGCGGGGCCGTGCTTCGTTGACGCGGAGGGGGCGTCCGTCAATCTGCTTGCCATCGAGCTGGCTTACAGCGTTTTGTGCATCGCCTTCGGAAGCCATGGTCACGAAGGCAAATCCGCGGGACTTGCCCGTGAATTTATCCTGCATGAGCAGCACTTCGGTAACGGCGCCGGCCTGAGCAAACATGTCTTGCAACTCGATCTCCGTCGTCGTGAACGGCAAGTTGCCTACATACAGTCGATTTCCCATAACGGTTTGGCAGTTTGGATTTAACGCTTCAGATTTAACGCTTCAGAAGGGGTCCCGTCTGCCGCTGAGAACGTCGCTGAAAGTGACTCCAATGAGCGATTCTGCCGAGCCGGAAGATATTCTGTGCAATTATTGGCATGGAGAGTACGCAAAAATAACGCAAGCAATCAATCAAGAATTTCGCACCGAATCGCGATTCGCAATCGCGCGGTGACCCAGCCGCCGAGGGGATCGGCGCCGGCATCTCCGGGGGGCGAGACGGAGTATTGACGAGCAGGGGGTCTTGCGTCTAGCTTCCCGGCGATAGTGTCCGCTCCGCTGAAGCTTTATGTAAAGACGTGGTGTCCATGGTGTATCACCGCACGCCAGTACCTGACGAAAAAGGGGTATCGGTTTGAAGAGATAGACGTGGAGGCGGACCGTGCAGCGTACGCAGAGATGATCCGGCTATCCGGGCAAACCTATACCCCAACCCTTTCCGTGGACGACAAACTGCTGGCCGATTTTGGCCCGGACGAATTGCAGTTCTTCCTCAACCGGCACCATATCGAACCGTAAGAACAGGAAACGTACCCCCCCCGGCGCACGCAACTCCCCCCATGCTCTTCCATATCCTCCTCATTGCGGCGGTAGCGGTGCTCAGCGCGGCGCTCCGTACTTATACGCATCCCGCGATGCAAAAGCTGGGCGCCATGGGCATCCTGGCGACCTCGTTTTTGATCGGCTGGTTTGCCACCGGGATGCCCTTGGTGGGGGCGATCTGCGCGGGGAGCTGGCTGCTGCTGCCGTGGCTGGAGATCCTCACGCGCATCCGCAAGCTGCGGCTGCCGCTCGAGAAGAATCTGCGCCACCGGACGCCGCCCTCGCGGGAGAGCTTCCCCGCCCTGCTGGAGCTGACGGAGGAGATCGAGCAGGAGCGGTTCGAGTACGTGGAGGACGCGGGCTGGGACTGGGAGGATTACCAGCAGTACTTCCGCCTGTTTTACAAGGGAGGCGAGCGCACCCAGGCCAGCATTTGCCTCATCGACCAGAACAATATCGCGTTTTATTACCTCAGCATCTCCTCCCGGGCGAAGAACGGGACCATCTGGACAACGTGGAATTACCCCTTCGCCTACTCGCTCAAGCTGGCTCCGGGATGGCGGGTCAACCGGATGCGGAGCGACCAGACATTCCTGGAAATGCACGAGAGCCACATGCATTGGCTGCGCAGGAACGGCGTGCCCGTCGAGGAACTCGAGGAGCTCGAGCCGGACAACATCCCCCAGGAGATCCAGCGGGACCTGCGGGCCCAGGTGACGCACAACCTGGCCAAAGGCGTGCTCTACCGGACGCACGAGGGGCAGATCCGCTACTCCTGGCGCGGAATGCTCTTTATCTGGTTCCAGTTTTTGCGGGACCTGGTGCGGCTCTCGTAGGCGCGGGCCGGGCGGGGCGCGGTCCCGAACAGTTTCCGTTTTACAAAGGGGAGCGGGTTGTTCACGGTCACGCTCTCGAAATTCTTGCAGCCCATGAGAGCATTCCTTTTTCTCCTGTCCGTATGGACGTGCCTGTATTGCGCCGGATGCACGAACAAATACGGAGATGACCCGAGCAAGCAGGGCCTGCCGGTGCCGGCGGCCACCCCGGTGCCGACGGCGACGCCATTGGAGAAATAAGCAGGCTCCGAGATCGCTCCCGGGACGCCGCTTGACCAAGAATCCAAACCGGGACACTCCCCACTTCCGGCGCTTGCGCATCCGGTGGGAACCAGATACTTACCCTCAGTTCCTAATGTCTTTTCGCGATCTTGGCCTCTCGGATGAGGTTCTTCACGGTATCCAGTCCATGGGTTATGTGGACCCAACCCCCATCCAGCTCCGTTCATTCCCTCCCATCCTCGCGGGCAGCGATCTCATCGCCTCCGCGCAGACCGGCACCGGCAAGACCGCTGCCTTTGGCCTCCCGCTGCTCACCCTGCTGGACAAGCACCAGCCCGGCGTCCGCACGCTCATTCTCGAGCCCACGCGCGAGCTCGCCGCCCAGGTCGAGACCGCCTTTCGCGATTACGCCCGTTTCACGAATCTCAATATCGGCGTCGTCTACGGCGGCGTCGGCTTCGGCCCCCAGCGCGATATGATCAAGAAAGGCGCGGATGTCCTCGTCGCCACGCCCGGGCGGCTCATCGATTTCCTCTCCAATCGCGAGATCGATCTCTCCGGCCTCCAGCATCTCGTCCTCGATGAGATGGACCGCATGCTCGACATGGGTTTCATGCCCCAGGTCCGCAGGATCGTCGAGCATTGCCCCAAGAAGCGCCAGACGATGCTCTTCTCCGCCACCATGCCCCCGGAGATCGAGCACCTCACCAGTTGGGTCCTCAATAAACCCGAACTCATCGAGATCGGCATCCGACGCGCCCCGGCCGAGACCGTGAGCCACGCCCTTTACCCCGTCGCCCGCGAGCAGAAATTCGAGCTCCTCCTCGCGCTCCTGGAGAAGACCGACTTCTTCAGCGTCCTCATCTTCTGCCGCACCAAGGATGGCGCGGACCGCATTGCCCACCAGCTCAAGGAGGCCAAACACTCCGTCGCCGTCCTCCACTCCAATCGCACCCAGCGCGAGCGCATGGACGCCCTCGAGGGCTTCAAGTCCGGCAAATACGAGCTCATGGTCGCCACCGACATCGCCTCCCGCGGCATCGATATCGCCGGCGTCAGCCACGTGATCAATTATGACGTGCCGCAGCATCCTGAGGATTATGTGCACCGCATCGGGCGCACCGGCCGCGCGCAGCACATCGGGGACGCCTTCACCATCATGACCGGCGAGGATGTGGAGGAGGTCACGAAGATCCAGCATTTCATTGGCCAGAAGATTGCGCGGCTGAAGGTGGAGGGGTTTGATTACCTCTACACGGCGATGCACGACACCACGCCGCGAGCGCCGATCCGGCGGGTCGGGAAGAAGCGGCGGCGGTAGGTCGCGAATTGAAGAAACGCCTTGTGACAGTCGAGAACGGCCGCGAATGAACGTTCATCCACTGATTTTCTAATGGCCGAACCAATTTCTCAGTCCGATCCTCTCTTATCTCAGCGTTTCGAGGCAATGAGCCGTGCGTTGCGGTTTTTCACCGCGTCTGTCGCGATCTGCCTCTCTTATCCAAACTTACGCATGGCGCTAAGTATCGAAGCTTGCCGTCGAATATATCATGACATGCTGGGCTCCCATCCGCTGCCGCCGGTGACCAACTTCGTCGTTTATAACCGACCAATCTTCATATCCCTAGCGCTTCTTTTTCCATTGGTCGTCATCCTTTTCGTTTTCGTTGGCGACAATGTTCGTTCCTTCTATGTTTCCGGATTCATCTTGCTCGCGATTCTGGTCGAAATAATCATTCAATGGCAGGCGCTAATGGCACCGTTTGCGGCCATCGTGCAGGGCATGCAAGGACAGGGCTAAGTGGCTTGGTTTCCTACGAGGTGATCCTTCGTCTTCATTGGTAGCGCATCGCGAGTTGAGTTGCCGCGGGCTATATAGATTTTCGAATTTTCCCCCATGCTCCTCCTTCCCGCCCTCAAGCAGCACTTTGGTTTCGACTCGTTCCGGCCGCGGCAGGAGGAAGCCATCCGCGCGGCGCTGGCGGGGCGGGATGTTTTTGCGCTGCTGCCGACGGGCGGGGGAAAGTCGCTCTGCTTTCAGCTCCCCGCGGTCATGGAGGAAGGGCTGACCATCGTCGTCTCGCCGCTCATCGCGCTGATGAAGGACCAGGTCGATGCGCTGCAGCTTGCGGGCATCCCCGCGACGTTCCTCAATTCCACGCTCGACTCGGCGGAGTCGAAGTCGCGGCTCCGGTCGCTGTACGAAGGGCGGCTCCATCTCCTCTACATGGCGCCGGAGCGGCTCATGCTGCCGGGGTTCCTGGATCGCGCGGCGGCCTGGAATGTGCGCCGCATCGTCATCGACGAGGCGCATTGCATCTCCGAGTGGGGCCACGATTTCCGCCCGGAATACCGGCAACTGGGCGCGCTGCGGGAGCGGTTTCCCGGCATCCCGATCATGGCGCTCACGGCGACCGCGACGGGGCGGGTGCGGCACGACATCGTCGAGCATCTCCATCTCAAGGATCCGGCCATCGTCGTCGGCAGCTTCAACCGCGCAAACCTGACGTACCGGGTGATCGCGAAGGACAAGCCGGCGCGGCAGGTCCTCGCATTCCTCCAGGCCCGGCCCGGGGAGAGCGGCATCATCTATTGCTCGAGCCGCAAGTCCGCGGAGGCGCTTGCGGAAAAACTGGTCCTGGGGAAAATCCGCGCCGCGCCGTATCACGCGGGGCTGAGCGCGGAGCAGCGCTCGGAGAACCAGGAGCGCTTCCTCCGGGACGAGGTGCAGGTCATCTGCGCGACCATCGCCTTTGGCATGGGGATCAATAAGCCGAACGTCCGCTTCGTCATCCATCACGATCTGCCGAAGAACCCCGAGGGCTATTACCAGGAGACCGGGCGCGCGGGACGCGATGGGCTGCCGGCGGAGTGCCTGCTGCTTTTCTCACCCGGTGATGTCGCGAAGCAGATCACCTTCATCGACGAGAAAACGGACCCGCACGAGCGCCAGATCGCGGGCGAGCAACTGCGGCAGATGGTCCATTTCTCGGAGAACTCCGGCTGCCGGCGGCGCTGGCTGCTCGATTATTTTGGCGAGGCATTCGAGACCGCCAACTGCCAGGGGTGCGACAATTGCCTCTCCCCGCGCGAGACCTTTGACGGCACGCTGCACGCGCAGAAGCTCCTCTCGTGCGTGTACCGCATCCGGCAGAGGACGGGGTTCGGCTTCGGGCTCAACCATGTGGTGGAGGTACTCATCGGCGCGGATTCCGAGGCGATCCGCAAATGGGGCCACCAGGAAATCTCGGCCTATGGCATCGGGCGCGACACCCCCCGCGCCGAGTGGCAGGCTTATGGGCGGGAATTGATCCGCCTGGGCCTGCTGGAGCAGATGCCGGGCAAATTCGTGACCGTCGATCTCTCCGCGGAGGGGATGGAGGCGTTGCGCGCGCGGCGCCCGATCACGCTTACGCGCCCTGCTCCCGCGAAGAGCGCGCGCGAGTCCCGCGAGCCGCGCCGCCGCGCCGCCGCCGGCGGGATCCCATGTGACGAAGTGCTGCTCGACCGGCTCAAGAAACTCCGCCGCACCATCGCCGACGAGCGCAACGTGCCCGCGTATATCGTCTTCTCCGATGTCACCCTGCGCGAGATCGCGGCCCGGCTGCCGGTGACCTTGGAGCAATTCAGCGCGATCCCCGGCGTAGGCGCGGTGAAGCTGGCGGACTTCGGGCGCACCTTCATCGAGGAGGTATCCGCGCACCTCGCGCGGGCGGCTTCTTCTTAATCGTTAATCAATGCCCTCGGCGGAGCGGAGGATCCGCTGGAAGCGGTCCCCGGCTAGCAATGCCCTTTCCCCGGTCTATGATCATGCCGAGCCGGGCCCGGACTACTTGCGCATCGATGTACTCGTGTCTCAGCATTGCTGAGACAAACGCCAGGTCCTTTTCTCTTCCTCCGCCTTCAAGAGCGGCCTTCCATTCCAGCAGTGTCGAGCGCGAGTTGGGCGAGCAACTGGCGAGCCACCGCTCCAGCGTCCCCCTCGCCACATCGAGCAGGCTCGGATTCTCTCGAACCCTCTTGGCAATGATCTTCGCCATCGCAAGGCTTCGCTGATCGATCATCTCGTGCTGCGTGGCTCTCATTGGATTCGCGGCCAGGTTACTTCGTTCCGTCCGTGAATGCCAGCAAGAGCGTAACCCCCCCCTCACCCGAAGAACTTCTCCGGCGCGATCATCGCCTGTTGCTTGCAGATCCGGTTTACGCAGCTCTGCCAGCTCTCGGCGCCGCTGAGGATCTCGATCTCGACCCGGAGGAAGTAGATCGGCACCTCCGGGGCGGTGAGGCGCGGCAGGCGGACGTAATCCTTTTCCGTGGTGATCACGGCGTCGAGGGCGCGGTTTCCGCAGCGCTTCAGGTAGCCGAGGATTTCCTTGTCGGTGAAGCGGTGATGATCGGCGTAGTGGCGGGTCAATTCCACCTTTGCGCCGAGGCGCTTGAGGCCGTCCTCGAAGCTCTTGGGGGCGGCGATGGCGGAGAGGGCGCCCACGTGCTTGCCGCGCAGCCACTCCAGCGGGAGGCGCTCGCCGGTGAGCACATGCTCGAGGTATTGGGGCTGGTGCGAGCACTCGATGATTTCCGCGGTGCGGTTGTACTTGCGGATGCGCTTGATCAGCTCCCCGTTCCCCTGCGACGTGCTCTTCGTGATGAAGATGTAACTGGCCCGGCGCAGGTTCCCGGCGGGCTCGCGCAGGGTGCCGCGCGGCAGGAGGTATTCATTGCCGAAGGGGGCCTGGCGGTCGATGAGCACGATCTCGAGGCGGTGCTTGAGCCGGAGGAATTGCATCCCGTCATCGAGCAGGAGCGTGTCGCAGCCCATCTCCTCGATGGCATAGAGGCCGCTGGCGACGCGGTTCTTGTCCACGAGCACGATCACGTCCTTCAAGTTGACGGCGAGCATGTAGGGCTCGTCGCCGGCCATGCGCGAGTCGAGCAGGATGGAGCGGCCGTCGCTCACGATGCGCGGCTTGTAGGGCTCCCTGCTCGTGAGGCTGTGCCAGACGCGCTTGAGCAGGGGCAGCTTCTTGCTTTTGTAACCACGGCTGAGGATCGCCACCCGCCTCCCGCCGGCCTGGAGCGCGCGCGCGAATTTCTCCACCACCGGCGTCTTGCCCGTGCCGCCGACCGTCAGATTGCCGATGGAGATGACCAGGCAGCCGAGCGTCCGCTCGCGCATCAGGCGCTTGCGGTAGAGCCAGATGCGCAATTGCACGATGCCGCGATACAAATGCGAGAGCGCATAGAGCAGCGTCCGCAGGATCGCGGCGCGCTTGCCCTTGCGATCATCGAGGATGACCTCGATCGCGAACTGCTCCAGTTGCTCGAACCAGCGGCGCATCCCCTCCTCATCCCTCCCGCTCGAGGCGCGCCGCTCCCTTATTGTCCGCGCGCGTCCGCAGCGTGTACGCATCCTTATCCCCGCAGGCCCGTTGCATCGCCGTCGCCACCTCCTCGCCGTGCTCCAGCGTCACGCAGCAGATCGTCGAGCCCGAGCCGCTCAGGAATCCCCCCAGCGCGCCCGCCTGCTCTCCCGCCGCGATTACCGCGGGGAGGAACGGCACGAGCCTCTCGCGGTACGGCTGGTGCAGCCCATCGCCGAATGCCCCGCGCAGCCCCTCGTACCGCCGCGATGCGAATGCCGCGGTGATCCGGCACGCATTCGCGCAACTGCGCACCGCCGCCAGCCGGTCGATCTCCGCCGGCAGCACCCGGCGCGCGTCCGGCGTCGCCACCTCGAAGGGGGGGATCAGCAGCACGAACTCCAGCGCCTCATCCACCTCGAAGCGCTCGTACGTTCCCGCCCCCGATACCACAAACCCCCCGAACGCCCCCGGCGCCGCGTTATCCGGGTGCCCCTCCAGCCCCGCGCATATCTCGAACATCCGCCGCGCGCTCAGCGGCCTGCCCGTCAATTCATTAAGCCCGTGCAGCAGCCCCAGCCGCACTGTCACGCTGCTCCCCAGCCCGCGCGACCGCGGCACCTCCCCGTCGATCCGCCAATGAAACGGGAACCGCTCGATCGCCGCCGCCCCTGCCGCATCAAAGAACGCCGCAGCCGTCGCGCTCCCCATCGGCGTCGGTCCCGGCCCATCCTCCGGCGCGCGTTCCACCGTCACGCGGTTATAGAGGTTCAGCGCGACCCCCAGGCAATCGAAGCCGGGGCCGAGATTCGCGGTCGTCGCAGGGATTTGGATCGTGACTGAAGTCGACATAAGGGGCTCCCCAGCAAACCACCAGATGCCCCGCAGGTAAATAAAAGCCTTCCGCTCCTCCAGCCTTCAAAAATCCGCACGCTTCCCTCCATTTCATCCTTTCAACATACTGGCCAATCTCAAAGAATCCCGTCACATTTCCCTCCCCATGACCCGTCACGATGGCCGCCTGCCGGACCAGCTTCGCCCCGTATCCTTCACCCCCGGCATTGCCCCGCACGCCACCGGTTCCGTCCTCGTGGCATTTGGCAATACCCGCGTCATCTGCGCCGCCACCATCGAGGAGGGCGTCCCCCGCTGGATGAAAGAGCAATCCGTCCCCGGCGGCTGGATCACCGCGGAGTACTCCATGCTCCCGTACTCCACGCTCCAGCGGAAGCCGCGCGACATCACCAAGGGGCGCCTCGATGGCCGCGGCGTCGAGATCCAGCGCCTCATCGGCCGCTCCCTGCGCACCGCTGTCGATCTCCTCGCCCTCGGCCCGCGCACCCTGTGGATCGATTGCGACGTCCTCCAGGCCGATGGCGGCACCCGCACCGCCTCCATCACCGGCGCATGCGTCGCCATCGAGCTCGCCTTCCGCACCCTCATCGCCGCCGGCATGCTCCCCGCCTCCCCTGTGAAGCTCCTCGCCGCCGTCAGCGTCGGGATCGTCGCCGGGCAGCCCGTCCTCGATCTCGATTACCCGGAGGACAAGGACGCCGCCGTCGATTTCAACCTCGTCCTCACCGAGGATGGCCAATTCGTCGAGGTCCAGGGCTCCGGCGAGGAGGCCACCTTCTCCGATACTGAGTTCCAGGCCATGCTCGCCCTTGGCAAGAAAGGCGTCGCCGAGCTCATCACCCTCCAGCGGGCCGCCATCGCACAAGCCGCCGCGTCTGGCCCGCAATGAGCTTTCCCCACCCCCACCCTTTATGAAAAAAGCGCTCATTACCGGCATCACCGGCCAGGACGGCTCGTATCTCGCGGAGCTCCTGCTGGAGAAAGGCTACGAAGTCCACGGCATCATCCGGCGCGCCAGCACCTTTAACACGAGCCGCATCGATCACCTCTACCAGGACCCCCACGTCCACGGCATCCGCCTCTTCCTCCACTACGGAGATCTCTCCGACTCGGTCAATCTCGTCAAGCTCCTCTACGACCTGAAGCCGGACGAGATCTACCACCTCGCCGCCCAGAGCCACGTCCGCGTCAGCTTCGATATCCCCGAGTACACCTCCGATATCACCGGCATCGGCGCCATCCGCATCCTCGAGGCCATCCGCGAGACCGGCGTCAGCCCCCGCTTTTACCAGGCCTCCAGCAGCGAGATGTACGGCAAGGTACAGGCCGTGCCGCAGGTCGAGACCACCCCCTTCTGGCCCCGCAGCCCCTACGCCGTCGCGAAGGTCTTCGCCTACTGGGCCACCGTCAATTACCGCGAGAGCTACGGCCTCTACGCCAGCAACGGCATCCTCTTCAACCACGAGAGCCCCCGCCGCGGCGAGACCTTCGTCACCCGCAAGATCACCCGCGCCGTCGCCCGCATCAAACGCGGCTTCCAGAAAGAACTCTTCCTCGGCAATCTCGATGCCCGCCGCGACTGGGGCTACGCCAGGGAGTACGTCGAGGGGATGTGGCGCATCCTCCAGCACGACGAGCCCGATGACTTCGTGCTCGCCACCAACGAGACCCACACCGTCCGCGAGTTCTGCCAGGAGGCCTTCGGCCACGTGGGCCTCGACTGGGAGAAGCACGTCAAGCACGACGCCCGCTACGAGCGCCCCGCGGAGGTCGAGCTCCTGATCGGCGATCCCGCCAAGGCCCGCGCCAAGCTCGGCTGGGAGCCCACCACCAAATTCCACGACCTCGTCCGCCTCATGGTCGATGCCGATCTCCGCATCCTGGACGGCAAGACCGGCCTCCGCCCCGATTAACTCCCCTTTTGCCCCCTTCGCGGCCTTTGTGCCGTTCTGTTGAATCTCCCGCTCCCCCCGGAAAAAACCCTTGACCCATCCCTCCTGACAATCCACCTTGTCCGCCCTTCGCAGGAGAAAATTTATGTCCAGAGTTTGCGCCATCACCCAAGCCCACCCGTCCAAGGGCCACATCATCCACCGTCGCGGCATGGCCAAGAAAAAGGGCGGCGTCGGCCGTCACGTCACCGCCAATACCCCCCGCCAGTTCATCCCCAATCTCAAGACCCGCCGTCTCTGGGTGGCCGAGCTCAAGCGCTTCGTCACCGTCAAGCTCTCCGCGCGGGCCATTAAAACCGTGACGAAAAACGGCGCGTATGCCACCTTGAAAAAGGCTGGCATCATCTAAGGCGTCCAACAGATTTACGCGGGCAAAAACTCCGCCGCCGGCCGCAACACCAGGGCATCAAGCCCCGGGCGGCAAACCCGGGCACCGAAACCAACCCACGCACGCGTCATGGCCTACACCGTTACCAGTACGAAGTCTGGCAAGACCTACCACCTCCACGAGCGCAGGCAAAAACTCAAGGGCGGCCAGGAGGTCACCCTCTATTACTTCGCCGGCCAGCCGGGCGAGGGCGCCATCGACAAGCTGCCCCAGGGCTACGAAGTCTCCGAGAACGTCAAGACCGGCCTCCCCCTTCTCAAGAAGAAGGGCTGATTTTTTCTCCCCTCGCGCTTCCGCGCGTTTCGAACGACCTTCCCAGGCGGCCCGGTCAGACTGATCACCGGTTCGCCTTTTTTCATCCCTCGCGCGCTCATCCATGCAAGACTCCGCCAAACCCATTCCCGCCACCATCCTCACCGGCTTCCTCGGCGCCGGCAAGACGACGCTGCTCAATTACATCCTCCGCCAGCAGAGCACCTACAAGTTCGGCATCATCGTCAATGAGATTGGCGAGATCGGCATCGACGGCCAGCTTGTCGAGAACGCCGCGGACGAGATGGTCCAGCTCAACAACGGCTGCGTCTGCTGCACGGTCCGCAAGGATCTGGTGAAGGGCGTCCAGCGCCTCCTCCAGCGGGGCGGCTTCGATTACCTCCTCGTCGAGACCACCGGCATCGCCGATCCCGGCCCCGTGGCCCAGACCTTCCTCAATATCCCCCAGCTCACCAAGTACGTCCGGCTCGATTCCATCATCACGGTCGTCGATTCCGAGCAGATCGCCCGGCAGATGAGCGAGACCGAGACCGCCCGCGAGCAGATCGCCATGGCCGATTTCGTCCTCCTCAACAAAGTCGACCTCGTCCAGGAGCCCGCGCTTTTGAAGACCGAGGCCCTCATCCGCGACCTCAATCCCCACGCCGAGCTCTTCCGCACCGATCATTCCAACGTCAACCTCGCCCAGTTGCTCGACATGAACGCCTTCGATGTCGACCGCAAGCTCGCCGTCGATCCCAAGTTCCTCGACGAGCTCGAGCATCGCCACCACAGCGACATCTCCTCCATGGCCTTCCGGTTCGACCGCCCCTTCGTCATCGAGCGATTCGAGCGCTTCGTCCAGGAGCTCTCCTCGAAGGAAAAAGTCTATCGCTCCAAAGGCATCATCTCCATCGAGGGCAACCCCCGCCGCGCCGTCTTCCACGGCGTCAACAACCGCTTCACCATCTTCTGGGATCGCCTCTGGGAGAAAACCGAGGCCCGCGAGAGCCAGCTCGTCTTCATCGGCAAGGGCCTCAAGCGCGACGCCATCGAGCAGGCGCTCGCCGGCTGCCTCGCCTGAGCGGGAACACGGACTTGGCTTTGGAATTCCCGCCATGGTACCGCGTTCGGAGCAATTCCTTCTTTACGCCTTCAGGATCGCCGCGAACCGGTCCCGATACCCCCAGATCAGAAACACGGTCAGCGCGGCAAACACCGCGGCCATCGGCAGCCCCGTATGCTCCAGGAAGATGTGGAAGAGCATGATGTTCACCACAATCGGCCCCAGCAGCGTCAGGCCCAATGCGACGAAACGCCCACTCAGCAAAATCAGCCCGCCGACGATCTGCAGCGCCGCCACCACGGAGAAGTACCCGCTCAAGAACATCGCCCCGATGAATGCGCCCGCCTGCCCTTGCGGCATCGGCCCTTTGATGAAATGCAGGAAACCGTTCAGCCCGAATACAACGAAGGCGAGCCCGAGCAATATGCGGATGATGAGAATGGCGATTTTCATAAGCAGGAAGTTGTGAATGCGAGGCTAGCGGATCGAGCGCGATAGCACATCAGTCATTTTTAGGGAAATCTATCGCGAGCCCAGGCTGCGTGAGTGGCATCTCCATCATGCTCGCGAGTCCAGGGTCGGGTACCTTTTTTCACAAATTTTCGCAGCACTCCAAAGTACGAAGCGTTCTTTTTCTTGCCAGCCGGTTTCGATGCCTGGACTCGTTTCATTTCATCACCCTACCCCTCCACCCGCCCCGGCACCAGGATCGCATCCTTCATGCCGTGCAGCAGCTTCTTGTCCGCGGGGCATATCGTGGCCAGCGTCCCGCGCAGGTGCGTCGTCCCGTCGTACACGAAGTAATACGGGCAGAGCCGCACCCGGCCCTGCATCCGCTTCATCTCCCCGTCGCGGTCCCGGTAGGGATGCTCGATCAGGCGGCCCTTGTGGAATTTTTGCACGATGTGCGGGTGCGTCTCGAACTCCCGGAGCGCCCGGCCGATCGATGCGGCCCACTCTCCCTGCGGCAGGTCGGTCCCCAGCTCGACTCCCCTGCTCCCCCACGCCGTCTCCGAGAAGCCGCTGATCTTCAGGATCAGCTCCCGTTGTTTTTGCGAGAAATGCTTCAGCTCCTCCCAATCGTGAATCTCCAGCAGCGGGATCACCGCGTGATGCGGCAGCGGCGCGGGGTCCATCAGCCACGTATAGGGAATCACCTCCTGCAGCTTGAGAAAATGCCGCTCCGTCAGCTCCCGCCGCCAGAAGTCCCGCAGCGGCCGCAACCAGAAGAGCGCAAACCACATCTTCTCCTCCAGGTACGCCTTGAAGGGCGGCGTCACCCGGACCTCCCCATCCATCGCGCGCCGCATCAGCTCCGCCGAGCCCGGGATATTCGGCAGGTCGAACAGCTCAAAAAAACGGTACACATTCCGCGGCGCCTCCCTGCTCCCCTCCGGCCGCGCCGTGGCATCCTTCACCACATACCCATCCCCCGCCTGCCGCGCCAGCCACTCCATCTCCGGCCGGTACGTCGCCGCCTCTTCCGACACGAGAATCTCCGCCCCGCCCGGCAGGATCGACCGGAAGCCATCGATCATCCCCGCCGCCCCGCCGATCACATCCTCCCCCAGCGCCGCGTAAGTCTGGTTGAGCCATCCCGTCAGCCCTATCCCCCCCGGCACATTGTCCAGCTCCGCGATTGTCCACCCGCTCTCCGTCAGCACCAGGTCCGGGCGCAGCACCCGCGGCAGGTCGTCGCGCAATTCACTGCTCCTCGCCGTCTCCCGCAAATCCGCCGGCTTCCCCCGGTCCAGGTAATCCGCGATCCACGCCGGCTGCTTGCCGCGCACGCTCTGCTGGTAGAGCAGGTTGCACGCTCTCACGAACAGCCCCAGCCGGTACCCCAGCCGCTCCAGCTCATCCACCGCCTTCGCCGTCAGCGGCAGCGCCGTGGGGGAGATCAGCCAGTCCTTCTCCGCGAAGAGGCCCTCCTGCGGCCCCGCCCGTTCCACCGCCGCCACTCTCTCAAGTTCAGTCAGCACGGCATCCACTATATCAGTGTCTTGAGCGCCCGCCTCACCAGTTCCTCCGTGGTGGGATGGCCCTGCGCGGTCTCCAGCACCTGCTTGACCGCCTTGTGCGCGTCCACCTGCTTGTAGCCCAGCGAGATCAGCGCCAGCACCGCGTCATTCATCTCCGCCGCTCCCGGCGCCTGCTTCGCGCTCGCCGCCTCCCACGCCGCCGCCACGCCCACCTTGTCCTTCAGCTCCAGCACTATCCGCTCCGCCGTCTTCTTCCCCACCCCTTTCACCCGCGAGATCTCCGCCACCGCCCCATTCACCACCGCCGCCTTGAATGCCGGCACCGCCATCCCGCTCAGCACCGCCAGCGCCAGCTTGGGCCCGATCCCCGATACATGCTCCACCAGCAGCCGGAAGAGGTCCCGCTCCTCCGCCGTCATGAACCCATATAAAATATGCGCGTCCTCCCGCACCTGCAGGTGCGTCAGGATCTTCACGCTCGCTCCCGCCGCCGGCAGCCGGTCAAAACTCGACAGCGGTATCAGCACCTGATAGCCCACCCCCTGCACCGCCACGACGATCTGCGTCGGCAGGGCTTCCGCCAGCGTCCCTTCGAGAAATGTAATCATGAGCAGCAGCCGGATTCTCCTTGTCCTCCACCGATTGGGAAGAATTTTCGCGCTCCTCCTCCTCCTTTCGCTCCCGCACGCGCGGGCCCAGCAGGATCAAAAAACCTGGCACGTCCTCATCGAGCCCGCCTTCATGCGCCCGGAGGTCTCCTTCCCCATCTCCGGCGCCAGGCACACCCTCCTCGTCCCTGGCTACCTGGCCGATGGCGACCCGCATTACTTCTCGAAAAAAGACTGGGAAGCCCTCGGCCTCACCTGGGATGCCTTCCGCGGCCGCGCGGCGCAAAATGCCACCCAGAAAAAAGTCGCCGCCCAGCTCATCCGCGACCGCAACAAGGTCGTCCAGTACGCCGCCGTCAGCTCCGATGATCCCCTCACGGCCACGATGATCCTCGCTCCGTCCTTCCTCAAGACCTTCAAGGACATCTTCGGCCCCACCCTCCTCGTCGCCCTCCCCAATCGCTTCACCGTTTACGTCTTCCCCGACCTCGCCTCCGGCTACAAGGATTACTCCTCCCTCGTCATCCAGGCCTACCAGGACAGCGCCTACCCCGTGAGCCTCGAGGTCTTCGAAATCTCCCCCGCGGGCATCCGCGCAGTCGGCGCCTTCGAGGACAATTAGAGCATTTTCGATTTGATTTGCCGCAATGATATGGGAGCGCCGTGGGTTGGTGCGGCCCGCGCCGCCCCACAGCATGCGGCAAATTAAAGCGAAACTGCTCTAGAGGCGTTCGACCGTGGCTTCGCTCCCTTCTGATTTCGAATTTCGAATTTTTCCCGCATTCCCCGCGTTGATGAAGCCCCGCTCGCCCAAGTGCCGGAAACAAGCCTCCGCCATCCGGAAGCCGAAGTGCCCTTGCTCGATGTTCAGGAGAGCAGAGCCGGGCCAGAGTCGGTGGAGAGCGGCGATATCGCGGGCGAGCGCGAGCTGATCCCAGAGGCCCGCCGCGAGGATGACGCGGTCCGCGCCGCACGCGGGCTGGACCCGCATGGGGAATGTGAGGTGCTCGTGCCGTCTGATGAGCGCCTGGGTGATGCCGCACCGGGCGAGCTCGCCGCGCATGTGGCGGGCCGCGCCGCTCTCCCAGATGGCGTGGGCGACATTGACGATGGGAGCCTGGAGGACGGCAAAGCGGAAGTCGTCCTCCACGCCCAGCAGCAGCGCGCCGATCCACCCGCCATAGCTGGTCGCCCAGAGCCCGAACTCCCGCACCCCCTGCCCGCGCAGCCACGCCATCAGTTGGCGCAGCTCCGCCACCCCCTGGCGCAGCCCCTGCCCCGTGCGCACGAGATCCGCCGTGATCGCCAGCTCCCCATTCGCGCAGCCCGCCGGGACACGGGAGTAATGATAGGGGAGATGGATGAAGCAGGCATTCCACCCGGCCGCATTGAAGCGCGCTGCCCAGCCCCGGTAGCCCTTGTCGCTCGTGGAGGCGAGGGCGTGCAGCATGAGGACCGTCGGCGCGCCGGGATGCGGCAGGAAGAGGAGGGCATGCGCGCGGTCATTCGCCGGATAATCGCTCGGCCACGGCGTCTCCCACCGCAGGATCGGCAGTCCGGTGCCCGGCTCCGGCTCGGGCAGGGACGCGATGGGCGGCGCGGCGAAGAACTGGGCCGGCGTGAGGCCGGCGCACTGGTCGAGGTAGGCCTCGAGCGCCGCGCGGCTGCGGGCGTCGAGGCAATGCCGGCGCTGCATGCGGTTCATCAGCACGCACATGGTGAAATCGAGGCCGCGGGCCACCTGGCGCCGGAGGATTCTCATGGCAGGCCGCGGCTCTCCGCCCGCCGGCGGCTCGAGGACTGGGGGAGATCCTCGGCCGTGAGGTTGAAATGGCTGCGCGCCTCGAGCGCGAGCTGCTGGAAAGCCTCCGCCAGGCTCGTCTCGAGCGCCGCGCGATCCGCGGCGCGGCCTCCGGCGGAGCCGGGAGAGAGCGGCTGGCCAAAGGCGATCCACACCGCGATGCGCCGCCCGGGCCGCCAGAGGCGGGGGAGGATGTAACAGCGGTCTGTCCCGATGATGACACACGGGATAATGGGGGCGCCGGTCATTTGCGCAAGGCCCGCAACCCCGGGGCGCACGGGGGCGCCTTCCAGCACGGAGCGCCCGCCATCGCGGATGCCCCCCTCCGGAAAGATGCCCACGGCGTGACCGGCGCGGAGGCGCGTGAGGGCGATGCGGACCGCGCGGCGATCGAGCCGGGCCCGATCTACGGGGAAGGTGTCGATGGCGCGCAGCCACCGGCCGAGAAGGGGGATCTTGAAGAGCTCGACCATGCCCATCCAATCGATCTTGCGCCGGACGGCGATGCCGATCAGGGGAGGATCGAAATGGCTGATGTGGTTCGCGGCGAGGATCCACGGGCCGCGCCGCCGCCGGCAGACCTCCGGGCGCAGGACGTGGATCTTGACAAACGGTGCGGCGAGCATTTGCGCGAGGAGCCGCGAGACATGGTAAAGCAGAGCCCGCACGGGCGGGAACCTAGAGCCAGCGGCGAGAACGGAAAAGATGAAAAAATCCGGGAGAGCCTGCTTGCGGCGGAGGCGAATCCGGGCAACGGTGGCGTATCCCCCGGCAGCCGGGGCCGGGAGAAATCATGAACTCGCCAATGATGCAGTTTTTCAAGAAAGCCCTGGGCCGGGAGCATCCCCTGCACCCGGTCGAGAAGGGGATGGCAAAGCAATGGGTAAAGAAGAGGCTCGCGGTGATTTATCCCGAGCTGAAGAATGACCCGAAGGCGCTCGAGGAGGCCTACAGGTCTCTCTCACTCGAGCCGCGGCTGGGGACGGAGGAGGGCGACCAGGCGGCGTACTTCGAGATGATCCTCCCGGGGTAGCATTCATCCTGCGGAAGCGGGGATTTATCCCAGGGGAGAGGCGGTTCGTCCCAAATCCGTGGAAGGCCAGGGTGCAGGGGGTAAGATGCGCGCATTGGCAGCGAGAAGGACCTGCAAGAGTCCTGGCCAATCGAGAAAAATCTAATCAACCCCACTGACCATGAAAACACAATCCCTCGGACTGCTGGCCGCGCTGCTGTGCGTGTGCGGCATTTCCTTCTCCCATGCCAGCCTCGCCCAGGGGCCCCGGCACAACCAGCAGCCGCCCCCGCCGCCACCTTTTATGAGCGGATCGGATGCCGACCTATCCGGGTCGGGCGGTGCGCTGCCGCCTCCCCCGTGGGTGAGCGGGTCCGATGCGCCGATCCTCTCGCAGTCGGGCGGGCCGCCGCCTCCTCCGTGGGTAAGCGGGTCCGATACCCCGGAGCTTTCCGGTTCCGGCGGGCCGCCGCCACCTCCTCCGTACCTGAGCGGATCGGGCGATCCGGATCTCTCGGGCTCCGCTCCAGGGCTTAGCGGATCCTGCGGGCCGATCGTATCCGGCTCGGGCAATCCGCCTCCGTGGGCGGGCGGGACGGGCGGGCTGCCGGGGGGCGCGACCGAGATCTTGACGGAGCGGATCGCGTTCACCGCCTCATCCGGCACAACAACGAGCGCTACCGGGCTGCTGCAGGCAGTGGGGGTGAGCGGCACCGGCCATGGCTCGCTGCTCGTGCGCACCGTGGGGCTGGCATCCGGGACTTACACCGTGAGCGCGGTCACTTCCACAGGCACGGCGCCGGTGACGCTGGGGACATTTGACGTGCACGGGCCGGTCACGACTGGGACCGGCACGGCCCCCATCTCCCACGCGAGACGCAATGCGCAATTCGGGGGGCGCAAGGGGATCGCCTTCCCCGATGGGTTCGATCCGTTCGATATTTCGACGCTGGCGATTTCGGACTCGAACGCAAATGCGCTCTTCACGGCCGTCCTGGTACCGATCGAGAACGGCGCATTCGATGCCCGCACCCCCGCGGTGACGGGGACGAGCGTGAGCGGCGCAAGCGGCGTGGTCGCGATCCACGCCTGCGCGAAGGCTGGAGTCGTGACCGGGGTGCTCAGCATCTCCGCATCCGGACTGCCTGCCGGCACGACCTATACTTACGCGGTCAACGGCACCGACATCGGCCCGGTAACGACCGGCACCGGTGGCACCCTCAAGCTGGCGGCCACCGAGAAACCGGCCGGCGGAACGCTGCCCAGTACGGTGGACCTCTTCACTGTGACGAGCGTGACGGTGCACGACAGCTCCGGCAACCTGATCCTGAGCGCGAGCTTCTAGAGCATTTTCGATTTGATTTGCCGCAATGATATGGGAGCGCCGTGGGTTGGTGCGGCCCGCGCCGCCCCACAGCATGCGGCAAATTAAAGCGAAACTGCTCTAGCTGTTCAGTCCCAAGGAGTGACGGTGCGTGGCGAGAGAGGCAGCGGCGCTGGCCGGGCTGGACCGTTTAGAGTTGGGGGAAGAACTCGCCAGCCGCGAGATTCCACGCCATTACTCAAAAGATGATCTCGCCGCGGCCCTCACCTATGGTCGTGCTCAGTAACACCTCACCGCTCTCCAACCTCGCCATCGTCCGCAGGCTCGCCCTGTTGCGGGATCAATTCGGTGCGGTATTGGTTCCTTCCGCCCTCCAAATGACGAATATCTTTCAAGGCCTCCTTATTCCATTGCTGGCTCTCGGCATTTCCTCTTCCACATTCGCCGCAACGCCATCGCCCGCGAGCGATGGGCTCAAGGTAAGCGGCAATCATCGCTACCTCGTGGATGCGGTCACTGGCAAACCGGTGTTCATCCTGGCCGATACCGCCTGGAACCTCGGCGCGCTCAAGATGGAGGAAGTGGACACCTACCTCCAGAGCCGGGCGGATCATGGGTTCAATACGGTCATGTTCGCCCTCAACTTTGCCCCGCAGGCGCAGGAGGCGAATGCCTACGGCCACGCAGCGTACATCGGCGCGTATAAGACGGAGTTGAACCCCGAGTATTTCAAAACCTGCGACCAGATCATCCAGCGCGCCGCGGCACGCGGGCTTTTCGTGATCATCTATCCCATGTGGGCGGGAGCAAAGGCGGGCACGATGAATAACTACACACCAGCTCAACTGGAAACCGTGGGCCGGGAACTCGGCGCGCGGTATGGCCGCATGCCGAATGTGATGTTCAGCGCGGGCGGCGAGGCGACGCCCCCTTACATCGATGCCGGGCGCGTCAATGCCATGGGTCGCGGGCTGAAGGAAGGATGCGGGGGGCGCAACCTGGTCACGCTGCATCCGATGTCGCCGTTCTCGAGTTCGAAAGACTACGCCGCCTCCCCGTGGCTCGATTTCAATCTCATCCAGGCCAAGTCCGGCGTCGCCCCGGCCAATACAGCTTTCGATGCCGCCGCGCTGGTGCTGCAGGACTGGCGGACCACGCCCACGCGGCCTGCGATGATGGGCGAGCACCGTTACGAATCCGGCACGCAAGAGGACCCCCTCATCCAGCGCCGCAGCCTGTATCAATGCGTCTTCGCCGGCGCATGCGGCCACGCCTACGGGCACGATGCGCTCTGGCAGATGACCCCGCACACCGGTGCGGCATGGATGCTGAGAAACTGGACCCCCGGCGTAAAGACCTGGACGGAGGCCCTCGATACGCCCGCGGTGCGGCAATTGCACCTCATCACAGCTCTGCTTTACTCCCACCCCTACCTGGAGCGCATCCCCGATCAAAGCCTCGTCCTCGCAGGGCAGGGCACGGATGTTTTCACCCGCACGGAAGCCACGCGAGACGGCACCGCTGGCAACAAGGACGCGACCTACCTCATGGCCTACTTCAGCGCGCCGTCCAAGGTGACGCTCAACACCTCCGTGATCGCCGCCACCACCTTGAATGCCTATTGGTT
>Ga0182024_10009259_pt1 | contig 20424 bp, 17 predicted proteins | sample P32metaG_FD_120480 | JGI IMG/M metagenome (GOLD analysis project Ga0182024, IMG submission 120480) | Permafrost microbial communities from Stordalen Mire, Sweden - P3-2 metaG (Illumina Assembly) | ecosystem: Environmental > Terrestrial > Soil > Wetlands > Permafrost | place: Sweden: Stordalen... | reverse complement strand
CTGCGATCGTTAGTGTAATCAGGCCAAGAAAGTCTGGCGATCTGAACTTCCTGCGCGCGACATTCGGACACGACAAAATTCCTTCCGAGCGCGTTGCTGCGCTCGGAAGGAATCAGGTGAAGCTTTGCTGTAGCCCGGCTACTGGCCCTGTTGGATCACGTGCTTGGGGGTTCTGGCGTTTAGGGTGGCGATGAGGGAGTGGGCCGATTCCGGGACCGCTGTCTCGTGGCGGAGTACGATGTCCTTGGCCGAGATCTTTTCACCGTAGATACGCTCGTTGGCATCGTTGTCCGGGCGGATGGTGGAGCCCTCCAGGGAGACGCCGGCGAATATGCCTCTTGCGCGGGAGTAGCTCAGGATCTCGGCGCGGAGGGAGACGTCGGTCTCGGCTGAGGCGTCGCGGCCTACTGGGCCAGCGGCTACGGAGGCATCGCCGCCTAGCTTCACCTTGCTGGCCAGGATGCCGTTGGCACCGCGGTCATTCATCACCAGCAGGACGAAGTCTGTGGCTTGCCCGCCGATCTGGAAGCCGACGCTGCCGCCTTCCAGGGCCATCATCGAGGGCGCGCCCCAGGGACCATTGAAGTTGGGGCCTCTGCGGCAGGTCATTGCGCCGCGGCCGTAGCTTGCGCCGACTACGAACGCTGCCTTGAGAACGGTCGGAAACACCACTACGCAATCGGCCTTATCGAGCAGGTCCTGGGGAATGTCGTCTGGGACGTTCAGGATCTCGTGCAGGACTGTGCCGGAAGTCTGCAGGCGATCCTGATCCTTCTCAGTGTCGTCTGCCCAGCCCGTGACTGCCAACAACAACAATGCGCTCATCGCGCATGCGAACATCATCTTCTTCATCTCGATCTCCTGGGACACGTGAATTGTGCGGAAATACTGGCCGCACTTTCCGGACAGCAACTTGAGCTAGTTCCGAGCGGTATCACGGCGCAAGACATGCATCAGTAGCGTGACGAGAAACACAGCCAAGAATATAAAGAACAGAATCTGGGCAATGCCCGTTGCGGCGAAGGCGATGCCTCCGAAACCCAGGAAGCCAGCGACCAGGGCGACAACAAGGAAAACCAGTGCGTAATACAGCATGTTTCCCTCCTCGCGCTTGCGAACTCGAGCGCTTGAGTGAATTCTGCGCAGCAAGAGAATAGGCTAAAGGCGATTGGCGAGCTATCGGTCGAAAGCTGTAAAGGTCGAGGGCTTTTCAGGGTACCTGGCGGCGGAAACGGCCGAAAAACCACCGATCAGACTGGGTCGCTGGTGATTGTTTTCTATGGTTTACGTCGTTTTCGAATAATGGAGCACTATCGATTAGGATTGGTTCGGCCTGCCTACGGGCGGAAAGGGCTGGCTGTGCGGCGGGTAGAGCGCATATAAGGGAACATCGAAGGCAGCAGCATATTTTTCAAGCGTGGAGAGCGAGGGAGTGACGTGGCCGTTTTCAACGCGAGAGGTGTAAGCGCGCAGGAGGCCGGTGCGTTTTTCGATGTCACCCTGACTGAGGTTTCCGGCGACACGAAGGTCGCGAATTCTTTGTCCAATCTTCATGATTTCCCGGGCTGCGATGGGTTCGATTGCTGGCGCTGGCAAGGCTGGACTGGCGACATTGGGACTGCTTCAAAAAATCAGATTGCCGACGGCGAATACGACCAGGGCCAGGAGGATTCCGGTGGCTACTGCGATCAACATCCAACTGCGAAATTTTGGGCGCGATCTGGGAAGAGCCAGGAGGTGCGCGGAGAGGTCTGGCGGAAAGTGCGTATCGGATGGCAGTGGATGATTTGTGGTACGTGGCACGAGGAAAGATTAGCATCTGGCGGGTATAGTTGGGTGGGCATGTACCGTATCGGTACACAGCGTGGGAAGTGGCGGGGCGCGGTTCCCATTTTGGTACTGGGAGTGGATGGCTGAGGAAGAGAGATCCTTCACCGGCGGTCGCGGGTTCCCTTCGCAAAATCACTCAGGGCAGGCAGGATGACGGAGCCGGCCGCCAGGGCAAGCGGAATTGGCTGGGCTTGGTGGAAACCGAGCTTGTGGGTTCGCGTTCTAGTTCGAGCAGATGGGCTTTGATGTGGAGCCCGCCGCCGAATCCGACCAAATCGCCGGAGGCTCCGATTACGCGATGGCACGGAACGATGATGGGGATGGGGTTCTTGCCATTGGCGGCGCCGACAGCTCGCATGGCGTTGGGATTGCCGAGTTGGCGCGCGAGTTGCGAGTAGCTGCGCGTTTTACCGAAGGGGATCGCGAGCAAGGCGTGCCAGACGTCGAGCTGGAATTTGGTTCCGATTAGCTGGAGCTGGAGTGAGAACGATTTTCGATTGCCTTGGAAATATTGCTGCAGCTGGCGTTCGGTCTCGAGGAGGATTGGATGATTTTCGTTTGCGACGAGCTTGGGTGATTGAACGATTTTCGATTTGAGGTTGCGGTTGTGCCAGTGGATGGCGACGAGACCTTGGCCGGCGGCGACGAGCTGCAAATCTCCGATTGGCGAGGGGATTATTTTGTATGCGGTATTGAGTGCTTGGTAATTCGGGTGATGCATTTCTTTGACCTCTTTGTGATCTTTGCGCGCTGCAAAGTTTTCGCTGCGTAAGAGTCTTGGGAACAGGGAAACGGTCCAGTGGCGGAGGGGGTGGGATTCGAACCCACGAGACCCTTTCGGGCCTAACGGTTTTCAAGACCGCCGGAGTCAACCGCTTTCCTACCCCTCCGATTTCGGTTGCTTGCTCCATCCTAACTTACGGCGCATTTGATGACAATGAACGCGCGACAATGAGCGCCGCGCGGTGCGGTGCGGACTTTCACGCGCTGCTCGTAGGGCGCCTTTCGCGGTGCGGAGGCTCGCGCGCGAATCCCGTGTTCACGCGTGCAGCAAGAATGATAAGATTTCAGTGTAATTATTTGAGGTCGCTCGCTGCGCGGCCAGTGGGCAGCCAGCGCGGGAGGGTTCCGCGATGCTTCGAAGAGACTTGATTCTGGCAGTGGCTGCCAGTGTTTTCTTGGTTGGATTCGGCGCCGGTCGTCTGTGCGCGCAGAATTCTTCTGCGCAGCAATCACAGCCAGCTCCAGCTTCGTCTCCAGCTTCCTCTTCCGCTCCGGCTCCAAATCCCGTGGCGAAGTTTCTGAAAACCGAAGTGCCCCCCTATCACGCTGAGCCGCCTAAAGGAGCGCTTCCCAACACGTTGGATCCGGCGCAATTCCTGGACGCGCAAACTCGAAACATCTACACGCTTGCGGCGAAAGTGAAACCGGTGCTGTATCAGGAGCCATGCTATTGCGGCTGCGACAAAGAAGTGGGGCACAAGAGCTTGCTGGATTGTTTTACCGATTTACACGGCGCGCACTGCATCCTGTGCAAGAAAGAAGCGGCCTTCACTTACAGTGAATCGCAGCAAGGCAAGAGTGCTGCCGAGATTCGCAAAGAAATCATTGATGGAAAATGGAAAGAAGTGGACCTCGCCGCGTACGATACTCTTCCTGCTGCGAAATAGCCGGCGTCCCGTCCGAGCATGTTCGTTTGGCCGTGACGCGCACCCGCACGGAAGGCTTACACTCCTCGCTCCGCCGAGACATTTCTTTCGCGCAACTTTTTACAGCGTTGCGTCCAGAGCGAGATTTTCGATCGTGGCATTCAGGTCTGCTTGAGCCTGATCGCGCTTGGTTTGCAAATCCGCCGACTCGCGCTGCAGCGTCTCCAGCCGCGTTTCCTGATCGGCCAGCTGCTGCGTATAACGCTGCGTGAGCGCGCGTTCTTCGGCGCCGCCCTTCAACGCTTTTAGATTTTCGCGCAGTCGCTGCTGATCGTCATAGATTTTTGTCGTTTCGTCCTCGCGCCGGGCGATTTCCGCGTCGAGCGACGCCACGCGGTCTTTCTGCGCTACAATTTTGCGAAACGCCGCTTCGATTTCGGGATTGATGGATTTCTGCTGGAGAAATATTGCGATTTGGCCGTCGGTCAAATTCGTTAACTGGAAGCGGCTCTCCAGGGGACTGGATTCACGCACTGTAAATTTCAGAGTGGACTTCGGCTCGATGGTTTCGCGGAAACGGTAGGAGCTCGAAGTGGTCTCCTCCGGCTTGGGGCCGCCCTCGGAAATAGTCCATCCGGCGCGCAGCGGATGTTCGATGAGCAGGGTGCGCGGAGTAGTATCGTCGTTGCGGATTGTGTAGCTGATGTCTTGGCGCGACTCGCTGGTCTGGATCATGACGCCGCGCACGATACGAACACGCGTAACTTGCTGCGGTTCGCCTGCGGTGTTTGCATCCACGCGCACACCCAAATCGGTTGCGTAGGAAAGCAGGCGCTTTTCGCCCGGTTTGATCGCGTCGGTCAGGCCTTCGCCCGCAAAGGCTTCATTCTCCAGCACGCTGAAGCTTCCACCGTCGAGCGTCAGCGGGCTGGAATTCGTGAGCCACAGCGCGCGGAGAGGCCGCGGAGAATTCAGCGATGCATTCCACAAGGAGACTTTTTCGGTGGCTATGTGGACTTGCACAATCGGGACCAGCGCGGATTCATTTTTATGAATCGTCAGACGATCTTTCAGCTTGTACTCGAAAAGATCGCCGAGATCGGAGCCTTCGGCAGCGGCGGACATGGCACGTCGCGCTTCTGCGACCGCGCCTGCATTGAAAACACCGCCGCCCACGCCGCCACCTTCGCCGGGGCCGGCGGTGTGTGTCCCAACTCCGCGGCCGCTACCAAGTTCTCGTCCCGATCCCGCGTGGCCCGGAGCGCCGCTCACCTCCGCGGTCTCGGTGTTCAGAGTCGCGGTTTCGGCAGTGACTGTGACCGTCTCTGTTGATGCTCCCACCCCCAAAGTTACATTTTGTGTATGTTCGCGCCCGCCGCCCAGAGATACGCCCTGCATGATCGTCTTCTGAAAGCCGGGCTTGGTGAACTCGACGCGATAATTGGCAGCGGGAAGTTCGCCAACCTCATATCGGCCTTGATCGTCCGTGGTTGTTGTCGCCGCCAGTTCGCCGGTGGGGGAATAGATCTGCACAGTGGCTCCGGCGATACTCGCTCCGCTCTGATCGAGGACCGCTCCGGATAATCCTGCGAACCCTCCCGTCATGGCGCTGTCGTGCGTTTGCGGCATGAGTTGCACGTTTTGCGGGAGCGGCACCACGGGACGCCTTGCGTAATAAGGTTGCGAGAGCTGTTCAATGAATGATTGCGGAGCGCCGGCGACGAGGGAGAGTTCCACGTTGTTCCAATCTTCTCCGACGGTGTTGTCGACGATCGCCCAGCCTTGCAACAAAGGCTCGCTCTGACCCTTGGAGTCCAGCACGATCCGATAGGTCGTCTTCCAGATGGGCACCTCGCTGATGTAGCTGACGAAGAGTTGCCGTTCGCCCGCGCCGTTGGCGGTAATTGTCATTCGCCGCAGATCTTCTTGGCGCATGGAAGCGAGAAGAGAGAGATAGCGGCCCACTTCTTGAGTGACATCGCGTTCTGCGAGACGCACGCTGACGCCCGGAGTGATCTCCACGCTGCGCACTTCGCCGGAGTCGGACACGAGCGTGGCCAAATCAACTTCCAACGTGGTGCCTCCGCTCACGCGCGTCTTCCTTTCGACGCTCAACAAGCGGCCTTCCATCACCGTGGTCCCGCTGCGAACTTCCAGTCGCGCGCCGCGCAGTGCAGCGTAGAACTTGGAGAGATCGGTCTTCTCTTCCAGCGGGAGCCGCAGCATACCGAGGCGTTGGCTCAGCGACGCTTCGGAGTTGTAATTGACCCCGGCGATTCGTCCGCCGTTGAGGTCCAGAACGGTGAGCGACTGCAAGACGTCGTTGAGTTGGCTACTGGTGAAATCGATGCGGACTTTCTGATCGCCGCGGACTTGGCCGAGATGTTCGAAGTAGCCGACGCCGGTTTTGTACAGAATTACGCGTCGTACCGGAAGTTTGGCGGCCGAAGATTCCTCGGAAGCAGGCTCCGCTGCAGCGGCAGCGTGCGCCGCTGCGGTTGTGGCGGCCTTGGCGGGTTGCTTGTCGGCCGAGGTCGCTTTGTTCTGCGCTGATGCCGACATCGGGATCGCAATCGTCGCCGCAATCGTTGCAATGAGGAGAGCAAACACCCAGATCGTTCGCATTCGCGCCTCCGAAGACCAAAATCCGACCGCGCTCTCGAAACCCACACGGAAATAAACAGATACGAATTGAGTTACGTAACGAATCTCGCTGACGGTACAGTCTTGCTGGATGAATTGCAAACAATGAAGCACCACTGCTGTTAGAGACCGCTTCCGCCTCTGTTGTTCCCGCAAAATATGTTTGAACGATGATGAGTTGCAGGCGATGTATGAGACGTATGGCACTTCGGCTGCAGAATCGAAAGCACTACTCGCGCATGACTGCGGGTCATTTCCAGGACTGCCCCAAACAGCTTCTGGTCTCAATCCCCCGCCGTAGCTGTGCGCCCTCGTGATACATACATCGCTGCGTCCAAGACGCGGCACAGGCATTCTCTGGTGATGGGTGCTGATCCGGACAGAAAGCTTGCTAGCGTGAGGGTTGGGCGGAGGGGCGCGCGGGCCAATCTTGCGGAGCGAAATCGACACCCCAGAAATGAGGGCTTGGGGAAAGGAATTCGACACCGACACGTGTGCCCTTTTCGGAGGTGTCGCCGAGATAGACGACGCGGCATTCTTGCTCCTCTTCGGTGACGGGATTGATCAGGACGATTTCGGCACCGAGCGCGAGCGTTTCCTGGAGATAGAGCAGGCCGCCATGGGCGTTGATGACGATGGTCTGGCTGTTCTCGCGGAATTTCTTGCCATCGCTATTTTTGGCCATAGCGCGCACGGGGATGCGGGTGAAGACGCGGGAACTGCGCCGGGCCGTGCTGTTTTGCGGTTCGCTCATGGTTATCTGATATGCTGCATCGAGCCAGAGACTGAGTCAACCGTAGGCAACTGGAAAGTTTCCAAAAACGCAGGGCGCAAAAAGCTTGCTGAAATCGCACAAGGTTCGTAGAATCGCAAATCTTGTGTGATGGCATGGCAGCGATGCGCAATCCTGCCGCGCCGCGGAATTCGCCGGCGCGGGCATTACCATCTTACGATTTGGGGGCCCCCTGGAAATGAATCTTATTGAGTACATCGAATCCAAGCGCGATGAACATCTGAACGAGCTGAAAGAGTTTCTGCGCATTCCGAGTGTCAGCACGAAAAGCGAACATAAGGCTGATATTGAGCGCGCGGCGCACTGGGTGGCGGAAAAATTGCGCGCGGCCGGTCTGGAAAACGTGGAAATCACGCCGACCAAAATGCATCCTTTGGTTTACGGCGAATCCCTGCACGCGCCGGGGAAACCCACCATTCTTTTTTACGGGCATTATGATGTGCAGCCTGCCGAGCCGCTGGACTTGTGGACTTCCCCGGCATTCGAGCCGACCGTTCGCGACGGGAAGCTTTTCGGGCGCGGGACCGCTGACGATAAAGGCCAGGTGCACATTCATATTATGGCGCTGGAAGCGCTGAAAAACCAGACGGGCAAATTGCCTTTGAACGTCAAGGTCATGATTGAGGGTGAAGAAGAGGTTGGCAGCGTGAGCCTGTGGGATTTTGTGCAGCGGAATCGGGAACGATTGAAGGCGGACGCGCTGGTGGTCTCTGATACATCCATGCTGGCGAAGGGCGTGCCGTCCATCACGTATGGATTGCGCGGGCTGAATTATTATCAAGTGGAGATTACGGGAGCGGCGCAGGATTTGCACTCCGGAGTTTTCGGCGGCGCGGTGCCTAACCCGATCACGATTCTCGCCGAGATGATTGCCAAGCTTCACGACAAGAATTTTCGGGTTACGGTTCCGGGATTTTATGATGATGTGGCTCCCGTCTCTCGCCAGGAACGGAAAGCGCTGAATTCCCTTCCGTGGAAAGAAAAAGAATTTCGCAAGACGGTGGGAGCGCCGGCGCTTGATGGCGAACAGGGATTCACGATTGTAGAGCGACTTTGGATTCGTCCCACGCTGGAACTCAACGGGATTTGGGGCGGGTATCTTGGCGAAGGCGCGAAAACTGTGATTCCCGCGAAGGCGCACGCGAAACTTTCCACGCGGCTGGTTCCGAATCAGGATCCGGCGAAAATCGCGAAGCTTGTGGAGCGGCACATCCGCAAATTGCTGCCGAAGTCAGTCACTTGCAAATTTCAAGTGCTGAGCACGGGCAAACCTTGGGCGGCACCGTACACGCATCCGATTTTTCAGACCGCGATTCACGCGCTCGAGTCCGGCTTCGGCAAGAAAGCTGTTTTCATCCGCGAAGGCGGCTCGATTCCGTTCGTCACGCAGATGCACGACACTTTTAAAGTTCCGTGCGTGCTGCTAGGGTTCGGATTGCCGGACGAAAATGCGCACGCGCCCGACGAACACATCGCTCTGGAAAATTATTTCGGCGGAATCAAAGCCGTCGCGCTCTTCTACCAACAGCTTGCCGCGCAGTAAATTTTTCGCTGAAAAATGGCGTGCGATGGAAAGGCCCGTTTTATCGGGCTTTTTTGAAGGTTTGACTTGCGTTCGGGGCTTACTGTCGCTATAGTCGCCAAGGCGTCCTGCACTGCAGGGTCGCCGAGCAATTTAAACTGAGGAGGAAAACGCAACTCGATGGCAAATCCGCTGAGCAAGTCCAAGATTATTGCGCACATCACTGAGAAGGTAAGCACGCCGGAAAAGCCGATTTCCAAGAAGCAGACGGTGGCTTTCTTCGACGAATTGTTCAAGTTGGCTGTGAAAGAGGCCAAGAGCGCGGGGAAGTTTGTGATTCCCGGCATCGGCCGCGCCGTCAAGGCGCATCGCAAGGCGCGTCTGGGCCGCAATCCAGCCACCGGCGAGACGATCAAGATCAAGGCCAAGACCGTTGTGCGTTTGCGCGCAGCGAAAGCATTCAAAGACGCCGTCCTGAAGTAGTCCTTCCGGCGCAGGGATTGACGACGAACCCCCAGGCATGCCCGGTCCGGAAACGGAACGGAGGCTTGGGGGTTTTGTCTTTTCACCCGGTGCTGGTTCTGCGAGATAAACTGTTTGGTTCCTTAAATATGCGGTAAATCGCGGACGTAAACGAGGAGCAGATGACCTCGCAGTATTGGGACGCAGGTCAGGCGCGCGAGTACCACGAGTTTCGGTACCAGTTTCCCGAAAAGACTCTCGCTGGAAAGACGGTTGTGGTTGCGGGGGGCTCGGGTGGATTGGGCGCTGCGACGGTTGCACTGCTGGCACGCGAAGGCGCACACCTCATCGTCGGCTACCGCGCCAATCGCGAGCGAGCGGAAGCGCTTCGCGTCGCTGTGGAATCCTCGTTTGGCTGCACGATTTCCCTCGTTGCTGGTGACATTGCGTTGGCTGAGGTCCGTCACGCGCATTTAGAAGCTGCGCAGAGATTTGCCGCGCCTGTCGCGGGCGTGGCCATCTTTCCCGGCGATCCTGCGCGCGTAGCCTTCGAAGATCTTAATCGTGAAACTCTGCTTGCCTCGGTGGAATCCAACTACGTGGGGCCGATTCTGCTGGCTAAAGAGCTGGGTGCGGCGATGGAGAGCAGCGCGGAGGGCGGCAGCGTGGTGCTGCTCGCTACCATGCAGGCGCGCGCGGTGTTTCCATCCAGTTTGAATTATGCGCCGCCGAAAGCAGCGCTGGTGCACGCCGCGCGCATTCTGGCGCAGCAATGGAATCATGTGCGCGTGAATGTGGTCGCTCCTGGAGCTACTACCGTCGGCATGGCCACCGCCAGCGTGCAATCTGGAAAATATGACCGGCACGTTGCGAGCGGCGCAGTGTCTCGATTTGGCCGGCCGGAAGACGTCGCGCGCGCTGTGCGTTTTTTTCTTGAGCCGGACAATTACATCACGGGCCAGGTGATTGCGGTTGACGGCGGACTTACGCTGCGGCGCGATCGCGCGTAGTGGCAGTTGCGCCGCGGTATCCTGGAATAGGAAAATGTTCGAACACTCAGGCCTGTTAACCGATCTATACGAGCTGACGATGGCCGCGGGTTATCTGCAGACCCGCTTCGAGGCTCGCGCCACGTTCGAACTTTTCGTCCGCCATCTTCCGCCGCACCGAAATTATTTGGTGGCCGCCGGTCTGGAACAGGCGCTCGATTTTCTGGAAAATGTGCACTTTTCGGCTGAGGAAATTGATTACCTGCGCCGGCATCCCGTGTTCCGCAACATTCGCGGCGAATTTTTCGACTATCTTGCGAAATTCCGGTTCACTGGCGACGTGTGGGCCATGCCTGAAGGCTCGCTGGTATTTCCCGGTGAGCCGATGTTGCGCGTAGTTGCGCCCATCATTGAAGGGCAGATCATGGAGACGTATTTTCTTTCGACGCTCAGCTACCAGACGATGATCGCCAGCAAAGCGGCGCGCGTTGTCACTGCGGCGAAAGGACGTCAGGTTGTGGAATTCGGCGCTCGCCGTGCGCATGGCAGCCAAGCCAGTCTGCTTGCTGCGCGCGCCGCAGCGATCGGCGGGTGCCAGGGCACATCGAACGTGCTTGCGGGCCAGCAATACGGGATGGAAACCTACGGCACGCAAGCGCATTCCTGGGTGATGGCGCACGAAGACGAGACCGAAGCGTTCGCGCAATTTCTGGACGCGTTCCCCGAACACGCCGTGCTGCTGCTCGATACTTACGACGTGCACACCGCCGTGAAACGAATCATCGCGATGAAGCGCAAGCCTGCGGGAGTGCGGCTCGATAGCGGCGATCTGGCAAAAGACAGCCAGTGGGTGCGGCGCGAATTGGATCGTGCTGGATGGAAGGACGTGAAGATTTTCGCGTCGGGCGACCTGGATGAGACGCGCATTGCGGCGCTGCTGGCGAAACACGCTGCGATTGACGCCTTCGGCGTTGGCACAGCGCTTGCGACGCCGGGTGATGCTCCCCACCTGAACTTGATCTACAAGTTAGTTGAGGTTGAGCGCGGCGGACTCGTTCGCGAAGCCGCGAAACTGAGCGCTGCGAAAGTCACTTATCCCGGACGCAAGCAGGTGTTCCGCTACTCCGCGGCCTCCGGCGAATATCGCCACGACCGAATTGCTCTGGAGGGCGAGCCTGCGGATGGCGGCGAGCCGATGCTCGTGGAAGTGATGCGTGGCGGGCGACGCGTCGCGCCGGCGCAGCCCGTCGCAGATTTGCGCGCGCGTTGCCTTACTGGCCTCGCGCGGCTTCCGAAAACTTATCGCCAGATCAATCGCACCGCGGTGTATCCGGTGCGCTATACCAAGCGCCTGGAAGCACTGCTGGAAAAGCTTCGCCGGCGCATCCGTCGCTCCGCGCTAAAGTAGCGGGGAGACGCAGATAGTTTTTCCGTGCAGGTCGTTGCAGCTGCAAATCGTGATTGCGCTTCAGAATTGCACTCGGTGAACAATGCCAACGGATCGCCAGGAACAGGCTTGGGCGCTGCTTCAGGACGCCTATCGCGCGCAGATGGAAGGCGATTACGACCATGCTGTCGAGCTGTACAAAAATTCTCTCGATCTCTTCCCTACTGCTGAAGCACACACATTTTTGGGTTGGACTTATCATTTCCAGGGGAAAATCGAAGATGCGATTGCGGAATGTAAACGCGCCATCGAAGTGGATCCGGAATTTGGTAATCCTTACAACGACATCGGCTCGTACCTGATCCAGCTGGAAAAATATGATGAGGCCATCCCGTGGCTGGAACGCGCCGTCGCTGCGCCTCGCTACGAGCCGCGGCACTTCCCGCATTTCAATCTGGGCCGCGCCTACGCGGCGAAAGGCATGCTGGCGCGCGCGCGGGAATGTTTCAACGAATCGCTGCGCATCGAGCCGCGTTACACGCTCGCGCGCCAAGCCGTGGAAAGCCTGCGCCGCATGGTCAACTAAGAATTCTCTGCCGCCGCAACCGATGCGCCCGGCTTGAGCGTCCTATCGTAAATCCAGAGCAGCAACGCAGTCGTGACCCCAACTCCCGTCACGGCCCACAAGACGCGTTCCGGCCGTTGCTGCACCTCGCCGAAGTGGTGGAACAGCATCCCACCGAGCGGGCCGCCGATGAGCGAGCCGATACCGATTGGCAGAAATGCAAAACCCATGTACGTGCCCTGTTGTCCCGGCGGAGCCAAGCGCGAAATATATTCGTAGTAGCGCGGGGATTGGACGATTTCGCCGATGGAAACGGCGAAGAGCGTGACGATCACCATCGGCACCGTGGGATGCACGATCAGAATCACCCACGCCAGCGCTGAAATCAGCGTTCCGATGGTGATCGCGCGAAATGCCGGAATCTTCCGCGTCAGCAGGCTCATGACCATTTGCAGCGCGATCACCGTAAGAGGTCCGGTGACCAGCATTAGCTCGGTATCCGTCTTCGGATTGATGTAATTGTGAACGTAGAGCGGGAGGATGATGAATTCCTGCCAGTAGACGATCCAGTAGCCGGAAAAAATCAGCAGGAAGAGCATGAATTTCGGATTGCGCAGCACAGTGGCAAAATTTCGCGCCGCTTCGCCCAGGCTCGCCGCTTGCGCTTCATTCGAACGCCGCGGCTCTTTGAAAAACAGGACTACGCCGATGAACATGAGAAACACGCTCAACGCCGCGACGCGAAACACATTTTCAACGCTCAAATGATGGTGCACGTAGGACGCTACGTATGGCCCAGCCGCGCCGCCAATATTCACCAGCGTGTAGTAAATCGAATAGCCGATGGAGCGGACGTTTTCTTTCGACGCGCGAGCTGTGGTTCCCACCACGCACGGCTTTACCAGCGCAATTCCGAGCGCCGGAAGCATCAGCACTACCGTTACCAGCACCACCAGCGGAACCGCAGCGCGCAATGGCGCGATCCAGCTCGACCCGAGCGATCCCAAGATGAAATATGAGCAACTCAGAATGAAGTACGCGAGTGAAAGGGATCTGCGGAATCCGAGGCGGTCCGCAAGCGTGCCGCCGAATGCCGCAAGGAACCATACCAGGCCGCCGAACAGGCCGGTCAAGCTGCCCGCCTGCGCTACGGGAAAATTCAGCGCCTCGTGCAGATAGCGAGCGAGCGAAGCAAACGCCGCGTAGTACGAGAGCCGCTCGAAAAGTTCGCTGATGTTCGCGACCCAGAACGGCCGCTCAAATCCGGTGCGAATTTCTTCAAATCGCTGTGAAAAGCTCAACTTGCCCCCATTGGCTTCGCGTACCTGTGCAGCGGACGCGATTGTAACGGAAGCAACGGCGCTGCGCCCCGGATTTTTGCTTCCCTAGGCCGTGTGCTAAAATCGCAAGTTTGGCGGACTGCTGCACTGCCGCCTGTACACGATGCCGACATCGACAATGAAAGCTTTGCGCAAGATGCGTCCCCAGCGCGGAGCGCAACTGGAAACCGTTCCTGTTCCCACGCCGGGACCCATTGAGGTTCTGGTGCGCGTGCGCGCGGCTTCCATCTGCGGCACTGACCTGCATATTTACGGCTGGGACCGCTGGTCCGCTTCGCGCATTCATCCGCCAATGACGTTTGGCCACGAATTCTGTGGGCACGTGGAAAAAGTCGGCTCCGAAGTTACCTCGGTGAAGCCCGGCGATTTCGTCAGCGCGGAAATGCACGTGAATTGCGGGCATTGCCGGCCATGCCGCATGGGCCAGCCGCACGTTTGCCAGAACGTGAAAATTATCGGAATTGACGCTGATGGCTGCTTCGCCGAATACGTAATCATTCCTATTCGCAATATCTGGAAAATTGATCCCGCTATTCCTGAGCACTACGCTGCGATTCTGGATCCGCTGGGAAATGCCGTGCACACCGTGCTGGCTGGCGAGATCGCCGCGCAAAATGTGGTCGTTACTGGCGCCGGACCGATTGGACTGATGGCCATTAACGTGGCGCGTGCGTGCGGCGCAGCGATGATCTTCGCCACTGAAGTGAATCCGCATCGGCGCGAGCTGGCGATAAAGATGGGCGCGGACGTAGCTCTTGATCCGGCGGAGGGCAATGTCGTTGCGCGCGTTCGCGAGGCTACCGACGGCGCGGGCGCGGACGTATTGCTGGAAATGAGCGGGCATCCCGCGGCGATTCACCAGGGTTTTGAAATGCTGCGCCAGGGCGGGCGCGCTTCGCTGCTTGGCATTCCCAAGGACCCTGTCACGTTTGATCTGGTGAACGACGTAATTTTCAAGGGCGCCACTGTGCAGGGGATTTATGGACGCAAAATGTTCGAGACTTGGGTGCAGATGACTGAGCTTTTGAAACACAAGCGCCTGAACCTGGAACCGCTTTTCAAAGAGCGTGTACCGCTGGAGAAATTCGAACAAGCCTTCTCGCTGCTGGAATCGGGCCTGGCCGGTAAAATCCTGTTTTATCCTAACGGCGCCGGGAAATAACGCGCCACCAATCCGCCGGAGGAATCATGAGCAGTGGCACACGTCCCCAACTTCAGTATCTGCATGATGCCATTGAAGACCTGAAAGCGAAGCATCTCTGCTTCAATCTGAAAATTCTGGAAGGCGAGCAGAAGCCGGTTGCGCACTTCGACGGCAAGGAAGTCATCAACCTCAGTTCGAATAATTATCTGGGGCTCACCACGCATCCCAAGCTGCGCCGCGCTGCGATTGACGCCACGCGGAAATTCGGCGTCGGCTCAGGGGCGGTGCGGACCATCGCCGGGACCATGAAGATGCACATGGACCTGGAAGCGCAGATCGCCGCATTCAAAAAAGTGGAAGCTTGCGTGGTTTTTCAATCGGGATTCGCGGCTAATGCCGGCACGGTCTCAGCGATTCTCGGGAAAGACGATCTCGTTATTTCCGACGAATTGAATCATGCGTCCATTATTGACGGCTGCCGGCTTTCGCGCGCCACCATCAAAGTGTTTAAGCACAAGGACGCTGCTGATTGCGAACGCGTGCTGCAGGAAACTAAGGGCTGGAACGGCAAAAAGCTGCTGATCAGCGATGGTGTTTTTTCGATGGATGGCGATATTGCGAATCTTCCCGCGCTGTGCGAGCTGGCCGAAAAATATAATTGCATCATGATGGTGGACGACGCGCATTCCTCCGGCGTTCTGGGGAATCGTGGCCGCGGTACCATTGACCATCTGAATTGCCACGGGCGCGTGGATATTCAGGTGGGCACGCTGAGCAAAGCCATCGGCTCGATCGGCGGCTACGTTTGCGGCTCGCGCGATCTGATTGATTTCCTGCACCAACGCGCGCGGCCATTTCTTTTTTCCACTTCGCATCCGCCGTCAGTGACGGCTACTTGCCAGGCTGCGTTCGAGCTGCTGGATTCCGAAGCGGGGGAGAAGCTGATCAAGAAGCTGTGGGCGAATACAAAATTTTTCAAGCGCAAACTGAAGAAGCTGGGATTCAATACGGGTAAGAGCGAGACGCCGATCACGCCGATCATGGTGGGCGAGGCGGCCAAAGCATTTCACTTTTCGCGGGAATTATTCGCTGAAGGAGTTTTCGCAGGCGCGATCGGCTTTCCCACCGTGCCTGAAGGGAAAGCGCGGCTGCGAACAATCGTAACCGCGACTCACAAACGCGCGGACCTGGAACGCGCTGCTGAGATCATCGGGCGCGTGGGCAAAAAATTGGAAGTGGTCTCGTAGCGCGCGGCGCGGGCGCCCGAACGCCGGAGCCAACCCACGCCGCGCGGCGCAAACTTCAGACTGCCGCCGCAACCGCGGCCATTTGTGGCCGCATGTTCTTGTAAATCGCGAGCGCTACTGCGCCCATTCCCCAGATCACAACTACGAACGAAATCCATCCGCCCAGATACGGCAGCATCCCTAGCGCACGCAGGATCGCCAAGCCCAGCGCGAGACGTCCGAGCGCCGCTCCAGCGCCGGCGCCTTCGCCCAGAATTTTTTCTCCCAGCCACGCGCCAACCAGCACTTGCGCCGCATAAATGGCGATCGCCCAGAACATCATGGCGGAAATTCCCACGCCCAAGCCCACGACCGTGATGCAGACGATGACTGCGGCGATGGGTATCGCGAAGAAGAACAGCACGCCGAAACCGATTGCCGGCGCCGTCTTGCCGCAGGCTTTCACCGCGTCAAAGAAGAAGCCGGGCACGATGAACAGCAGGACGAGCCCAAACAAAAAGCTCGCGCCCCACTTCAAAATCTGGTGCAAATAATAGCGTCCCGAAGAATAACTGGTTTCCGATCCGCGTTTGGTGAGCGTCCAATCCAGCGGGCGGGCCATTTTCGCGCTTGTTGAAACGTCCGGAGGCTGGCGCAGCAGAGCCGTCGTCTGCCCGGCGATCTCGGCGCGCGAGCCGATGGTCAGATGTCCGCCGCGAATTCTGGCGTTGTGGCCCAGCTGGCCATTGATGTCCACATCTCCTGAAAACGCGAGCAGATCACCTACAAGTTTTCCGTTCACTTCGAGATGGCCGGAGCCGGCAGTCAACGTGCCGTTCACTTTTGCATCCTGATCCAGATTCACATCGCCGGCCCACGCCAGCACGTTGCGCGTAACCGTGCCATACAGCTGCAAGCTCTGCACAAACGCGCGCACATTTCCGTCCACCGGGCCGTTCACGCGCAATTCCTGGCTGAAGGCGATTATGTCGCCTTTGATGTGGCCGTTCACCGTGACGCTGCGCGAAAACGCGATCAGGTCGCCCTCTACGTCGCCATCAATTCGCGTGGAATCCGCCGATACGATCAAATCCGTGTGCACTACTTCTCCTGCGGGCAGCGTGTAATTCGGGTCGCCGTGCCGCTGCTCCGCAGCTGCGGCAGAGGGAGGCAGAGCCACCATCAGCGCCAACGCGCCCATCACCACCGCGAGAGCCGTGGTGCGACGCAGGTGACGCCGCAGCAGCCACATCACTACCAGCCCTAGTGTTGCTATCGCCAGAAATTCCAACAGGCTTCGCATCGCGTCCCATCCTTTCCAGAATGCACCGCTGAAAAAAAGCATGGTGAGAAGATTTCCTTGAGTGAAACCGGCCTGCGCGACCTGCGCGCGCCACGGTTCGATGAATCCGCTCCAGACCGTATACGCGCCGCCTGCGCTCAATCCCAGCGCCGAAATCCAGCCCCAGGGAGCGCCACCGTGTTCGGGCGCTTGCACCAGGCGCGCGGGAACTGATTCTTCGTCCGCTTCGAGCGATTCGCGCAGCCACACGCTTTCTGTTTGCAGCGCGCGCAGCAGACCGCGGCATTCCGCGCATCCGGCCGCGTGGGCGCGAACTCTCTCGGCGTGGTCGGCATCGAGCTGGCCTTCCAGATACAGTAGGCACGTCATTTCATCGAAGTGGCTCATGCTCTTCCCCCGGCGGCCGCGCCATGTAGACCGCCGCCGCTTTCCGCCAGCACATCGCGCAGTTGATGACGCGCGCGCAGCAATAGCACTCCCACGAACGCGCGACGCACGCCGAGCGTGTCCGCGATTTCGTCGTAGCTCATCTCCGAGTAATAGCGCAGCACGAGCGCCATGCGCGCGCGGTCCGGCAATTTCGCCAGGCCGGCGCGAACGTGTTTGCTGTCGTGATCGATTTGTAATTGTTCGAGCTGGCTGGGATCAGGATGTTCGAGCGGCAGCGTTTCCAGGTCGCCGGTTTCCAGGTCCTGGCGAATGCGGCGGCGGCGCAGTGTGTCCCAACAATGATTGCTGGCTACTTTGTAGAGCCACGCCGTGAAGGGCCGCGAGGAATCGTACATCCCGAGTTTTTGGCGTACCTTCATGAATATTTCCGTGGTGGCGTCTTCCGCATCTTCGCGCGTGGGCAAGGCCCGGCGGCAGAACCGGAAAATCGCCGGAGCGTACTGGCCATACAGGTCGCCCCAGGCGTCCGAATCGCCCGCCCGGACCTGCGCTAGCAAATCCGCTAATTCCGCGGTGCTCATCTCGCCGATGCTCTTGCGTCGCTCCATAGATGAATACGTACAATCCTAGCGAAAGATTACAAATGCGTGAGATATCAGTTGCTTACGCTCGGCCACGGCCTTGGCGTAGTGGCGGCATGGTACTCAAAGTGCAACGGCGGCCACGAATCTGCAGGGTTCGTGAGCGCCCGACGTCTTCTGTAAAGACCGTATGTCGCACATTCTAATGTACTTACTCGTCGCCAACCTCAAAAAAGAAGCGGCCCGGTAACCCCAAGCTTGTTGGGCCACCGAGCCGCTCCATTCTCTCCAGACCGTAATCAGCTATTAGAACAAAAACTTCAGGGCAAACTGGATGCTGCGCTGGCCGCCGCCACCCAGAACCGGGTTGCCGAGGCCGACGTCCGAAGTAGCAGTAATGGCATAGAAGCCGCAACTGCGGCCGATCGTGACTGCGGGGCCGCAGGTCAGGGATGTGCCGTCGCTAATGCCGTTAGGTGCGGCGTCCGCAAAAAAGGCCGGCATCAACGGGTTGGCAAAAGCGGGGTGATTGAAAATGTTGTAAAAGTCCGCCCGGAATTGCACCTTCAATCGCTCGTTGATCGAGGTCATTTTGCTGATCGCAAAATCGAGGTCACGGTAGCTAGGTCCGAGAAGCGAATTGCGGCCCTCGTCACCGAAATGGCGTGTTCCCGGCGTGCAATTCGAGTCAGCGTTCCCGCCCACAAGCGTGCAAGGAACCGTGAAAGAGGTCAGGTTAAGGAACTCCGAGGGATTGTGGTAGTTGTACTGGATAGGCCCCGCGATGTCAGGGCGGCCAAAAAATTCTCCGCTTCCGTCGTAGTCGCCCTCAAAATCGTAATTCAGCGAGAACGGATGGCCGCTCATAACGGTCGCCACCCCGCTCAACATCCACCCGGAGCCAAACTTCCCAAGCCTGTCTACGGCTGGAATGTCATACGTTGACGTGATTATGAAACGGTTGCGGACATCGAAATTGGAGTTGCCCTTGTTTCCCGCCGGATTCGTGCTGTCATTCGGTTGCGAAGCGTTCGGGACGTAGTCCTGGCCATCGCTGGCCGTATCAATCGAATGCGACCATGTGTAGGCCACCTGATTATTGAAATGATGCCAATTCCGCTGCGTCAACGAAACCTGCAGTGAGTTGTAGTTTGAATTCGCGCTGGTCTGAATTTGATTGAGGTAGAACGGCGGGTTTGGCGCCAAAGAACTGAGGGGCGTAGTAAAACCAACAATCGGTGCTCCGGTGCATTGCGGGGTGCCGCGCGCAATTTCGCCCGTGAATCCGCAGAATTCGTCAATCGCCGTTATTTGTGCTTGATTGGGCTGGTTGATGTCCACGAAGTGGATAAGCTTTCGGCCAGCCGATCCCACGTAGCCCACCTCTAAAACAGTATTGGGCGCGAGTTCCTGTTGGATGTTCAGGTTGTAATTGTACACATAGGGAGTGCGCAGATTCTGAGCGACGGTGAACGCGTCCGTGCTGGAGGCGGTACCTGGTGTCACCGAAGCTGGATCAAATATGGGTACATTGGGTTGAATAATCGTATCATTGGTGAGCGGGCCCGCAGTTCCTGTAGGCAGCGCGGGATTCAGGTTGAACGTGATGAAGACAGGATTGGGACCGACCGGATTGTAAGCGGGTCCGGTATTGTCCGTGTTGTAGGCAAGCTGGCCTGTGAAGAAATCCTGCGAGAAAGCGTCATAAAAAACGCCAAACCCTGTGCGCACCACCGTCTTTCCCTTGCCGAATACGTCGTAGGCAAGGCTTACACGCGGGCTGAAATTATTCAAATCCTTGGGATAAAGCTGACCGGGGCGGACCAGGCCGACGGTAGGGTTATAAATGCTAAGCTGGTTGCCATCGGTTCCGATCACACCGAAGTAATCCCAGCGAAGACCGAGGTTCACGGTCAGCCGGCTGTTGACGTGATAGCCGTCCTGGACGTAAAAGGCGAGGAAGTTCTGGTGCGTGTCCCGTGAGGTGTTTCCGAAGTTTTCGGTCCCGCCATCGAGTCCGCCTCCCAGGAACTCGGCAAGGCTATTGAAATCGAGTTCACTGCGCGACAGAAGATCGTTGAACGAGTTTACTGTGGTCCGGCGATACTCGCCCCCAAACTTGACGTCATGCCGGTTTATTTTCCAGGAGAAATTGTCGAAAAGTTGATAATTGCTGTCTACGCGGTTGCGGGGATTGGAAAACCCGGAAGAACCAAGGTGCGCCAGACCACTCACTTCAAACGTGGGTAGGCCGAAATCGCGGGGCAGGGCTGTGCCCGCACCAAGTAAATCAAGCGTATTGATCCCCAGCGAAGTATTGGGATCGCCGAAAACCGATGCATCTTGAGGAAAGAATCCATTGCGATAGCGGTTCCATCCGAATCGCAATTCGTTTACTCGTTCCGCCGAAACTGTTCTCACCCAACTTAAGGACACCAACTGCGTGCGGATCGGCGCGTTTGTGTTTGTGTTCGGCAGGTTGTTACCGCCCCCCACTCCCAGCGGAAAGCTCTGATTGCTGTTCCCGAAGAAGTAACGCCCGGAAATCTGATTGTTGGTGTTCAGGTTGTAATCAATCTTCGCGATCGCACTGTCCAAAT
>Ga0182024_10009258_pt1 | contig 20424 bp, 18 predicted proteins | sample P32metaG_FD_120480 | JGI IMG/M metagenome (GOLD analysis project Ga0182024, IMG submission 120480) | Permafrost microbial communities from Stordalen Mire, Sweden - P3-2 metaG (Illumina Assembly) | ecosystem: Environmental > Terrestrial > Soil > Wetlands > Permafrost | place: Sweden: Stordalen... | reverse complement strand
TGGCTGACGACGAAATCCTCAGCCTGCTGGCGGGAAAAAACGCCCGCAGTGCAACCGAGGGCGGTGCACGCCGAGGCCCCGACGGCGGTGGCGAACGCGAAGCTGCGCTCGAGCGACCAGCCTTCGACCAACCCGCAGATGAAGCCGGCGGCGAAGGCATCCCCCGCTCCGGAGCCGTCCACGACTTCGACCCGCGGAGCGCGCAGCTCCACCCGGACGTCGCCTGCGGCCATCAGGGCACCGGCGGCACCTCTGGTGACCACCACCGCTCCCGCTCCGGCGGAGAGGAAAATCTCGGCCTGCAGACTGGGTTCTTCGGCGCCCGACAACACGCGAGCTTCGTCCTCGTTCGGCACGAACAGGTCGACATAGGGCAGCAGCGGAGCGACATCTTCGAAGCGCACCTCTCCGTCGGCGGGCACACAAACGTCGAGGACCGTGCGGGCGCCAGCCTGCCGGGCCGACGCGAGGCGAGCGGCCAAGCTCTCAGGGTCGAGACCGGGTAAGACGAGGTAGCCACCCACGTACAGGACGTCGCCATGGGCGAAAGCAACGCCGTCGAGGTCGCTCGCCCGTACGGCGGCATTGGCGCCAATTGTGTGGATATACCTACGGTCCTCGCCGGGCACGTCAAGTATGACTGTCTTGGATGTCCCGACCTGGTCGGTCTGGGTGACCCCGGTCACGTCTAGGCCTTCGTGACCGAGCTGCGTTTTCACAAGGTCCCCGAAAACATCGGCGCCCACTGTCCCTCTGACCGAAGCGCCCACCCCTAGGCGGGCCAGGTCGAGGGCCGTGTTGGCGGCGCAACCACCGGGCTGGAACAGGAAGTCCTCGGTGACCATCAGCTCGCCTGGCCGCGGGAAGTGAGCAAGTGGGGGCAGGAACACGTCGGCCACAAGGATGCCGAAGCATGTGACGGTCAATTCTTGGCCCCTAGTCGACGAGCTTCGTCGCCCGTTGTATGGCGGGGTCGGTGAAAATGTCCAGGTCGTCGCGACTATGGGTCGAGAACTCCGAGACGATGGCGCCATCAGGAGCATGAAACCAGTGCTTGGTCCCGGGGAACACCGTGTGCTGCTCGCCGGGGTGCAATACGACCTCGTGCCAGGCCGTGAAATGGTCCTCGTGGGCGGGCCGGTAGCGCGGGTTGGGCGTGGGCTCGCCGTCCACGTACAGGTAGACGGTGCCGCTCCGGCAGCGGAAGGTTTCCTCCTTGCCGGGGCCCCCGTCGAACGGCGGGTGGATGTGCTCGGGGCACGTCTGGCCGGGGAACATGACGATCTCTTTGGCGCATACCCGGGACGTGTTGACGTAGACAACGACTTCCAGCCCGGTCTGGGCCAGTTCCCCGAAACCAAAGTCGGCCACTTCCAGGCCCTCGGCCTCTTCGGGGGTAATCGCGATGCTGGCGTCGTGCAGCGCAGCCGCCGCACGTTCCTGGGCATCCTGCAACTGCTGGCGGCTGAGCACAAGACCCCCTATCGCACGAGGTTGAGCGTCATCCTGAGCAAACGCTCACCCCCAGACCCTATGATCGGCTCATGGTAGCAGCCGGCCGCACGCCTCACACCCCCGGCCGGTGGGCCGAGTGAGCGAAGCAGAAGTAGAGCTGATGACCCGGGTGGCGAGCCTGTACTACATGGAGGACGTCACCCAGGCCGAGATCGCCTCTCGGCTCAGCCTGTCGCGGCCCAAGGTGGGCCGATTGTTGCAAAAGGCGAGGAACGACGGGGTCGTCGACATCGCGATCAGGACCCATCCGGCGCTGAGCGCCCAGCTCGAAGCCGACCTGGCCGCCCGCTTCGGGCTGGCCGGGGCGGTGCTGGTGGCTGACCAGTACAGCCAGGATGCGCAGCGTTCCATGGCTGCCCGCGCGGCCGGGGACCTATTGGCGCGGTCGCTGCGCGACGGCGACGTTGTCGCCGTAGGCATGGGGCGCAACGTCGGTGCCGTCCCCGATCAGCTCTCTCGGCTTACCGGCCGCTCCTGCACCTTCGTCGCCGCCATGGGCGGCTCACCGCAGGTGGGCACGGGCATCAACCCCAACGACATCTGCAGGCGGCTGGCCGAAAGGTTCGGGGGCAAGGCGGAGAGCCTGTATGCGCCCGCTTATGCGGAAAGTGCGGCCAGCCGGGAAGCGTTCATGCGCCACAGCGATGTGCGCGAGACACTGGCACGCGCCCGCTTGGCGCAGACCGCCCTGGTCGGCATAGGCGACGCCCGCAACGACAGCGCCGTGGTGCAGATGGGCTGCTTTTCGGCGGCCGAGATGTCCACGATGAGGGAAGCGGGCGCCGTGGGCGACATCCTCGGTTACTTTTTCGACCTGGAAGGCAGGCCGGCGGGAGGTGGCATCGGCGACCGGGTCGTCGGGCTGGGTGCCGATGACCTGAGGGCCGTCCCCCGGGTCATTGCCGTGAGCAGCGAGGAAGGCAAGGCCCGCTCGGTGCTCGGGGCGCTGCGTACCGGGGTAGTGGACGTGCTCGTTGCCAGCATCGGCACCGGGCGCCAGGTCTTGGCGGCCGCTTGACACCACACCGGCGCAACCGCGATCATTAGCTCCATGAGTGAGCAAATGATCGAGACTGGCGCACCGTCGGCACCGGCGCTGTACCGAGGGATGCTGCTCATTCGACGTTTCGAAGAGCGCGTCTTCCGCCTGTTCCTGGAGGGGGAGATCCCCGGGACCCTTCACCAGTACCAGGGCCAGGAGGCTGTGGCTGTCGGTGTGTGCGACGTCCTGCGCCGCGACGACTGGGTCACTTCGACGCACCGGCCACATGGGCATGCCCTGGCAAAAGGGGTGTCTGCGCGCGAAGCCATGGCGGAGCTCTACGGCAAGCGGACGGGGGCGTGCAAAGGCAAAGGTGGGTCGATGCACCTCGGGGACCCCGCGGTCGGGATGCTCCCTGCCATCGCGATCGTCGCCGGAGGGGCGAGCGTCGTCTCCGGGATGGGCCTGGCCATGAAGCTGCGGGCGACCGATCAGGTCGCGGTGTGCTTCTTCGGAGAGGGCGCCACCAACGAGGGCGCGTTCCACGAGAGCCTCAACTTCTCAGCGGTAAAGGACCTGCCGGTCGTCTACGTCTGTGAGAACAACCTCTACGGCGCGTCCACCCGTTACGACCTGGTCTCACGAGTGGCGGACGTTGCCGAGCGGGCTCGGGCGTACGGTGTGCCTGCAGAGATCGTCGACGGGATGGACGTCCTCGCGGTGCGGGAGGCGGCCGCTCGGGCGGTGGCCACGGCGCGTGATGGCGGAGGGCCGCTCGTGGTGGAATGCAAAACCTACCGGTTCACGGGCCACAGCCGCAGCGACGGGCGAGGGTACCGGACCCGCCAGGAGGAAGAGGAATGGGCTTCCCGCGACCCCCTGCTGGTGCTGCGGCCGCACCTGGACGACGCCACCGAAGCTCGCTTGGAGGCCGAGGTCAAGGCCGAACTGGACGACGCGGTCGAGTTCGCCAGGAGCTCGCCCTACCCCTCGCCCGAGGAGGCCCTCGAAGATGTCTATGCCTGACACGAAGACTTTGCCCGAGGCCGCCGCCGGTACTCGCCGCCTGACGATCTCAGAAGCGCTCCGGGAAGCGATCGCCGAAGAAATGCGCCGGGATCCAGACGTTTTTCTCATAGGAGAGGACATCGGCGTGGAAGGCGGGTTCGGGGGAGCCTTCGGTGTTTACCTGGGCTTGGTGGAGGAGTTCGGGCACGAGCGGATGATCGACACGCCCATCAGTGAAAAAGCGATCGCAGGGGCGGCTATCGGCGCGGCGGTGCTCGGGATGCGGCCCATCGCCGACATGCAGTACTCCGATTTTCTCTTCGAGTGCATGGACGAGCTCGTCAACCAGGCGGCCAAGCTCCGTTACATGTCCGGCGGCAAGCTCTCGGTCCCGATGGTCATGAGGGCCCCGGTCGGCGCAACCACCCGGGGAGCACAGCACGGGCAGTGCCCGGAGAGTTATTTCGCCCACGTACCGGGCTTAAAAGTTGTGGCGCCGTCGGACGCGTACAACGCCAAAGGCATCCTGAAGAGCGCCATCCGGGACAACAACCCGGTCCTGGTCTTCGAGCACAAGATGCTCTACGGGAGCAAGGGCCGCGAGGCGGCCGGGGGCTTCGACCTCACCTGCGAGGTGCCACTCGGCGACTATGTGGTGCCCATTGGGCAGGCTGTCGTGAAACGCCCCGGGCGCGACGTCACCGTGGTTGCGACCCACATATCCCTCTACCGGGCCTTGGCCGCTGCCGAGGAGCTCGCGGGCGAAGGTATCGATTGTGAGGTCATTGACCCGCTCACCCTGCAACCGTTGGACGGGGAGACCATATTCGGCTCGGTGCGGCGCACCGGCCGTCTGGTGATCGTGCACGAGGACACTCTCACGGGAGGGTGGGGCGCAGAGGTGGCGGCCCGGGCTGCCGACGAATGCCTGTCCTACCTGGAAGCCCCGGTGAAAAGGGTGGCCACCTTGGACGTCCCTATGCCCTGCGCTCCCATCCTGGAGAACGCCGTGCTGCCAAGCACGGCGCGTGTGGTAGCAGCGGTGAGACAGGTCATGGCGTAGAAAAGTGGCCCACGCCATCCGGATGCCAGCCCTCGGCCAGTCCAGTGACGAGATGAAGCTGGTCCAGTGGTTCAAGCCCGTAGGCACGCACGTAGACGAGGGCGAGCCCCTGTTCGAGGCGGAGTCGGACAAGACGACCCTCGAGGTCGAGGCGGCGGCCACCGGCACGTTGCTACAGGTGGCCTGCCAGCCGGGTGAGATCGTGGCCTCGGGCACCGTGATCGCCTGGCTCGGCGAGCCCGGCGAGGCTCTCCCGACGACGAGCGCGGCCGCCTCCGAGGCCGCGGCGCCAGCCAACACTCCCACCGCGGTCGAGACACGGGCACCGTCCCCCGATGGGGGAGGACCGTCTCCCGACGGCCGGGTGCAGGCCACCCCGGCGGCTCGCACGCTCGCCCGGGAGCACCGGGTCGAGCTCACCGGCCTCTCGGGGACAGGCCCTGAAGGCCGCATCGAGCGACGCGACGTGCAAGAGGTCATCGACAGGCAGGGCTCGGCGGGCCCAACGGCAGGTTCGGCCACGCCAGGCTCGGCCACCGCGGGCTCGGCGACCGCGGCGCCGGGCGAGGAGCCGGTGCCGCCCCACCGCCAGGTCATCGCCCGGCGCTTGGCCCGAGCGGCCCAGGTGCCTCATTTCTCCCTATCAAAGACCGTCGACGCCAACGCCATGCGGCGGGTGGCTGCAGAAGTAGAAGGCCTGACAATCACCCACTTGTTGCTGCAGGCCGTGTCCGCCGCCCTGCTCGAGCACCCCGCACTGGACCGCACCTGGAGCGAAGCGGGGCCTTCTTACCGGCGCCTCGGCCGGGGCGATGTCGGCGTGGCCGTGGCGGCCGGCGACAACCTGATCGTGGCGAGAGTGCCGTGCCCGGCCAGCCTCAGCCTGGAACAGCTGGCGCTCACCGTCCGGCGAGCCACGGCTTTGGCACGGGAGGGCAGGCTGACCCAGGAGTTCGCAGGGCCAGTCTCCGTCACAGTGAGCAACCTTGGGATGTTCGGGGTCGACCGGTTCGAGGCCGTGATCGACCCGGACCAGTGCGCCATATTGGCCGCCGGGCAGATCCAGGACCGCCCCGGCGTGGTGGACGGGACGGTACGCCCAGTGGCCCAGCTCGACCTCACGCTGTCGGTCGACCACCGGGTCGCCGACGGTGCGGCTGCGGCGGCTTTCCTGTCGGCGATCTGCAACCGCTTGACTCGCTTCGGCCGGTCTGAGACCTGACGGAACACGGGAAGGTGGATCGTGGTACACAAACCCGGCCCCGCCCAAAAGAACGGGGCGTCGTTTGTGGCGACCACGCCCACCCATTTCCCGCCCGCCTAGTGGTCGAAGTATCGCAGGCCAGGTAGCCTTTACGGGTCAGACCAACTAATTGATCGGAGAACGCTATGGAACTGCGACGGATCGGTTCACGGCAGGTCGGGGCGATCGGCCTCGGCGAGATGCCGATGTCCATTGAAGGGCGCCCGGACGAAGCACGCTCCATTGACACCGTTCATGCCGCGTTGGATGCCGGGATGACGCTGATCGACACGGCCGACGCCTACAGCCTGGGCGGGGCGGAGACGGGCCACGGCGAGGTACTCGTAGCCAAAGCGCTGGCGTCGTGGGGCGGTGACCGGAGCTCCGTCCTCGTCGCCACCAAAGGTGGCCATATCCGTCCCGGCGATGGCAGTTGGACGGTAAACGGCGACCCCGCTTACATCCGCGGTGCCGCCGAAGCATCCCTGCGCCGCCTGGGCGTGGAGGCCATCGGCCTGTACCAGTACCACCGGCCCGACCCGAGGGTCCGCTACGAGGAGCCAATTGGGGTCTTGAAGGAGCTCTTGGACGCGGGAAAGGTGCTCATGGTCGGGATCTCGAACGCGAACATCGCTCAAATCGACCTGGCCCGCTCCATCCTCGGGGAGGGCAATTTGGCCAGCGTGCAAAACCAGTTCTCCCCTTCGTTCCGCTCCAGCGAGGGCGAACTGGAGCACTGTGGCCAACTTGGCATTGCGTTCCTGCCGTATAGCCCCTTCGGCGGCATTGGCAACGGCGACCGCCTGCGGGACGAGCACCCCGCGTTCGTAAGCGTCTCGAACGACCATGGGGTGTCGGTCCAGCAAGTGGTGCTGGCCTGGATGCTGGCCAAGGGTGACCATGTCATCCCGATCCCCGGCTCCAGCCGGCCCGCCTCCGCGCGCGACTGCGCTCAGGCGATCGACCTGAAGCTCAGCGACGAGGAGCTCAGCCGCCTCGACCAGGACGAGCGGTAGGCGTAGCCGGGCAGTGGCTCAAGGCCTCGTCGAGGCCGAGCCGTAAGCGGGCCAGATCGGGGCCGACGGCGCTGACAAGGACGCCCGGCCCCTCGAGGGCCATGACGGACCAGCCCGTGCCCGTTCCTGACGAGGGCGCCCCGGGCCCGCCCTTGGCCACGCCGGACGTCGTAAGCAAGACCAACCCGACGGCCCGGTTGGGGCCCAGGACGGCCGGGCCGTCCCAGCCCGGTACACCGGGCCCTAGCTCCAGCTGGTGGCGGAGCAGGGGGTTGTCGTCGATGTCGACGTCTAGGCGCAGGCTGAGCCGGCCTGGCTGTTCCCCGTGGCGACCGAGCACTATTTCCTCAGTCCAACGCAGCGCGGCGCCGTCTGCCAATTTGGCTCTGACACATTGAGAAAAAGAGCACCCGGCGGAGGCGATCATCGGTTGCAGGTGCCAGTCGAAGTAACCGCCCCGGCCGACGGAGACGTTGACCTCCAGGGACGAGCCGGCTGATGCCCAAGCGATCATGGAAGCGGCTGAGCGAACCTTGAGCGCAGCGCCCGCCTCGACCTCCACATCGATAATGACCTTGTCGTCGCCGACGGGGGAAGCCGCGGTGCCAACCAGGTAGACGGCCTCGGGCGTGGCGCGAAAAGCTACCGGGGGGGCGTCGCGGACCAAGACGAGCCGGCACCCCTCGCCTGGGCGCGACCCGCCGTCCGGATCAGACCCGCCGTCCGGATCAGACCCGCCCGCACCAGGGCCGCCCGCACCGGGGTCGCCCAGAGCGGATACGGCACGAGGGGCCGCCGCCGTCAGCTGCGCGCGCGCACGCACGGGGCCTTCAACTGCCGTTCCAGCCAGGCGGCCACCGGAAGGGCCCGGGGGTCCTCGACCAGGCTTAGGAAGATGAAGGGCCGGTCGGGTCGCGCCGCCGCTGTGTCCGTGCTCATGGTGGCCAGGTCGGCTCTAACGAACGGCGCCAGGTCGGTCTTGTTCACGACGAGGAGGTCCGAAAGAGTGATGCCAGGGCCGCCCTTGCGCGGGACTTTGTCCCCCCCGGCTACGTCGATGACGAAGATCTGCGTGTGGACCAGGCCGTAACTGAAGGTCGCGGTGAGGTTGTCCCCGCCCGACTCGACCAGCACGAGGTCGAGGTCGGGGTGAGCGTGCTCGAGGGACTCGACCGCTTCCAGGTTGGCCGAGATGTCGTCGCGGATAGCTGTGTGTGGGCAGCACCCGGTCTGCACGGCCACGACCCGGTCGGCGGGCAAGACTGCTTGTCTCAGCAGGATCTTGGCGTCTTCGGTGGTGTAGATGTCATTGGTTACCACCGCCAGCGACCATCTCGAGGCGAGAGAACGGCAAAGGGCGGCGACAAGGGCGGTCTTGCCGCTGCCGACCGGGCCACCGATGCCCACCCGAAGCGGCCTTGCCGATAGCGGGCTCGGGGTCGGTAGCGAGCTCGGGGTCGGTAGCGAGGTCGCGGCCGGCAGCGAGCGCAGGCCCTCTGAATGGACATGGGCTTCAGGAGGCAAAGAGACGTACCTCCCACGCGGCATGGTTTTCGGCCCCGATTTCGACAAGGACCGCCGAGCAGGCGGGCAGCTCGGCGATAGCCTCGGCAACGCTGGGCAAACAGGCGAGAGCACCGGCCTCGCGTACCACTTGCTCTACGGCCGGCGCCAACTCGGCCAGGCAACGACCAACTGCAAATGGGTCGACGCCGAGCAGCCGGGTCGCCGCCCAGGCCGGTGTGGTGATCGAGCCCTGGGCCGCCACCAGGGCCGCCTCCATCGGCCCGAGCCCGACGGCCGCCGCCACCGGGCCCAAGGCCACGGGGTACATCGGGCCTCCTGCGACGCGGTCAGATAGCTGGGCCAGCCAGGCGACGGTGCCAGGCGGCCACATGGCCGCAGCGGCCCTCAGCAGGCCCCGTCCTTTCGCCCTACTGGCCAGGCGCTGAGCCGGCGAAGGGGAGCGGGCGATGGCTTGGGCCTGCAGAGCGGAAAGGTCGTCCATTGAAGGCGACACCCAACAGCTGAGGGCGGCCAAGGCGGCGTCGACTCGCCCTATCGTCTGGAGCTGCCCGGCCAGGAAGCCAGCGAGGTCGGAGGCACCGGCGACACGGCCCGAGGCCACGGCTTCTTCCAGTCCTCCGGAGTGGGCATGACCTCCCGCGGGAAAGCGCCCGTCAGCCAGGGCCAGCAGGGTACTGGAGGCGAGCACGAGTAGAGGATCTCCCTTTATCTAAAAGAGGAAGTAGCGCTGCGCCATAGGCAGCTCGCGGGCCGGATCTTCAGTCACCAACTCGCCGTCGACCCAAACGGCGAAACTGTCAGGGTCGACCCTTATGGCCGGGAGGGTGTCATTGAGCGGCATGTCGGATTTGGTTAGAGCACGAGTGTTACGGACCGGCACCAGTCGTCGCCGGGCCCCCACGCGGTCGGCCAGGCCGTCTTCTATCGCCACCGGGGCCACGAACGCTACCGACAGTTCCGGCGCTAAGGCCGGGCTGGCACCGAACATCGGCCTCGCCCGCACCGGTTCGGGTGTAGGTATTGACGCGTTGGCGTCGCCCATTTGCGCCCAGGCGATGAAACCTCCCTTTATTACCAACGCCGGACGGACACCGAAAAAGGCGGGGTCGTAAAGCACGAGGTCGGCCAACTTGCCCACCTCCACCGAGCCCACCTCTCCGTCCAGGCCGTGGGCTAGCGCCGGGCAGATCGTGTACTTGGCTACGTAGCGCCGGGCCCGGGCGTTGTCCGCGGCCCCGTCGCCGGATAACGGTCCCCAGCGGCGTTTACCGACATGCGCTGTCTGCCAGGTGCGCAATACCACCTCGCCCGCTCGGCCCATCGCCTGGGAGTCGCTACCGATCATCGAAATGGCGCCAATATCGTGGAGCAGGTCCTCGGCGGCGATAGTGGAAGGGCGGATGCGGCTCTCGGCGAAGGCAAGGTCCTCGGGCACCGCTGGGTTCAGGTGGTGGCAGACCATCAGCATGTCGAGATGCTCGTCGATGGTATTGACGGTGTGAGGACGGGTCGGGTTGGTCGACGATGGCAGGAAGTTCATAGCGCCGGCAACGGTAATTATGTCCGGGGCGTGGCCGCCGCCGGCACCCTCGGTGTGGTAGGCGTGGATGGTCCGGCCCGCCACGGCAGCGACGGTGGACTCCACAAAGCCCGCTTCGTTCAAGGTGTCGGTGTGCAGCGCCGCCTGGGCGCCAGCGGCGTCGCAAACCCGCAGGCAGGCATCGATGGCGGCCGGCGTCGAGCCCCAATCCTCGTGGAGCTTGAACCCGGCCGCGCCCCCGCGCAACTGTTCCCACATGCCCTCTTCGGAGACCGTGTTCCCCTTGCCCAGTAATGCGATGTTGATAGGCCAGCCGTCCAGGGCGGTCAGCATTCGGGCCAGAGCCCAGGCCCCCGGGGTCACAGTGGTGGCTCGGGTCCCCTCGGCCGGCCCGGTGCCGCCCCCGATGACGGTGGTAACGCCGGAAGCAATGGAAACCTCAAGGATCTGGGGGCAAATAAGGTGCACGTGGCAGTCGATGGCCCCGGCAGTAAGGATCTTGCCGTTGCCGGCGACGATCTCGGTCGAAGGGCCGATCACCAGCCCCGGGGTGATGCCGTCCATGATGTCGGGGTTCCCGGCTTTGCCGATGGCGGCGATGCGCCCGTCACGGATCCCGATGTCAGCCTTGAAAACGCCCGAATAATCCAGGATTATGGCCCCGGTGATGACTAGGTCGGGCGCCCCCTCGGCCCGGGTGGCCCGGCCCTGGCCCATGGACTCGCGCACCACCTTGCCCCCGCCGAAGACGACCTCGTCGCCCGCCTTGCCCGGTCCTCCGCAAAGATCCTCGGAAACCTCGATGAACAGGTCAGTGTCGGCCAGGCGGACCCGGTCGCCAGTGGTCGGCCCGTAAAGGGCGGCGTAGCGTGGGCGGGTGAGCTCAGCCATCGACCGGCCCGTTGACCTCGCCCCTGAAGCCGGCGATATAGCGAGCCCCGGCAAAGGGTATTAGCTCGACGTCGAGGGCGATGCCGGGCTCGAAGCGGACGCTGGTGCCGGCGGCGATGGCCAGCCTTTGGCCCCGGGCCGCGGCCCGGTCGAAGCGCAGGGCGGGGTTGGTTTCGGCGAAGTGAAAATGGGAGCCGACTTGTATGGGCCGGTCACCGGTGTTCTCTACGTGAACAGTGGTGATGGGCCGGCCTGCCAGGATGGGCACCGAGCCCTGGCCGAACAGGATCTCTCCGGGGATCATGGCACGGGGTGGTGCAGCGTCACGAGCTTGGTGCCGTCGGGGAAGGTTGCCTCTACCTGGACCTCTTCGATCATGTCGGCGACACCGTCCATAAGTTGCTCACGTGAAAGCACGTTCCGCCCGGAAGACATGAGGTCGCCCACGCTGCGGGCGTCTCGGGCACCCTCCATCACAAAGCTCGACAGGATCGCAACCGCCTCGGGGTAATTGAGTTTTACACCCCGGGCCAAGCGGTCCCTGGCGACCATCGCGGCCAGGGACACCATCAGCTTTTCCGTCTCATGTGGGCTCAGTTGCATTTCCTCCAAGCGATCATAAATAGTCTCGCTGGGTCATGACGAAACCGCAGGTAGACGGGCCAGCGGATCACCGAGCAAGGCGTTGCCCGGGAGATGGGGAGCAGCCCCGGGCGGTGAGAGCCGGCTGACTCAGCAGCCGCTCGGGCCCCTGGGCGTCATCCGGCTTCGAGGTGGCTAACCCCCGCACACGGCGTCGGCATAGTTACCGATGACCTTCTCGGCGGCCTGGACGCCTGGGGCCTTGCCCATATTTTCGAGCACCTTCCAGAGCTCGGTGATGGTGGTCGCCTTGCCGATCTGGGTTTTTATCGTAAGGTCACTGTGCGCCACCGTTTTGATGGCTGCCTGAACGGCGGTCGGCGTCGACCGCACGGCGCTAGAGGTGGACATCGTCTCCACACTGTCGACGAGAGAGAGCAATAGTGCCTGCAGTGCCTTGAAATTGTGGGCTTTAATATCTTTCGCCATGGCGGTAAGGAACGTCTGCGACCCTGACTGATCGTCGAGGTACTTACATATTGCCGGCTTTGCTTTCGCAACCTGGGGCGTGCTCGCAGAGGCGATTGGCAGCGGGCCTATCAAAGAGGCGGCAGTGCACACCAGCCCGGCAAGCACGGTCACGGTGCGTCGGGAAAGAAGTTCGCGGTGCTCCATCATCCGACCTCCCCGCCAGAGCGTCACTCTGGCTAGCTCGGGCAGAGCTGACGGAATAGTGGCACGGGGAAGGTCCGCCGTCAACGCGCCTTGCCTGGGGTGCGTGGCTGATCAGCGGGCCCTCCTGCCGGGCTATGTTGTTTGGCGAGCGGCCCCTAACCCTAGAAATGAGGCGACATCGTGGGCGTGAGATGGGACCCGACGGACCGGTCCTTCAAGGCCGATCCTTACCCGACCTACCGCGCCTTGCTCGAAAAGGAGCCGCTGCACCACAGCCCATTCGGGCTCACGGTGGTATCGCGTTACGAAGACTGCATGACGGTGTACCGGCACCCGGCGGCCAGCAACGACTGGCGCAAATCGCCCGAATGGGAACCGACCTTTGAGGTCGAGGCTCCGGCGCTTTCGTTCCTGTTCTTGGACCCGCCGGACCATACTCGTCTCCGCGGGCTGGTGAGCAGGGCCTTTACCCCGAAACGGGCCGAGCAGCTCCGCCCCCGGGCGCAACAGATCGTCGACCAGATCCTCGACCAGGCCGAGGCCGCCGGCAGCATGGAAGTGGTAGAGGACCTGGCTTTCCCTCTTCCTGTACTGATGATCTGCGAGATGCTCGGCGCGCCCGCAGAGGAAGTAGATGAGTTCAAAGAATGGTCGGCGGTTACGGCGAGAGGGCTCGACCCTCCCTTCACTTGGCCGCCCGGGCTCCAGGAGCGCCACAGCGCTGCGGAGGAGCAGGCGATGGCCTACTTCCGGGACCTCATCGCCCGGCGCAGGAGCCAGCCTGATGATGACCTACTGTCCGGCCTCCTTGAGGCTGAAGAGCAAGGCGACAAGTTGACCGAGGTCGAGTTGCTCAGGATCCTCTACCTTCTGCTCGTCGCTGGGCACGAGACGACGGTCAACCTGATCGCCAATGGCGTGCTGGCCTTCGCTCGCCATCCCGACCAGTTGGCGCGGCTCCGCGCCGACCCCTCCCTGATCAGGAGCGCGGTAGAGGAGGTGTTGCGTTTCGACCCGCCGGTGCACATCGTCGGCCGTATCCCGCTCGCCGACATCGAGCTTTCCTGCGGGACCGTTCACCCCTCCGAACGCTTGGTAACGCTGCCTGCCGCAGCGAACCACGACGAAAGGCAGTTCAGCCGGCCGGAGATTTTTGACATCGGCCGGCTCGAAAACCGTCATCTTGGCTTCGGGTTCGGGGCGCACACCTGCATCGGTTCCCCCTTGGCCCGCCTGGAAGGCCAGGTCGCGCTAGGCACCGTCGCCCGGCGCTTCCGGGCTATCGAGCCGGAGCAGGATCCACCACCCTATAAGGACAACATCACCCTGCGAGGGATCGCCACGTTGGGCGTGACCCTTCACTCGTAACCCGGGCGGGACTCGCGTTCTTAGCTTTGGCGATGACGCGTGCTGTTACGGGGTCTCATCTATGAGCGGGCCCTCGTACCCACCGAAAAACCCAACCCGGTAATTATTAGCTGACTTGAAGTACGAGGTGTTGGGGTTGTACTTCACCGCCGTGGGCATGGCGCCATCGGGCGTGAACTGAGGGACGACACCGGCCCGATTGAACTCGTTTTCCTTCGCATCGAACCAGAAATCGCTGTCAATTGTCCAGGTGTCGGCGGCTGGGTGGAGCATGTGGATGGGGTTGTTGCCGGCCAGCTTCTGGTAAAGCTTCACTCGGTCGGTTGCCGAAAGGCCTTTGCCGTTGACATTTGTCATGGAAAGGAAGTCGACGTCACCCGTAACTGACCGCCAACCGCCAGCCAAACATGCTGGGGGTACGCAAGGCCCAGCCGCCTCGACCTGGAACTGAGGGAGGTAGTTGCCCTCGCCGTCGTCGTAGAGCCGGAAGTCGTAATTGGTGTAGGAGTTGGTGGCCACGTCAGGGTTGACCGAGTTTTGCTCGACGTTCCACCGCAGCGTTATTTTGCCGTCCTTGCCGGCAGTTTCGAGGTCCTTGTAGTAACCACCGGAGCCCGAGGTGAAGCCTCCCGGGGCGTGGTCAAACTCGGCCTGCCTTTGTGCAAGGAGCTTGAAGGCATCGTTCCAAGTAGCGCTACCCTCTGTTACCCCGCCCTTGGCCAGGTTCGCTGCTAACTGCTCCTCGGAGATCGGGCTACGGAGCACGACCATGCCTATATTGGACTGGCGGTAGCCCAGGAATTGGGCATCCAGCCAGGTCACCGATTTGATCTTGATCTGCTCGGGTTTGAGGACGGCTCCTTCTTCGAGGAACTTTATGGCCGCCGCGGCTCGCGACCGGACAGTAAGGACCACTTGGTTTTCTGCCGCGAATTCTCGAAGGAAGTTGACCTGAGCGGGGGTCAGGCCGTACAGCTGGGCCAGCTGCTTGTAGGTCATCTCCAAGCCCAAGGCGAGGTCTGAGATCTTTGACGCCGCCGTGGACCAACCGACAATCCCGTCCAGGGAACCGATGGCCTCGGCGGCCCGGTCCAAAGCGGCGCCCCGCGCTGCGTTGAGGGCTCCCAGGAACTTGGAGGACTTGGCCATCAGGCAAGCGCCCACTTGGGGGATGAACGAGGCGATGGTGAGGCCGGTTTCGGTCCCCGTCTTTGCCATTTCTGCGGCCGCGCCCTGCCAGTTGCCTACCAGCCAGTCGGCATAAATGTTGCTCAGGTAGCTGGTCATCTCGGTGTTTATCCCGTCGACCGCTTGTCGTACGGAGGCGCCCATGGCCGGGGCATGAGCGGCGATGACCTGAAGGTCGGCAGCCAATATCGGGTTCAGAGTCGCCCCGAGCGAGGGGTCGTCCTTCATGTACCCCCATGCCTCGGCCTGGAACTGCCACAGGTTCAGAAGGATCGTAGGTATGGCTTGTATCCCCGCCGCGACAAGTTTGGGTATGCCCGTGACCAGCCCCCAAACAAAGGATTGGAGCCCTTCCAAGGCACCACCGGCAATATTTATGTAGCCCCACGTAAGCTGCGTTGCATTGGGTGCATAGGGCGGGATGCCCCGGTCGGCGAGTGAGGTGTCCACACCTGCACCGGCTTCGGGGCCCAAGTCGACTTCATCGGGCGGGATCTTGCTCTCGATGTCGTCACCATCTTCGTTAACCACACCGGCCAACGGTTGGTTCATGACGATGGTGGAGCGCGTGCCACCACCTGTGGCCCCCATCTGGGTTGCCGCCGCGGTGGAAGTGTAAACCACCAGCTTGAATTTCTTCTCTTCCCTCGGGCCAAGCTGTACCGCCTGCGGAGGAGTGCATGAGCCCGCTTCTTGCTGGTCGGGCACGCTGTCGTCGGGGCCGATTAGCGGTCCGAGCTGACCGTTACCCTGGACCTGGAAGCGCGGGAAGAACACCACGGACTTCCGGTAAGAAAGGTCTTCGGCCGTCACGTCAAGCGTGTAGGCGAGGCCAGCCGGCCACAGCGGGGCGTTTCGGTCGCGGCCCTCCAATGTCAGTTTGAGGAGCCTGGACTCTACGGTCAACTTGCCTTTGCCGTCGCCGTGGACGAAGCCGCCCGCCGGGCTGTCCGCCGTAGCCAAGGCCTCTACTGAGTAACCGCCGTCGCCGTTCGCGCTCAGGTTGAAGGTAATCGGCTCCGAGGTCTCTCCCGGCTTGAGACTGCCCAGGTTTCCAGCCGGTTGGGCGCTGTCGCCCTGCCCCACCATGGGCTCACCGCGTTGGCGGAGGGGCACGACCGGCACCGTGGGCCCGTGGTCGTCGTAACCGATCACCAACTGGTCGACCACGTGGACATTATCGAGCGTTGCCTTGCCCGTGTTCTTGAGCGTGACCACGGCTTGCACTGGCTCGCCGTCGTCAGAGGAGGCATTGTCGGGTACGTCAGCCAGGTAGACGTCCCGCGGCGCCATATCGACGACGACCACCAATGGTGAGCCAGCCGCGACCTTCAGCGTGAACGATGCCGATCCCTGCACCGTCCCTGATGGGGCCGTCCCGCTCGCAGAAACGCTCAGCGTTGTACTACCGACGCCTGTCCCCTTGACCTCGAAATCGAACGTTCGCGAGGCACCCGAGGCCATATCGAAGCCGCTCAAACCACCTGGCCGCTGCGACACCACTGCGACCGAGCCGTCCGAGGACGTGAGCCCGGGGCCCAACGCGACTCCGCTGACGGGGTCAACTCCCGCCGTCACCGTGACCGCGACGCCGACCTCGTTCCCGACAGTTGTCGTGCTCGCGTCCGCCGACACCGACACAGATAACGTCGCCGCAGGGGCGTTGAGCATATAGCCCGTGATCGGAGCGCTCCCTGACGACGGTTGCCCGTTGGCCCCGAGGTCCGTTGCAGTGCCTTTGAACGTGGGGCCCTTGAACTGGATGTCGATTCTCTGGGCGAAGGTGCAGCCGGTGCAGGTCCAGGTCCACACGCCGGCGCCGTTGGGGGTGAGCGACACGCCCTCACCGTAAAAAATGCCCGGGCCGCTGGTGTTCGGTGTCGTTACGCAGTAAATGCCCTCGGCGCAGTCCGGGTCTATTTTTTCTTGGCCGCCGATCGAGATCGCCAATACCGCGCTAGCACACAAGACCTTCCCGCAGAAGGCATCTTCCTCCCAGCTGCCGACAAGGCTCGCCGACGGGGTTGCCCCTCCGGCACTTATCGTGGTGGTCAGCATGCTCGCAAGGACGGCAAGGACCACGGCGAGACCAGCCAGGCACCGGCGCACCTATGAGGCCTTGAGGGTGAGGTGTGGGGCGGAGCTTGGAGCCTCGCTGATTACATGAGGCCGGCCGGCGCGGGTCATGGTGACCGCGGATCCTAACAGGCCGCAGGCTCAACGGCCTGGTCTGATACGATAGTGCTATGGTACAATCGTTTCATGTCCCTTCACCGGCGGCAGCCTTGTTGCAGCTGGCCCGGATCAAAAGTGGCCTGAGCCAAGGACAGCTCGGTGAGCGAGCGGGGGTGCCTGCGACCATGATCTCGGCATACGAACGCGACCGCCGGCAGCCGACCATTCCGACTCTGATGGGGCTCTTGAACGCCGCCGGGTTCGAGCTGAGCATGCGTCTCGTTCCTACTGATCCGCATGACGAGGTGCTTGCCGGGCTTGATTCGATGCGTAGCCCGAGAGAACGTAGGCGGAGGGACCGACAGATCGAAGCTTGGCGGAACGCAGAGCCTGTTGGCCGGAATAACCGCTCCGGATGACGCAGTCACTGAATGCAGCAGCCATCGTTGACGTCCTGAACCGTCATCGCGTCAAGTTTGTCGTTATCGGCGCGTTCGCAGCAATCGCTCAGCATGCTCCCATTCCGGTCACGAGGGACATCGACCTGACACCGGGCTCGTCACTCCAGAACCTCACCCGGCTCTCGGCAGCGCTCAAGGAACTGGGAGCTCGCATACGCACAGATGCTGTCGACGAGGGGCTCCCGTTTGACCACGATGCTCGGTCACTCGCAATGTCGTCGGTTTGGAACCTTATCTGCCCATTCGGTGAGTTCGACATCTCGTTTATGCCAAGCGGTATTGCAGGCGGGTACGACGAGCTTGCAGTGAAGGCCCACAGAATGAGGGTCGACACCGTCGACGTCATGGTCGCCGACCTCAGTGACGTCATCCGTTCCAAGGAAGCTTCCGGACGACCGAAGGACCTCCAGGTCCTGCCGATCCTTTACCGGTTCGATCGCCAGCGACGGGAAAGCGACCCCCCACCTCCCGTACGGGCCTAGCGACTGGGCACGACCTCACGGCCACCCACTTGGCGATGGCGAACGGCGACGCCGTACCATTGCCGCTTGAGCCGACCCGATCAGACGCCCAATTGCCTTCGCTGCTCAACCAGTGGTGAGAACCGCTCTTCAGTCGCCAGCCTGAGGAGGGGATAGGTTTTGCGCCTCTCCGAGATCAAGGAGATGGTCCAGCTCAAGCCGATCGAGTGGGACGCAACCGCCCGACGCCTTAGTGGCTGCCTGAGCATTGAGGACCTGCGCCGGCTGGCCCAGCGACGCCTGCCTGCGGTGGTGTTCGACTACATCGACGGCGGTGCCGAAGACGAAGTGACGATGGCGGAGAACCGGGCCGCGTTCCTGCAATGGCAGTTCGCACCTCAGGTACTCCAAGACGTGAGCACGGCTGACCTGAGCACTCCCTTCTTCGGTGGCCGCCGCTATGACGCTCCCCTGGCGCTGTGCCCCACCGGCTACACCAGGATGACCCACCCCGGCGGGGAAGTGGCTGCCGCGGCCGCGGCGGAGAAGAGCAAGCTCCCTTATGCCCTGTCCACGGTAGGGACCACCTCCATCGAGGATCTCAGCGCGGGCCGTCACGGCGACCTGTGGTTCCAGCTCTACGTCACGCGCGACCGCGGCCTGGCCCGGTCCTTGGTCGAGCGGGCCCAAGCTAGTGGGTACGGGTTGCTCGAGGTGACCGTCGACACTGCGGTCATCAGTCTTAGGCGCAGGGACGCCCGTAACGGGCTCACCGTACCGCCCAGGCTCCGGCCCAGTGCCGTGGCCGACATTGCCACACACGTCAGCTACTGGAGCAATATGGTCCGGTCACCGGCCTTGACGTTCGCCAACCTGGGCCACCCCGACGTAGGCGAGGAGCACTTCAGCCCTAGCAACATGGCCAACATCTTCGACCCCAGCGTGACCTGGGAAGACATTGCCGAGATACGCTCCTGGTGGCAAGGACCGCTGCTCCTGAAGGGCCCTGTGGGGCCGCAGGACGCCAAGCGGGCCATATCTCTGGGGGTCGACGGCTTCCACCTGTCAAACCACGGGGGCCGCCAGTTGGACCGATGCGTTCCAGCGCTCGACCTGGTGCTGCCGGTGCGGGAGGCCATAGGTGGCGAGCCTGCAATCGTCCTCGACTCCGGTGTCCGTCATGGCGCCGACATCGCCGTGGCCATCGCCCTGGGTGCCAACATGTGCGGCATCGGTCGGGCCTACCTCTACGGCCTGGCTGCCGGTGGCGAGCGGGGGGTGGGCCGGGCGCTTGACCTGCTCACCGCCGAGCTGAAGCGGACCATGCAGCTTCTTGGGGTCACGTCTCTGGCCGAGCTCCGCGATCGCGGGCCTGAACTGCTCCGCCGCAAGCCATGAGCTAAGAGCTCTCCCTGTTGGTCAGCTGGTCGGCCCGGTCCCAAAGGACGGCGATCAGCGGAGAGGGCGACGTATACTGAACGATATGGACGCTCAAACCACTGGTCAAGCTGCTCGTATGCTCAATACAAGCGTCCCTCGTGTAAGGCGTGCTTTGGTGGGTTCTGGGCTGCCTGTAGTCAAGACCGAGGGTGGTCGGGCACTGATCCCCTCGTCCACGTACCAGCAATTGGCACGGCGTTTGGGTGCTGTCCCCGAAGTGCCGGGGCTCAGTAGGGAAGAGGCCCTCGTCCTCGCCGTCCTGAACCGTCGGCCCCTCGGTCTGAGCTCAGCTCGCGCTGCTGCTGAGGCTGGTGGGATTTCCCCAACGTCGGCGAGCCGGGCGCTTGCACGCCTGCGTGATTTGGGCTACGTGACCTGCGATGTCGAGAAATTGGTTGAGGGCAAGGTAGTGGAGCGGCCAATCTGGCGCATCAGGCGCTCCGGGGGACCATGGCAACGGGTCGCGCCCGTCATCCGCCAAGTGGTGCCCCCAGAGACTGACGCAGCGCCGGGGAACTTGCCGCGTCAGGTGCCGCGACAGCTGGCCCACCTTTTCTGGAACGCCGACCTCAGCAAGATCCAGCTTCCCCGTGACGCTCGGTACGTAGCCGGGCGCATCCTGACGTCCAACGACACCCAGGGGTTGGCCTGGATGGTGCGCGCGCTCCCGCCGAAGGCCATCGTCGAGGCCTCCCAGGCGCGGGGGATGGACGAGCACAAGCAGGCCTTAGCCCGGAACCTGGCGCGATCACGGTGACCCTTTCGACGTCGATGCGCGGCGTACTCCCAAGCGGTACGCATGCTGCCTGGCAAGAACTGGTGGAACTCAGGCCTTCACCTGCGTACCTCGTCGGAGGCACGGCTATCGCCGCCCACCTGCACCACCGGCTCAGCAAAGATCTCGATTTTTTCTTGAGCGAGCCTGTCGACATGGACAGCCTCTACGACCGTCTCCAAGCGACCGGCCATTTCGTGGCGTCCCAGGTGGCCGCCGGCACGATCAACGGTGTCCTCGGTGCGGCGAAGGTGCAGTTTCTGTTGGCCGACACTCAACGCAACACCGAGCCGCTGACAGTCGTCGACGGTATCCCGATAGCTGCGCTCGGCGACCTCTTGGCCATGAAACTCAAGGTTGTGATGGATAGAGGCGAACTTCGTGACTACTTCGACATAATGACTATCGAGCAGCGCACTCCGCTAACCGCTGAAGAGGGCCTCGGTATCTTCTTGGAGCGTTACCGGCCAAAGGCTCCCGATGAGTCGGTGACCGTCATCGTGCGAGCACTCGG
>Ga0182024_10009257_pt1 | contig 20426 bp, 18 predicted proteins | sample P32metaG_FD_120480 | JGI IMG/M metagenome (GOLD analysis project Ga0182024, IMG submission 120480) | Permafrost microbial communities from Stordalen Mire, Sweden - P3-2 metaG (Illumina Assembly) | ecosystem: Environmental > Terrestrial > Soil > Wetlands > Permafrost | place: Sweden: Stordalen... | reverse complement strand
CGTCAAAATCAGCTCGAAGCGGAATGGGCATGACGAACCTCCTTCGTTCGCCGCCTTGAATCAGAGCAAAGCTGATTTGAAAAGACCCCGACGAGTCAGGCTTTCAGAGTTCTGGTATTACGCGCAAACTCGCAAGGCTTTGAAATCAGTGGGATCGTTTTGAGTCAGACTCTCAGACAATATCAGAGGGGGTAAATGAACAACATGGAAGCACGCTAAGCCAGTAGTCGTGTGTGTTGCCCATTATAGTTGTGTGTCCAATTTGGCGGCAAATAACTCTTTAAACAAATGTATTAGAAAGAACTAGGATGTAGACAATTGCTGATTTAAAATCAGGTAGAATGAACTGTGAGCAGTGTTCAGTGTGTGTTCACGCTTCACTATAGATTAGATGGTGTTCTGCATTCGAAGTACATCTCGACTTTATGACACACTAGTTGACAACAGCATATAAGTGGTGTATACATAGAGTAGTAAAGTTGTAAGAGTTAGTAAATATTGAAATACAGGTATGTGTTCCCGGTCATGTGCTTGGTGTAAAGTGAGGGGTGTGTTCTAATTTTAATATAATTTAGAAAGAGTTCATCTGTAATTGAAGCTTATCTCGGCCTTTATGAACACTATACCGGTTAGTGTTTGATGACGATAGCAGTGTGTGATCAACTCTTTAGCGAGTGTACTGTACTATGTTGACGTGAGATCTGCCTACGACTCAGTGGATACTGCTGTCGCCTTGGCTGGCCTCCCACGCTTTGCCTTAGCGGTATTAGCTGGCTTCGTGCTCTTTGTGCGCATTTGCCCAAGGCCGACCTGCTTAGCCAGTTTTGATCGCTCGGCCGAGTAATTGGCTGCGACCATCGGATAGTCAGCAGGCAAACCCCACTTCGCCCGATATTCGTGAGGCGTCAGTCCATGGTGACTCAACAGATGCCGCTTCAGGGATTTGAATTTGAGGCCGTCCTCCAGACAGATGACATGATCGGGAGTGATGGATTTTTTGATTGGGACTGCGGGCGTCTGGGGCTCAGGTGCGATTGGAATGACCGCTCCGCTTGCAAGCTTCGTCAAAGTGGCATGGACGGACTGCATCAGGCCTGGCAGCTCAGATGACGGCAGAGAATTGCGGGAAACGAAAGCGGATACGATCTCTGCCACAAGTGCGATTTGATCAGTTTCAGAGTTGGACGTTGTCATAGGATACCCCCATATTTTATTATAATTTTTCGATATCGGCATGGAGGATCGACAACAAGCTGGAAAACGACTTTTGCACCCATTTATTCAATCGACAGCAAATGAACGATTGTCGATCCTATTTCTTTGTCGAACTCAAGACTATCATCATCTAAACGTGACGCGATCTCAAGTGTTTAAATGCATCGTCGCCAATTGGGCAGGCAACACTGTCACAACTACCATATAGGTGCTCATAAATCATATTAATATAATATGTAACCGAGCCACGCTGATGCAGTTGCTATTAGTGACTCAACTAACTACTTGACAATTGTATTTTGCTATGGTATCGTTACGTAGTTTTAAATTCGTTTCAGATCTATCTCTTCATCTCAAGCCTTAGGAGAAGCGGTGTTATTTTGAAAATGGCCATTTATCTACAAAAGAACGGCTGCGATCAAATTCACGCCTGGACCAAGGGACTTAAAATCATTGGAGAAGAAATAGACCGCCCTGACTTCATATTCGACCGATTAATTGTAAGACGTGAAATCGCGAAGCTTGTGGCCGGTCATTTTCCCTCTCTCACTTCTGGCAAGGAGCTTGTGAATTGATATAGATCCCACCGCCGAGTGCACGGAAGTGGCTTTTCGCTATAATAGAGTTGAAAGATAGATCACTAAAAAGTGAGGTTAAAATTAAATAGGAGACAATTAATTCGGATGAATCAGTACACGTATTTCGAACAAGATTCTATTGACAGAAGTGATAAGTCACGTCTCAATTTAGTGCGTGGTTTGAGTAGGAACCATGCTGCTAATTATATAGGAATTTCTTCGTCTCTATTTGACCAACTTATTAAGGAAGGGAGCCTACCAAAGCCCATTCGTAGCAAAAGTCGAACCATCTGGGATATTCGACAAATTGACGAGGCCTTTGACGATCTTGGGAATTGTGACGACAATCCCTGGGACGACAAGCACTGATGGGCCGGCAAGAGATGGTCAAGCTCCGCCTACGCTACGTTATTGAAGACACTGATCGCCACGGCAACCACCGTTTTTATTTCAGACGAAGGGGCGGGGACTTCGCAAAATCCGTCAAGGTGGTTTGCCAGAGTCGAAGGAGTTCATGGATGCTTATGCCGCCGCATTGAAAGGACCGTCAAACGCACCACAGACAGAGAACTTGGACCACAGGGGGTCATTTGGCTACGTCTGCCGATCTTACTACGCCAGCGCAACATTCAAGGCGCTAAGTAACAGCACGCAGTCATGGCGTCGACGCGTGTTGGACGAGATTTGCCGAGACCATGGCGATAAACCCATCGCGAGGATGGAGTCCAAACATGTTCGCGAATTGCGTGATATGGACGCTCGACGAGATTGCTGCTTTTGAAGCGTATCATCCAATCGGTTCGAAGGCTCGCCTCGCGCTAGCCTTGATGCTTTTCACCGGCTGCAGACGTGGGGACGTCGTGCGACTCGGACCTCAAAACATTTCCCAAGGGCGCTTGCGGTATCGTCAGTCAAAGAATGAAAACCGAAATCCGATAGAGGTCGATATTCCAGTGCTCCCGGCCCTTGCCACCATCGTTACGGAGACCCCGAGTGGCCACCTCACCTTTCTCGTTACAGAATATGGGAAGCCATTTTCCGTTGCCGGGTTTGGGAACAAGTTCCGAGATTGGTGTGATCAAGTTGGATTGCCGGTCTGTTCAGCTCACGGGCTGCGTAAGGCAATGTGCGCCCGTCTCGCTGAAAGTGGCGCAACTTCTCACGAGATTATGGCCATCTCCGGCCATCGAACGCTAGAGGAGGTGGAGCGTTACACACGAGCTGCTCGCAATGCACAACTCGCAGATTCGGGAATGGCAAGGCTCAAAAAGTGAACGCGCAGGGGTCCCACTCGCGAGATAAGTGGGACCATTATCTAAAATAACTCAGTTATTACAATATGATATGAATTGGGTGGCGCTCCCTAGGGGAATCGAACCCCTGTTTTCGCCGTGAGAGGGCGACGTCCTGGACCGCTAGACGAAGGGAGCCGATGGGCTGGGCCAAGGCGGCTTTCTATATCGGCGGCTGGCGCCGCGCGCAAGAGCGGGGGTAGCCGAAACGGCGACAGAAAAGAAGGCGCGGCGCGGCCGCGTTCAGACGGACGCGGCTCGGCTCGCCTGGGCGTGGCGCGAATCCGCGCCATAGGCGGCCATGAACACCTCGACCGCGCCGCCGACCCCGGCCTCGATCTGCGCCGGCGTCAGCTCGTCGATCATCCGGAACAGCAGCGGCTTGAAAGTGCCCGCCTGGCACAATTCGAGGAATTGCCAGCCCGCGCGCTCGACATCGGCGATGCGCAGCACGCCTTCCTCATTCATGCGGCGCATATAGGTCGACAGCCGATTGGCGCCGAAACACGGGCCCGCTTCATAAAAGGCGCGGCCGAGCTGGGGAAATTTGGCGGAAGCGGCGATCACCGTGCGCACATGCGCGAGCGTATCGGGGCGCGACATCATTTCGATCAGCCGGCAGCCGAACTTGAACAGCGAGCCGCGCACGTCGTCGCTTTCGAGTTCGAAATCGGTGAGGCGCTCGGCCTGCTGGCGGCGCTCCTCGCGGATCAGCGCCTCGAAAAGCTGCTCCTTGGATTCGAAATAAACATAGAGCGTTCCCTTGGAGACGCCGGAGACGCGCGCTACATCGTTCATGCTCGCGCCGTCGAAACCGGAGGCGAGAAACACGGTGCGCGCGCCTTCCATGATCTGGCGCCGCTTGGCGCTGCCATCCAGCGCCTCGACGTCGGCGTTTTCCGTCACTCGCACATCCGTCGCCGTCATCAGTCCGTCGCCCAAAGAGTCAACTCCCGTTTCAACATTGAAGTTACAAAAATATTGACCGAACCGTTCAGTTCGTTCTTGATTTAGGATGGCAATCGGGCTATGTCAACTGAATAATGACCGAACGGTTCGGTTTGTTCGGTCGCGTTTCATGAAAATTCGGGAAATCCAGCCATGGCTGAAGATCAGGATATCAATACGGAGGCCCCTTTCGAGGCGGCGCAGCGGCCCGCGCCGATGCTGGCCATGAGCGGGCAGGGCGGCGCCCTCGCGCCGATCGTCAAGGCCAAGCCGCGCCGCTCGATTCGCAGCTTCATCCTGCCCGTCATCATCCTGGCCGCGCTCGGCTATGGCGGGGTCAAGGCCTATGATTGGTTTGTCGAAGGGCGTTTCCTCATCTCGACCGACGACGCCTATATCGGCGCCGACACCGCCGTCATCGCCGCCAAGGTCGCCGGCCATGTCGCGGTCGTGGCGGTCGCCGACAATTCCATCGTTCGCGCCGGCGACGTGCTGGTCAAGATCGACGACGGCGACTATCAGCTCGCGGTCGACGCGGCCAAGGACAAGATCGCGACCCAGGAGGCGACCATCGCGCGCATCGGCCGTCAGGTCGAGGCGCAAGCGGCGGTGATCGCGCAGGCGGGCGCCCAGGTCCAGGCGGCGCAAGCCCAATTGCTCGCCAATCAGGCCGACCGGCAGCGCGCCGCGCTCGAATTCGATCGCTCGCAGAAGCTTGCCGAGACGAATTTCGGTTCGCAGCAGCGCCTCGAACAGGCCGCGGCCGACCGCGCGCGCACGGCCGCGTCCTTGACCGGCGCCGGCGCCAATGCCGCCGCCGCCGAGGCGGCGCAGAACGGCGCCAAGGCCAATCTCGACGTGCTGGCGGCCCAGAAGGTCGAGGCCGAGCGCACGCGCGGCGAATTGGAGACCGCGCTCGCCAAGGCCGAGCGCGACTTCAGCTTCACCACGATCACCGCGCCGTTCGACGGCGTGGTCGGCAACAAGGCTGCGCAGCTTGGCGAATATGTCCAGCCCGGCACGCGCCTGCTCGCGCTGGTGCCGCTCAACAACGCCTATGTCGACGCCAATTTCAAGGAGACCCAGCTTGCCTCGATCCATCCGGGCCAGAAGGTCGATATTTCCGTCGATTCGTTGGACGGGCGGGTGATCGAGGGAACCGTCACGTCGGTCGCGCCCGCTTCGGGCTCGCAATTCTCGCTGTTGCCGCCCGACAATGCGACGGGCAATTTCACCAAGGTCGTCCAGCGCGTCGCGGTGCGCATCGCCTTGCCGGCCGATGCGCTCGCCAAGGGCGATCTGCGGCCGGGCCTGTCCGTCATCGCCTCGGTGCGCACGCGCGATGAAGGCCTGCCCAAGCCGACGCTGCTGGGCGCCCTGGGGTTTGACGCCTCGGCGCAGGGCGGCCAGGCCAAGAGCGCCAAGCCGTGAGCGCGGTTGCGACTTCGCTGAACGGACCGGCGCGGGCGATCGCGCCGCCGCAGTCGGAAGCCTTCGATCTGCGCAAGCTCGCCGCGTTCATCTTCATGGTGTTCGGCATGTTCATGGCGATCCTGGACATCCAGGTCGTCTCGGCTTCGCTGTCGGAGATCCAGGCGGGATTATCCGCCTCGTCCGACGAAATCACCTGGGTCCAGACCAGCTATCTCATCGCCGAAGTGATCATGATCCCGTTGTCGGGATTTTTGTCGCGCGCTTTTTCGACGCGATACATATTCGTCGCCTCGGCGGCGGGCTTCACGCTGATGAGCTTTTTTTGCGCGAACGCCACCTCGATCAATGAGATGATCTTCTGGCGCGCGCTGCAGGGCTTCATCGGCGGGGGCATGATCCCGACCGTTTTCGCCTCCGCTTATACGATCTTTCCCCGCAGCAAGATGCCGGTCGTCGCCCCGATCATCGGCCTGGTGGCGACGCTGGCGCCGACCATCGGCCCGACGGTCGGCGGCTATTTGACCGACGCCTTCTCCTGGCATTGGCTTTTTTACATCAACATCATTCCCGGCATCGCGGTCTCCGTCGGAACCTGGTTCCTGATCGATTTCGACAAGCCCGATCTCACGCTGCTCAAGCGCTTCGACTGGACGGGCCTGATCGGCATGGCGGCGTTTCTTGGCGCGCTTGAATATGCGCTGGAGGAGGGGCCTTCCAAGGACTGGTTCGAAAGCGAGCCGGTCAGCGCGGCGATCGTCATCTCGTTCGTCGGCGCGATCGTCTTCTTCTGGCGCGCGTTCAGGGCGCCGCAGCCGATCGTCGATCTCGGCGCTTTCGCCGATCGCAACTTCTGGACCGGCTCGCTGTTCTCGTTCGTGATGGGCATCGGGCTCTATGGCCTGACCTATATCTATCCGGTCTATCTGGCGACGGTGCGGGGCTATTCGTCGCTGCAGATCGGCGAGACGATGTTCGTGACGGGCGTGTGCATGTTCATCATGGCGCCGATATCGGGCCGGCTGATGGGCCTCGTCGATCCGCGGCTGATGATCGCCGTCGGCTTTACCGGGTTCGGGCTCGGGACGCTGCAGGCTTCCTACATCACGCAGGATTGGGACTTCTGGGAACTGCTCGTTCCGCAAATGCTGCGCGGCTTTTCGCTGATGCTGTGCATGGTGCCGATCAACAATCTGGCGCTCGGCACGATGCCGCCCAACCGGATCAAGAATGCGTCGGGCCTGTTCAATCTGACGCGCAATCTCGGCGGCGCGGTCGGCCTGGCGCTCATCAACACGGTTCTCGACAAGCGGATCGATCTGCATCTCGCCCGCCTGCATGAGGCCGTCTCCTGGGGCCGCACGACCGCCGACGAGACGATGGCTCAGCTTACCGCCGCTTTCGCCTCGCGCGGCTCCGACGCGGGGCTGGCCGCGACCAAGCAGCTCATGCTGATGGCGCGGCGCCAGGCCGAAGTGATGTCGCTTGGCGATGTGTTCCTGGCGCTGACCGTCATTTTCTTCGCGCTTGTCGCGCTGGCGCCGGTCATGCGCCGCCCGCAAATGCAGGGCGCGGGAGGCGGCGGCGGGCACTGAGCCATGCGGTCCGTCATTGCTTCGCTCCGCTCGCAATGACCGCCTCGGCGTTCAGCTGAGGAATTTCAGCACTTCGGGCGCAAAATAGCCAAACGCCATCAGCGCGGCGCCGATCGCTCCCAAACCGACGCTGATCCACATCAGGACGGCGACCCCGGTGATGATCGCCGCCGAAGCCAGCACGATGGCGATCTGCAGCATTCCGCTCGCATATTCGAAATGTTCGAGACGGTGGTTCGACAATTCGCGCACCGCCGTCGCCTCTTTGGCGCGCTCGAGAATCGCCTCCATGCCGTCGGGCTTCTCGGTCTCGAAACGCGTGGCCATCGCTTTCCAAGCCGCGATCTGCTTGTCCATCGTCTCCTGGATTTTCGGATCGGTCGCGCCCTGGCGGTTGACCTCCATCGCGGCGGCGTCGCTCTCGGCCAGACTCACCCGCAATTTTTTGGCCTGGTAGAAATTATAGAGATCGGAGGCCTCGATATTCTGCTCGGTCGAGCGATGTTCGGCGTTCTTGCCGCCGGCCTCCGACAGCGCCAGGAACAGCGCCAGAATCGCAATCACCAGCGCAACGCGCTTGTCTTTCGACTCGACCGCGTCCTCTAAAGCTTCAGCCATGAATCGCTTCCCTTTCGCGGGGTCATAAGATGCTGTCCTGACAATCCGCCTCGTCGAGGACAGCGTCACACGCTGTATCGTCGAACGTCAAAAGTTCGCAAGCGATTTAACGGGGCGGGTCAACGCTCTGGCGCGGTCGACTGCAATTGGCGCACGCGGCCGGACGGAGCGCCCTTGGGCTCCGGCTCCTGCGGCGCCGGAGGGCCGGACTCGCGGCGCCTGGCTTTGCCGAGGCCGGCGGGCGCCGGCGCTCCATCGCCCGCCGCGCCGCTGAGGCGCGTGATATCGGCGGCGAGCCGCGAAATGGCCTCCCGCAACGCGGCGTCGCCTTGCGAGGCGACAGACGGTTCGAGGCGGATTTCGTCGGCCTGGACGCGCGGCAATTCGCGCGGCGCGCCCTTGCCATTGTCGGCCAAAGCCCCTTCGGGCGCCGGCTGGCGCGCTGACAGCGCCGCCTCGAGCTCTGACGCGCGCCGGCGCGTCTGTTGCAGTTCGGCGTCCTTCTTTTCGAGGTCGGCGACGACGATCGCGCCTTTTTTCATCGCCTCGTCGAGGCCGGCGGTCAATTTTGCGACTTCGTTCGCCCGCGCGGCCAGTTCCGACGACAGGCGCGCCCGCTCGGCTTCGGCGGCGGCGGCCTTGGCCTTAGCCGCTTGCGCGGAATCGTCGAGCTTCATTTCAAGGCCGGAGGCGCGCGTCTCCAACCCGGCGATCACGGTTCGCTGCTGGTCGGTCAAGGTCTCCAACGCGACGCGCTTGTCCTTTAGCGACGCTATTTCCATCGCGGCTCCATCGAGCCTGGCGCCGAAATCGTTGAGGACGATGCGGCTCGCGCCAAGATCGCCCTCGAGGCCGAGAATGTCGCGCAATCTTGCCGCCAATTCGCCGTGCAAGTCGGATATCTCGCCGCCCAGCCTGGCCGTCCGGCTCTCGAGCTCGACCAGCATCGCGGCCTGGCGGCCAAGATCGGCGCGGTGGCGCGCCACCCCGTCTTGCAAAACGGCGACGCGCCGCGCCAGATGATGCTGCTCGATGGCGTGTTCGGCGCGCAACAAATCGCGCTCGGCGACGACTTCCTTCATGGAAAGGGGCGCCAGCATCCGCGCCCGCGCCTGCGACAGGCGCAAGGCCCGGCGCGCGAAAGCAGGCAGAATCAAAAGCCCCGCGAGCCCCGCCACGAGGAGGCCGGCAAGGAAAAACATCGCCTGTTCGACCAATTTATCCTACCCGAACTTGCAATCGCCGCATAGCATCGCACGGCGCCGCGTTGAAGCAAAGCCCGTCCGCGAGGGCGGCCGCGGCGGGCTCAAGCCTCGGAGGGCAGGCGCGATTAGCGTCAGAAAGGGTTCCAGGTCGCGCGCTGCGTGAACTTGAGATAGCTCACATTGATGCCGAGGCGGGCGCCGATGCCGGTGCGGATCGGGACGACGATGATATTATCCGCGCCAAGCGCCGTAAAACCGAATCCGCCGATGAAATAGGCCGATCCGTCAATGCCGCCGAAGCGGCGAAAGATCGCGTCGACCGTCGGAAGGTTGTAGACGAGCATCATCGTGCGGTCGCCATCGGCGCCCGCGTCAAAGCCGATCGACGGGCCCTGCCAATAGACCGGCTGGTCGCCGGCATTGCGGGTATACATCTTGCCTTCGCCATAGCGCAGGCCCCCGACAAAGGCCGCGGAGGCTTCCTGGCCCAGCACATAGCCGTTGGGCTGGCCCCAGCGCCGCCCCGCCTCCTGGACGGCTTCGGCGAGCCCCCGCGACACCGCGCCAAAAAATCGGTGGCCGCTGTCGACGATTTCGTTGGTCGAAAAGGCAGGCGGAGAATCGGCGCGCGCGACGCCCGTCAGGAAAAAGGGACCGAGGGCGGCGGCGCCAGCGCCGGCCAGAATGTCGCGCCGCGTTAGTTTCGGCATAGGTCGTTCTCCATATCCGCCCGTCGTGGCCCGGCATTGCAGCCAAATTCAGACTTCATGGCGAAGGCGGCGGTCCGAGGCCGCCATAGTTTGTCCCGATCAGGTTGACGTCTCGTTAAGCATGGCGGCGTTCGCCGCGAGGGCGGGATCGCCCCAGGCGACAAAGCCGGCATTGCGCAGCCCGTCCGCCTTCTTGCCGTAAAACAGCGGGCCGCCTTCGAGCGCATTGACGATGCCGCCGGCGGCGCGCAGCACGGCGTCGCCCGCCGCCGTATCCCATTCCATCGTCGGCGAAAAGCGCGGATAGACGTCGGCGCCGCCTTCCGCCAGAGCGCAAAATTTGAGGGACGAGCCGGCCGACCGGCGCTCGCCGATCGGCAGCCGGGCCAGAAAGGCTTCGGTCGCCGGGTCGCAATGGGAACGGCTCGCCAAGGCGATGAGCCCATGGGACGGCGCCGCTCGCGCGCCAATTTGCCGCCAGGACGTTTTTTCGGGAAGCGGGGCGCCGACCGCCACGTCGCAGACAAAGGCCCGCTCGCCCCCGAACCACAACCGGCCCAAAGCCGGCGCATAAACCGCGCCGGCGACCGGGACGCCGTCCCGCACGAGGGCGATATTGATCGTGAATTCGCCGTTGCAGGCGATGAATTCGCGCGTTCCGTCCAAGGGATCGACGAGGATGAAACTGCGGCCGATCGAGGTTTGCGCGCCACGGGCGACCGATTCTTCGGCGACGATCGGAATCGCCGAGGCCCTGGCGCGCAGCAGGCCGAGGATGACTTCCTCGGCTCGCTCGTCGGCGATCGTGACCGGACTGCTGTCGCGCTTGGTGCGCACTTCGCAGTCGCAGTCATATTCCATCATCACGACGGGGCCGGCCGCCAGGGCGACCTCGGCGAAGAATTCGGCGATCGCATCGCGCGAGCGCGCGTTGAGGTCGATCATTGCCATGCCTGCCTCGGCGTTCATCATCCAAACCTATCCCGCCGATTGCGAAGTTTCCGGGCCAAGGTTAATCCCATATCCCAAGAATTAGCCAGTCAGGCTGATTCGGCTGGACCCGACGATTCATTCTTCTGGCCGGCGGCGTCAAACCGGCGCGGCGCCGGTCCAGCGCCTTACATATAGCGATTGACCACAGGATTTGCCCAATGACAACTTTCGCCCTTGATGGAATGGATCTGGCGGCCCTTTTATGTTCGCGCATTTGCCATGACGTCATTAGCCCGGTCGGCGCCATCATCAACGGCCTCGAAGTGCTGGAGGACGAAAAGGACGGCGAAATGCGCGAAATCGCGCTCGATCTCATCAAAAAGAGCGCCGCCTCCGCCTCCGCGCGCCTCCAATTCTGCCGGCTCGCCTATGGCGCGGCGGGTTCGGTGGGGGCTTCGATCGATACCGGGGACGCGGAAAGCGTGACGCGCGGCCTCATCAACAACGACAAAATCAAGCTCGCCTGGAACGCGGCGCGCCAGCACGCGCCCAAGAACAAAGTGAAGCTCGTGCTCAATCTCTGCCTCATCGCGCTGGCGGTGATTCCGCGCGGCGGAATCATTACCGTCCATTTGACGGGCGAGGGCGAAGGCCTCGAAGTTCAGGTCGAGGCCAGGGGCGCCAACGCCCGTCTTGCCCATGGAATTGCCGCCATGATCGCCGGGACGCCGGAAGGCGGCGCGGTCGACGCCCATTCCATCCAGGCCTATTACACCGGCCTCGTCGGGCGTTCCTGCGGCCTCGACGTCACGGTGGCGAGCGATGCGGAGAGCGTTACTTTATCGGCGCGCACCGCGGTCGCGCCGGCGCTTGCCGCCCAGGGCTGAGCCCGGGCGTCGCGCCGATTTCTTTGAACCTAGGGTTTCAAAGCTCCTTAACCCCGTTCGGCCATAATGGGGGAATCATCGGTCTCGGCGCTGGGAGCGTTTTCGAGCTCGCGCTGACGCCCGCGTCCGCCGGGACAAAAGGAGAAAGAGAATGAAACAGGTGCTCGTGGTCGACGATTCGCCGGTGATCCGCAAGATCGCCCGCCGGATCCTGGAGGGCATGCGCTTTCAGACCTCGGAGGCTACCGACGGCAAACAAGCCCTGGCGGCCTGTTCGTTTCTGATGCCCGACGCCATCCTGGTCGACTGGAGCATGCCGGTGCTCGACGGCTATGGCTTCGTCAAGCAATTGCGCCGCATGCCGGGCGGCGACAAGCCGAAGGTCATTTTCTGCACGAGCGAATATGATGTCGCCCATGTCGCGCGCGCGATGCATTCGGGCGCCGACGAATTCATGCTGAAGCCGTTCGACCGCGAAATCGTGCTGTCCAAATTCGAGGGCATTAGCGCGGACTGAAGGCATCGCCCAAGCCGATTTCAGAGGTCAGCGCCGCCCCTCATCCCAAGGCTAATGCACGGCATTCGTCCGCAGTCATGCTTCGCATGACACCTTCTCCCGCTTTGCGAGAGAAGGGACGCGCGCCCCTTCTCTCGCGAAGCGGGTGCGAACGAATGCTTCGCATTCGTCTTGGGAAGGTGGCCTCGCGTTAGCGAGGTCGGATGAGGGGCGGCGCGACGACGCAAGTCACAGCGCGCGAACGACGGCGCTCGCCTCAATCTTCCCTTCTACAGGCCGACCGGGCGCCCGACGATCGCCACGCTGACCGCGCCGTCGCCAAACAAAACCTTGGCGATGCGCCGCGCATCGGCCATCGTCACCGCCTCGATGAGGCGGTTGCGCTCGACCAGCCATTCGGGTCCAAAGCCGTCCATCTGGATATGCACGAGCTGGCCGGCGATCTTGGCCGAAGTGTCGAAGCGCAGCGGATAGGAGCCGATGAGATATTTCTTGCCCTTGTCGAGTTCCTCCTCGGTCGGGCCGTTCCGCGACAAATCCAGGATTTCGGCGGCGATCACGTCCAAGGATTCCTTGGCCCGCTCGTTCTTGGTCGAAGTGCCGCCATGCAGAAAGCTCGCATGATCGAGCGTCGAAACGGAAGTGGACACCGAATAGGCAAGGCCGCGCTTTTCGCGCACTTCGCGAAACAGCCGCGAAGAGAGGCCGGTGCCCCCGCCTAATATATGCGCCAGCAGCACGCTGGCCATATAATCGGGGTCGTGACGCGCCAGACTCGGCCGGCCGAAGCGGATGGTCGATTGCGGCACGTCGAGATCGATGGTCTCGATCGTCCCGATGCCGCCGAACGGCGCTTCCGCCACATCGGCCAGCACGCCTGACGCCGGCAGATCGGCGAAGACCGCATCGATCAGCTTGGCCGCGCGCGCCGCATCGATCGCCCCGACGATGCCGATATGCAGCGCGCCGCGCGTGATGAGATTGCGCCCGAGCGCGACGAGGTCGGCGCGCTCTATTTTCGGCAGGCTCTCCAGCGTGCCGTTGGGCGGCGCGCCATAGGGATGGCCGGGGAAGGAGCGCGCGCGCCAGGTGCGCCCCGCCAAGGAGCCCGGATCATTGGCCTCGTTGCGCAATCCCGCGCTGAGCTGCTCGCGCACCCGCGTAATGGGCGCTTCATCGAAGCGCGGCTCGTTGACGGCAAGGCGCAGCAATTCGCTCGCGCGCTCGACGTTGCGAATGAGCGTGCGCATGCGCCCGCCCACATAATCGCGATCGCAATTGAAGGAGATTTCGATCGCCTTCTCATCCAGCGCCTGCTGGAAAGCCTGCGAATCGAGAGGCCCCGCGCCCTCGTCCAGCAGCGCCGCCAGCATCGTCGCCGCGCCCGGCTTGCCGGGCGGATCTTGCGCCGAGCCGCCCTTGAACGCGAATTCGAGCGACAGCAGCGGGACGGCGTAATCCTCGACGAGCCAGGCCTTGACGCCGCGCGGCGTCTCGATCTGCTGCACGTTCACCGCGCGCGTGGCGGTCGGCTTGGCGATGGGAGCATTCATGGGCGTTTCCATCGGCGCATTTGCGCCGCTTTTTGTTGGTCGAACCGCGCCGGGGCGCGGCGGGTGATCAGGCGGCAACCGGCTCCTCGAGGGGCAGCAGATGACCGGTGACCGCCTTGCGGCGGTCGAGATGTTGCGTGGCCGCCGCGAGGATCGCGGTGGGATCGACCGCCTCGATCCGCGCCGGCCATTGCCGGATGTCCTCCATGCTGAGGCCCGTCGCCAGCGCCGAGCCATACCAGCGCGCCAGCATCGCCTGGCTGTCCTGCGCATAGATCGCATCGGCGACGAGCCGCGTCTTGGCGCGCTCCAGCGCGGCCGCATCGACGCCGTCGGCGATGAATTTGGCGATGACGCGATCGATCGCCGTATCGAGCGCCTCCATCGTGACGCCGGGATTGGGCATGGCGTAAAGGAAGAAGCGCGTCTCATCGAGCGCCGTGCCCATGTAATGGGCGCCGGCGACCACGGCGATCTTTTGATCCAGCACCAGCGATCGATAGAGCAGGCTCGTCTGGCCGCCGCCCAAGAGATGGGCGAGCACTTCCAGCGCCTCGGCCTCGCCCGGCTCGGCGGTGCGCGAGGAGGGGGCGATATAGCAGCGCTGCCAGCTCGGCTGCTCGACCTTCTCGTCGTTCAGCGTCACGAGGCGGCGCGCGACGGCGGCGGGTTCCTGCGGCCGGTTGCGTTGCGGCGGCTCGCCGCGCGGCTTGATCTTGCCGTAGCTCGCCTCCGCCAGCGCGCGCACTTCCTCGGCCTCGACATCGCCGGCGACGATCAATATGGCGTTTTCAGGCGTGTAGAAGCGATGGTAATAGGCGAGCGCGTCGACGCGGTTGAGGCCCTCGATTTCATGACTCCAGCCGATGATCGGCACGCCATAGGGATGATGCGTGTAGAGCGCGGCCTGCACGGCCTCGTTGAGCTGCGCGCCGGGATCGGCGTCGCAATGCATGCGCCGCTCCTCCATCACGACGTCGCGTTCGGGCGCGACGATCTCGTCGGTCAGCACGAGGCCGGTCATGCGGTCGGCCTCGAATTCCATCATCACGCCAAGATGCTCCTTGGCGACGCGCTGGAAATAGGCGGTGTAATCATTGCCGGTAAAGGCGTTTTCCTGGCCGCCGAGTTCGGCGACGACATCGGAAAATTGTCCCTGCGGATGCGCCTGGGTGCCTTTGAACATCAAATGTTCGAGAAAATGCGCGATGCCGGATTTGCCCGGCGGATCGTCGGCCGAGCCGTTGCGATACCACACCATATGCGTGACGACGGGCGCGCGATGATCGGGGATGACGACGACGCTGAGCCCATTGTCGAGGCGGAAATCGACGATCGCTGGACTGCCGGCCATTTTCGCCGATTCCGACAACGCGACAGGCGCGTTGGCGGGCGGGCCTTTGGCGGACGATTGGGTTGAATTCATCGAAACCGCATGGGTTGGAGCAAAACGAGGAAGCGGCGGGGGAGGGCCCGACCCGACATCAATTCGACATATAGGGCGCCGCGGCATTTCTTGCCAGCTTGGCCCCGATATTGTCATGATTTACGTTGGGGGGCGGCTCAGGACAGGCGCGGTCCTGGTCGCTCTTGCGAACGACGCGGGCGCGGCGATGGCCATTGCTCCTCGGAGGGGCCACGCCGCCGAGCCGCCGTCAAGTCAGGCGAATGCAAGAGCATTCGCCGACGCGACTCCTCCGCTTCGCTTCGGCGCCTTCGGCGTGACCGCGGCTCGTCGGCGCGGCTTTTTACCTGCATGTCTTTTTGGTGCGCGATCGCGGCCATAGGCCGCGATCGCGCACCAAAAGGACATGGTAAGCCAAACGCCATCGTCGCGCGCAGCCCGGCGAATGCTCTTGCATTCGCCTTGGCGAAACGACCGCCGAAGGCGGCTTGGCCTTGACGGCGAGCACGGCGATGGCGGCGCGCCGCGCGTGGCCCCTATGTCAGCGCCCATCCCATTCACAGCGTTCCATGGAGCGCCGCCTCGAAGATGCGCCGGGCGCCCGCCTCGTCGAGGGGGAGCGGATTGCCGCCGGCCGTCGGATCGTGGGGTGCCATCCGCGCAATCTCCGCGGCGTTCGAATCATCGACGCCGAGGCCGGCGAGCGTATGGGGGACGCCGAGCTCTTCGCGCAGTTCGAGCGTCCAGTCGAGAAACGCCGCAAAGTTCGGCTTCAGCCCGAGATAGGCGGCCGCGCGCGCGATCTTCTCTTCGATCGCCGCGCGGTTGAAGACGAGGACGTAAGGCATGAACACCGCATTGGTCATGCCGTGATGCGTGTCGTGCAACCCGCCGACCGGATGCGAGAGCGCATGGATGGCGCCGAGCGCCTTCTGGAACGCGGTCGCCCCCATCGCCGCGGCCGCCATCATATGCGCGCGCGCTTCGATGTCCGATCCCTCGCGCGCCGCGCGCGGCAGCGCCTCCTTGACGAGGCGCATGCCCTCGAGGCCAATGCCGTCGGCCATCGGATGATAGAACGGCCCGCAATAGGCCTCCAGGCAATGGGCGAGCGCATCCATGCCGGTTCCGACCGTGATGAGGCGCGGCATGCCGATCGTCAGTTCGGGGTCGCATAAAGCGACGACCGGCATCATCTTGGGATGGAAGATGACCCTTTTGGTATGGGTCGTCTCTTGCGTGACGACGCCGGCGCGCCCGACTTCCGAGCCCGTCCCCGCCGTCGTCGGCGCCGCGATGATCGGCGCGATGCCGGCCGGATCGGCTCTCGTCCAGTAATCGCCGATATCCACGAAATCCCATAGCGGCCGCGTCTGGCCGGACAGGAAGGCGATCACCTTGCCGGCGTCGAGCGCCGAACCGCCGCCAAAGGCGATTACGCCGTCATGGCCGCCCGAGCGATAGACCTCAACGCCCGCATCGATATTGGCGCCGATCGGATTGGGCTGGATCGCCGAAAAGACCGCCGGCGCGAACCCCGCCGCGTCGAGGCTCGCCAGAGCGTTGGCGACGATCGGCAATCGCGCCAGTTGCGGATCGGTCACGAACAGCGGTCGCTTCATGCCGGCCCGCTTGACCTCATCCGGCAGTTCGGCGACGCGCCCGGCGCCAAAACGGATCGTCGTCGGATAATTCCAGTTGGCGACAAGCTTCATGATCGATCGGGTCCGATTACAGATTCATGCGCAGGTGAAACGATTTCGGGCGCGTCAGCGTCTCATAGCCGACGCGCGACAGCGTCGCGCCGCGCCCGCTGTCCTTGACGCCGGTCCAGGCGAGCGCCGGATCGAGATAATCGGCGCCATGAAAACGGTGCCGGTCCGCAATTGACCGCCGATGCGCGTCGCCGCCTCGACATCGCCGGTCCAGATCGAAGCGGTGAGGCCATAGGGTGAATCGTTCATCAATTCGATCGCCTCCTCGTCGGAGGCGACTTTCATGATTCCGACGACCGGCCCGAAACTCTCCTCGGTCATCACGCCCATCGTGTGATCGACGCGGGTGAGGATCTGCGGCGCGAGATAGGGCGAGCCGGCGCGGTCCATCGCAAAGTCGCGCGCCTCGATATGGGCCTTCGCGCCCTTGGCGAGCGCCTCGCCGGTCTGCGCGCGCACGGTCTCGGCGAGCGAGGGCTTTGCCATCGGCCCGAGCGTCGTCGCCTCGTCGAGCGGCGAGCCCAGAACGTAATTGCGAGTCAGCGCGACGGCCGCTTCGACAAAGCGGTCGTAGATCGGCGCGGCGACATAGACGCGCTCGACGCCGCAGCACGACTGGCCCGAATTGAAGAAGGCGCCGTCGACGATATTCTCGACCGCATGATCGAAAGCCGCGTCGTGGCGCATATAGGCGGGGTCCTTGCCGCCGAGCTCCAGTCCGACGCCGATGAAGGCGCCCGCCGCCGCGCGCTCGATTTCACGACCCGCCTCGACCGAGCCGGTGAAGCACACGTGGTCGACGGCGCGCGAGGCGATAAGCGCGCCGGTCTGCGGATGTCCGAGGGTCAGGACCTGAAACAGGCCGCGCGGCAGGCCGGCGCCGTCAAACTCCTTGTGGAATCGATCGCCGACCAGCAGCGTCTGGGCGGCATGCTTGAGCAGCACGGCATTGCCGGCCATCAAGGCCGGCACGACCGAATTGACCGCCGTCAGATAGGGATAGTTCCAGGGCGCGATGGTCAGCACGATTCCGAGCGGCTCGCGCCGGATGCTGCGCCGGAAGCCTTCCTTGGGCGGCGGCGCGATATCGGCGAGCGCCTCTTCGGCGATGCCGATCATGTAATGGGCGCGCTCGGCAAAGCCGCGCAATTCGCTCGCGCCATAGCGGACCGGCCGCCCCATTTGCAGGGCGAGCTCGGGCGTAATTTCGCGCTCCATCGCCAGCATGGCCTGGACCGCGACCCGCATGCATTGCGCGCGCTCGGCGACCGGCGTTCGCGCCCATTCGCGCTGGGCGGCGCGCGCGTGGCCGACGCCTTGCGCGACATCGGCGTCGCTGGAGGGCGCGCGGCGCACGAGCTCGCGTCCGTCGACCGGGGAAATGCAGACAATGTCCGTCATCAGATGATCTCGAAATAGCGCGCGAGCTCCCAATCGGTGACCGCCTTGCGCGATTCGCGATCCTCCCAGTCCCGGGTCGCCGCATAATGTTCGACGAAGGCGGCGCCGAATATTTCGCGCGCCGGTTTGGAGCGAGTGAATTTTGCCGCCGCCTCGCCGAGCGAAGTCGGCAATTGCCGCTTGGCGGGAAAGCTGCGCTCATAAGCGTTGCCGACAATGGGCTCGTCGGGCTCGATGGCGTTTTCGATTCCCCACAGGCCCGACCCGATCGCCGCCGCGAGCGCGACATAGGGATTGATGTCGGCGGCGGCGATGCGATATTCGACGCGCTGCGAACTCGGCGAACCGGTGATCGCGCGCAACGCGCAGGTGCGGTTCTCGACGCCCCAGGCGGCGACCGTCGGCGCCCAGAAGCCGGGGATGAGGCGCCGGTAGGAATTGACGGTCGGGGCGACCATCGCGAGAAATTCGGGCATCAGCGCCGCCTGGCCGCCGATGAAATGGCGCATGAGGTCGGAAATGCCGTTCGGTTTGTTGGCGTCGTGGAAGGCCGGCTTGCCCGCCTTGTCCTTCAGCGAAACGTGCAGATGGCCCGATTGTCCCGGCCAGTCGCGCGACCATTTGGCCATGAAGGTCGCCATCAGGCCGCGCTTTTGCGAAAAGATCTTGGCGAATGTCTTGAACAAGGCGGCCCGGTCGCCCGCCTCCAGCGCGTCCGAATATTGGATCGCCGCCTCGATCACGCCAGGTCCGGTCTCGGTGTGCAGGCCTTCCAAGGGCAGGCGCATCTGCTCGCACATCTCCAGGAGACCACGATAATATTCGTCATGGACGCCGGCGCGCAGCAGCGAATAGCCGAAGAATCCGGGCGTCAGATTGCGCAAGCCGCGGTAGTTCTCTTCGCGCGCCGAATGCGGCGTTTCCTCGAACAGGAAGAACTCGAATTCGGCCGAGGCGTTGACGGAAAATCCGATATCCTCGGCGCGCTTGAGAACGCGGCGCAGCAGTCCGCGCGGACACAGCGCCTCAGCCGCGCCGGTGAATTCGGCGAGGAAGAACAGCATGTCGCCCTCGATCGGAATCGGGCGGCAGGTTTGCGGCAGGATGCGGCAGGTCGCGTCGGGATAGGCGGTGTGCCAGCCGGTGAAGGCGGCATTGTCGTAGAGCTGGTCGTTGGAATCCCAGCCCAGCACGACGTCGCAGAAGCCGAAGCCGTGATCGAGCGCGGAGAAGAATTTCTCGCGCGCGATATATTTGCCGCGCAGCACGCCGTCGAGATCGACGACGCCGACCTTGACGTGGCTGAGGTTGCGCTCCTCGATCAGACGGCGCGCGTCGGCGCCCGTCTTCACATCGTCCGGTCCCATCAGACTCTCCCCTCGAAGCCATGGTAGGGGATAAAGCCGCGCGCGCAAATATGGCGCGCGGCTGCGCGGCTCAGGCCGTTTGCGCTTCTTCGGCTCTGAAAATTATCAGCTCGCCAGCGCTTTGACGCGCTTGGTGAGACGCGAGATTTTCCGCGCGGCGGTGTTCTTGTGCAGGATGCCTTTTTGCGCGGCGCGCGCGACGAGCGGCTCGGCTTCATGCAGAGCGGCGGCGGCGGCGGCCGCGTCCTTGGCGCCGATCGCCTCTTCGACCTTGCGCACATAGGTGCGCATTTCGCTGCGGCGCGACTTGTTGACGGCGGTGCGGCGGGCGATCTTGCGGACGGCCTTTTTGGCCGACGATGTATTTGCCATGAACGGGTGTCCTTGAAATCGGGCGCGGCTTGGCGGAGGGCGGGCCGCCCAAAACTTAGCGGGCCGGACCTTGCGGCCCAGCCTGTTGGGCGCGCTTATAGACGCCCGCTCTCCGGCGCGTCAACCGCCGATCCAGGGTTTGGCGAAATTGATGAGCCAATCGTGCAAGCGATAATTCTGGGCCGTCGCCAGGCGCAGCGCCAGTAGGCAGGAGATGATTACGACGAGCGGGCGCACCAGCCGCACGCCGGCCCCTCACCCCCAAGGGGGGAGGGGATTCTTTCCGCCCCTAACCCGCCGGCCCGTTGATGACAAGGGGCGGCGCGCTGGCTGCGGGCGCGGGCGCCGGTTTGGCGGGATGTTTCTTGGAATCGAGCGCCTGGATGTCGCGCCAGGAATTGGACTGGGCGATCATCTGGCGAATGGAGGCGACATTGGCGGCCGCCGCCTGCGCCGAACGATCCTGCTGTTCGACCTTTTCGGCCTCGGCGAACTTGCCCTGCAGCGAGAGAACCAGCGCCAGATTGTCGCGCACCCGCGAATCGGCGCGCGGGTTCTCAGCTGCCTGGCGCAGAACCTGTTCGGCGAGTGGCAATTGCTTGGTCAGGGCGTAGGACAGGCCGAGGTTGCTCAACACATTGGGCTCGCCCGGCGCGATCTTCAGCGCGTCGCGATAATATTGCT
>Ga0182024_10009256_pt1 | contig 20430 bp, 17 predicted proteins | sample P32metaG_FD_120480 | JGI IMG/M metagenome (GOLD analysis project Ga0182024, IMG submission 120480) | Permafrost microbial communities from Stordalen Mire, Sweden - P3-2 metaG (Illumina Assembly) | ecosystem: Environmental > Terrestrial > Soil > Wetlands > Permafrost | place: Sweden: Stordalen... | reverse complement strand
TAATCGACAATTCCAACAAGCTGATGCAGGCACACGCCGCCGGCAAGCTGGTCGGCTGGGAGAATGCGCGTTAAGATTTCCTTGCCACAAAGCGCAATCACCGCTAAGTTGAAGTGTCGTCTCTTCGCAAACCAGGCTGCGTCTTACTCCCGCAGTCTGTTTTGTTGGCAGCTGGTTTAGCTTTCCCGGTGGCTCAGTTTCTTTCGGTCAACCGTTGTTGTGTTCGTATGGACTTTCTCGGAACGGACTCGTGGGTGTATTCATCGAACGCTGTCATCAGTTTGCTTGAAGATCTCAGCGTAATTTGGATGCTTGTGCTCGGGTTGGTGATATGACCAGACGGCATAGGCTACCAGCACAATCAGGCAAAAAATAATACAGTAGATAATTCTTCTTAGCATTAACATCAGTAGCCTCGCCATCTCATTTTACCTCTTAAACGATGAAGTCGAATGTTGTTGAACACCAGGTCCACAGCACACCACTTGCAGATAACCAGGACCAGTTGTTGCAGAAAAGCCGACTAAGCAATCGCGGCGGCACCACATTCAGTGCACGACTGATAATTAGCCTGAAATTTTATTCTGGAAAATTTAAAAAATCAGCCCACAGAAAGCCGGTGGCGATCGCCACATGGCTGAAAAATCAACATGCCACGGACGCGACAAACACAGCACGCGCTTACCACTGGTCACGCGCATACACATGCTCAGCCGTAGGAAATTTGTCAAAAATGCAAGCGGCGGTTACGCCGCACCGGACGGCGTACGCCAGAAAATAGTGGCACCCGGCTTATCAAACATTGCCGGCTGGAGGCTGCCACCGATTGCAGTCACCAGGCACGGTGCCAGGCGCACCGACTGGCTGTCTGTATCGCAGGCTGGCACTGACTCTAGCTACTAATGGTTAGTTACTTAGCGAGTTACCTTTTCAACTTGGTGAACCAGCTATCGTTCAAGCCCCTTGAAGCGCCGCGGATCGAGTTCGGTATAGAGGCATGTGTGTTGTATGTTTCGGTGCCCCAAGTAGCCTTGAATCAGCCTGGTATCAGTGCCCTTGTTGGCCAGTTGATAGCCCTTTGAGTGGCGAAGCATATGAGGATGAATCGAGAATTCAAAGTGAGCAGCCTGACCGGCTTCAGCAACGATCTTGTGAATGCCACGCGGACTAAACTGTTGATTGCGCTCAGTAGTGAATACCCAGCGTGAGTATTCGTCAGCCTTCCGCAAACCCTTGAGCCCATTGATTTCAAATCTGTCGAGATACTGCGTACTGGGCGTGCCGCCTTTTACGCGATTCACGGTCAACGTGCCGCGCTTGAGGTCGACGTTGTCCCATTCAAGCTGGCACAGCTCAGAAACGCGCAGTGCATGCGCAAACAGCATGCGAATGATCAGCGAATCACGGTCACTATGGCGCCGGTTGGCGCAGCCAGTTGTGACTAGACTGTCGACCTCTTCTGTCCTAAGATACTCACGCGGTCTTGAATCTTTATTTGGCTTGCGGATTGGTGGCGGTGGTGACTGTGCCGATTTCGTGTGGTCTGTATGTGTAGTCACTGTCTCACCTGTGTGCCATTGATACAGCTATTGTAGCATTACTGTACCGAAAAGGCACATAATCGGCACAGTCAACAGAGCGAGCAGCTGGGTAGAATTAAGCCGTCGTTTTACTCAGCTTTTGCTCAACAGATTGCAACCGCTTTTCCAAGGCGAGCATTTGAGTTTGAAGTTGAACCAGCGGCTCATTGCGTTGTTCAGCTAACGCGATCGTCACAGCTTGTTTCGAGGCATGGACGGCAAGCAGACGTTGCGTAGCCATTAAACTCTGAGCGGTTGCAATCAGGTTAAATTGGCTTTCATGGCTCAATCTGCGCTCTTGTACATGCCAACCACGGAAGCATTTGTTCAGCCTTGAGAGCGAAAGCGGCGATATAACCCCGTCGTTGGCATGAAACCAGGTTAGATACGCGTCGTGAATAGCTTTTTGGCCTTGCCAGCCGCTGCCATTGGCATTTACCAATAACCGCGACTGGGAAACCAACCAAGCACCTGCAGAGCACCGCCTGCAGTGATTGATGAGCTTAGCATCGTCAGGCGTGGTCATTTTATTCCATATTGGTCAATGATTGTTTGAGCCTGATCTTTAAAGAAATCTTTGATGGCCTGCTGGTCTGCTGCAATCAGCAAATGATCGCATCCGCCAGCAAAAAGACAGGCGATTTTCTGTGAGTCTTTGGACCAGTGCAAGATTGAGCGCGGCGGCAGATCAATTCTAGAACCCGCCATGTAAAATGAAAACGTCTCTGCTCCTTTGAGCATATATGAGGTTTCTGGCAATGGCTGCCGGCGCACGGCTTTGCCGGGCACGCCTGGCGGTGCTGACGATGGGAGTTTGTAGGCAATTCTGCGGTGCTCAATGAGTCCGCGAACTGTTGCCATCAATTGCGCTGTCGTCAAATCTTCTGCGGCACAGCCTGGATGCTCAAGAGCAGAGATCATCCGAAGATCAGCGGCATCGTATTGAGGTAGGAACGCGTCAAGTGGGCATTGCAGGTCTAAAGATGACTCGCAAATGCTGGCAGACTCGAAATCGATCAATTTCAATCTGTCCAAAACGTCATGCAAGGCGACAATGCAAGCCTGTCCAAACGCGTTGGGGTCTGGATCTTGCGAATCATCATGTTGTTGAACATACGGTTTTAGCAATTCAAGGTCGCCCTTGGTCAGTTCAACCGATGCTACCAAACCGCCCTTGGCTTTCTTGCGGGCACGCAATGTGTTGGGTGACAGCACCGCGTCTGGTGCTTCCATTTCGTTTTGATTTTCGTCGGTCGTCATAATTTCACCTTAATCCTGTGTCGTCGTCTGCGGTCGCGGCTGGGCGCCGGCATGTCTGTCGATTTTTCTGTTTCAAGTGTGGAAAGAGCAAGCGAACGTTACGATCCGGCGCTCTCACGTGTCACAAAATTAGTGGAATGTCCACCACTGTGCAAAGGTCAAATTCTTCGACCCATTCGATTGCAATTGCAAGTCAAGCAATCACGGATGAGTTGGAACGGTGGACCGATCAGCGAATATCAGTCAAGCAATTCACCACTGGTTAATCACTAAATTTCGACCAAAGTGTCCCGTGTGTCCCGTTGCCTTTTTGACCAGCGGGACAGCTGTATCCTTGACCAGTCGTGGATTGTCCCGCTTGTCCCATATGTCCATATAAAATAATAGATCGTATAGAAATTTCGACTTTACCCAGGCTTCGATTGCATGCTCCACGTTATATATAAATCTGTCGTTTGTACGCGGGACAACTGGGACACGCCGGACAACCGCAGTGCCACAAAGGTTTCAGGGTGTCCCAATTGCATTTTTAGCTTGGGACAGTGGGACATGCATCGTATTCAACTATTCGATCGTGCACGGCATAATACTCGAGGCGGTGGGCGAAGTCCCTAACATTGTGTTTGGATTTCAATCGCGGCGCATTGTTGAGGAACAGCAAGTCGAGTTCAAGCAATCGTTTCGCGACGGTCTTTGGATCTTGGTTCCCAGATGCTTCCTTCAGTCCATCCTCAGTGAATAAAATCAGTTTTTTCGACGGCTTTGAATAGGCGGCGATATCGCGAACGGTTTGTAGTTGTTTGCGCCCATTGTCGTCGTATTCTATTTCTTCATCGTTTTTGATTCGCGACGGCCTGAATCGCTGGATAAAAGCAGCGACGGATCGAACGCCCCGATCAACATCTGCGAGCTGATCTGAGCTCTTAGCCCAGGCATTGAAGACATGCAAAACAGCATCGCTAATCTGCTTTAAGGTCAATGGTAGATTGAGAATTTCCTGTGCCAGTAGACCTGCCACCATAACTAAGGCAAACGCTTTCGTAGTTCGCAGCTCCTCCGGGCTCTTTAGTTTAGGGAACTTGTCTAAAGACGAAAGCATGAGCTGGTCGATTTTGCGACGTAGGTCTGCGCTTCCAGTGTTTGTCACGATTGCTTGCACAAATGCGGGCCCAGCAGTTCCGTAAAATTGGGCGCATCGCTGCTTCACGAGATCCATGGTGCACTGGTTTTCGTCTGTCAGTACCTCGGTAATATCGATATCGATCAATCGCAGCAGTTGCCCAGCCTTAGCCTTTGTCCCGCGTTCTTCGATTCGCTGCTTCACACTTACTTCACCCGTGGAGAGCAAGACAATTCGCCAAGTGCGAATCGGCTTAAGCTCACGCTTTTGATTTAAGGCTGTCTTGCCGACACCTCCGAAAATGTCGTAGACAAGTTTCCCAAAGTTTTGAGCGTCACAAGTGCCGATTTCGTCGAGACATGCAAGCACATCATTATGAGCAGCGCAGATTCCCTCCATTCCGTTGATAGTTGCGTTCCACTTACGGATGAATGCACGATCTGGCGCATCGGCCGGATCGGCACCACATCCCCAGGCCGATGCCGAGGCTTGCGCTCCTGTCGTTTTGCCTACCGACGATCGACCGTAGGGATGGAAGCCGAAGCTCTGGACGTTGCTTACAAATTTAAGGAGCGGTGCCACAAAAGCCAAGCACAGGCAAAAAGTGAGATATTTTGAAGACGCACAGTTGTCCACAACATTTGATTTCCACTCGTCGAGGGTGCCGGACTGCCTAATCGTCATCGAGGATTGGCTAAAGGTTTCCGGCTGAAAGATTATCTTTTCTGGGAAGTCTGCTGCTTTGGAGGTTATCACGGTATTGGGCAGCACGAACGCAAGCTTGCCTTCGGGATCATCGATCCAACCCAACTTATCGACGCACTGCATGCGCTTTACGCATTCAAATGAGCTGAGGAAGCGCATCAGTTTTTTCTCGTTGCCAGAAATAACCTTCAATCCACCATTTGCCAATTCCTGACACAAAGTCGCGCCGGGCTCGTTGAACTTTGAAGTCGGCACGGCTCTTTCATGCAGCTGGTTATCCCGGTCAATCCATCGAATCACAGCGCCCCAAGACTTCGAATCTGGTTCAGACAAGTCACGGGCAAAACCTTCAACCCAGCATGGCCCAGAGACTTTAATTTTTAGTTTCTCGTCGGACTCTTCATCGATTGTGTATACGCCTTTCGAATCCAGTGACCAACCATACGGAACGGTTGTTGGCATGTCATCGGCATGGTCGTGTTTGCCATTGACACCACCATCGGTGCTCGGATTGCCATTCTTCAGCGGATCGGCGTCATCGCCCGGGTGGAAATCTTCGGTCCCGCTGTCTTTATTTTTTTGGGGATTCGCGCTCTTCATCTTGTCTTTCTTCCGTTTGTAGTCGTTGGACTGTGCGCCATAACCCTGCTTCGCAAGCTCTTTGGCGGCGGCTTTGAAATCGCCGGCATGATTGAGCAGGGTATAGGCTTTAAACTTCGTGTAGCCTTTCTCAGCCTCAAATGGCGGAGCTTCGGTACTAAATACGTAGAATAAATCTGAGTTCTTGTGATTCACCGTGGCGTGTGTACTGCCAGGCTCGCCACCGGGTCTGCGCATATGCAAGGTTTGTCCGGATTTGTATCCAACTTCCCAGCCGTGCGGCTTGAGTACAGAGAGCCAGTCAGCGCGTGCGTTGAAATCGTCACCTGGTCTGGTGCCACTGCCGGCAGCAGTCGGCTCTCGATCGGTTCGAGCATGATTCTCGGCATGCTGATCTGGCTGCTGCTCGATCTCGTTGAAACTACGCAGCATATCGAGGAGCTCACTGCGCTGCTCCGGGCTAATTGTTGGGATGTCCCGCAAATCGCCATTCAAGATCTCATAGATCTTTTCTGTTGGGTGGCATTTAGCTGGTGAGCCTGGTGCAATTACGTAACCACCTTCGCCTCTAGTCTCAATGAGAACTTTGGGTTTACCGTCAGCATCTTGCCGCATCGCAAGCTTTTGATTGCCTTCAGGGTTTTTAGATCTGAAATAAAGGTGGGAGCCTTTGGGTGTCTTGACCTGGGGCAGGTCTTTGATCCAGTGCAGGTTCTCGCAGGCTTGCACAACCTGGTCGAACAGATTGAAGGTTTCTTCATTGTCAAAGTCGACTATCTCGAGACCTCCGCTTACGGCACCACCAATAATGGCTACGCCACGCTGTCGCGCTTTGTTGTTGAACCAACTCTGCAACTCTCGATCTGTAGGCCTGTTTTCCTGGTAGGGCTTCCACTCACTCAGATCGGCTCTCTTGCTGCCATCGATCTTAACGGGGATCACCGAAAGCCCGGATGCGACCCAGCTTAGCGCGGTCTCTAACAAAGATCCTTTGTGGGTAGGTGGTGGTATGTGCAGTGCCATATCAAACAGGAAAATAATCGAGATCTTGCGTAAAATGCCAAACCAGCTCGTCAACACTAGCGCGCTCAACTTTCACAGCAACCTCGCGGGAAACAGTCGCATCTAGCTTGATGCGACCAATTTCACGTCCAAATTTATCCCTTACGACGCGGTTGTCTCCAATAAATTCCGCTGAATATGCTCTCTTTGAGCAGTAAAGTACGTCCATCAGTTTCTCCTCCTTGTGTTCGAATAGTTGCCACCATGTGCGACGGCGGGTTACTTGCACTCCCATATGATGATCTCGCGCGACAAAACAAGGCACTGGCGGTTGAGTTTGGCCCATTCCACCATCTGCGGCGTGCATTGCTGGCTTTCATAGGGTGCTTGTATGCGCTCGACAATTGGTAACTTCACCGCGCACGCAAGATCAGGAAAGTGATCGGTGTATTGCCTGCCTGGCGCGAACCATTGACTCGGAGAAATAACGAGCGCAATGTGCGCACCTGCGCTGAGCTTGGCGGCGAGCTTGGTAATGCTGCTGGAGATCGTTTTATTGAACGGTTCTAACGGCAAGTTCGCCAGATTTTGCGTGTCCGTTGTTTTGGCTTGCATCCACTTTGGTGGATCAAGATAAACAAGCTTTACGTCTTGCCATCGCGGCAACTTCGGAATTCCGGCGGTTAGGTTATGCTGCCGAATCTCGTGTTCACGCGCGACAACCGGCTTTAGATCGCTAACAAAGTATCTGCGAAAGCGTTTTTTGCAGATATCAATTGTCGAACCATTGCCAGCGAATGGATCCAAAACAATGTCAAACGGTTGTGTATGTGCATACAGCAGCTGGTCGAGGATATCTTCACTATCAAATTCGCTTTCGTCTGAGTGCAGCCAGAAGTCATAAATTTGCGGCTCGAAATCGTTTGCGTGATTTGCGTAACTTTTTGCGAATTCGGAAAGGTTTCCAAATTCGCAAAAAACATCGACTTGATCGGCGACCGTTCGCAGCGGTATTTCAAGTCTTTCTGCGATTTCCTGCAGTGTGTGACACGACAGCCACAACTCAAATATTTGCCGATCGCGTTTAGCTTTCTGGTCTTTGTCGATATTGGACAGCCAGCTGTTAATGCTGCGCTCCGATACTGAGAACTTGAGAGCAAGTCGTTTTTTGGTTTCGGCGCGTTCACGCACAGGCGTCATCTGGTATATCTTGCGCGCCATGTCCTGTCTATTTTCTAAACTAAACTGGAAGCCATGTTTAGCGTTTAGTTCAACCGCCAGCTCGAGAAAACGCGCATCACTGGCTGTGTGCATGACGATAACTCTTATGGTTTCCGCGTTGCGTGATTTATGCGCTGTCCACCTGTGCCAGCCATCGATCAACTCGTTATATTGATTCACCACGATTGGAGGCATGCATTCTAAATCTTCCGCGTACCTCTGTACGATCGCTGGACTGTGTCTGAAATCCGGATATAACTCCTGGCGAAACACGACATCGGAAACGTTGATTTCAACTACTGCTGCTGCTTCTGCTACTGCTACTGTCGCTGTCATCACCGTGCCTCCTGGAAGTATTGTTGTGGTTGCTTCTTATTCGATCTGCTACTCATGCCACCACCTCTGGTGCGCTGTAGGCTGCAATGCGCCTTTCAGCCAGTGCGGTGTAGTCGGGGTTGATTTCAATACCGTGAAACCGGCAGCTGCGCTGGAGGGCTGCGATGCCGGTGGTGCCGCTGCCACAGAATGGATCGCAAACCAGATCGCCGGTTTTGGATAGTGCATCTACCAGCCAAAGCATTAGTTCCAATGGTTTTTGAGCCGGGTGCTGCTTCATATCCACGTCGTCGAACGTGGATTGCAGTGTCGCCTCAGTGCAAACGTTGCTGAATTCGTGCGACCAGTCGGGACTTAGACCTTCGCCAATTTTTCGTTCTGAACCAATTCGGCGGTACAGAAAAACCGGCTCATAGGCGCGCTTGAAAAACATGAGTGATGATGGTTTCTTGTTGTTGTAATGGTGCCAGATCAATGTCTGCTGATACTTGTAATTCGTCAACGCAGTATCCAACCACGTCTTCGCCTCATACTGAAACTCTGACGACCAAAACATCACGAAGAAATCCGCACCACATTCATTCCATCGCTCAAGCCATTCGAAAGTGAATGCCGCTAAATCGTCAAGTTTTTCCGGCTCCCATCGCTCGCTGTCCCGTAACTGCTCATCCAGAATCCCATATGGTGGGTCAGTAATTACCGCATCACACTGCACAACGGCTTGATCCGTGGTGATTAGATACGGTCTTTCTGCCGGCTTAGCCGCAGCCTCCTGTAATGCGACCTGTTCGCGATCGACGGTCGCCTCTTTCCTTAAGTCTTCCAACACGTCTTTGACAGTCACCGGCTTTTCCACCGGAGCCGCTGCAATCCTATTTGCCACCACTAGCTGTTCCGCCGGCTCGAGTCTCGCCAACTGCTGCAGTTGGTCCTTGTTGTCTGCAAGCGGCGTGGCGCGAATGGTGTCTTTGACTTCCGGCGTGATTTTGGTGTCGATCTGCACGTCCCGGCGAACCGTACGCGGTGACATACCGGTTTTTGCGGCGGCGTCCTCGGTGTAACCAACGGCAATCTCTGCCGTTGGTTCTTTTCGCTTAGCGGCTTTTTTCCTTTCGCCGTTATGTTCTATTCGCTCAAGCGCTGTCAGATCACACCTGATCAAATTCTCGTCAATCTCAAGCAGCCGCGTTCTCAGTGCGTCCAAGTTGACGAACGTCACGTCTATTTCCGTATACCCAAGCCTCTTGTACGCATTCAATCGGCGCCACCCCGCCACTAAATGCAGGTCTTCCGTGAGCGTTATCGGGTTGATCAATCCCAATTCTTTGATTGATTCCACTAAGCTATTTATGTCGCCTAAATCTTTCCGCAGCCTGTCATCCGGAATGATGATGTCTCCGATTGCAATTTCACGTGCTTTGTATACTGCTGTGGCCATAGTTCCTCCCTTGAGTGTGGGCGAGGAACATGAACGCTTGCCACTATCGGCTCTATGTGTCACAATAATCTCGCCGTCCAAAAAATGTCGCAGCCTGCTCGCTCAAACGATGCAGGCTGTTCGCCATAGACCTTTTATGCTGTATCTCCGCCGGCGACACGGTGGCTCTTGATGATCCGCAGCACCTCGCGCAAGTCGTAGAGAATGAGGCCGCCGTGCCGTGGTCCGATTTTGTAGAAAGGGAACAAGCCATTCCCTTTCCATGCATCGCGCTCAGAACTAGCAACGGTGCGAATTCCGAGTTGATCCAACTTTCGCCGCGTAGCCATGACCGGTAATGGATTATTGATAATCCGCTCCATCCAATCTGGCGGGATTTTCTCAATATCAGCCAGGGGTGCAGCAATCGTTTCGTCGTCTGGATCAACAGGTGCACATGGCGCGCCGTCGTTTTTGGATTTCACTGCTGCCATCTTCGACCTCCAAAGTTTCAAGGACTTTGGTAAAGCCTAAGCTTGCCAAGAGCGACAACAGCCGCCTTGGCGTTTTTGGTATCAGATTAAAAAGCTATTGAATCTCGCCGGCGTTTTTGAGCGCTTTTATATATCGTTGAACTGTTCTCTCGCTCGGCGTGTTCTCATTGGACCCACGCTTGTTTATTTCAGCACTAATATCATCGAGAACGGCTGGGGCTTTGAGACTGGTGCCGGTCACGCCTTTCGCGTTTAGTCTCAAACACGATGTTTTTACCAATAGTCGAGTGCTGTTGCCGCGTTCCCTTGAGCTGTTGGCGCCAGCGTCTAAGCCGTCGATAGTCTTTTCCGTCAAACGCGTGAACTCCCAACTGCCATCGTGAACCAAACACACGTAGTTATGATATGCAGTGAACGCCAGCGGCCACCACAGTGTTTCCTGCGCCGGCATTTGTAGAATGCCATCGACTTCCTTGATCAGATCGTCACACCGACGTGTTAGTCCGCCGTCGTTTCTTTTTGCTTCGATCTGTCTATGTTTCTCTAGCTCGGACTTGATGATCACAAACAGGCCTTTGCTGTGCTGTGCGATCTTCGCCGAAGCTTCTAGTTTAAGCCGTGCAAGTTCACGAAGCTTCTGCTCTCGTAATCTTGCCATAGCGTCGATTACGGCTGCGGGACTTGAATCCACAAGCGGCGCCTCCTCGAAGCGCTCCTCAAATAAATGAAGCCGGGCAGGCAAGTGAGGGCTTACTCTTCACGCTGCAGGCGCTAGCCCGGCAGGCGTGATTGTACGCCACAACAGGGATGTTTGTTTGAGTGCTTCTCACCGAGTACCGCGCAGGGATTGGCGGGCGCTCGGTTGGAAGCACTGAACGAATGTGCAGACTAAGGCGGAAGTGAGTATGGGTCACCAACTGCTTCCCATGTGCTTCCCACTGTTCCGCTGCGATCCTTGAAACCTGGTCGGGACGACAGGATTTGAACCTGCGACCTACTGCTCCCAAAGCAGCCGCGCTACCAAGCTGCGCCACGTCCCGTTAAGCTGCGCCGGCTGGGCGGCGCTTTGTCAAATATAGCATGGGAGAGCGCCTGGGCGAACTACGGCGCTTAACATCGCCGGTCGCTTGGCAAGCCGACGTGCAGCCCGCGGTTATGGGACCAGCGCTGGGGCGTCGACTTTGACGTCGATGGAGTCTTTGGGGACGTAGCCGATTTTGCCGTTGGCGAGCTGGACTTTGTATTTGCCGTCTTGGACGCCGCTGAGGACGACGACGTGGTCGCCGGTTTTTGGCTTTTGCTTGGAGTCGGCGACGGCTTGCGGCTGTTTGACGGTGGCGGTTGTGTAGGCGTCGGATTTCTTGTAGTTGACCAAACCGCCGTAGACGTAGCCTTCTTTGCCGTTGGCGCGGACTTTGTACCAGCCGTCTTTCTTGCCGACGACCACCACTTTGGCGCCTTTGTCGAGCTCGGCAACGGACTTATAGTCTGATGAGGGACCGCGGCGGATTTTGATCTTGCCGGCGTCGATTTGCATTAACTCGCCTGCTTCAGGCACCGTCGAGTGGGATGCGCTGGCTGTCTCGACCGGCGCCGTTTCCTTCGATTTCGACTTTTGGGTTGGCTCCGATGCTTTAGTCTTTTGAGTGAGCGTCGAGGAGGACGTAGGCATCTCTGTAGAGGCAGTCTTGTGTTCTTCTGACGCCACAGTCGAACTCTTGTGTCGCTCTGCTACGACCGGCGAAGTCTTGGTTTTTTCTGTGCCGACCGTGGAATACTTGGACTTCAGCGAGGTTGCGCTTTCAGTCTTTTCCTTCGCTGCAGTCATGGCATATTTTTGATCGTCGGTGGCAGCGACTTCACTTGCTTTGCCTTTGTTGTTTCTCGAGCCGGGCTTCAACTTGGCTGATTTCGAATACTTCTGGATCAGCGCGTTGGCGATGTTCTTGGCACTTTGACTTACCGGCACAAGATCAGTGGTCGGTTCGGAATCCTTCGATTTTGTCTCTGCACTCCGCCAGGATGGAATCAGTGCGACCTGTTTAGCATCCTTATCTGATGTGGCTGAAGCACTCGAGGTCTTGCCTTGAATGGGGGTTTCGCCTTCCGGCGTAGGCGCTTGTTTGACTACGATTTTGGCTGGCGGTTTGGGCGCGACGGCGATGTCACTGCCGGCGGTGGCGGTGTTCACCATAGCAGCCACCGCAGCAGGAACAGTCGTGGTCGTTGTGGCAGCGGCTGTAGCAACGGCTGGGGCTGTGGCTTTTATGTCGGTGGGATTGACGAAGTGCTGCGCAATTTTCGCTTGTTCATCGTTGAGGCGTTTGGCTGAATCGAATGTCCACTTGTCGCCGTCATTTTTTAAATTGACTTCAAATACACCGCTGTCGCCGGCGAGATAATAGGCGATTTTTCCGGTAGCAGCAGGTGCCGAATGACGATGCCTTCTCGATGATGATGGTCTGGCGCCTGCCGATTCGGAGAGTTGGCGCACGGCAAACTGCGGATTTTGATGCTCTTTATCCAGGGCATTTGCTTGGGCAAACTGTATGCCAGAATCTCCGAGGTAGTTTTTGAACGTTGCTCCATTGGACGGAGTGCGCATGCTGGAGACAAGTGCGTAAACCGGGGAAATCGGGCTCTTGCCAAGATTGTGGCTCAGTTTGTAGTGTCCGTCTTTCCATTCCAGATTGAAATGTACGTTGTCGTCGTCCGTGCGTGCTACTACATTCGGTGCGGCGCTGAACAATTTCTCGTGCGTTCCCACCGACCAGAGAGACAAGTTGAGGGCGATGTCTTTGTTGTTGGGCGCAAAGGCGGCGGTTCCTTCGCCTGATATGTCCGGTATGGCTTTGCCGCTTTCGTCGGCTACGTCACCTGGCAACAAAGCCAGTACCTTTATTAAGGGGCGTTTGGCTGTTGAACCGGCCGAGTGTCCGATAAGCACCAGAGTTGGTGCCCCGGATTCGGTCACAATGCGACTGCCTTCGATAACTTCCATGCCCGGCAGCGATTGGACTTTGACCGATGATTGATCGTTAATCACCAAATAATCGCAAGCCTGCAGCACCGTGTCGACTTCGACAATCTTCAAGCCGCGTGGCAAATCAAAGGCATGCACCTCATAAGCTGACGAGTGCAGCTCTTCAGTCAGCTGGTTAGCGATTTCGTTGGCCGGCAGTTTGCCGACCTGTTTTAAATAAGTCTTGATCGCTGCGTCAAGCTCATTGCGCATGCTGCTGGATTCTTCGGGCGTTTTCGGCCCGGCGGCAACGCGTTTGGCGATTCGAGTAAGAGAATGTCCGGCGTCGGTGAAGGAAGGCACCACCGCCGATGCTACGCCCCATAAGGTCAGGGCCCCTACGGACAGCGCGATACCTACGATCACGCTCAGCGGCACAGGCTTGCGCTTGAACTTAAATCCGCAAGTCAAACAGTCTTTTGCCGCGACAGAATTTCTCGAGGTACATTCTGGACAACGCATAATCTTAAAAGTGCTCTTTGTTCGTGTGCGGGTTAACGTATAAAAAGGAAACTAAACTGCACAGGAAACAGTTGTTATAGGTTTCCGAGTGTAGTCTACTAGATATAATACTGAGCCATAAACCGGCGTTCATAAGTCTTATGCAATAGTCAGGAGCTGAAAGTGCAAACCTATGCCGGCGAAGACCACGCAAGAGCTGAAATGGCCGAGGTTTGCAGGCTTGCATACGGGCGCGGTTATATTTGCGGTACTGAAGGAAATTTCAGCATTCGCTTAACAGAAAATGTTGTGCTCACAACACCTAGCGGGTCCTGCAAGGGACGGATCCAACCCGAACAGTTAGTTTTAACGGACTTAATGGGCAATTGCATAGATGGTAACGGACGTCCCTCGACCGAACTAAAAATGCATTTGACCGCATACAAACTGCGCCCTGACGTTAAAGCGATCGTGCACGCGCATCCGACGGTAGCGGTTGGTTTCAGTGTCGCGGGCTTGTCGCTGTCCCAGTGCGTTTTGCCTGAAGTCGTCTGCGCGCTTGGGCATATCCCCATTGCACCGTATGCGACACCAAGCACCGACGAGATTCCTGAGAGCATTTCGCCTTATCTTCGCCAGCACGATGCGATTGTTCTCGATCACCATGGCGCTCTAACGCTCGGAACCGACATCTGGGACGCATATTACAAGTTGGAGACGGTTGAGCACTTCGCCCAAACACTACTGGTCGCTCATGTGCTTGGTGGTCCGAAGCCGTTGTATTCGTCGCAAGTGAAGAAGCTGATCGCGATCTGCGATGTCTATGGATTCCGCCAGCCGCCGGATGCAGCGCGATTAGTCACTGCTGAGTTTTCCACTCCCGACCCGGAGTAAATCTTGTCTGACGAGCTGAAATCCTCCTCTACTCCAGGCCAGTCTTCCGGTTCATCTGAAACTGCGAAGATAGAGCACCGGCCATCCGAATTGAAGGCCGAGCAGAAAGAGTTGCTCCATCCGGAAGAGGCGATCACATCGTTCCTTCTAATTAGACATGGACATACACGAGCAACTGAAACGGGGCTGCTATACACTGATCCGGCTGCAGAGCTGACGGAAAAAGGTGTCGAGCAAGCCAAGGCCGTCGCTCGCTGGATTTCGAATCTCAATCCTGACGTTTTGCTTTGCAGTTCAGCCAAACGCGTTGTCGACACAGCCAGCGCCATAGCCGATGTGCTGGATATCGAACCGATTCTCAGCCAACAACTTTCCGAATGGCACGTTGGAGATTGGGAAGGACGCTCCTATCTCGATATCAAAAAGAAAGATCCTGACGTCTACATGTTGTGGTCTCAGGATCCAATACGAAACCGCCCGCCTGGCGGAGAATCAATCGTCGATCTTTGTGAGCGCATCGCAGAACACGTGCAGGAATTAATCAACCGCTATTCAGGAAGAAATGTTGCCCTGGTCACACACGCCGGCATCATCAGAGCGATTTTGATTTCGGCTCTAGGCATGCCAATCGACAACTTCTGGCGAATCTCAATTCCGGTCGGATCTGTCTCACGCGTCGATTTCAGCAAAAATTTTGCAACAGTTCACTTCGTTTCCGCTCGCCCCAATTGAACATGAATGCTGGTTCAATGGGAAGCTTCTCGGTTAATTCGAAGCTTCTCAATCATTGCGCCCCAGGTTAGTACAGTAAAACGAAGCTTCTGGTTCAATGCGAAACTTCTGGTTCAATGCGCGTTGCTCGCACGAGCAGCGGATGAGTTGCTTCGCTCCATCCTGATATTACGCCGTCGACGGACAAGCGGCTGTTTAGCTCCGGTTTGATGTTTGCTTCGTTTGCAAATGAAGAAACATAATGATCGATCGCGAGGTATTTGGAGTCAGCAGCACGAGCAGATTTTTTCGGCGAAATGCCGATGCACACGCTCCCATCTGCAACAGGCCAACCGCTGACAGACACACGTTTGCCTTTGTAACTATCAGCATCTTTCAGTAAATCTTTCAAATCGGTCGGGATTGGCGCCATTTGATCGCCTTCTTCCGTTGCCACTTCGTCAGGCGTTCCCTTCGAATCGAGTCCCACATGCTGCAAGAGATTGGCCATAGTCTGCCTCAGCATCAATCTTGCGCGGGAATCGAACGGCGAAGTAAAAACTACAGAGTGTTTTGGTTTTCCTGGTTCTTCAAAGACCAGCGTTTCACTCGAACCATCCTGGAATGGATCGCGCGGCAATTTTTGCTTGGCCGTCCACAGCGCGGTGCACCACCAGTGCATTATGTTGTGCTGTTCTTGCGGCGGATCGCTTTTGAGATCGAACGCGTGCTCCCTCTCCAGCTCTGCTATTAGCCAGCGCTCAATTTGCGGAGTAATGGTCACGTGTCGTGAGATGCGTCTGAGATCAATGCCGGGATCTAAGGACCCATAAACGCTTGACCGGCGAACCAGCGAAAGTTGGTGCAACTTGAAGTTAACGCGGATCTCCTTGAAGTCGACCAACGCTCTCTTCCGGTTTTCCGAACTCAATCTCTGAGTGTAGGTGAATTGGTCCAACTTTGTCTGGGCGAGCGGCGTGGCTTCGGCTGCGACCGTCAGTTGCCCGAACAGCACAATTGAAAGAAGACTGAGAACGCTTTTGCGCAAATTCACTCGAATCGGATCCGTATCAGTGTGTCCTTATTATCTCTTCCTTTATCCCTTTTGTTTGAACGTAAATATCTCGAATTTCCCTCCGATTTCAGGAACGTTGGGGTTGACCTCGGCGTCGAAGTAATTGTTGGGGTATATGCACGCGAGGTTGAATGGCTTTGCAAAGCCAACAAGTTGATGCACCGATCAGGCTGAGCTGCCGCTCGCAGCCGTTCTACAAGCGACCGTCGTTTGTGCCAACGCTGATGACTGTCTCGGGGATTTGGCTGACGGTGGTTCTTCTCTGCCTGGCAGCGTTGCACAAGATGAGTACATACGGTGCCGTGGCATTACTATTGGCGCTTTCCGCTGCACTGATCGGCGCATATCTCGCCCATTTTACTTATCGCTGGATGCTCGAGTTGACTCGAACGCATATACTCGAGCTTTCTGACCGCGCCATCACGTACAAAATCAGGCAGCGCCTGCTGCGCGCCAAGACTATTATTATGCGCGTGCCTTATTCTCAGCTCGAGTTCGTCGACAATTTTGCACCGCGTTCGTATGCTTTGCTGGTGTTACATATGAAGGGCGGGCGGGTCGTCACTGTTCCCACCTGGTCGATGACTATGGAACCGGGGCCAATTCTTGCGTTCCTTGCGGAAAAACATGTGCCGATCGTGCATGTCTAGTGTCTGCGCTCTCGGCAGGCGTTCGCTAAATTCTCTCTCAAGCAATAGCTGAGATCGACGTTCTGTGCCGCTCCTTTGGGCAATGTGAGAATCGATTCAAGATTGCTGCATACAATACTAATACGATTTTGCTGGGCACTAATAGCGACAGCAGTTCAGGATTTCATGCCGAGTACAAATCAACCGGCTTTAACAGCGAAGCCAAACTTCGGCGCTTTGAAGCAGTTGTTTGTCGCTCGTGACGAACACTCTGCTATCAGGGTAGTTACTTTATGTGGTGTTCTCATCTGCGCTGTTTATGCGATCTTCGGCACGTTGCTGTGTCATGGTGCGGAGCATAATGCCTTAATTACCAACGTTATGTTGGTGTGCGGATTGACTTGCTTGCTGTTAGCGTATTGGCGCGGTTTCGAAACGGCCAAGCAATACCCTGCAGTCGGGGTGAAACGCATCGCGCTGTTCGGCATAGCCGCATCGGTTTTTGCTCTGTGCGTTCCTGACTTTCATTCCAAGGATCTCTTCAGCTACGTTGCACCTGGCTGGCAGCAGCTTCATTACCACCTTGATCCATACGTCACTACCGTGAGTGAAACATCCGGATATGGAACGGATCCGATGTTGACTAATTATTGGGCGGACAATCCGTTCCCGTATGGTTTTGTTTTTGCTCACGTCACTAGAACAATCTGCCAGGTCGGGCAGGGCAATCTTGTTTTGACAATGCAACTGTTCAAAATTTTGAACTGGTTCGTGTATGCGGCGCTGGGAGCGGTCGTTTATTTCGGCGCCAAGCGAATGCCGGTGGAACGCCGCGATCTCAGCCTCTATTTATACATGTGGAGCCCGCTGCTGTTGCTGCAGGCGCTCAGCAACGGACACAACGACATCCTCATGCCGTTGTTGATCATGCTCAGCGTCGCGTGCGTGTCTGATCGCCGTTTCGTGCTGGCGGCGCCGCTTTTCGTCGCCGGAGTTCTGGTCAAGTATTTGTGGTTGTTTGCGCTTCCGTTTCTGCTGATTTATGTTTGGCAGCGAGGCAGGGTCAAAGCAGTTGTCACTGCCTGTGCGGTGGGGATGGTGGCGCTGTTCGCTTTGTCGTGGCCGTACATCCAGGACTGGCGAACTATTCGTTGGAAATTGATGGGTGAGAATCTCGGCTGTTTGTGCAACTCCCTCGCGGCGGCGGTGCATGATTTGGGAATCTCGGTAAACGCTGTGATGTTCCACAACAGGCCACCAGTGTGGTTCAATCCCGGTTGGGAAGCTGCAGAGCGCGTCACGCACCTGGTTTTGATCGCAGGCTTTGCGGGATTTGCCGGTTGGATGCTTTTCAAAGCCGTGAAAGAGCGGCAAAGTGTGACTCTAAATGCGGTGCTGCAAAACAGCCTGTTGGCAATGATGTTGTGGACCTGTTTGATCAGTCCAAAATTCTATCCCTGGTATCTGGTGATGTTCTTTCCTGCTGCCCTCTGGCTTCCCGACCGCTCTGAGTTGAGGCGCCTCGTGCTTATTCTCACCGGCACCCAACTTTTCGCCTTCAGTTTTCTCGGACAAAGCCATATCATCAATTTCGTGTTGCTCTCTGGAATTCCCCTGGCTTTGGCGTTCTTGCGCTGGCAAAAGCACGCCAGGATGTTATCGAGCGATGTGGTTTCTCAGCGGAGCACGGCGAATCAGAAGAATCTGGCTGGCTCTATCAGATAGTTGCTTTGGTCATGCTTTGGTCAAAGTCTGGTCAAATCTCACTGGTACACTGGCTCCACTAAACCAAGCAAGTAAGGCGACTTGCGCAGGCTCCGAACAGCTCTCAGCTGATTCAGCCGTTTTTAAAAGTGAGGATTTACTATGGCGTTCAACTCGTCTCCTTTGGAGCACCCGGAGCAATCTGGGAATTCACATTCGACCAGTTCCTGGGCCGATATAGCTCAACTAGCTTATCCTGTTTATAGAGATTATCTGGCGCCTTTTGTGCCAACCGCTGTGCAAGCGGCAGGCTCTCTCAGCCGATTTGTGCCCAATTTCTCCATCGTCGGTGAGGGCTCGGGCGGCAACACCCAGGCGTCTAGCCTCCCGGCCGCTATTAACAATCTCGGTCAGCGAATAGGTGAAACGCTCAACGTTGGCTCTGCTACGAGTTATTTGCAGCAATTGCAACCATATGCGGGTGCATGGAACCTCGGCAGGCAAGCTGGCGACGTGCTGGGCCCACGCATAGGCGATGCGATCGGCGAGGCAATGCAACCACGTGAGGGAGCAAGGCTCTTTGACCGTTCACAGGTGAGGAGTGTACACAGAGTATTAGAGAATGGTCGGCTGGGCGAACAGATTACGCTGACGGCGGATCAGCCGCTGCCGGCTGGCGACTACGAGATCACATTTAACAACAATCGAGCTTTCCGGATGTTTATACCTGAGACCAACCAGTGCGGACCGCAAAGAGATTTGCCGGTCATGTTTGTGCTTCCTGGATGTTCCTCTGGCACTGAGAATCCGCGCGACTATGTACGTGAACTTGGTATGACTGAACAAGCAGCCCGACACGGATTCATCGTCGTCACGGCTCTGCCCCAAAGGCACCAAATCGGCCCGAGTTCGGAGACGCAAGCCGACGCCTGGACCTCGCATGGCATAATGAGACCTCGAGAAATCGTCAATGGGCTCGTACAGCAGAATCGCTATGACGATGTGCATTACATTCAGGGATTGCACGCACTCGTCGGTCAAATTGCACCAGCAACAACAGATCCCCAGCGACGGGTCCATGTAGGTACTTCTCAGGGCGCTGCCTTTCTGTCCAGACTGGCTGGTGATCCGCGCTTTGCCGATGGAACGTTCAGAAACATCTACTTAATTGCCGGAACTGTGGAATCGGGCACCGCCGATCACCCTGTTGCTCCCTACAATCTCCGTCCTGGCAATGGACAGCGGCTTGTAGTTGTGACGCCCGGGAACGACTCTGTCCTGGGCACCCGCCCGAGTCAGCGCAATCAGTGGATGCAAGAAAACGTAGTCCGCCCCCAGGTGGTCCGACGAGGGCTTGGGGACATTGATAACGAGCACCAGAATATACACGGAATATTGCCGCTCTATATGCAGCTGCCTCATGGACAGGTAGAACTAGCCAGGCAGCTTGGACCATCGACTGACTACACTGTTAGTGCATTTGGAGTTCCTGCCAACGGCAACCCAAATTCTGATTTCAGCGTACCGCTGGCGGACCTGGCGGCCATGAACTTGTACACAGCCAATAGAGCTAGAGAAAGGCGCGATAATCCCCAGGCCCCAGCTCCTAACGTTCGCTTTCACATCACCAGGAACGATGGTCGCCAGTGCGATCTTTATCACCTGCCCCAAGCTGGTCATGGGACTGTCGGGATGAGAACCGGTTTCAATATCCCCACTCACTTAGGTAATCTTTTCGCGGCCGACCTGGAAGCTTATCAGGCACAGCAGCAACATCGATAGCGGCTTGCTCAAAGCAAGAGCACCGATCTCACCAGAATAGCAGCACCGATCGGGTGTCCTCACTCAGAGCAGCAGCACTGATAAGGACTTGCTCACTCAGGGCAGCAACTTCGATAGAGGCTTGCTCAGAGGTCGCTGTTTGCTAATGATCGCTTGTTCCTTCTGCACCGCTGGCGGTGCCGGAGTTACTTCTCTGTTTCTGTATCAGCTCGACGAGGCGTTTGCGTTGATCGTGATTAAGCACACGACGAATATCGATCAGCAGCCGCATTTTGTCCATCGCCATTTCAGCTTCGAGCTTGCTTATATTCGATTGTGTCTGCAATATCGCTTTTTCATCCAGATCGGGATTGAGGGAAAGCGCGCGCAACTGTTTGATATAACCAATGACCTCGTGCGCCTTCTTGTCTTCCGCCCCTTCGTATGCATTAGCCAGC
>Ga0182024_10009255_pt1 | contig 20430 bp, 18 predicted proteins | sample P32metaG_FD_120480 | JGI IMG/M metagenome (GOLD analysis project Ga0182024, IMG submission 120480) | Permafrost microbial communities from Stordalen Mire, Sweden - P3-2 metaG (Illumina Assembly) | ecosystem: Environmental > Terrestrial > Soil > Wetlands > Permafrost | place: Sweden: Stordalen... | reverse complement strand
GTCTGAGGTTCCATAGTTTCTGGGACAGCATGTTTCAGGGTTTCTGGGACACTTCCAACCGGAGGTTCCCATGGATTTGGCGACATATGCGGTCACTTCAGTTCTAGTTGAGGGCCGCTCTGTTCGCGCGGTGGCGGCCTCGACCGGGCGTTCCAAGACGTGGGTGGCTCGCCACGTCGCGCTCTACCGCGAAGGTGGCGCCGAGGCGCTCACGCCCAAACGCCGTGGGCCGATCACGGCCGCGAATCGCACGCCGGCACCCGTCGAAGACGTGATCATCGCGATGCGCAAGGAGCTGAGCGACCAAGGCTACGACGCCGGTGCGCGCACAATTCAATACCATCTAGTCCAACTAGGACCGTCCGCGCCGGCACTCTCGACCATCCACCGCGTCCTTCACCGTCACGGCTTCGTCACGCCGCAACCGCAGAAACGTCCGCGCAGCTCCTGGACGCGCTTTGAGTCGGATCTGCCCAACGAGACCTGGCAGAGCGACATGACCCACTGGCATCTTTCCGCTGAACGCCCGGTGGAGATCATCAATTTCATTGACGACTACTCGCGCGCAGTGTTGTGCTCGGCGGTCGTGCCCGTCGCCAAGGCGGCCGACGTCGTCCGTCTTTTCTTTGCCACCGCTGCCCTTTACGGGTTCCCCCAGTCCGTGCTCACGGACAACGGCGCGATCTACACCTCGACCTACCGCGACTCACACTCCGGTCTCGAAATTGACCTGGCGATGCTCGGCATCACGTTCAAACACGGCAAGCCCTACCACCCACAGACCCAGGGCAAGGTCGAGCGTTACCACCAGACGTTAAAGAAGTGGCTGCGCCGACAGCCCGAAGCCGAGAGCATCGAAGAGTTGCAACAACAGATCGATGGCTTCGTTCGCTACTACAACGAGGTCCGTCCCCATCAAGCTCGAGCGTGTCCGCCAATGCACGCCTGGCGAACCCTCGACAAAGCCACCCCGTCGCTCGCCGGTCAACAGCTGCTCGCCAAGACGCGCGTGCGTCACGATCGCGTCGATGACGCCGGCGCCGTGACACTTCGCTACCGAAGAACACTGCATCACATCAGTCTTGGACGGCGCTTTCACGGACAGCGCGTCATCATCTTGATGGCCGACCTTGACGTGCGCGTGGTCAACCATGACGGCGAACTGATTCGCCATTTCACACTCAACCCGGCCAAAAAATACCAACCCAGGAAGGACGACGTAGTCTGAGGGTTCATTTGTCCCAGAAAATCTGAAACATCACACTGGTGGGCGAGGGGGGACTTGAACCCCCACATCCTTTCGAATACAGGCACCTGAAGCCTGCGCGTCTGCCAATTTCGCCACTCGCCCGAGACCTCGCAACATTAGTCGACTCCCCCGTAGTTTTTTGCGCCGACGATTGCACCGAGCCACCGGTACAGTTGATGTTGGTATGGTCCTGAAGAGCGTAGAGAATCGCCTTGAGCGGATCTTCGAAAAGACGTTTTCACGTACTTTCAAGAGCACGCTGCAGCCGATTGAGATCGGCACGCGCATTGTTCGCGAAGTCGACCTCACCCGCCGTCTCTCGAGTCAAGGTCCCATTTCACCCAATCAAATTCGGGTGTGGCTCGGTCCGGTCGACGCGGCGCGATTTGACGGCTTCCAGAAGGCCCTCGTGAGTGAACTGGAAGAGACGGTGCGCCAGCACGCCGTCAGTGAGGGCTTCAGTTTCGTCGGTCCGGTCAAGGTCGAAGTCTTCATCGACGACGACATCAAGCCCGGCAACCTCGAAGTGAAGACCGAGTTCATTGGTGGCGAGAGCCAACCACGACTGATTCTGAGCGACGGGCGGTCCTTCAACGTCGCCGAACGTCCCCTGGTCATTGGGCGAAGTCCGGATGTCGAAGTCGTCATCAACGATTCCAACGTGTCACGGCGGCACGCCGAGGTATGGCGCACGAGCGAAGGGGTGGCCGTGCGCGACCTTCAATCAACGAACGGCACCTACGTGAACGGACACCGGGTCACCGCCGTCTCACTCTCTCCACGCGACGACGTCACGATCAGCACGATTCACTTTCGGATTGAGCTCGCTTGAGTCTTATGGCGACGTCGAATTACGCGGCGATCGTTCGGCCGCTCCAAGTGCTCGTCATGGTCGTCGCCGTATTGTTTTTTTTGCGCATCACCCGCGTCGCGGCGATACAGGCGCGACCGATCGACTACGAAAAACGGTCGCGTCGCCGACGCACCGGAACGTTGTCACTGAAGTTCGTGGAGCCGACCGATCGCGAGGGCGAACGCATCGACGTGGACGCGGCGGTGACGATTGGACGCAGCGCCGAGTGTGATCTCAGTCTGTCCGACACGTTTCTCTCGTCGCGACACGCACGCCTCACGAACGACCAGGGTGATCTCTCCATCGAAGACCTCGGATCGACCAACGGCACGTACGTGAATCAGGAACTCGTCGACGGACGCGTTCACCTCGAGCGGGGTGACATCGTGCAAGTCGGCGGCGTTCTGTTCGAGGTGGTTCGTTGACGCATTGGCGTCACGCCGAGGCGACCGACACTGGACTGGTGCGTCAATCGAATCAGGACGCGGTGTACGTCGACGACGCCTTAGCCATCGTGGCCGACGGCATGGGGGGACACGCGGCCGGCGAAGTCGCCTCCGAGATGACCATCGAGTTGCTCCGCACGGGATTCGCCGAGAACCAGACGGTGGAGGGCCTCTACGACGCCATCAACACGGCCAACATCACCGTCCTGAATGACGCGCGTGACAATCCCAAACATTTCGGCATGGGTACGACGGTCATCGCCCTGGGACTCACGCTCGACGACGAAGGTGTCACGTCGCCGACGCTCTGTCACGTCGGCGACTCTCGGGCCTATCAGCTGCGTGATGGTGCGCTTCGACAGTTGACCGATGACCACAGCGTCGCCGAAGAGTGGGTGCGCATGGGTCGACTCACGCCGGAAGAGGCCGCGGTCCATCCCCGACGTCACCAACTGACTCGCGGCATCGGGGTCGAAGAGACCATCGCCGTCGACGTGATGTCGTTGCACGCGCTGGCCGGTGATCGGCTCCTGCTGTGTAGTGACGGACTTTCCAACGAACTCGACAGTGACACCCTGGCGCGCCTCTCCAGTGCTCCCTTCACGCTCGACGAGGCGGTCGTGCAGTTGGTGGAGGCGGCCAAAGAGGCCGGTGGTCGCGACAACATCACGGCCGTGCTGGTGGAGTTCGATGAGGTCTCGGTCACCTCCACGCCCATCAAGCGCACGATCTCGTCGGTCACGCCGCCCGTCGCCCGGGGCGCCGCGGCGCTCACCCAGAAAGGTCGTAAGCGTCACCGATTGACGTGGCGCACCCCGGCCGCGCTCTTGCTCTTCGCCGGGGTCGTCGTCGGCGCCTACTTCATCGTCCACTGGTACGCCTATTCGACCTATTACTTGGGTAACGACGCCGGCACCGTCGCGGTCTACCAGGGCCAGCCGAGCGGCGTCCTGTGGTTCAAACCGATCAAGGTCTTCGACACCAACTATCAAGCCAGCGCCCTTCGCCCTACCGACCGGGTCCAGTTGAACCAGACCATTGGGGAACCGACGCTCAAGGCGGCGCTTGATTACGCGACGTATCTTTGTGGCGAAGCGACGAGTTGCGGCGCGTCGACCACGCCGACCACGTCGACGACGACCACCACGGTGAAGAAGGGTTGATCGGTGTCGCGACGTCTCCGCATCCTGGCCACTATCCTCCTCGTGCTCTTTGGCGTCATCGTGGCCCAGGCGGCGAACATCCAGTTCTTTCGGGCGCCCGCGCTCATAGCGAGCCCCAACAATCCCCGCAACACGAATCCGTCGGGCAACTTCCCGCGAGGTGAGATCCTGGCCGCCGATGGCTCAGTGCTGGCCTACTCGGCTAAGCAGAACAGTCCCTACTTCCCGTATCGTCGCGTCTATCCCGATGGCTCCTTGACCTCGGGTGTGGTGGGGGTCTCCTCGCCCTACTACGGCGTGTCGGGTATCGAAGACGAGTACAACGGCTACCTCGCGGCGCACCCGCAGCCGCCCCAGAGCTTCGAACAACTGCTCGCGCCCACCAGCGCCGCCGATTCGGTCACCTTGACGATCGTGCCCGCGCTCCAACGAGTCGCGCGAGCGGCGCTTGGCAAAACCGACGGTGCCGTCGTGGCGCTCGACCCCAAGAACGGCGACGTGCTCGTCATGTACTCCAACCCGAACTACAACCCCGTTCCGTTGACGTCGCCGAGTCTCGCCGTGGACACCGCGGCCCGCCATCTCTATTTCAAGGCTGACAGTAACGGCTTTGAGCCATTGGGATTGGTGGCCACGCAACAGACCTTCCCACCCGGTTCAACCTTCAAGGTCATCACGACCGCGGCGGCCGTCGTGAGCAAACCGGCCGACCTGAACAAACCCTTCGACAGTGACCGTGGCGCGTGCACCACCCTGCCGGATTCGAACAAACTGCTTTGCAATAGTGGCGGCTTACCGTGCGGTGGTGTCGTCGCCGAGATGCTCCCGATTTCGTGTGACCCCGGGTACGCACTGCTGGGGATCGACCTCGGCGCGGACTACATGTTCAAGGCGGCTACGTCCTTCGGCTACGACTCGGTGCCCCCCCTCGATTTGCCAGGCACCCAGGCGAGTTATTTTCCAACCGCGGCGTCCTTCGCGAACAACATCCCCGGTCTGGCCTACTCCTCGATCGGCCAAGAGAACGTGCGCTCGACCGCACTGCAAGACGCGCTAGTCGCCGCGGCCGTGGGCAACGGTGGCGTCATGATGACACCGCACCTGATGAGCTTCATCACCGCGCCGGACGGAAAGATCCTCAAGCGCTACAAGGACTCGGTGTGGAAGACACCCTTGACCGCCGTCCAAGCCCAAGTGATCGTCCCGCTGATGGAAAAGGTCGTGACGATCGGCACGGCCTCGGGCGTCGGATTCTCGGCCGCGGACGACGTGGCCGCCAAGACCGGCACCGCGCAGACGGGCAACGTGAAGAAGAACACTGACGACTGGTTGATCGCCTTCGCTCCGGCCACCGATCCGACCATCGCTATCGCCGTCGTCGTGCCGTTCCAACTAACGCAGGACTTCGGTGCGACGATCGCCGGTCCCGTCGTGAAGGCTCTCGTCAATGCATTTTTCGCACTGCAGTCCGGCAAGACACCGTCGTGAACATCGGCACGTGTCGAGCGAAATTAGAAATCCGCCGAATCGCGAGAGCGTAGGCTGGGCGCAATATGGAGCCTGTCGATGACGCCCGACTTTATTCAGGTCGCTATCAGGTAACGCACCTCATCGCCCGGGGTGGCATGGCCATTGTCTACCGGGCTCAGGACGTCCTTCTCAATCGTCCGGTGGCGATCAAGACCCTCTATCCGGAACTCAGCGCCGACCCGTTGTTCGTCGAGGGATTCCGTCGTGAGGCCCAGGCGGCAGCGAACCTGTCGCACCCGAACATCGTGCCGGTCTTCGACTGGGGTGAGCACGAAGGCACGTACTTCATCGTCATGGAATTGGTCGACGGCACGTCACTCGCCGACATGTTGCGTGGTGGGCGCACGCTCACGGCGTCGCATTCGGCCACGCTGATGGCCCAAGTCGCGGCGGCCCTCGGCTACGCGCATCGCAACGGCGTGGTTCACCGTGACGTGAAGCCGGGCAACATTCTGATCGCCAGCGACGGTCAGGTGAAAGTGACCGACTTCGGCATCGCCCAGGCGATGTCGGTCGAGGACCAGTTGGCCGAAGAGGGTTCGGTCATGGGTACCGCGACGTACTTTTCGCCGGAACAGGCCGAGGGTGCGCCGGTCGACGGACGCAGCGACATCTACTCCCTGGGCGTCGTCCTCTACGAGATGCTCGCTGGACGACCACCGTTCATCGGTGACTCGCCGGTCGCGGTGTCGAGTCAACACGTGAACGGAACGGTGCCCCCGCCGTCGGAGTTCAACAGTGGGATTCCCCCCGACCTCCAAGCGATCGTGATGGAGGCCCTCGCCAAGTCTCCGGATCAGCGTTACCAGTCGGCCGAAGACCTGCGCTCGGACCTCATGCGATTCAACGAAGGTCAACCCGTGCGGGCCGCGCAACGCGACGTGGCCTTCTTTGGTGCCGACGCCACTCGAGTGGTCTCCAAGGTCGCGCCGGGGGAGCGGACCCAGGCGGTGCCGATGATGAGGGGACCACGCACCGACGTTCGCCGACGACGCCGGGGGAGCGGTGGCGTCATTGTCGTCGTCGTGTTGCTGTTACTCGCGGTCGGCGGACTCGCGTACTTCCTCGCCCAAAAGAGCAACCCGCCGTCAGTGGACATGCCCAATCTCGTGGGTAAGACCGAAGCGGCCGCGTTCCGAACACTCTTGAGCGACGGCATCCATCTCCATCACGTCATACAGACGCACTCGAAAGTGGCCGTAGGTGTCGTGATCTCGACGAATCCCAAGTCCGGGACCACCTTGAAAAAGAGTCAGAAAGTGGACGTGACGGTGAGTCTCGGCGTCCAGGCCGCCGTCGTCACGATTCCCAGCGTGAAGAACCTTCCGTTAGCGAGTGCCGAGAGCGAGCTCTCGTCCCCGCGGTATCAGTTGAACTATCACCCCGTGTTTCTGCAGACGGCACCCGCTGGCACGAATCCAAAACCGAACGTGGTGATCTCCCAAAAACCGGCGGCCGGAGTCAAGGGACACCAGGGCGACATCGTGACGATCTACGTGCTGTCGCCGAATGCGCAGTTCACCGTGCCGTCGCTACTCAACGACACGACCAATCAAGCTTCCGCCATGCTCGGTCAGTCCAACCTCACTCTGGGATCGACCACGTCGACCGTCTGCTCCAACACCGTGCCGATCGGGCTGGTCGTGAGTTCCAATCCCGCCGCCGGAGCGTTCGTCAATGCCGGTGACCAGGTCTCGCTTACGACCTCGAAGGGGTACTGCAAGATCCAGGTGCCGAGCGTCATCGACGAGCCGCAGGGTCAGGCGACGCTGGAGCTTCACGGTGACCACTTCCAAGTACAGGTCAGCCCTACGGACCCGTCAACGTGTTCGCCAAGTCAAATCGGCACGGTATCGAGCCAGAGTCTGGGCATCGGCACCTTTGTGCTCTACCACTCGTCGATCACGATCTCGGTCTGTGACGCCTCCACGGAACAGCCGACCACCACCACCACCACCACGTCGTAGCGGGCGCGTTCACTAGCATTGGGCCCCATGGCAAAGTCGACGTCGAAACCGGGAAGCCGAAAGAACGTCGGTCGCTACGTCGCGCCCGAGGCCCGGGGCAAGGTCACCGCACGGCGTCCGGTGGGCGAGGACCACAGTCCCCGGTGGTACGGATGGCTCATCGTGGCCCTCCTCGGGGTGGGCATGCTCACCATTATCTTGAACTACCTGTCGGTCTTGCCCGGCTCGGTGTCCTCGTGGTATCTCATCGGCGGACTGGTCGTGATGTTCGCCGGCTTCTATCTGGCGACGCGATACAAATAGCGCGCGGTTGCTAGCCCAGGCGCTCGATGATGGTCGCGTTGGCCAGTCCGCCACCTTCGCACATCGTGAGAAGTCCGTAACGACCGCCGGTGCGCTCGAGCTCGTTCAATAAAGTCGCGCACAGCTTCGCGCCCGACGCGCCGAGCGGGTGACCCAACGCGATCGCGCCGCCGTTCACGTTGACCTTGGAGAGATCGACGTCGAGCTCCTTCTGCCAAGCCAAGACGACGGAGGCGAAGGCCTCGTTGATCTCGATCAGGTCGATGTCCTCAAGCGTGAGACCGGCGCGCTCGAGCACCTTCTTGGTGGCTGGGATCGGGCCAGTCAACATCGTGACCGGGTCGACGCCCGCCAGGGCGAAGGAGTGGAACTTGGCGCGCGGCGTGTACCCGAGCTCTTTGGCCTTCTCCTCGCTCATGATCAACACCGCTGAGGCGCCGTCGGTGATCTGAGAGGAGTTGCCGGCCGTTACTTTGCCGTCCTCTTTGAACGCGGGCTTCAAGTTGGCGAGCGTGGCCACCGAGGAGTCCAGTCGGATGCCTTCGTCCGTGCTCATGAGTTCATCGGTGGCCCGTCCCTCGTCGTCACGAACGTAGACCGGGACGATCTCACGTTCGAAGCGACCCTCGGCCGTCGCCTGGGCCGCGCGCCGGTGACTCTCGGCCGAGAAGGCGTCGAGGTCTTCGCGCGAGACGTCCCACTGGTCGGCGATCATCTCGGCGCCGATGCCCTGGTTCTTCAGTCCACCGACCGGTTCGTAGCGAGCGCTGACCCGCGGGCCGAAGGGCCATCCGGAGTCCTTGCCGATGGAAGAACCCATGGTCACGCGCGACATCACTTCGACCCCGGCGGCGATGACGACGTCGTAAGCACCGGACATGACGCCCTGCGCGGCGAAGTGCAACGCCTGTTGGGAGGACCCGCACTGGCGATCGATCGTCGTGGCCGGCACCGACTCGGGCCAACCGGCTGCGAGGACCGCGCTGCGCCCGACGTTGAACGCCTGCTCGCCGACTTGGGAGACGCAGCCCATGATCACGTCGTCGACCAACGCGGGGTCGAGGTTGTTGCGACTGGCAATCGCCTTCAGCGCCTCCGAGGCGAGGTCCACGGCGTGCCAGTTCTTCAGTTTTCCGTTGCGCTTGCCCCCGGGGGTGCGAACGGCGTCCACGATTACGGCTGTCGGCATTGTTGAACCTTTCGTCTGCGGCGGGCGTTACCCACGGCGCGAATCCTACCGGTGAGCGCGGCTATCGTCGCAGGCGTGAGCGAACGAAAGAGCATGGATCGCTGGCTCGGCGACGGCGGAATGGCGATCATCGAGGCCCTCGGCGGCTCCTTTGAGAGCTACGGCGTGGACGGCGAAGACCTCGGGTGGGTAAGCGGCTCGTTCACGCCGACCCAGTTGGCCTGCAACCCCCACGGCGCGGTCCAGGCCGGCGTGCACTCGGTCATCTTGGACGCCGCGATGAACTTCTGCATCAATGCCGCGCTCATCGGTCGCGACCGCACCGAGGCGACGATTGAGATGACCACCGAGCTAATGCGTCCGGCGTTGTTGGACGCTCGTTACACCATTCGTGGTGACGTGGTTCGCCTGGCGCGTCAGATCGCCTACGCCGAGGCCACGATCTCGAGTGACGAAGGCAAATTAATCAGTCGATCGACCGGCACGTTCCTCGTGCACCGTTCGCCCTCGACTTAGATGTGGTCGGCCGGGATCTGACCGAGTCGGCCAGCCTCGTAGTCCTCGAAGGCCTGCTGTAGTTCGGCCCGGGTGTTCATCACGAACGGTCCGTAAGTCGCCACCGGCTCGCGAATCGGCTCACCGCCGAGAATCAGTACTTCGAAAGCCCGGGTGCGCGAGTCTTGCGTCGCATTGGCCGCGAGCACGAGGAAGTCGCCGTCGACGTGCACGGCCATCTCACCTTCGGCGATGGCGCTGCGGTCGTGTCCGACGGTACCCTGACCGGCGAGCACGTAGGTGAGCGCGTTGTACGCGGGGTTCCAGGGCAGGGAGAGTTGTCCGCCGGGCAAGAGCGACACGTGGGCGATCGCGATGGGCGTGTGGGTGGAACCCGGTCCGTCGATGCCGCCGAGGGATCCGGCGATGACGCGGATGATGGCGTCGCCGTTCTCGTTGGTCAACAGCGATACCGATTCGGCTTCGATGTCCTGGTAGCGCGGCTTGGTCATCTTCAACTTCGCCGGCAGGTTGACCCAGAGCTGAATGCCGTGAAAGAGACCGCCGGAGTCGATCAACGCGTCCGGGGGGCGCTCGATGTGCAAGATGCCCGATCCGGCGGTCATCCACTGTGTCGCGCCGTTTTGAATCACGCCGCCGCCGCCGATGGAGTCCTGGTGCAAGAACGTACCGTCGATCATGTACGTCACGGTCTCGAATCCGCGGTGCGGGTGCCACGGCGTGCCCTTGGGCTCGCCCGGCCCGTAGTCGACTTCACCCATCTGGTCCATGTGGACGAACGGGTCGAGGTCGGCCATGTCGATGCCGGCGAAGGCGCGGCGCACCGGGAAGCCCTCGCCTTCGAGGCCTCGCGGCGCCGAGGTGATGGACTTCACGCGACGCGGTCGATCGGTGGTCTCGGGCCTGACGGCTCTGGCAAGCGCAAGTGGATTCTCTACGGAGATGGCGGGCATTGGACCATATTACGGACGGAACGCGCGAGTTTGACGCGCTTCGGCGTGCGCCAATGTGAGGACCGCGACGACGATGATGCTCGACAAGGTCAGCGCGACGTTGCCCGCACCCCAGCCCAGACCGCCCGCGATTTTGGGCTTGCCCATCCAGTCGGCGAAGGAGGCGCCCAGGGGTCGCGTGAGGACGTAGGCGATCCAGAACAGTAGGACCGCGTTCCTACGGGTGAACCAGAACGCCAGCGCCGGCAAGATAATCAGTCCGGTGAAAAGGAGACCGGAACCGAAAAATCCGAGTTTCGCCACGAAGGCCGTGAAGTCACCGACGGCGGTGCCGAGGGCGAAGGCGACGGTCACCGTCACCCAGTAGAACAACTCTCGACGGGTCGAAGTGATGCTGTGTATCGACAAGGTGCCTTCCATTCGGAACCACGTCCAGAAGACGAGCACCAGCACCAGCGCGAAACTGAACGCCGACACCAGGTAGGGAACCTTGAACTCCACGTGGACGACGTCCGCGCACATCGTGCCAAAGACGCTGACCATCACGACGGCGAACCAGTAGATCACGGTCTGGTAGGCGGGCCATCGCAGTTGCCACCAGAGCACGACGGCGAAGACCACCGCGGCGCACACCACGGCAATTCGGGGGTCGAAGCGATTGACGAAGTAGTCCGATGTCGCTTCGCCCATCGCCGTGGTGAGGATCTTCAGACCCCAGAACGACGGCGTAATGGTGGGTGGAACTTTGCTGGTACGGAACTGGCGGCGTAGGGAGAGCGCCACGATCAGTCCTCGTTGATCAACAGTTGCTCGAGGAACGTCGAACGGTCCAAGGAAATGAAGAGGGCCTTGGCGCTCGCGACGAGGAGATCATCCGCGTGCAGCGTCGCCTCGACGAAGTGCTTTCGTTCGTCACGTCGCACCAACCAGGCCCGGGCGATGATCTCCTCTCCGACCGGCGTCGGAGCGTGGTAGGTGATGTCCAACTGCGCGGTGAAGGCCATCGCCCCGTGAATTATGTTCATGAGGCCCATCACTTCGTCGAGCAGGGCGGCGACGACGCCCCCGTGCGCGCGCCCCGGCGCTCCTTCGAAGGCCTTTCCCAGAGTGACGCGCATACACGCGACGTCGCCGTCGCGCCACAGTTGCGCGCCGAGGCCCATCGGGTTGGCGGCGCCAGCCACCACGGAGTCTGAGAAGAGTTGACGTTGGCTGATCTCGTCGATGGTGGGAATCGTCAGCGTGAACTCTTCGAGTCGGTCGCGAGAGAACTCGCGCACGCGAGGGGCGGCGTCGCGGACACGCTCGAGCAGTTCTCGCAGCTCCACGCTGAGGTCGTCGAGCTGATCGTCGCTCAGATCACGCCCGACGAATTCGTGTCCCAGTTCGCGCAACTGCGAGGCGGCCACGATTCGTTGCTCTTCGCTCGTCACTCGCCCGTGTAGTAGTGGTCGGCCGCAGTGAGGGCGCGCTCGAGGCGCGCCAGTCCGTCACGAGCCTCGTCGGCAGTGATGGTGCAAGGGGGCACGACGTGGATGCGGTTGTAATTAGTGAAGATGAGCAGGCCCTCGTTGCGACTGGCCGTCACGATGTCGTTCATCGCGGGTGAACTGGCGCCGTAGGGGGCGAGGGGTTCCTTCGTCGCGCGGTCGGTGACCAGTTCAAGGGCGAAGAAGACACCGAGTCCACGGACCTCACCGATGATGCGGTGCGTCGTCGCCATGGCTTCGAGTCCCGGGCGCAGGACCCCGTCGCCGATGCGCTGGGCGTTCTCGACGATTCGCTCGTTCTGCATGGCTTCGATGGTCGCGACGGCCGCGGCGCACGCCAGCGGGTGTCCCGAGTAGGTGAGCCCTCCGGGATAGACGCGTTCGTTGAACGAGGCGCTGATGGCCTCGTTCAAGATCACGCCGCCCAGTGGCACGTAACCGGAGTTGACGCCCTTGGCGAAGACCACCAGGTCCGGCTTCACGTCGTGCTGCTGGAACGCGAACCACGATCCGGTGCGACCGAAGCCGCACATGACTTCATCGGCGATGTACACGATTCCGTAGCGATCACAGATCGCGCGAACGCCGGCCAAGAATCCCGGGGGTGGCACCATGATGCCAGCGGTGCCGGGAATCGTCTCGAGCACGATGGCCGCAATTGACGTCGGACCCTCGAATCGAATGGTCTCTTCTAAGCTCTCGAGCGCGCGCTGGCACTCCTCGTCTTCGGTCGTCGCGTGGAAAGCCGATCGGTAGAGGAAGGGGCCGAAGAAATGCACGACGCCGGCCGCGCCGATGTCGTTGGGCCAGCGACGAGGGTCACCGGTCAGGTTGATCGACGTGGCGGTGGCGCCGTGGTAACTGCGGTAGGCCGACATCACCTTGTGTCGACCGGTGAAGAGCCGCGCCAGGCGCACGGCGTGTTCCATCGCTTCGGTGCCGCCGTTGGTGAAGAAGACCTTCGCGGCGCCCTCGAAGGAGCGATCCAGGATGAGTTCGGCCGCGCGGTACCTCGCGACGTAGCCGTGCTGGGGCGCAATGGTGCAGAGCGTGGCGGCCTGCTCTTGGATCGCGCGAACCACGGCCGGGTGCTGGTGACCGATGTTGGTGTTGACCAACTGCGACGAGAGGTCCAAGTACGTCGTACCGTCCTCGGCGGTGACGTAGACGCCCTCAGCGTCCTTCACCATCAAGGGGTTGATACTCGCCTGGGCCGACCATGAGTGAAAGACCGAGGCCTTCTCTCGTTCACTGCTCGTCAGCGTCGACCGATCGTTCGCCATTTCGCCGTCCTTTGCTCCTTACGACGGTAACCCACGCACCGCGCGAGTGGCGTTGGTCCGGTGATCCAGAACGGTCTCTAGAGCCCGCCGTCCCAGAGGGCCATCTCGGCGGAGAAGTCGTCGAGTCCCATGGGACCGAGCACGAGGGCGTGAGCGTGGAAGGCCTTCAAGTCGAACTTGTCTCCCAGTCGCTGCTTGGCGGCTTCACGCGACTCGAGCCAGATTCGCTCGCCCACCTTGTAGGAGATCGCCTGGGCTGGAAGTCCCAGGTAGCGATCGACTTCGGAGACCGACATGGGGTGGTCTTGGATGGCCCACTCCTCGAGTAGCGCGACGGCCATCTCGGCGGTCCAGCGCTTGTTCGAGCAGTCGCCGAGGTCACCCAAGACGCCCATGTCCGACGGGGCGTCCAGTTCGAGGTGCAGTCCGACGTCGACGACGATGCGCGCCGCGCGAAGGGCCTGATTGGCGAGGTAACCGAGTTCGTCGCCGAGGTCCGAGAAGTAACCGAGCTCGTCCATGAGTCGCTCGGCGTAGAGCGCCCAACCCTCGGCGTACCCACTCGTGTTGCCGACCAGGCGGTGGAATCGACTCTGGCGTTCCGACGACAACAGAGCCGTCGCGATTTGGAGATGATGGCCCGGAATCGACTCGTGATACCACGTTGACGCGAAACGCCACCAAGAAAATTGTGTCTTGCCCAGGGTCGGGAACCACGTGGTGCCGGGACGACTCAGGTCTTCGCTGGGGTTGATGTAAAACGGCGCCGCGGCCGATCCCTCCGGTGCGAGACGAGCGTCACAGAATCGAATTCGGTCGTCGATGTCGAAGTGCACTCCATCGAGTTCGTCAGTCGTGCGCGCCGTGAAAGCCTTCAACATCGTGAGGAGTGCGTCGGTACCGTCAATCGCTCGCGCGGGGTCGTGGTCGAGCAAATCGGCCACTTCGACCAGGCTGGTGGCCGCCGGAAGAAGTTCGCGCGCTATCTCCCACATTCGAGCGTTGATGCGCTTCAAGTCCTGGTAGCCCCATTCGTACAGTTCGTGTAAGTCGAGCGTCGCCCCCGACCAGTACGCGGACCATCGTTGGTAGCGCTCCTCACCGCAGGCTTCTTTCGAAGAGGCCTTCGGCGCGAGGTCGGACCGCATCCACGCCGCGAGTTCGGCGTACGCGGCTTCGGCGTCCTTGGCGGCGGAACGCAGGCCCGATGTTTCGAGGTCGACTCCCGTCGCTGTTGCCGTGCGCTCGGCGAATTCACTAAAGGCACCGGCGGCACAGGTATCGGCTTGATCGGCGACGCCAATGATGTGTCGCGCGGCGGGTAACTCGTGTTCGGCGGCCGTGATGAGTAGGGCGCCCCGCCAGGTCTCGAGCGACGCGCGAACGTGACCAAGACGTCGGGCCACGTTCTTCGCGTTCTCCGGCGTACTGAGCGGCATCAGTTCGAACACCTGTCGAATCGCCGCCACCGGTGAATTGAGGACCGAAAACGTTCGACGCTCTTCGTCGGCCTCGTACAGGGCGAGCTGCACCGAGAGTCGCTCACGAATCACCGCCGCAGCGATTCGATCGATGTCACCGCGTGCATCGAGAGTCTCGAGGGTCTGAAGATCTCGAACAATCTGCGCCTGATCGCGACGTCGCTTCGCGACCGAGAAGTCCGGCAACAAATGGTCGTAACCGGGAATGCCCGCCTCGGTCGCGAAGAGGGGATCGCTCTCGGCGAGTCGGTCGACGATTTCGTCGGCGAGGGTGAAGATCGCCGACTGGGAAGATTGCTCGGACATAAGGGATCCTTTGAATTACGCGATTACCCGCGAAATCGAAATTTACACCGTGGCTCGATGGCGGTCCTCCTGTGCGCCGCCGCGTAGCAAACGGCGCGTCATCCGTGTGATCACCCCGATCATCTGGCACGACTCTTCAGTCTCCGGCGTCCTCGACTGACATGAACCAGTGTTCGTTGATGCTGAGCGTGCAGTCGGGATCGTGGGAGCACACGTGCGTGTCGTAGTCCGTCACAATCGCGGTGCCGTGGCAATGCTGAAGGTGGTCATCGCACATCGTGCACAGAACAACCGGTGATGTGTATTGCAACGGTAGTGACATGATTCCAACCTAAATCGGGCCTGTGACACGCAAGAAGACGCACGAATATCACCCGCAGCAGTTGAATTTGCATGTCTATTGTGAATCAATCGCTACCGATGGTAAATTTCTTCAGTCGGTCTCTTACGCATTCGTAGAGGAGAAACAACATGGCGCGCGCGACATGGTCAGGATTTTTGAGCTTCGGATTGGTGAGCGTCCCCGTCGGCCTGTTTAGCGCCACGTCGGATCAGACGATCCACTTCAATCAGCTCCACAAGAACACCTCGAATCGCGTGCGCTATAAGAAGGTCGATGAAGAGACGGGTGAAGAACTTTCGACCGAGGACATCGTGAACGGCTATCCCCTCGGGGGCGGCGAGTACGTCGTCGTCACGCGAGAAGAGATGGCCGAAGCGGCCCCCGGTAAGTCCGAACTCATCGAGATCCAGGACTTCGTCGACTTAGAAAAGATTGACCCAATCTTCTTTCGTCAGTCCTACTATCTGGCGCCGAAGGGAAAGGGCGCCGACCGCGCGTACGCGCTTTTGTTGCAGGCCATGCTCGAAACGAAGAAAGTGGGCATCGCGACGTTCGTCTTGCGCGACAAGGAGCATCTCGTCGCTATTCGTCCGGCCGAGAAGGTACTCATGCTCGAAACGATGTTCTTCGAGGACGAGATTCGAGACCCCGAAGAAGAACTCGATAGCCTGCCGCCCGTCGGCAACGCGAATGCGCGCGAACTGTTCGTCGCGAAGAAGCTGGTTGACTCGTTGACCGACGAGTGGGACCCGAGCCGCTATAAGAACACCTATCGTCAACGGGTCGAAGAGCTCGTCGAGCAAAAACGCGCTGGTCACGCCGTCGTCCACGGCGCCGAGGATTGGCCAAAGTCGAACGTCATTGACCTGATGGCCGCCTTGCAGGCGTCGATTGATCGCTCGGCGAAACGGCCCGCTCGCGCCGCCGCCAAAGTAACCGCGTCGTCCAAGAGCGCGAGTTTGAAGGTCGCGGATCATCGTGAACGACAGGGGCTAGACGCGATGACCAAGGCCGATCTCCTGGAACGGGCGAAGCGACTCAAGATCGACGTGAGTTCGAAGATGACCAAAGCCGAACTCGTTCGCGCGGTGAGTGAAGCCAAGAACGCCAAGAAGAAATAAGGCTGACGAGTTTCATGGCTCGCGCCGATGGCACTCGAGCGACGCGCCCGAAGCTCTCCACCTACCGGGCGAAAAGGGATCCGCAGAGAACTCCTGAACCCATGGGACGGACGGCGAAGTCCGTCGCCAAGAAAAAGCCGCGACTCCTGACGTTCGTCATCCAAGAGCACCACGCCCGGGCACTGCATTGGGACTTTCGCTTAGAACGAGACGGCGTCTTGGTTTCTTGGGCACTCCCAAAAGGTCTTCCCATGGACCCCGACACCAATCACCTGGCCGTCCACGTCGAAGATCACCCGCTCGACTACGGAAAGTTTGAGGGGACCATTCCCAAGGGTGAGTACGGCGCGGGTCGGGTCACCATCTGGGATCACGGCACCTACGACACCGAGAAGTGGCGAGACAACGAGGTCATGGTCGTGCTCCACGGGACCCGCGCTTGCGGACGCTACGTCCTCTTTCCCACCGGCGACAAAAATTGGATGATCCATCGAATGGACCCGGCCCCCAAGGACTTCGAAGACATGCCCCAACACTTGAAGCCCATGCTGGCGATGGCCGGTGATCTCCCGACCAAGGACGCTGGCTGGGCCTACGAATTCAAGTGGGACGGCGTGCGGGCCATCCTCTACGTGGACGGAGGCCGCGTACGGGCGTTCACTCGCAACGACAAGAGTCTCCTTTCGACCTTTCCCGAACTGCGCGACATTGGCCGGCACTTGGGTTCGCGCTCCGCGATTCTGGACGGAGAGATTGTGGCCCTGGACCGGAACAGTCGCCCAAACTTCTCGACGCTCTCGAAGCGACTGCACGTCACGTCGAAGTCGGCGATCGAGAAGTTGAAGTCCTCGACACCCGCGAGTTTCTTCGCGTTCGATCTGCTCTACCTCGAGGGCCGCTCACTCGTGGAACTCCCCTACGACGAGCGTCGCTCGGCGCTCGAATCCCTCAACCTGCGGGGCGAGACGTTCGCGACGCCGCCGTCGATCATCAATACGGCCGGCTCAAAGGTGATCGACATCGCTCGAGAGCGCGGACTCGAAGGCGTCGTCATCAAACGTCGCAGCTCTCGATACTCTCCGGGATCGCGCCGTGGCGATTGGATCAAGGTGAAGAACTTTCGCACCCAAGACGTTGTCATCGGCGGATGGACCGAGGGCAAGGGCGAGCGGGACGGCAGTCTGGGCGCGCTGTTGCTGGGCATTCCCTCCCACGAGGGACTCACCTACGTGGGCAAAGTAGGAACCGGCTTCACCGCCGCCGCGCGCACGGAGCTAGTGCATCGGTTGGCGCCCCTCGCGCGCAAGTCGACACCGTTCTCGGCACCGCTCAGTCGCGCGGAAACGGCGCTCGCGCATTTTGTTCGCCCCACAATCGTGGGTGAGGTCCAGTTCGCGGAATGGACGAACGATGGGAATCTGCGTCAACCGTCCTGGCGCGGACTCCGGTCGGACAAGAAAGCAAACGAGGTGGTCCTTGAGTCCTGAGCGAGTACTCACCGTAATTGACGGGCGCGAACTGTCGTTGTCGAACCTCGACAAGGTCATGTACCCTGACACGGGCTTCATGAAGAGTCAGGTGCTCGACTACTACGCGCGCATCGCCGACGTCATGTTGCCGCATCTACGCGATCGCCCCACCACACTTCGCCGTTTCCCCCACGGGGTCGAGGGGATGTCGTTCTACGAAAAACACGCGCCCGACAACCAACCGGACTGGATCGGCACGATTGAAGTTCCCTCGAAGAGGGGCGAACACGACCCGATCGAGTACACCGCCGTGAGTGACCGACCGACACTGTTGTGGGCCGCCAATCTCGCGGCCATCGAGTTCCACGTACCGCTCTGGCACGTCGCCAAAGGCAAACCCATACCCGCTCCTCCGGACTATCTGGTATTCGACCTCGACCCCGGTCCCGGCACGTCGATCACCGAATGCTGTCGCGTCGCCCAATGGGTGGGGGACCGACTCGGTCGCGATTTACTCTTCGCGAAAACGAGCGGGTCGAAGGGTCTGCAACTCTACACGCGCGTGCAGCGCACGACGTGGGAACGACTGGGTGAGCGGGCGCACGAGATCGCCCAAGCGATTGAACGAGATCATCGCGACAGCGTCGTTTCTACGATGCGAAAGGATCTGCGCAACGGCAAGGTCCTCATCGACTGGAGTCAGAACAATTCCTCGAAGACCACCGTCGCCGCGTACTCGCTGCGCGCGCGCCCGGAACCGACGGTGTCGACACCCGTGTCGTGGACCGACGTCGACAAATGCGCGAAGTCCGGTAATCCCGCGACGCTGCGTTTTGAAACGAAGGACGTGCTGAAACGAATCGAGAAATACGGTGACCTGATGGCGCCACTCGTTACGACGAAGTCGCGAGTGAAATCAAAGAACTAAGGATTATTTTCGTTTTATGGTCGAGCAACGAATACCCGGTGGCGCAGACTTCCGGGGGATCTTCGGACTGCGCTCGGGCTGGAAGTTGTCGTCGTGAAGCCTACGGGTTTAGAGAAAATGACTCATGGCTTCGGTGGCGTTTTCGCACTCGTTTCGAAAGACGCTCGCATTACCGGTCCAATGAGGGTTCGCCGAAGGGATTGGCACTCCTTTCCTTCGGTCGTGGGTTGGTGCGCAATGAAAAGAGGCCGAATCCCCGGTGAACGGCGCTGCGCCCGATAGCGTTTTCGCGACGGGTGTTCAAGCCCTCAAGGGACATGCATATGTTCATGAAGCGAGCGAAGTTAGTTCTGTCGTTCATCTTTTTCGTCACAACGGCAGTGGCGGTGATCCCGGCCGTGGCGGGAGCTGGTGGGGTGAGCCTCCTCACGGACACGTTCACTAACACCACGCTGGCGAATCCGGCGTTGTGGTCGCTTCCTGTCGGCAGCAGCGGAGTATGCCTGACAGCGGGTACCAACACCTCGCTGACACCGGTCCCCGACTGCCAGAGTTCGGGCGGTGACGCCAACGGCAGCGGCGCGCTGCGGTTGACGAACAACGCCGGCAACCAAGTGGGAACGATTTTTAGCAACGTCACGCTGCCGACCGCGGACGGGCTGGACGTCACGTGGGACTCGTATCAGTACAACGGAACCGGAGCCGACGGCATCTCCTTTGACTTCGCGGCCGCCAACCCGGCCAACCCGGCGCCTCCCACGACCACCGGTCCCAATGGTGGTTCGCTTGGTTACGTCACCGACGGCGGTAACAGCGGCATGCCTAATGGCTATCTCGGTTTTGGCGCCGACGTATACGGGAACTTCGAGAACACGGGGTTCGGTGGTAGCACCTGCGCCCAGGTATCTCCCGCGAAAGCGGAATCGATGGGCGTTCGCGGCCCGGGCAACGGCACCACCGGATACTGCCTGCTCGGACAGGTCAACCTCGCCTCTCCGCTCACCCTCGACTCCAAGTCCGCGACCTCGCGCACGGGGCTGGCGGTTCCCGAGGAGGTCGTCATCAACTCCACCGGCTCCGCCGTAACCGCCAGTGCCTCGGGCATCTCGGTGCCCGCCGGCGACTACATGTTCGCCACCGAACCCCTCAGCAGCGGCCTCGCGGGTAGCACGTGGGAGTCGAGCATTGGAGTCCTGCCGACCGATCCCGTCGGCGTGCCCGCCGGGTGGCTAGGCACCAACGGGGTTCCCCAAGCACTCGCTTTCGGGTGGGCGGCGTCGACCGGTGGTAGCAACGAGTTCCACGACATCAACAACCTGCAGGCGACGAGCCTGCAGACCGGACCAGTTCTGTCGCTTACCAACACCGACAGCGGTAGCGGCGTCCTGTTAACGAACTCCAGCGACTCCGTGACCCTCACCCCCGGCGTCTCGGCTTCGAGCACGGTGAACGAAACGGACACGGTTACCGTCACCGATACGTTGCCCGCCGGGTTGACCCCTTCCTCGGCGTCTGGCACCGGCTGGACTTGCTCGGTCGTGGGCCACAACGTGTCCTGTACATTGCCGGCCGGCAATGTCGCGCCGGGCGCATCCTTCGCGGCGATCACCATTGACGTGACCGCCTCGGCGACGCCTGGCCCATTCGCGAATACGGCCACTGTCAGCTCAACAGACGGGGCCCCGGCCTCAGTCACCGATTCGGGAAACATTTCCGGCCAGGTCATCACCTTCACCAACACGCCGCCCTCGCCGGCCTACGTGAACGGCACCTACATGGTCAGCGCGACTGCCACCTCGGGCCTCGCGGTCGTGCTCTCCCGAGACGGCTCGTCGACCTC
>Ga0182024_10009254_pt1 | contig 20433 bp, 17 predicted proteins | sample P32metaG_FD_120480 | JGI IMG/M metagenome (GOLD analysis project Ga0182024, IMG submission 120480) | Permafrost microbial communities from Stordalen Mire, Sweden - P3-2 metaG (Illumina Assembly) | ecosystem: Environmental > Terrestrial > Soil > Wetlands > Permafrost | place: Sweden: Stordalen... | reverse complement strand
GGGCCCTCAAGGACCTGAGCTTTGAGGTGCGGCGCGGTGAGGTTGTCGGCTTCATCGGAAAGAATGGTGCCGGAAAAAGCACCTTACTTAAGATCTTAAGTCGCATCACTGAGCCGACGAAAGGTCGCGTGCGACTCCGCGGACGGGTCGCGAGCCTGCTTGAAGTCGGCACCGGCTTTCACCCGGAACTCACCGGCCGCGAAAACATCTTCCTCAACGGCGCGATCCTCGGCATGAAGCGAACGGAAATTCGCAAAAAATTCGACGAGATTGTAGCGTTCGCCGAGGTCGAAAGGTTCCTGGACACGCCGGTTAAGCATTACAGCAGCGGAATGTACGTGCGGCTTGCCTTTGCGGTCGCTGCCCATCTTGAGCAGGAAATCCTAATTATCGATGAGGTTCTCGCGGTCGGGGATGTCGAATTTCAGAAAAAGTCTTTCGGAAAGATCGACGATGTTGCGCACCGACAAGGCAGAACGGTGCTGGTGGTCAGCCACAACCTTGCTGCGATCAGCGAAATGGCCTCGCGCTCTCTTGTTCTGGAATCAGGGAGTATTATATTCGATGGCTCCGTTCCGGATGCCACAGCTAGATATCTACTAAAAGGAAGTGATACAGCAGTCTATGCTGCTGCTCCTCAAAAGAGTCGCAGCACGCCCTACATTTGCAAGGCCGAGGTTTCTACGTCCGAATCGAACGGACTACACCGTTTCGGGAGACCACTCCAAGTGAACGTCCGCATACGGCATCAGCAGGCTATGGTGCGCGGTTGCTTTTCTTTCCAAGTAGTTAATCAGTATCAACAAGCGGTTATCCACGCATTTGCATATAATCCGGACATTCACTTCGGTGCGCGCAGTGGTGAATCTAGTCTTATCTGCCGGTTTCCAACGATGCGACTTAACGTCGGGCGGTACTATCTGCGTATGTATTTATCGGAGCCTCCGGGCGGCGCGGTATACGAGACGATAGACGGTGTTTGTCACTTTGAGGTCGTTCGTACTGACGAGCAACCGCTCTGGGGCTGGCGGCCTGACGCTTGCGCCTACCAAGAAGATTGTGTCTGGTCAGCGGAGTCGAGTCAGCTATGATTGTGTTATCGGAGATACTAAGCGCCAACGAATACATCCGGCAGCGAATTGAACCCCGGCCCGGCGATCCTGCCTACCTATGTCTCTCGGATCTGCTCATTGCGCTAAAGGGGCTCATACCAACAAGTGCTGCCCGAGTTCTGGATTTTGGCTGTGGAGGGTCGCCCTACCGAGCACTTTTCACGTTGTGCCAGACTTATCATCGCGCAGACCTATCTGGGGACGGGCTTGACTTTGAATTCACGGATGACGCGCGGCTTCCTGATTACGTTGGTGACTCCTACGACTGTGTCCTTTCCACGCAAGTCTTGGAACATGTCGCCGAATCGTCGACGTATTTGCGAGAGTCATATCGAGCCTTAAGGCCTGGCGGCACGCTTGTGCTATCTACTCACGGAATGTTCGAAGAACACGGATGCCCTGACGACTATTGGCGCTGGACCGGATTCGGATTGCGGCGTGCTGTTGAAGACGCGGGATTTCAGGTAGACACAATAAAAAAAATAACTACCGGCCCGCGGGCAATTTTAAGCCTCTCGGAGCCCCTTCTTTGGAGCGTTCGATTCAGCGGCGGGTTTCGAGCTCACCTAATCGATTTAGCGCTACGGGCTGGTCGGCGTGTGGGCCCCATCAGGGTGCACAAAACCGCCGACGCGCTTTTGGCCAATCATCGCGTCGTGGACGTATCTGAACCGGATAGCACATATGTGGGCCTCGCTTTGCGAGCATTCAAGGGCGGTACTGTCTAGGTGTTAACCAGATGATCCCAAAAAATGATAAATGGTGTGTTAGCGGTTACGCGGTAATGCCGGTGCGAGCTGAAGGTCGAGGCTAGGCTGCAAATCAGAAAACCGAACCGGTGCGCTAACGCGGAAGTCCTCAGCAAGCTGTCGCGGGTTGCATAGACAAGTCGTTCACAGGTGCGAAATCTTCAATGAACACACGCGATACGGTCGCCGTTGTGGCCAGTTGGGTTGGCCCCTGGGGAGGCTCCGAGGAACTGTGGTCTCGAACGGCAACGTTACTCGCGAGGGAGGGCTTCAATGTTGCCGCGTCTATCGGCCGGTGGAGGCCACGACACAGCAGGGTGTCCGATCTGATCAGCGAAAGTGTAAACGTGTGGGAGCGTACGAGCACTCCGCGATTGTGGGAAAGGGCCTCGCGAACCGCATTCTCGAGAAAAATGGACCACGACCTCCTGCAGATCGACAAATTTCTACGTTCGGTGCAGCCTACCATCGCGATATTGCAATCTGGCGGCCAACTGCCGGATATCAATGTGATCGAGTTATGTGTAAATAGAAAAATCCCTTTCGTAACCATAGGCCACGCGAATAGCGAGAGCTGGTGGATTGAAGACAGCTTAGCTGAGCGCTACCGGCGCGCGCTGCCGTTGGCTCTTCGATGCTATTTTGTATCGCATGCCAACCGTCGGCTGACACAGCGACAAATCGGCTTGGAGTTGCCGAATGCTGAAGTTGTTCAAAATCCCTTCAATGTGGACTACAACGTGTGCTTACCATGGCCTCAGCAATTCGACGACGAAATTCGATTGGCGTGTGTTGGAAGATTAGATGTCCGTGCAAAAGGGCAGGATATTCTTTTAGAGGCGCTCGCGGCACCTGCGTGGTCGAATCGGCGTTGGTATCTTACGTTTTATGGGGACGGTCCAATGAAGGATGGGATTGGGCGCATGATTGATCACTTCGGACTGCGTAGGCATGCTACGATGGCTGGTTGGTCACCGAACCCCGAACGGATTTGGCAGGAAAATCACGCGTTAGTCCTTCCATCGCGCGTGGAAGGTTTGCCTCTTGTGATCGTGGAGGCCATGCTTTGTGGGCGGCCCGTTATCGCCACGAACATCGCGGGAAATCCTGAGGTCGTGGAAGACGGAACTACGGGTTTCCTGGCGGATGCAGCCACTGCGCCAAGCTTCCGAGTTGCACTAGAGCGATTTTGGGCACGACGAAGCGGACTCAAAAGTATGGGAGAAACTGCAGCCATCGCGATCCGAAAACAAGTCGTCCCGGAGCCTGCCAAGGTTTTCACCGAAAAGATTAAGCTGCTGTTGAGAGAGCCGCCGAGCGCCTAAGGCGTGATTTGACCAGACCACTTTCGAAACTCATGCTGTGGTTATGGTGATGGCTTGCGCTCGTATTATATCACATCAGTGTTTCCGGCTCAGCGAAGAATGGAAAATTGTGCAACAGGCAAAGTGACTGAGAGGGCGCGGGGATGAAGATAGAAGGTGTGGTCATTTCCTGTTATCCGCTCGATTTGCAACTAACGCGTATTTGCGTAGCAAGCGTTCGGTTTTGGTATCCGCATATCCCGATTTGGTTGCTAAAGGATCGACGGTACGGTGATTTCGATACCCGTGAACTTGAGAAGTACTGGAATGTTCAGGTGTATCCAACTCGCCAGAAGAGCCTAGGGTGGGGGTTCGGCAAGCTGGAGGTTCTGACCGAATTGCCTAAGCGACGACTTTTGGTTCTCGATTCTGATATTGTTTTTGCCGGGAGGGTGATCGAGCGGCTAGAAATGTTTGATGAAGACTTTGTCGTTGCTAAGGAAGACCATCACGATGCAGCCGGAATCGAAAGACATTTCTTCAGCCCGAGCAAAGTCCTCCAGCTCGACCCTGAATTTAAGTTCCCAGGCTACGGGTTTAACACCGGTCAAGTAGCCGCAACCACAGGATGCATACAAAGAAAGGATTTTGATGGGCTTATGGACTGGCAAACGCGGACCGTGAATCACCCGGACATCTTCAAAATGGGCGAACAAGGCTTATGCAATTATGTGGTCTTGCGTCGGGCCCAGGAGGGAAAACTAACTATCCGGCGTGAGCCATTCATGGTGTGGCCTGGTGACGTCGCGCTTACCAAACACATTCAGCTAAGCGATCTCACTGCCGATGGCCCGCACCAACAAGTGATTCACTGGGCAGGGTTTGGCTGGGGCAAGTCTCCCGAAGAAATGCCGAGATCGGAAATTTTGCTGTTTTTTGAAAATGCCTATTACCGCGGCATTCCGGGTGGAGTATGGCTGCGGCAATCTCGTCGATTAAGACTGTGGATGCGGCGCAAGCTCCTTTTTCCGTTCAAAGCGGTGCTCAAGAGAGTCTTGAATCGACCAGAGTAGTCGAGAGCCACCATCGGCCAGTATGCGGGACCGCATCCAATGTGGCGGCTGCATAATCCGGCCCAAATTCCTTCGAAGTCTGCGGGGCCGTGCCAGGCGTCAACGAGTCGGACGGTGCCGATCGAGTTTGCAACATGGAAACTAGAATGCCAGAAGTATCTGTAATCATCTGCACCCACAATCCAAAACTGGATTATCTCCAACGGACGTTGGATGCCTTGCGAGCACAGACGCTGTTAAAGGATCGTTGGGAGCTTCTTCTCGTCGACAATGCATCTGAGCCGCCATTAGATTCCGCTTTGATCGCATGGCATCCGAATGCGCACTGCATTGTGGAAAGTGAGCTTGGGCTGGCGCCTGCGCGCCGGCGCGGGATACATGAAAGCTCGGCGGGCCTCTTGGTTTTCGTCGACGACGATAACTTGCTCGATGCGTCGTATCTATCAGAAGCAATAGCAATCAGCCGAGATTGGGTTCATTTAGGGGCGTTCGGAAGTGGCACTATCGTGCCGGAGTTTGAATGCCAGCCACAAAAGCATCTGGAAAAATTCATTCGTTTTCTATCTGTTCGGCAAAACGAAAAGGATTTTTGGAGCAATATGATTCCCACTTCGGCAGCCACACAATGGGGCGCAGGTCTATGCGTTCGTACAGAAGTTGCGAGAGCCTATTGTGAATTCGCCGATAAATCATCTTTTAAAATTCCATACCGGCAAGCCAGCAATCTGTTGAACAAATTGTTTCGGCCAGTTGCGCAGTTGCCTTGTGGCGGACAAGACATGGAAATCGGTTACTTTGCGTGTTCGTTTGGACTCGGAGTGGGGAACTTTACACGTCTCCGACTGACGCATCTCATACGAAAGGAGAGAGTTCGGAAGAAGTACCTCTTGAGAATGAAGGAAAGCCAGGAACTTGCTTGGGCGCTTCTGGCCTATAAATGGTTGGGTATCATTCCGAGATCACCGTTTTCCCCTAGAAGACTCCTCAGTCTCGCCAAAGCTATCCTACTTTGTCGGCGAGTTGATCGCCGGGCCCATTTTACCCAGGTACGTGCAACGGTTGAAGCAAGACGTATCATTCTTGCCCATCGAAGCCAGACATCAAACCAGGAGACGACCGAAGCTTTGACGCGGTTTGATGTCGGTCCCGGCCACCCACAGGTGCGCCAGCAGCAGCAGTAAGGCCAGGGCGTCCTTGTCGCCGCGAAAAGTCTCAGATGTCGAAGAAAGTTGTTGAGCATGACGGCTAATACGTCAGATCGGTTTCAAAGCTCGTACCGGGCTGATGTTGATGGCTTGCGGGCGATCGCTGTCATGGCGGTCGTATTATATCACACCAATGTTCCGGGATTCGGCGGCGGATTCGTTGGAGTTGATGTTTTTTTCGTAATTTCCGGTTTCCTCATTACCAATCTCGTTGGATCTGGCATCAACACCAAAACGTTTCGCTTCTCTGAGTTTTATGAGCGTCGCGCCCGCCGTTTGGCGCCAGCGCTCGCGCTTGTGCTGCTGAGTTCATATGTCGTTGCGTTTATCTACTTTACGCAAATTGATTTTGAGCAATTTTCAAAAAGCCTCTTTGCAACGAGCGTCTTTTTATCAAACGTATTCTTCATGAGGCAGACAGATAACTACTTTGCCGTGGATTCAGCATTCAAACCGTTGCTACATACCTGGTCTCTTGCAGTTGAGGAGCAGTTTTATCTGCTTTATCCGGCGATCCTTGTTTTTCTTCTGCGGGCGGCAAGATCCTACGTGGTCCACTGGATTATAGCACTTCTGTTGATTTCCTTTATCATAAGTTGCATTGGCGTTTGGTATGCGCCACAAGCAGCGTTTTATCTGCTGCCGAGTCGTGCATGGGAGTTGCTCCTAGGTGCGGTCGTGAGCCTTTGTTCCATGACAGCACCCCTTGATCGGCACGTACGCGAGTTGTTGGCCGGTACAGGGTTGGGCTGTGTTGTTTTGAGCATTTGGCTATTAACCTCCCAGAGTCCTTTTCCGGGGTTGAACGCGCTATTACCTTGCATTGGTACGGCCTTGATCCTTTGGTCCAATGCCGATGGAACGTTTGTCACGCGCCTACTGACGTGGCGCTATATGGTCTTTATTGGGTTGATCTCTTATTCCTTGTACCTGTGGCATTGGCCGATCATAATCTTCTGGAAATACCTAGTAAATGAGCAGATGAACTGGCTTGATGTGAGTTTCGTCATATCTGCGTCAGTCATCTTAGCAGCATTGTCTTGGAAGTTCGTCGAACAGCCGGTTCGACGCCGCGATAACAGGATCACTCGTCGGCATGTCTTTTTCGCGACCGGCTCTGTAGTTGCTGTGTTCGCGGCAATTGGAATATTTGGCGTGATTACTGATGGGCTGCCGCAGCGACTTCCTGCTCAAGTTCTCAACTATGCTTCGGGCAAGCTCGACGGCAACCCGCGCCAAGCGGAATGTATTGAGAGGTCACCGGAGCGAGTCCTACGAGGAGACTTTTGTGCAGTTGGCAGTGGAGATACGTCGAAACCCGATTTCCTCGTTTGGGGTGATAGTTTCACAGACCCCTGGATGCCGGTATTTGATACCATGGCGCGTGCGGAGCATTTGACCGGATGGTTTGCTGGATACGAGAGCTGCCTTCCCCTTCTCGGTGTGAGACAAGTCCGTCTTTCTGCTTCCGACAGGTGTCAGGAGTTTAATGAATTTGTCACGAAGGCGATTGCGCAAAATAAAATCCGTGAAGTCGTCCTGATATCGGCCTGGTCGATGTATATCTATGGCTACGAAAGCGTCCGCGAGGTCGGCTTGCGCGCCCCTGTCATTGACCCCGTCGGGAGCGGCGACACTGGAATCGAAGGCGTCGAATCGAAGCAGCGAGTTTTCGAGAGGGGCGTCCAAAAAACGCTAGCGTTTCTGACCCAAAATAACGTAAGGACCTGGATCGTTGATGAAGTGGCGGGTCAACTGATGGATATTCCGACCTATTTGGCGCGCAACGCTTCCAGCGGAAGGCGTTCGGAGGGAAGGTTGCGTTCGGAGGTTATGGCAAGACAAGCATTTGTGCGGGCTGTGTTTGACCGAAACCAATCCGATCTCGTGCTTCGTATTGATCCCGACACGCTCCTATGCTCCGCGCAAGAAATCCACTGCCATATAGAAGCGGAGGGAATGAGCCTTTACCGTGACGCCGGTCATCTTACAACTTTCGGGGCGCGCACTCTCAGTTCCACGTTCATCCCGATGTTTAAGTCGATGCAACGCAGACAGGCAAATGAATGAGCCATATTCGGCACCGGTTGAGGACAGGACAACTTGGTGTTCTTTGGAGCCGTTGGGGGGCCACCAGAGTCATCTCCATTGAGCCGCACGATCACCCATTGCGCCTTCTGTCCACCTAAATGGTGCCTCACCCCTCGAACCCGATAGACTACGTTCGGGACCCCACCTTCGGGTTAAGACGGGGTCCCATCCCGATGATGAAGGATTCCGGAGAACACATACTTTTATCTCACTGGGTCGCCCAGGGGTGGGTCGAGGGAACCCTGGTCTCACATGGGTCTTGTTTTGCAGCCGCACGCGCTGTTCGTGCAGCGCCGACCGAGCACGGGACAACGGCGCTTCCTTTTAACGTGCACCCTACGCGCGCGGCACTCCGAATTGGAGGCTTTTATTGTAGAAAGTTCACACGGTTGCAGCGCCTCCCTAGCGGTCGCCGAAACGCGCTACCAGCCTGTTGGCGACGTCTTACTGTCGAGCAAGTTGGTCATTTGTCGCACGATTGGCCGAAGTGCTGCCCCGATCGGAACCGCTTCAAATCCGCCGAGATATGCCTATGACCGAAGTAATTATCGAGTCGAGCCAAGGTGAACATCAGTATTGGATCGAACTCTGGCGTTATCGTGAATTGTTCCAGGTCTTAGCGTGGCGCGATCTGTCAGTTCGCTACAAGCAGACCGTAATCGGCACAGCATGGGCGCTGCTTCGCCCCGTTCTGACAGTGTTGGTATTCACGATCGTGTTCGGGCGCATAGCTCGGCTTCCCTCCGACGGAACCGTGCCCTATGCGTTGATGGTGTTTGCCGGAAGCCTGCCATGGACGTTCTTCTCAACCGCCTTGAGTGAGGCTTCCAACAGCATCATCAGCAATGCCAATTTGATTAGCAAGGTCTACTTTCCAAGGCTGATGGTGCCCATCGCAACCATTGCCGTTGCGCTCGTCGACTTCTTGATCGGATTTTTAATGCTACTCGTCGTAATGGCCTGGTATCAAATGCTGCCCAGCGCCAGAATTGCTCTCTTACCGTTATTCATAGTACTGGCGTTCGCGACCAGCGTCGGGCCAGCATTGTGGATCGCCGCTCTGAACGTAAAATACCGAGACTTTCGTTACATAACCCCATTCATTGTACAGTTCGGACTGTACATCTCGCCAGTCGGATTCAGTTCGAGCGTTGTACCTGAGAAATGGCGACTCTTATTTTCACTGAACCCGATGGTGGGAGTCATTGATGGATTTCGCTGGTGCATTCTTGGTAACGGAAGTTCACTTTACTTGCCTGGCCTAGCATTGAGCACGGCCGTGGCGTTGTTTTTTCTCTGGTTTGGAATCCGGCGGTTCAGGAGTACCGAGAGAGCGTTTGCTGACCTGATATGAATTTGTAAAAGTATCGAACAATGGTGTCGAATGCGCGTTCTGAGTAAGATAGCATTGCATCTTCCGGGATGTCCATTGGTGCCGAATACGCGTAACTAACAAGCGAAAGCACCGCTACGGAGGTTGAACGGAATATGAGGATTTCAATCGCAAATAGTAGAGACCTCGTAACTCAATGAATCCCGTGAGAATTGGAATAGTCGGTTGCGGTGCTGTTGTTGAACGGTTTCACTTGCCGGCAAGCACAGTCGTTCCTGAAATCTCCGTTGAGGCTTTGGTTGACCGAGACCAGAAACGGGCAGAAAGGCTCGCGAATATTTATGGAGTTCGTAATGTTCTTGTAGATTATCATGAAATTATTGGAAAAGTGGACGCCGCCATAGTAGCGCTGCCCCACCATTTGAACGCGCGTGTTTCCCAGGAGCTTCTAACGAGCGGCATTCCTATTCTTGTCGAGAAGCCGTTAGCGGTTACCGCCGACGAAGCTAAGAGCTTGGTCGAGGTCGGAAAGCGGTTCAAAACGCTGCTAACGGTCGGATATACGCGCCGCTGTGGGTATGGCGTAGACTTCATTCGGCGCGCTTTGAGGGACAAAGTCATCGGGACAATAACTGGATTTTCAGTTGAGGACGGCTATCCCTTCGATTGGCAATCGGCTGGTGCTGAGTTCAGGTTGGACAAAGCAGGTGGGGGCGGTGTTCTTTTGGACGTCGGATGTCACGTTCTAGATATGATATTGTTTTGGTTCGGCGGCGTCAAAGTAGTTTCCGCTATGCACGATTCTTTCGGAGGAATTGAAGTTAATGCATTTGCCACTCTTGAAACGGCCGAGGGAGTGCGTGGGACGGTGGAGTTAAGCTGGGAAAGGTCGCTACGAAATTCGGCGATTATTGAGGGAACGACTGGGCGCTTAGAAGTGGAGTGGTATCGGAATTGGGCACGTGCTTACTTGGGCGGTAACGTGATTCGCGGGACGATTACGCCTGAGGGCTGCAAGCACGAGACACAAGATTTCAACATGATGTTTGTTAGGCAACTTCGAGAGTGGGTCAGAACCTTGCGCGGACAGTCGCAGGAGAATGTGCTAGCGACCGGTGCAGATGCGAGATCCGTGCTCGAATTGGTAGAAGCGTGGCGTGATCATGGTGAGAGATGGCAGCCGCGCTGGAATTCCACTCAGCTTGGGATTGTTTCTAGTGACGCTTAAAAATGCAAAGATTCTGGTGACCGGCGCTAATGGCTTTTTGGGCGCGCGACTGGTGGAGTTTCTTGCGCTTGAATATGGAGCGGACGTTCGAGCTCTTGTGCGAGACGTGCGACGCTCGGTTCGGCTTTGCCGCTTACCAGTGGAAATAGTCGTGGGGGATGTGAGGGACGAGCGCTCGGTGAAGCGAGCTGTCGAGGGTTGTTCAATTGTTGTTCACTGCGCAAGCGCTGTTGATGCGAGCAGTCCGCGATCCTGTAGTACGTATGTCGGAACAAAGATCGTTGCTCACGCTGCCCGGCAACAGAATGTGGCAAGGCTCGTCCATGTCAGCTCAGCTGCTGCGTACGGCTCTCCGGGAGACGTTGATGTCAACGAAGACTATCCTGTGAAAGAACGGTGGAAAGGGGACGTCTATGGCGCAGCCAAAATAGCAGGTGAAGAAATTATAGCAAGCGAATGCTTAGAAGGGCTTGCTGCAGCGATTATCCAACCAACAATAATTTATGGCCCATATAGTATGGAATGGTCAGTTGCACCGTTAAGTACTTTGCGTCAAGGAAATTACGTAGTTCCCACGACGGGGCGGTGTAATCCGGTCTATGTAGATGATGTCGTCCGTGCCATTTTACTGGCTGCGACAAAGCGTAACGCGATCGGGAAACGATATATCGTTTCAGGTCGAGAGACCCTCAGTTGGGGTGAATTTTACGGATATTATTCGCGGATGGGCACAGAAGGACAGGTTATTGCCGCTGGCGAAGACGAATACCGGTCGTTGACGAGGCAGGAGCCGGCCAAAACAGTCGGAGAGGTGCTACGTACGATCGCGAGATCGTCCGAAGTGAGAAAAGTCGCGAAGGATAACCGGATTGTTAAGGGAGTGTATGCGTTAGCCCAGCGATTAATTTCAGAGAAGAGACTTCGTCAACTAAAGCACACGGTCCTGCAAAAAATGTCAGAATCTCATTATGGCGCGGATGACCTAAAGCGGCCGAGCATTTGTCCGGCACCAGCTTTATGGAACTTATATAGGAATGAAGCTCGGTACAGTATTAAGAAGGCTAACGCTGAAATGGGTTACGAACCTAAAGTTTCGCTTGAACATGGTATGCAGCTGACTGGCGAGTGGGCGAAGTGGGCTCGATTAATCTAATACATTTCTTGGTGAATTAAATTGGCCGGGCTCTAGCGGATCTCTGTGCATCGATTCTCCGGTCGCTGGCTATGCCGAAATCATACTCTCTAGACCTTCGGGAATTTATAATTGAAGCGGTCGAGATTGGCGCATCGCGATAAGAGGCGGCCGGCCGACGGTTATCTCACCACATTATGCGCCTCAGCTCCATTTTGGTGGCGCCACGGCACCAAGACTTATCTCTAATGTTCAGCGCTATGCCCGCCGAGTGTGGCTTGCTAAAACGGCCGACCAACAGGTCAACGTGACCGTTTCCACGATCGACGATTATTGAGATGAGCACAAAATCGAGCACATCGATCTGCTGAAATCAGATACGCAAGGCTTTGACTTCGAAGTTCTCAAGGGCTAGGTGCGTGCTGAAGGAGCGGCTCGTGCGCGTCATATTTCTAGAGATCACGCTGGCACAGCTCTGTCAGTTCAGCCCGCGACAGTTTCCTGGCCGACTGCAGGGTTTGAAATCTTCTCGTTCTACAAGCTGCGTTTTCAGAAGAGGAATCGCCTCGGACGGTTCGATGCCCTCTTTATTTGCCCATAATGGTCCAGCTTGACCCATTCCAGCGTACCTTTGCGTGCGTCGAGCCGCCGCCAATCGGCTTTGCGCCCCAGGCCGCCATAGAGGCGTCGCTGACGTTGTAGCAGTCGCCCTCTTTGGCATTTAGCACACCAAAATTGTCTGGGTTGACCAAGATTGCTCCGCCACTTCCCGATCCTCCGGGATTAGAGACTGTATAAGTAAGCGTATTGGATGTCGCCGCAACGGCCCCTGTGAACGCCCCGTTATATCCAGAGGGGGTCATACCTTGAACATATATATTAAAGGTGATGCCCGGCGAAATGAAAGGAGAGAGATTCAACCAGGCACATGTAACCGTCGCAGTCCCACCGGACCATGTCGCGCTAGCTGGACTGGTCATAACAGGAAGTTCTGCCATCGTGTAGACAGGAGCTACATTGCAGGCCCTGAACACAGCGACCGCCGCTGTCGTAGGAGGTTTCCAATTGATCCCAGTGCCGGTGTTGTTAACGGTGATACCGCGATAAATGCTGCGATTAAGAAATGACGTGGTGAGAGAGCTTAAGTCCACCCCAGCATTTGAGAATTGGCCTGTGATGAAAATTCCTTCAAACGAGCTGCTGCCGTTGACAGAGCCGCTAATCCCGGATTGCGGGGCACTCCCGAAAACCGTCGCATTGGTGGACTCGATCCTGATGCCTGCATATCGACCAGTATTAGAGCTATCCAGCGCAATCGCCCTGCCGCAGTTTAGAAAGTAGCAACCAACTATGTTGTAACCCGAATCAGAACCGTTGCCGCCTCCAGGCATGACGCCGGGTTGAAACCCGATATCGCATAATTCAAAGCGGCACCCCATGATGTTTTGATTGCCCTCTTGCCCCCACAACCTTATTCCGACAGCGAAGCCAGTGATTTTGCAATGCAAGATCGGCCCGTCAGCTACGCTCATGATGCCGATGGAACCGGCGGGATTCGATCCTGGATTTAATGTGCAATTCACAATACTGCATTCAAGAGTGGTCGTCCCTGGCGTCACATCATCGCTCGCCGTGTTGATCCCCAAGTTCGCCGTCACGACGCAATCTCTTATGGCCGAACCGACGTTTAGGCCCCAACGAATGCCGCCGCCCGTCTCATGGGTGTTGACGAATGCCAAGTTCTCAACGTTGTGGTTGCCGGTAAATCCCGTGGTGTCGTTTAAGGCTCGCTTGAGAATGTAATCCGAGAAATTCCCAGTGATTACAGATAATCCGCCGCCCACACCTATGAAGTCGGCATTGACATTTTCGGCAACAACGCCGCCAACGTCGATGGGCTGGGAAACGTAATAAGTCCCCGGAGGGAAAAAGATCGTGCCTCGGTTTGGACTCGTAGTCCAATTAAAGGCCGCCATGATCGCGACCCAGTCGTCCGTGACGCCATCGCCTTTAGCGCCAAAGTCCTTCACATTTTTAATGTAGGCAAGTCTGTCCGGCAACGTGATGTTTGTGTTTACGCCAGCGCCGCTCGCCTTAAATGCAAATGCCGTGAACGGATTAGTCATATCCCAACCACCGTCCAATTTGATCCATTCCAGCGCACTAGCGCGTGATTGCCCCCACTGCCGGAGACAATCGCCCCCCAGGCTGCGGTGTTGGCATTGCTGATATTGAACTCGTCGCCCTCCAAAACATTACCGGCTCCGGACGGAAGCTGCGAGAACGTCCACACCGGAGATATATTGCAGCTATCAAAAAACGCCGTGTAGGCGTTGCTCGGCAGCGACCAAGCCGCGCCCAAGCCGCCCGTTTGCGAAGCGTTGCAGCACTCAAAAAGATTGTTGGCGCGGCTGCTGGCGGCGCGAATGTAAATACCGGCAACATCGAATTGGCTGCCGGTGTTGATACCGTAGAACATGCCCGCCTGCGCAGTTCGTGCGCGAACGCGAAGGCCGTATTGAGAATTGTTTACTCCTGTTGGATAGCCCGAATTGCTCTTGTCGTGGCCCATGAATCCAACTGGGCCAATCAAGAAGCCGCTGCAAGAGCCAACAAGGTCTATCCCGGTCCCATTGCCTTCAAATGAGCAGCCGGTGATAGCAAAACCGGAAGCTCCTCGATTAGTGTCAGCAGAATCGACTCCGAGCATTATTGCTGTGTTGGTGTTTTCGTGACGGCCGCCGGAAATATGAAACCCGTTGCCGTAGGCTCTTATCGCCGTGTCATGCGCAACAAAATCGCAGCTAATTAGCGCGCCACCGCCCCCGATAATGACGCCATTCGTCGTCACGTTGTTACCGTTGGCATTAAAATGACAATTGTCGAACAAGATGTTCTGAGAACTATTGCCGGCACTGTCCTCAGCCGTGACGCCTGTATTCCCGCCAAAAAGACAATTCCGGAATGCGGCCCCTATAGTTGAGCCAATGCGAACGCAGCCCCCAGCATCATTGCTGTTTTGAAGGTTCAAGTTCTGAAAAATACGTCCTCCGGTCGTATTATTCGGCGAGCCTGAATTGGTATTGTTCCGGTCAAAAAGGAAGCCGGGAAAATTTCCGGCGATGGTTGTTCCGATGCCTTCACCAAGAAAACGAATGCTGAGGTTGCCGTTGTAATTGAAAGTGATCGGAGCGTTGACCGTATAAAATCCGACTGGAAAATAAATCGTCCCTCGATTAGCCCCGCTGATCGAATCCACTGCCGCCTGAATCGCAGAAGTAGATAAAGTGCCGCCCGTTGGATCAGCACCAAAATCCAGCACGTTCTTAATCTCCGCCAGCCGATCCGGCATCGTTCGGGACGTGGGCGCTCCGGTCGCTGGGAATGCGAAACTCGTAAAGGGCGTATCGGCCAATGCTTTTTGCGCGAGCAATGCTAATCCGCCAATGCCCAGGCCCGCACTTCCGATTCCAGTCGCGAGGGAGCGTCTTGTAAAATCCGCGCTCATCGTTTGGTGACCTCTTTGTGTATTCGTAAGTTTCGTAGTTTGCGGCCCGAGCTGGGCAAGTCTATGTCTTCCTTCAAAATATGCCACGGACCAAGATCGCACAGTCCTCAGTACCTATCGCATAGTGCCTCGAGACTAAGCCGGCAACGAGTTTCAAACTGGTAAAAATTGGAACTTAGTCGAGCTACGGCTTAACGCTTAGTCAATAGAACCACTAAAGAATTGCCTTGGTTCATTGATCGTCAATTACGTCGGCCCACTCAAGCCCGTGAAGGGCGACCATTTCGTGTTCATCGTTTCGCGGTAGGACTGACCCCATGACGGTCCTGGTCACCAGCGGCGCAGGCTATATCGGCAGCCACATGGTCTTCGAGCTCGCCGATGCCGGCGAGCGCGTGGTCGTGCTCGACAATCTGTCGACTGGCTTCGACTGGGCGATCGCCGAAGGCGTGCCGCTGGTGGTCGGGGAGAGTGGCGACCAGGCGCTTGTGGGGCTCATCCGCGAACACGACGTGGACGCTATCATCCACTTCGCTGCCTCGATCGTCGTGCCGGACTCGGCGCGCGACCCGCTCGGTTACTATCGCAACAACACGATGAATTCCCGCGGCCTGATCGAATGTGCGGTGAAGGCCGGCGTGCGCCAGTTCATTTTCTCTTCGACCGCGGCGGTGTACGGCAACCCAGCCAAAGTGCCGGTGAAGGAGGATGCGCCGACGGCGCCGATCTCGCCTTACGGCTGGTCGAAGCTGATGACCGAGATCATGCTGCGCGACGCCGGCAGCGCTTATGATTTGCAGCACGTGATCCTGCGCTATTTGAATGTCGCCGGCGCCGATCCTCAGCGCCGCACCGGGTAATCGACCAAGGCGGCAACGCATCTGATCAAGGTCGCCGCCGAAACCGCCCTCGGCGAGCGCGCTAAACTCGACGTATTCGGCGACGACTATCCGACACCGGACGGCACCTGCATCCGCGATTACATCCACGTTAGCGATCTCGTGCGTGCACACGCCGACGCGCTGCGGCCATCTGCGCTCTGGCGCGCCGTCGCTGACGCTCAATTGCGGCTACGGCCACGGCTTCTCGGTTCTGGAAGTGATCGACGCGGTCAAGCGCGTGTCGGGCTTCGACTTCAAGGTCGACATCGGGCCGCGCCAGCCGGGCGATCCGGCGCAGATCGTGGCGCACTCCGAACAGGCGCGACGGACGCTCGGCTGGCGCCCGCGCTATGACGATCTCGCAACCATCGTGCGCAATGCGTTGGCCTGGGAGCGCGAATTGATCGCACGGCGGCGGCCCGGACAGGGCAGGATTTTCAAGTGAAATTCAAAACTATATTGGCGGCCCCAGAACCGGATGAAGGGTTTAGACCGCAGTTTTGCGGCCTTTCGGGAGGCGCGGCAGTCGGCCGCGACTGGGCAAGAGGGATCACGCATGACAGCTACCACGGCCGAATCCCAGGACGACTATTCGACCGCCAACATGGTGCGTCGCCGCCTGATCGATGAGGCGCTGACCCATTGGCCGCTTTATGCCTTGTCGTTCTCGCTGACCGCGATTGCCGCCGCGGTAACGGCGTTCACCGCTTATCTGCTTGGCATGGTGATCAACAAAACCTACGTCAATCGTGATTTCCCCGCCTTGGCGCCAGGGCCATTTCACGCGGATGAGTTTGTTTGTGCGACGGGCCAGGGCGCGAAAGACCATATACCGGAACGCCCTGGCCGGTTGCATGAGGGCGTTGTGCTTTTAGCGTCGAGCCGTCGTCTCATCCTAGCCGCGGTCCGAACGCCGGTTCGTCAGTCCTGGCGCGTTTATGATGACTAATTGCCAAAGATCGTCCCATTTTGCGGGCGACTACGGGAGAATGTCGATATGCGGAAGATTGTTTCCGATGGCACATGGGTTCAAGCGTGACGTGAAACACTTAAGTATGACTGTGAAGAGGTATTTGGACGGGAACGTGACTGGGGCTATGCCTACGCTAATCAAAATCGGCAGCGTGTTACACATGCACCTTGACCAAGGAGCAACGATACTGGATATTGCGGCCGCTCAGGGAAAATTCTCACTATTGTTAGCAGAGAAAGATGCCAATAACCTTATCCGTCCTGATTGATACGTATAATCACGAAAAGTATATAGCCGCCGCCATAAACAGCGTTCTACAGCAGCGTCACCTGAGTGATGTGCTGCTTGACGTTGTTGTAGTAGATGATGGATCGACCGACAATACTGGCGAGATCGTAAAATCTTTTGGTGGCGAAGTACGCTACTATCGGAAAGATAATGGCGGACAAGCGTCAGCATTTAATTACGGTATCCCATTGTGCTGGGGCGAAATAATTTGCTTTTTGGACGGCGACGACTGGTGGCATCCAGATAAAATTTGTATGGTCCTGGCGGCCTTCCTCAATAATGCAGACTTATGCGCGGTCGGCCATTCATTCATCGAGGTGGATGAAGTGGGTGGGAGCCGCTTTACCAACGGGCCGACAGCACCGATCTATTTGACTTTTTCGACGCCAAAATCAGTTTCTCTGTTCCATAAGTATGCATGTTGCTTGGGCACTAGCCGGCTCGCCATCAGGCACTCCGCGGCTCTTTCTCTCCTTGAGGTTCCAACGGACTTGGTCTTCGAGGCTGACGAGTATATGTTCACATTGTTACCCACTTTGGGAGAGGTTGTGATTCTGCCAGATATACTGACTTATTATCGTATACACGGGGCTAATCTATTTCAGGACTCGCGTACAGCGTTTTTGAATCACATCAACGATGCGCGGACTTTGAAGCGAGCGAGTGTTTACAGATGTTTGAGTAGAGACCTTCCGGTTGAGTTAAGAAAGAGAGGTTGTGACTCTTCTCTGATCGAACCGCTCATGCGCCCTGTGCACGTGCAAGCCTCGCGACTGAAGTTAATTGCCCATGGGGGCACTCGTCTAGAAAATTTCAAGTCTGAGTGGCGAGCGGCCGAGCTTTTTGACAGAAGTACGGCGAAGAGCCGAATAATACTCGGCGTGTCTTTACTGCTGACGCTCATATGTTCGCCCAGGCTGTATTTCAGAATGAGAGACGCATACGCAAACTGGCTTCGGCGGAGAGCTGGCTCCGGCTGTCTGAACTGAATCTCCGCATCGATAAGTGGAGCGTCTGCCAGGGTTAGGCTGCCATGCTTGGGCAGTTCGGTTGTACCACTGAAACATCGCCATCTATAGCAGACCCCGCTTTCCAGGGCACTGTTATCCAATTTACGAACTTCCCTGATGTTCCATGACTGGTCTTGACGCAGAGTCGGCCAGAGGTTCTAATCTTGGCCCCTCATCCACTCTCGGGCCGCCGAAATGTTAACCAGAGTGAAAAACGCCCTGCGTCAGCTCATCATTCGACACTACGGCGTCGGCTCAACACAAATTCCTTCCGCTCTACAGAGATTGCGTATCAACAATTTTTCCCCAGCGCATATTTTCGATGTCGGGGCCTACACTGGCGAATTCGCAAAGACGTGCCGAGGCATCTGGCCCAACGCCAAGCTAAGCTGCTTTGAAGTCCTGCCACATCGTGTCAAAGAGTTGCGCGCTTGGAGCGCAATGGATGGAAACACCGATGTCATCGAATGCCTTCTCGGGGAGAACGTTAGAAGCAACGTTCGCTTCCATGAAAAAGAGACGGCATCCTCCATTCTAGATGATCACATTTCCCATTCAGGTCCAGTCGAGTTTTATCCGATGAGGACGATTGATGAAGTTATTGCAACGTCGAATATCCGGCCGCCAGAACTCCTGAAACTCGACGTTCAGGGCTATGAATACGAGGTGCTGATGGGCGCCAAGAAGGCACTTCGGGACATTGAAGTTATCCTTGCCGAGGCCAACCTTCTCGATCTTTATAAAGGCGCGCACCTGCTCGATGATCTCATTGCCCTTCTACGTGAGCACGAATTTGTCGCTTACGATATTTGCGAGTTCCACCGCCGTCCTCTGGATGCCGCTCTTTGGCAAGCCGACTTCATCTTTGTGCCTAAAGACAGTCAACTGCGTAAGGATAAGCGCTGGGCCGTCTAGGTCCCGAGCACCGTCCAGTTCGTCCCACGGGCACTTACCCTACGTTGACAGAATTGCGACCTAAAATGCCACGATCCTACAGCACCGCTCTTTGCTCCGTCCTGCCAAGCCCACGAATAATCTCTGCCTGGCTTAGCAAAGCTAGATCAGCCGATCGAAACAGACCGGTTTGGCAAACCATTGCTCCCAGGCGGGCGCGCCAACGAGCCCATTTTTTCATGGTTAGCGGAGGCCCTGCGTAGGATTGACGGGTACTGGGGGCGTTGGTGCCCAATCGACCGCCTCGCACTGCTGTTTGCTGGCATTTCTGTCAGTGTTGTGATTGTGTCATGCCAACTCGCACGGATGGGCGCTAAATATACTCATCCTTTTTCCCGTGGAACAAATAGAACGTCAGCACCATCTTGAATTGTGGCCACGTAATCAGGCGGTAAGAGCGTTGGGATAAGTGCGTCAAAATCCAGTCCTTGTCGTTTGTAATGGGGGTGGTTTTCTTCCATCAGAATTGCGGGGCGATTTCGTTCGAGCGTGGCGCGCGCCCCAATTAGAAAGTTGTGTTCGTGGCCCTCGATATCGACTTTAATAACGTCAACCCTTGCTTCAGCAATCTCTCGTATGCTGTCGAGTGTCTCGAGTTGAATTTTTTGTCGGCTAAACTTGGGCTGAAAATCGCGCCCCGCGATGACTGCATTCCCAACAGCGGAACCTGTGGCGAAATCTTCGGCAAGGACGATCTCAGTCTGGCCTGGCCGATCCGATAGGCCAAGCGGCAGGATCGTCGTGCACCTTAAGCACCCGTTTACTTCGAGGTTGTGCTTCAACCAATCGACGTTCGATGGCACCGGCTCGAAAGCAATCATATGCCCGCGGCACTTGCGGGCGGCGAGGGCGATCGGCACGGCGCACATCCCAATATTGGCTCCCACATCCAATGCGAAACCGCCGGGCCGCAAATAGGCAAGACGCGCGGTGAGCATCTCGTCATTGTAGCGACCGCTGAAATAGGTGTGTAGGAACGCGCAGATCAAGTCTGAGTCTGTGACCACGCGCCATTCTACACTCTACAATTGGGTCCGCGCCTAGTCGCAATAGCTGTCGATTCAGCAGCGAGGCGACTCGTCCCATCCCTCGAAACTTGGGAATGGCTCGGAGGAAATCTGCAGCAACCGGGCGGATCTAATCGGCGAGAGACATGGCCAAAGCATTTAAATGTGCGGCCCACGAAGCGTCAAGTCCACTGACGGGACAAGCACAAAGCTGATCCTAATCCGGGCGATGTTGTTTGTAAATTTTAGGCTTAGGATACCTAGAAATCATTGTTTGTCTGCATCCACTAAAGTATTCTGAATCGTGATATTTACAGTGCTCGTACTGTTTTGCCGACCGCGTCGAGGCCTGTCCTCCCATTGTTGAGCTGAAGGTCAGAAGCCAACGTTGGCCAATGGACTTTGAAACGTGATTCCGGCGACGTCGTTGACGTGCCAATTCCAAGTGGTCCGTATGACATCATACAGATCGGATGTAGATGGGCTCCAGCCCAGCAATGATTTATACCAAGCCGCTGAGTGCCTGACTCTCGCGGGGATTCACAAATCACCGGCAAAGTGATTCAAGGTGGCAAACGGAGGGTC
>Ga0182024_10009253_pt1 | contig 20435 bp, 11 predicted proteins | sample P32metaG_FD_120480 | JGI IMG/M metagenome (GOLD analysis project Ga0182024, IMG submission 120480) | Permafrost microbial communities from Stordalen Mire, Sweden - P3-2 metaG (Illumina Assembly) | ecosystem: Environmental > Terrestrial > Soil > Wetlands > Permafrost | place: Sweden: Stordalen... | reverse complement strand
GCGCGTTGAACCTCTCGCACCGACGCTGTTCGGGACTGGCTCAATTGCTGTAGCTCCGAGAACTGCTCGGCACTCAGCGCCAACTTGGGAAGCCTGGTTTTTCCTGCCATGCCTCAGCATAGCCGGAAACAATTCAGTCAGGTTATATATTGGTGAAACGATATACTAGACCCTGGAATCAGACAATTTTTTCACCATTCCTCGGTGCGAAATGGGGAGGCGGGCAATCCCACTTGATTGTATAAGTTGCAAATCGGGTTCATGCCCCACGCGTAGCGCACCGCAACCGGATGCGCCACATCGCCGCTCCACACCACGACAGTGTCTTTTCCTTCGACCGTTGCCTGGGCGGGAACGAACTTCCTGTCCTCGCCGGCAATTTCAAATCCAAACGGCGTGCGGGAGTATACCGTTGGCGCGGCCCAGGGCTTGGTGACCAGCCCGCCATAAACATGCTCGAATCGCAGACGAATCTTGCCACCTTCAATTGCTTTTGAGGCATACAGCGGGCCAGAGTATGCAACCTCCCGTCCGTAAGCGATGGCCTGGGCGGCAAGCGCGAGACGATATCCCAGCTCTTGTTTGTTCTTGGCATGAACGTCGATGGCGTCACCGATGTCGATGGTTACGGCCATCGCGGTTTTCGGCACCGAGAGGGTCATCAGTTGCGCTTCGCGGAGTTCAGGAAAATTGAGCGTGGGTGGAACTGCCCCCCAGCTCGCGAGTTGCACAAAGAGGAATGGGAAATCGCCGTTTCCCCACGCTTGCCTCCAGTCGCGGATCATCGCTGGAAACAGCTTGCGGTACTGGACGGGACGATCAGCATTGGATTCTCCCTGATACCAGATAACCCCTTTTATCGCATAGGAGGTTAGCGGGGCGATCATCCCGTTGAACAGGTATGCGGGGCGACTGCTGTTCGTGGTCGGGTGCGCGGGAATCGCAGGCGACTCAGGGGCAAGCTCCCCGGCCATTTCGGCCTTCTGCGATACCTCCTTCCACTTTGCGAATTGCTGCTCAAAATCCTCGAGGGCTTTGGGATAGGACGCGACGAGCTGCTTTTCTTTCGCCAGGATTGATGCGAAATTGGGATCCGATTCCAATGTCTCGCGGCTCGTCCAAGCCTCAGCGGGGGATGCCCCCCGGGAGCTGTCAATTATGCCGATGGGTACGTTCAACGTTTTCAACAACTGCCGTCCGAAGAAATATCCGACCGCCGAGAATTCAGCTACGGTTTCCGGACGCGCAGCCACCCAATAGCCTTTGACGTCCCGCTGCGGCTTGCTGGCCCAGGTCTTCCCAACAGTGAACAAATGCATCACTGGATAATCCGCATCAGAAAGCTCATGCTGATAGTTGTCCACTCCCGGCATCTTCCACCCAAAGACTTCACTCGGAGCTACATACATCTCCATGTTGGACTGGCCGGAGCAAATCCAAACCTCTCCCACCAGCACGTCAAGGAGTGTCAGCGTATTCTTTCCGGCAATCGTCATTTTGTACGGCCCCCCGGCGCTTAAAGGACCCAAAACTACTTTCCATCGGCCTTCGCCATCAGCGATTCCGGCGACGTGTTGATTATTGAAGGTAACCGTGACCCGCTCGCCGGGATCCGCGGTCCCCCAGATATTCACTTTCGTACCCTGCTGAAGCACCATGCCGTCGGAAATGAGACTAGGCAGCCTGACGTCGGCGCGTAATCCAAGTGTGGAAAATGTGTAAAGCAAGAAACCAAACAGTGTAATCTTCCATATCCGACACAGTCCGGCATCCATCATCGGCCGCAGCTTTCGCAAGAGATGATCCTTCGTCGCCCACTCCCCGCGCGGGAGGCAACTAAACACAGTACATTGCTGAAGACCTTCACCACGCATGGAACTCTCCCGGTATTCTCTCGGATTTATCCTTGAGGAGTATCTTGGATCGTTTATGTATACGGTATACTTACTAAAAAAGTCAATGCGCTGCGCTTTATGGCAGATTCAGTTCAAGATTCGCTGCCCCAAGAAGCCTAAACGTTAAGTGTATACTGTCAACTGATGATTGGCGATAGCATACAGTTAGGTACGGGGGCCTCCTGTGATGGGCCATTTTGAAGAAATCCGAACACGCATTCCTGTAGCGCTCCGGCGGCATTCTTGCAAGTCATTCATGCTGCTGTTCATCCTTGTGAATCTCGCCCAGGCGGTCACCGCTCCTTTTGATTTGCCCGGCCCCGTGTTCGAAGTGAAGGTGACTCGCGATAACAAGACGCTGCCGATTTCCGAAGTTCCAAGCTTGCAAGCCGGAGACCGGATTTGGGTTCATCCTACCCTGCCCGCTGAGCAGTCGGTACATTACCTCCTGATCGCAGTGTTTCTGCGAGGGGTCACAAACCCCCCGCCGCAGGATTGGTTCATCAAGGCGGAAACCTGGAGCAGGCAAATGCGCGAAGAAGGATTCGTTCTTACGGTTCCGTCAGGTGCGCAGCAAGTCCTGTTGTTCCTGGCTCCGGAAACAGGAGGAGACTTCAGTACCTTGCGTTCTGCCGTCAGGGGAAAACCGGGAGCTTTTGTGCGGGCAGCGCAGGATCTGGACCAAGCCAGTCTGGATCGCTCACGATTAGACGCCTATTTGACTGCGGTTCGAGAGACTTCAGAGGCCGACCCCCAGGAACTCAACGAACGCTCCGTGCTATTGGCGCGAAGCTTGAATATTAGGTTTGACCAGCAATGTTTTGATAAACCCAGCGCACAGCAAGCGCCCTGTCTGACACAAAATGCCGATCAATTGGTACTGGAAGCCGGGCCGAGCGGCTCGATGATGACCACTCTGGCGTCAGGCGCAAACGCAGATATGATTGGACAGCTTAGCGCGTCCCGCGCAGCCGCCAGTGGCATCTACAGCCCTTACGTGGGAGCTGTCGTCGATCTGACCCGAATGCTGGGCAATCTGCATACGGCAGAATACCAGTACATTCCAGCGCTTGCCCTTCCCAGGCAGGAGAAGTTGAATCTGAAGCTGAACAACCCTCCATCCTTTCACAAGCCGATGTCGGTACTCGTGATCGGTCTGCCGAATGTTGAGGCGGCACAGTTGCCCACTCTTCGGGTGGTAAGTAAGAATTCGAAGGATGTGTTTTGTCTGCAACGTCCTTCGCTCGTCCTTCCAGTCGAAGGAGCACCGCTAGTGTTTTCGACGGCGATGGCGCACGATTTCTGGCTTCACGTGAAGAGCAAATCGGGTCCGGGGATCGACTTGCCTGCTTCTGCGGATCCGGCTCGCGGCGGCTTTGTGATCGACACTCGCAAGCTCCATACCGCTTCTCTGGATTCAGAGAGCAGCGGAGTATTGCGCGGGTACTGGGGGTTCCAGCCCTTTGATGGACCAGGCTTCTACTTCAGCAGCACCCATCCGAGAAAATGGACCGTGCCGGCCACCGAACAGACCAGCCTTATTGTCGGTCGTGACGATCTGCTCCATCTGCAGTCTGATGATGCCACCTGTGTGGACGGCGTGACCCTGAAGGACGACCAGGGCGCGGAGATCCAGACTTCGTGGAAAATGCTCAAGCCGGGGGAATTGGAAGTACGGTTTCCGCTCGCGAACGAGAGGGCAGGTCCAGTCACCATTTCCGTGATGCAATACGGACTAGCAGAGCCGGACCAAGTCCGCTTGCAAACTTACTCTGAGACCGGCCATTTGGACTCTTTTGCGATAAATGCGGGCGACCGGCAAGGCGTGTTGAGGGGAACCCGTTTGGACGAGATCGCGGCTCTGGTGCTAAAAGGCATTCGTTTCACTCCGGCAGATCTGTCCCGGGCGAATGACAAGGACGAGTTGCGCCTCGCAGGCCCTGAGGAAGCCATGGATGCGTTTGACCCGGGCGACAAATTGACCGCCCAGATATTTTGGAAGGATGGGCGTTCCCGGGAGTTAGCGACGACGGTCGATCCGCCCCGCCCCAAAGTAAACTTGATCGCGAAACACATCGATCTGGGCCCCACCGCCTTGGCCATCCGTCTTGGCAGCCAGGACGAACTTCCGCAAGACGGGAAGCTCTCTTTCGTGGTGAAAAGCGAGATCCCCGAAGTGTTCCAGCGCAGTGAAAAAATTGAGGTTGGAACCGAGGACGGATTGTTCGACGTTCTCCTCAGCCTCGAAGATGGCACCTTAACGTTGGAAGATTCCCAAAACATGCTGGTAGAACTGGAGCCGCTCAAAATCTTCGGCCGCTCGTGCTTCGGTGCACTTCGGTTTCGTCCAGTCCAGTCCGACGGAAAGAAAGGCGACTGGCAGCCGCTCGCGACTCTGGTGCGTGCCCCTTTCCTCACAGAGATTCATTGTCTTAAGAATTCAGACGCGCAGTGTTCTCTCAGCGGGGCAAATCTCTTTCTAATCGACTCTGTGGCCTCCGACCCGGACTTCACTAATAGTGTTTATGTCCCCGTAGGCTTTATGGATTCCACGCTCAACATCCCCCGTCCGGTCGGTGACCATCTGTACATCAAGCTGAGGGATGACCCGTCGATCGTGAGCATCGCCACCCCCGCGGAAATTCCTGGCGGGGCCAAATCCCCCTCGAACCGACCGCGAAAGCCCAATACGAACATCAATTAGTGCAGAAGATTTGTTCGGAGTGCCGGAGTCATCTGTTGCAATAAAAGGTAATTGCAAATATGGTTGCCGAATGCGGGTTAGTGGAGATTTCCGAGTGGCTTGGGCTCCACTGTCGGCAGCTTTGGAAGCGGCCCAAGATCCCAGACCCAGTGTGCCAGGTAGAGCCACTTCTGGCTCTCATCCTTCATCAAATTTAGTACCGAATGTGTCGTCTGCGAGTTGGGAGGTGAGAGAAATGCGGTGTTCGGTGGCATCTCACGAACTTCGCTTCCCAGCATCATGTAGGAATCGAAAGGCGGCAGTTTGATCCAGACCTCTGCCTGGTGGGGGATGTGAGCATGCGGCTCACTGTTTGTCATCGGAGGCATGCAAATGACGGCGAACACTTCATTCGGTTCAAGACCATCCTCGGGCACAAAAACATTCGTACCGAAATAGTTCCAGTGAGACCCCTCCTCCGGAAGTGGGAGAGAGTGAACGTCGCGCACCAGAATGTCTCCGCGAGGAGTCGTCGCCTTATAGGTCAGAATTAGCATCTGCAGTGGCACATCGGTCGTGTTCTCGATCCGATGTCGGGCGTGGGGCGGAATCAGCACACCGATGCCCTCGTGCAGGTCCCAGTATCCATTGCCGTTGTCCAGTCTCCCCTTCCCGCTTTCCACGTACCAGAATTGCTCATCTGGGACCTCGACGATCGCTGAGCGAGCATATCCAAGCATGGTGCCAAGCGAGAGATCCTTCCAGTACTCGAGAACTGCTCCCGGGTCGCCCGCATGGTACGGATCTCCTCCGCGGAGAATCGATCGTTGGAAAATTACGTTTTCGGTCACATGGACTGGGGACAAAAGTGGGCTGCCGACAAATCGATTGACGTCGATGCCAACAACTTGGTTCGAAGGTGGCGGCTTTGGTGACTTAGCAAGCTCGGCCGCAATCTCAGGTGGTAGATTTTTTGGATTCTGGGCGAAGGAAATGGAACCACATAGCAACAGGGTCACCGAAGCGCTCGCCAAGGCGCTAATCAGGGAATGCAGCGCCCTTCGGCGTTCAATCTGGACGAACATTTGACCGATCTCCTTCGAACCAAGCTAGCTATTTTCCGTCGCAAAAATGCGCTTTCTGACATGGACCCTGTGACATAACACGCAACGGATATGGTCTTCGGTGGTGATTTTGTGCGCGTCCATTCTCGTGCGCGAGGCGAGTGGGCTGTGCCGGCTTAGGTGCTCTGTCGCGCAAGATAGCACCCCATCTGGATGACGTTGTCCGCAATCACGCCCAGCCCTACCCATCGTCGCATGCCGTCCAGACCGGGATAGAGGCAACGACGCAACCCGTGTCTTCGTTTGAGCACGCTGATTCGTCCCTCCGAACCGGTTCTCCACTTTTGCCCGCTACGAAACCAACGCTGGTGCTGAAGACGTTTCCGTTCGCCACTTGTGGTTTTCTTGTTGGCCACCGACATCCACCGCACCCCCAACGCTTGCCCCGCTCTCTCGTTCTCCCGCGAATAAAATCCCGCATCGGCGGCCACCATGCGCGGGATTCGTCCCAACCTCTGTTGGTGCACCTGGATCGAGGACAGCAACAGAGTCGAATCCGCAGGACGCTCGGCCAACACCTCAAAGTGGGCCACGATTTGGTTCTCCGCTTCCTGAATCTTGACCAGTTTGCCAAACTCGTTGGGCTTGCTCGCTTTCCCTTTGCGAATGATTTCCGTGTGCGGTTCGAACCCGCTCACGATCTTTCCCGGCCACTTCGTGTCTCCTGCAAAAATCCGCATCTTGGTCTGTCTCACCACTTGCCCAACCCGCCCCACCATGGTCTCCAGCCATTGCGCCAGACCTTCCACCGGAGTGCGACGACGACGCGGCCCCTGCTTCACTTCCGCCAGGACTCTCTGCGCCTGATTCATCACTTTTCGGGTCAAGCTGAGTAGCTCCCGATACTGCCGCTTTCTCCGCTCTTCTCCGGGCGGCCTCAGCAGCCGAGTCGATAAGGCAATCGCCAGGACTCGCTTGCCTATGCTGCGCATGCGATCCCGCACTTTGCCTTTCAGCCCTCCGGACTTGGACTTGATCTTCTTCATGGTGCGCGTCACTACCCGCGTGCCGTCCCCCAACAAGCTACTGTCGGTCGGATAATGAATGTTGGTTTCCACCACCGTCGTATCCACCCGCAACTTCCTGCCCCGCGTCACCCCTCGCTCCTGCCCCAGTTCCACCACCCGCTGGTGCAATTGCTCTATGACTTTCGGCCCGATCAATTGTCCCAATCGTGCCAGGGTCTTGGGGTCCGGCACTTTTTCATCCCCAATCCGGGTAAAGGCGCGATACACCAGATTGGCCCGCACCTCTCGTTCCAGCACGTCATAGCTCCAGTTCCGGATGTGCTTCAACAACAGCAGGCGCAACAATACTTCCGCGGGCGTCTGCATCCGGCCACGGCTGCGGCTCTGCGGATGGCGTTCCCCTTGGGCCTCGTACACCGTGTCCACAAGTTGCTCGTCTTCCAGAAGCTCGTCTACCAGCCGCATCCACGGTTCCCACAACCCCTCGATATCCTCGGCTAGACCTCAATGCCACAGCGACGGTTGTTGATGACGCAGTTTGATCATGCCCGTCATCCTAATCACCGTTCCTCCCCAAAACAATATGTCCAAGAAATGTTTTATTGCTTGGTTGAATACAACTGCGCAAACTGAACGTTCTGGCGCCAACCCTCGGCTCCGGCGTCGCTGTTTACGGTCCTCTCATACCTCACTTTTGCGACGGAAAGTAACTAGGTACCGATACAAAGCACTGTGTACAGCACTCTTTAGTTCTGCTTCTCAGTTGGCCATGCCCTCGGTCTTCCACGACAACTCCCCGAAACTGGCGTAGCCAAGCGTCTTCTGTTTGAAATTGCCTCGACTTGTGACGCTACGCCAATGCCCCAGCCCTTGGCTATTTCGGGGTCGTGAGCCCTTTACCGTAACGCACGTAGTCGATGAGAAAGCGCGGATAGCGAGGAAAATTCCCTATCCCCGAGGCTCCTCCCTCGGTTCCTTTGGATACCCCTCCCCAGATGCACACGAACGGATCAAAACTCCCGATCTTCTCGCCGAAAACCTTCGAAACATCGAAGGGCTTAGAAAGATACCAGGGGTCTCCTTTATTGGCCTTAAAGCCCAGACGTAAGTGGGACGAGTCGGGGATTTGCATTAACATGTATAGCGGCTTGTGCCCGAGTATCGATTCAGGAACCTCGGGGTCAAATTTCACATCGATCCGGCTATTCGTGCCGGCCACATTCCCGTAGTTCACGAATCTATGCCTTTTCTCTTTGGGGAAATACGCCACTCCCGGCGTCCAGCCACCAGGGTCGTCGCCGCCGTAACCAACTTTCCTCCCGCTTTCGGTCCACATGGCAACCGAAGTAAGGTACAATTTCCAGGGAAAGGTCTCGTCGTCCGGGGGAATCCAACCGAGTTCCATCTCATAGCCGGGAAAATCCTTCTTCTTGGTGAGATCGACCCTTTGGCCTATGGCGGTGGGACACATCGCCCAAGCAGCGCCGGCCTGGGGCAATAGCGTAACCGTCAGATAACCCGGATTCGTATAGGTATCAGTGATGGCAGCAGACTCGTGATACCACTTAGAGCTGAAGCCGGGAGTGTTGAAGTCATCGGAAAAATGATCATAGTTCTCGGCGCTGGCGCCAAAAAAGACCGCGTAGTCCACCATGAACGCGGCGGCGGGATCTGAGACCTGAAACGGGGGGGAAGAACTGATGCCAAGCTCCGGAGGCAAGTCGTCAGCGAGCCAGCGGCTAAGAGAGGTGATGGGACCGATTTCCCATATCCCGGTGATCTTTCCAAAGCGCGAAACATCGATGGTCCTCATTCTCCAACCCATATGAGGCTCACCTTGCAGGCCTGACCAGAAACCAACCTCCAGCGACGTTGGGCTTAGGAGCTTAACTCGAAAATCCAGGGAGTGGCTTACGGGGCCTCCGGCCATATCGCCCCAAACTCCCTCAGGATACCCCAGCCAATTGTAGGGGATCTTCCAGTTACCCATAACGTTCGGGTCTAAGTCCCCTCTTCCATAGAGCATCCAGACATCAGCCGTCCTTGCTCCAGTCGCTTCCACGTATGGATCTCCGCCATGCCCCTCTGAGTCTGAGTCCACAGGACTTGAATAGGGAGAGTAATAGTTCAGGGGCCCACTTTCTATCTGGGATCCCTTCAGGTGGACATCCAAGAGTTGAAAGGAATGCGTATCTGGTGGAAGCTTGGTCCGATCTTTGGGCCAGGTAGCGGGATCGGAGAATGTCAAAACCAGGTTTAGGCCCATCGCCCAATTATATGGGGCCGTATACGAGCCTCCTGCAACCCCAAGATGGAATTCCCAAGGTAGTGGGTAATCATCAATCTTGATTGGGTCTTTCAGGATACCTTTGATGTCCTTCCCTTGCTCACCGTGCAGAATCGTCACGAAGCCGGGATGTTCCGTCTCCGAAATCGACTTAATGTTGTCTTGGGGAACAAACATCCAAGGCGAGGTGCTTTTGGGATCGACAAACTGCTGGGTTAGATTCCGAATATCCTTCGTGTCCTGTTGCGCACTGCCTGGAGAGATTATGATCAGCATGATCGATAACAGCCATACTGTCTTCGCAGCCATTTTCATCGCCATATCACACCCTTTAATCCCGGCCCAGGCTTCGGTGCGCCTGGTGGAAACCAGAATTATTTGAAAGTTTGTTGCTAACCCCCGGTTGTTTCATTCAGACAGTACATAAAAAGTGAAACCCGTTCCATGCGCCGAAGCCGGCAGCGCCTGCTGATCGCACCCGGGGCGGCGCAAGTAAAACGCATTCCCGGCATGAGCGACTACTGTCGTGATGCAGATAAACTACGAAACGAGACCTTTGCCATGCCCAAAAATGTCTCCTGGCATCCTTCAGTCCCTACTCTTGTGCCCTTTCCCCACTTGCCAAGGCCGAATGTTCAGTTGGGTCAGTGAACTGTTGACTCAGATTGCGAAGTTTTTTTGATTGGTCTCGGCCTGCCCTGGCGCGAAACCGAACCGGGCCGACGGCTAGCGTCAATATCAAAATTAAGGTTCAGATCTTAATCCACTGGCACTCTTCTCTTTTGGGGTACGGACTACTCATATTCCTTCCTACTAGAACCGCGACAGTCTGCTGCCAGTACTGATCTGGCACGAAGTGTCGCGGTTCCACAGGGTCAACATCAGTTGACTACCCGAATCCCAGGTTCTCAAAACGACACCTTCGCGAACACTTGGATCACCCTCGGACTGCTACCCACAGTCGTCTTGCCGAAATCCGGGCTGTCGGTATCCAGTACCATAAACGGCCAGTAATACGGGACATGGCGATTGAGGGCATTGAAAGCATTTGCCCCTAGTTGTATTTTGAACCCCTCCCCAAGCGACAGGCTCTTCCTAAGGGAGAGCTGCTCGGTCTTCGGCGCGCAATCAGTCACATTCGCCAGGCGCGTCGTTCCGAAAGTGAACGGTTTCGGATCGGTGAAAGCCGCAGGATTGAGCAGGGTTTGACCAGGGATGAACGGATTGTACTGTCCGCAACTAATATTCGTCTTTGGGCTGACGCCCGGTACTTGGTCGACCCACACCGGGCCTATCCCGGGAATAGAGGCGTTGCCATTAATCACGATGGGTGCTCCGCTCATGTAATTTTGGACTGCGGAGATTTCCCAACCACCGATTACATATTTGCTGAACGGAGCGTCGCTGTTAAGGAATCGTTTCCCAGGTCCAAAGGGCAATTCGTAAATCCAGCTCAGAGTGAAGTTCTGGCGTCGATCAATGCCCAAATTCCCCCAAAATACCGAATTGGCCAATCCTTGAGCCGTGGCTTGAGGAGTAGTAGAACCCGTGAGTTTCGACAAGGTATAGCCGGAAAGGAAGCTGAAACCATTCCCGAAATGCTTTTGCGCGGTCAGAAGCATCGCCTCGTAGTTCGAGAATCCCGCCCGGTTGTTGGCATAAGTGATGCTCGTGTACTGGGGATAGGGCCGCAAGGCTTGAGCGACAGGTCCCGTAAACCCAGGATAGGGAGGCGTAATCCCTGCCGCTTGAGCTTCGGGAGAATTGATATCTGCCAGCAGCGTGTTGCCGAGAGAAATGTCGCTGAGGGGAATTTGATTCATCTCTATCGGAAATAGGATTCCATGCGTGATCTTTCCTACGTACTCCGCGCGGAGCAAGAAATCTCTGCCCACCTGACGCTCCAGGGCGAAGCCGACGTTTTGAGCTCTGGCTGCCCTGTTCGCCTTAGGATTGATATAGGTGATTGAGGTGTTGTTAAGAATACCGGGATCGGTAACGTTGGGAGGGAGCAGGTTATCAGGAAAACCGCTTTCCCAATTGAGCGCTGGAGTAATACCCGCGTTCTGGCTGGCCAGGGTCACCGCCGAGAAGCTCCCGTAGGTTGGCGGAACGGGATCCGCGGCGACTGGCGTGTAAACCACGCCATAGTAGCCCCGCACTACGGTATTCGGCAGGAGTTGATATGCAACGCCGATACGAGGACCCCAGGCGCCGTAATAGGTGTCTTCAGCGCGACTCTTCCCATTCTTCCCTTGGCCTGATCCATAAAAAGTCACTCCTCCTGGCAGTCCTCCTGCCGCCGGATTAGCCACGGTTGGATCAAAAGAAGCCATGATCTCATGGTCCTCTTTCGGTGCTAGACCTAAGTCCCAGCGCAGGCCATAATTGACCGTCAACCTGGATGTGACTCGCCATTGATCCTGCGCAAAGAATCCCGTCTGCGAGGAAATGTAACGAAGCGCTGTAGGGACATTCATGGTAACCGAGTCGACATTACCTAGCAAAAAGCTTGCCCATGAATTCCCAGTCTGGGGTTGATTGGGTAAGCCAGTCTCATTGGTGGCGAAGTTCCAGCTACCTGAGGTGCCTGAACTCTGGATACCGCCATTTCCTCCAACATTCACGTTCCGGAAAAAGTCCACGCCAAACTTGAGCTCATGTTCCCCTTTGACCCAGGCAAGATTACCGGAGATGGGAATCCCGCTGGTGATGGTATCGTACTCATGAGTAGGATAGCCCTGCGAGGTAAAATTCGCGATATTTATGTAGGGAATGTTTGTCGAAAGCAGGCCTGTAAGGCCAGAGTTAGCGCCATCGGTGAAGCCTGGCCCCGCAGTCTCACCTACCTGCACGTTATTGTTGTACGCTATCATCAAATTGAGGAGGATTTTGGGACTGATATTGCGAGTGAGGGAAACTCGGTACTTCTTGTTGGATGGAGTGTAGTTTATACAACTGACAAAGTCTGCGGGGTTGTTCACAAACTGATTAACGCACGCGCCATACTGGTCGTACTTGAATAATATGTTGGCACCGACGCTTATCTTCATCTTGCCCATAAAGTGATCAACCTTTAGATCCACTCTGTTCGTGTTACGTCCAAATTCTGGTGGGTTATTACCTGGACCGTTTACAAAGTTTTGGGCCAATCCCGGTGTATTTGGCAGAGGATAGGTGGCCTGAAAGTACGATGAAATCGCACTGAATCTGGCCGGATCTATCACGTTCAACTGGCCATTGAAATCGAAGGGATCCCGAATGAATCCGCCCGCGCCGTCCGACCGGGTGGTGGCGGGATCATAAATTTCACCCTGGAAGATTGGCCTCCCTAGGGTGTCCGTGCCCGTTTGCGGACCCAACCATTGGGTGAAGTTTCCCGTCCGCATGAGTGCGGTGGGTACAGTCCCGAGAGACTGCGCCCCGCCTGGCTCGTCACCCTCCGGAACCGAGTAGCGATAGAGATCAACTGCTGCAAAGAAAAACGTCTTATCCTTGATGATCGGTCCGCCTACAGTAAAGTTGCCTTCATTCTCCCGGTAGGGAGACCGCTCGCTTTGCAGCCAGAAATCGCCATTCAGCAGCTTATTCCCAAAATACGCGGAAGCTGCGCCGTGAAATTGGTCCGTACCAGACTTGGTCACCAAGCTGATCACAGTACCCAGGTCCGCTCCGTACTCAGCGTTTACGTTGGTTGCCAACCGGAATTCCGAGATCGTATCCGGCATAACTCCAACGTTCTCCCGGGTCGTTGCGCTCGCATCGGCGGCGGCATTTACGCCATCGACATTATAGGTAGTAGGGCTGATTGAGGTCGCTTGCCCCACTCCGAAGACAGCGCCCTGCGACAAGTCCGAAGCCCCGCCCAAGTCGCCTGAGATCCCGTAATTGACGCCGGGCAAACTGCGCAAGAAATCCAGCGACTGACGACCGACTCCGTTACCGAAGAGTGGAATTTCGCCAACTTCCTGGAGGGTCCTCGTGGTTCCTGAGTCAGTTCGCGTCACATCGACAGTCTCTGTCTGAGCAACGACCGACGTGGTCTCAGAGACCGTCCCGACTTCGAGGTGGATGTCCAAGCTCACCACCTGTGCCGAGATCACACGAATGGAGGAATACTGGGCCGTCTTGAAGCGAGTTACCGTAGCGGTCACGGTATATTCGCCGGGTGCTAGCTGGCCGAAAGTGTAAATGCCCCGTGAATCGCTCGTTTCCTTAGTCTCAATCCCTGTAGATTTCTCTCTGGCTACCAGGGGCGCGTTGCCGACAAGGGCACCTGAGCTGTCTCGAACCACGCCGGTGAGACTTCCGACCGCCTCTTGACCGTTAAGTAAAGGACCTATGCTAAAAGTTGTGGAGACAAAGACAGCTAGTAACAGCAAGAGGTTGATCCGTTTCATTTTTGAATATCCTCACGCGGACTGTTCGCCTTCCGATGACTGAAACTAAGTTGTCCCGCTCACGAGCTGTATACTGTACACCGTAAGTTTTTGTCAAGCTTTATTTCTCGGATTATTCTTATTTGATGGTTAGTAGCGCGTCAGCGTATGCGCGCATGGCCGCCAGCGCCGGCGCATTCCGGATGGTACGGATCCCCTCCGCGAAGAAGAATTGATCGTTGGAAAATCACGTTTTGGGTCACATGAACCGGGGACGAAAGTGGGCTGCCTACAAATCGGTTAACGTCGATGCCAACGACTTGTTTCGAAAGTCCCGCCCTAGGGAATTGCACCCCCTTCGGCGTTCAATCTGGACGACATTAGATCGATCAGGCTACGCGAGGAATATAACTGGGAGTCGCGGGGAGTCTTAGGCTTGCGAATACGGGGTCAGAGAGCAATGCGCATGAAGTCGCCCCTTCGAATTAAGCTAGTATATGGGGTAAATTTAAGGTATACCGTGTACAGTATATGGCTACCTCTGAGTCGGCCAGGTCTGCGGTCTTGCCGCGACAATGGGAATTGGCAGACGGATCGACCTTTTGGGATCGCTTGTTGCTATCGACTCGCCCGAAACTGGCGTAGCCAAGCATCTTCTGTTTGAAATTGCTGTGACAAACAACGGTGACATCATGAAGGCCCCAAATCTTTTTCGGGACGGGACCACGTTGATGAAGCAGGTGATCTCCGGAACCATTTGCGAGAAGCTGAAGAAAGCAGGTACTCCAATGAGACAGTACATACTGCTGACGATTGTCTCGACATTCCTAGCAGTGTCCTCTTCGAGGGCACAATCGACAGGTCAGGTGATCCGGTTATCAAACGGGATCGACGAGATCGTGCCCTCCGATGCCAGAATTGAGCAGGTTGCTGATGGGTTCGGATTCATCGAGGGACCCATTTGGATCCACGAGGGCTATTTGCTTTTCAGCGACATCCCTAGAAATGTGATCATGAAATGGACGCCAGGCAATTCAGCATCTGTCTTCCGGAAACAGAGCGGATACGGAGGCACCGTCCCCCCCGGTGCGTTGTTCGGCTCGAACGGGCTCACCCTCGACAAGCAAGGGAGGCTCACGATCGCTGAACACGGCAATCGGCGGATTACGAGGCTTGAAAAAGATGGAAAGCTCACAATATTGGCAGACCGGTACGAAGGTAAACGGCTAAACAGCCCTAACGACCTCGTCTATAAGTCCGATGGTTCACTTTACTTTACTGATCCTCCCTTCGGCCTGCCGAAAACATACGACGATCCAGCCAGGGAATTGTCCTTCAGCGGTGTTTATCGTGTTGACCACGGCAGGACACAACTGTTAACCAAGCTGCTCACAGCGCCAAACGGCTTGGCTTTTTCGCCCGATGAGAAGTACCTCTTTGTCGCCAATTCGGGTCCTGTCAAAAAACAATGGATTCGCTTCGAGGTGAAACCAGACGGGACTCTCGGCAATAACAAGGTCTTCTACGACGTGTCAGGGATCAAGGAAGAGGGAGTTCCAGATGGCATGAAAGTAGACAGCAAAGGGAATCTGTACTGCATAGGACCCGGCGGAATATGGATTTTTTCACCCCAGGGTGAACACCTCGGAACGATCCGGCCTCCGCAACTTCCCGCGAATTGCAATTGGGGGGACAAGGACGGCAAGACCCTCTACATAACCGGCGGAACAGTCTTATATCGCATCAGGCTCAAGATCGCGGGAATAAGACCATAGTTAGAAAGCGTTCGAGAAAACACTGCCTCGCTGAACGGTTGGCGTAACGCTCTGCGGCGTAGAGCAAGGCTCCTCAAAAACGACTATGGGATTTCCGGCTCCGCGCGCATCTCATTTTTCCGTGTCAAGTGCTGTGCGCGATTTATCCGCTACCTCGCGCAGCAGGCGAGAATCGTTCGGCTCGTCGGCCGAGTTTAATGATCAGACCCAGCCTTTGCTCGGAGAGGCCACGCCGAAGGAGAAGGCAGGTTAGATTGAGACACAGACAAATCAAAAACTTGCGCTGGGTCATTGCCGGGCTACTCTCTCTCGCGACCCTTATTAACTACCTTGATCGCCAGATCCTTTCTGTAGTGGCGCCAATGCTCCGAAAGGATCTGCATCTCAGCAACACCCAGTACGCATACGCCATCGACGCTTTCCTAATCTCTTACGGGATCATGTACACAGTGGGAGGGCGGATTATCGATCGGCTCAATACCCGCCGTGGCCTGGCTTTGAGCCTCGGTGTCTGGTCGCTCGCCAGCTTGTGCCACACATTTACGGTTGGGCTGTGGGATCTCTGCCTGTACCGATTTCTATTAGGCACCGCAGAACCGGGAAATTTCACTGCCGCGGTAAAAGCCGTTTCTACGTGGTTTCCGATACGAGAGCGCGGGGTTGCCATTGGTGTCGTCTTCTCTGGCACAGGTATTGGGGCGGTCATAGCGCCCCCTCTCACTCTCTGGCTGGCTCTACACTTCGGGTGGCGAATGGCCTTCTTCTTAACCAGCCTGAGCGGTATGTGCTGGTTGCTGCTTTGGCTTCCTTTGTATTACGAGCCCGAGAACCATCCCAGGATTACGCAACGAGAGCTCGAGCACATCCTGTCAGATCGCGCTGGCCAGAACCTGACCGAAAAAGCTCCTGCGCTGGGCTGGCGCGAGATCCTCGTGCTTCCTCAAAGTTGGTCTTTTATCTGGGCCCGTTTCTTTTGTGATCCTCTAGGCTACTTCTATTGGTTTTGGATACCCTCTTATTTGGTTTTCGCGAAAGGCTTTAGCCTGCAGCTGCTAGCCAAGTGGCTCTGGATCCCGTACCTCCTCCAAGGCCTGGGCCAGATCGTGGGAGGCCATTTCTCGGGGATGCTGATTAGGAGGAAAATCGCACCCATTTTTGCGCGTAAGTTGGGCCTCTCAGTGGCTCTTGTGTTGACTCCCGTGGCCATCTTGTCGCTTCATGCCACCCAGACCTCCGCGATCATTTTCGATATCAGCGTCGCGACCTTTGGGATCGGCTGCTGGGGAGCAAACTACAATGCGCTGTTGATGGATAGCCTGCCACAATCTTCTCTAGCTTCAATTGCCGGCCTGGCCGGAAGCGGCGGCGCAATAGGTTCGCTGATTATCACCTGGCTAACCGGCTACGCAGCGGACCACAGTGCCTACCGCCTGATTTTCTGGGGTAATGCCGTTCTTATGGCTCTTTCAATAGCCTCCACTTGGGCGCTACTTCAAGAGCCTGTCCAGGCGGGGTAAACGCGGAGCAGAGAATTGGGTCGGAGACCGGGCATTAGCTTGAACGCGCAAGATCTGAAGTTTCATTTGATTCAGCTTAGTGGTCGCTCAGAAACTAAGTCCTACCGATCGCAACCTGTATACTGTACACTGTTATTTTCTTGTCAAGCTTTTAGCCTGAACGAGCTAGAGACGAAGTGTTATTTGATTGAGCCGAGTTCGGCACTACTGGTTTCGGTTCTATTTTTCAACGTGACAGACTTCAACAATTTCCCTACAAGCCAACTAGCGGTAAGCCGGGCGCCGCAACGTCGCACTGTTCGGAGCATTTGGGCTGTCGCCAGCATTTTTGCGCGACTTGCCTTCCTTGGCCCCTTTCTCGCCTGCTTTGCACACGGGCAGACTCCCGAAAAAAGCTACTCCCGCGTTGTGCTAGGCCCTGCGGTGAGACAGAAAGATGCTATCCAATCCGGTAAATTACTGTTTGAGAGCATCTGTTCGGCTTGCCACGGAGTAAAAGGACAAGGCGGTCGGGGCTCAAAGCTAGCCGACTCGGAATATATTCGCCAAATGAGAGCCAAGGAAATCTTCAATGTGATCCGTACCGGAGTTCCAGGCACGGAAATGATTGCCTTTCCTCTCCGCAAGACACAGCTCGGGGACCTGGTAGCATTTGTCCGAAGTTTGAATGCCGTAGCGCTGGAACAGGATGTGCATGGCGACTCCGCCGCCGGCGAAAACTTGTTTTTTGGGAAGGCAAACTGTTCTTCCTGTCACATGATTGCCGGACGCGGCGGCCTGCTCGGTCCAGACCTCTCCAACATCGGACAAGAGTTGTCGGTCGAAAAAATCTCGGCGGCGATCCTGCAGCCAAGCGATGATATCGAACCGAGGTACCGACGAGTGCTGGTGACCACGGCGGATGGACGCAAGATTGAGGGCCTGGTTAAGAATGAGAGTACCTACTCAATCCAGCTCATGGACTTGAATGCGAATTTTCACTTTTTCCTGAAGAGCGAACTGCAGACGCTCATTTCCTACAAGGAGTCTTTGATGCCAGTCCCTCATCTTGCACAGCAAGATTTTGCCAACTTGTTGGCCTTCCTAAGCCGCCAGGGACCCGGAGAATTTAGGGAACCGAAAGCCAAAACGAACCACGGTGGAAGGATTGACTAATGAAGTGGACGGTGACTTCTCTCATGCTTTTTTTGATTCTTCCTCTATACGGTAGCGTCTCGTGGCTTGAGGTTACCAAGGCGCCCGCCGAGAATTGGCTCGGCTATTCAGGGGATGATTCCGGCCAGCGGTTCAGCACACTTTCCCAAATCCAAACAGAGAACGTCGGACGGTTGGTGCCGCAATGGGTGTTTCACGTTCCCGACGCGACCCGGCTTGAGGCGACCCCTGTCGTTGTCGACGGGGTAATGTACCTCACCAACAGCAATGAGGTCTTCGCCCTCGATGCGAAAACCGGTCGTTCGTTGTGGCACTACCAAAGGGCCAAGAGCAGTACAAACGCCCCGAATCGGGGGGTAGCGGTTTTGGGGGACCGCCTCTTCTTCGTGAGCAGCGATGCCCACTTGGTGGCCCTGCATATCAAGAGCGGGGCAGTACTGTGGGATGTGCGATACGCAGATGCGACGAAACATTACTCCGCAAGCCTGGCACCGCTGGTCACCAGGGATAAGGTGATTGTGGGCGTCAGCGGCGGTGACTGTGGCATTCGCGGTTACGTTGATGCCTACGACGCGGAGACCGGCAAACACGCCTGGCGCTTTTGGACTGTTCCCTTCCCCGGTCAACCTGGCGCAGAGACGTGGGGAGGGCACCCCTCTGATGTTGCCGGGGGCGCAACTTGGATGACCGGCACCTATGACCCTGTCGAGAACGTTCTGTATTGGAGCACAGGGAATCCGGGGCCCGACTTTTACGGAGAAGAACGTCCGGGTGACAATTTGTATACAGACAGCGTCGTGGCCCTAGACGCGGACACCGGAAAACGGAGGTGGCATTTTCAATTTACTCCACATGACACTCACGACTGGGACGCGCAGCAGATCCCGGTTTTGGTTGATGCCACCTTCCAAGGTAGCCCGCGAAAGTTGCTTGCGCAAGCAAACCGGAACGGCTTTTTTTACCTGCTGGATCGAACTGATGGGAAGATGCTGTTGGCAAAACCATTCGTTAAGAAATTAACCTGGGCGCGAGGCGTGCTCCCCGACGGACGCCCGGACGTAATTCCTGGCACGAATCCAACACCGGAAGGAAAACTTGTTTGTCCGGCAAACGTCGGGGCAACCAATTGGTTTTCTCCATCCTATAGTCCGCAAACCCATCTCTTTTATGTTATGGCGATCGAAGCCTGCGATCTCTACATCAGCTCGGCCCGGACTTCCGGGAAAGGCGAGTGCAACGGCGGAACTGGGGTGGATCGTCCCCGTTCAAATACCGGTCAGTTCGTTCTGCGGGCTATCCATCTCGAGAGCGGCACGATTCAATGGGAAATCCCGCTAGCGAGTGGTGAAGACGGTTATATCAGTTCGATGCCAGGGACTCTCGCCACCGCGGGCAACCTGGTTTTCTTCGGAGACGACGCTGGCTATCTTGCGGCTGCGGATGCCCGCACCGGAAAGCTCCTCTGGAGCTTCTACACCGGCCAGATGATCACCGCCTCACCCATGACCTACGGGGTGGGTGGAAGGCAATACATATCGATGGCCAGCGGGACGGACATCTTTGCATTTGCTCTGTTTCACGCGGCAGAGCCACCACGGCAGCCGGCGATTGAGGAACTTAATCCTGAAGCCTTTGCGCCGTCAAAGCGTCAAGAGCACGAGATGAAAACGGCGAAACTTTTCGACGCAACGAACGATTGATGAATTCCGTACCGGCATGCTACCGCGAAGGCCGTCGTATCGAAGTGCGCTGGTTCAGCGGATCGCAGCCGTACGACGCCATCCTCTTGTCCTCCGGGGCGCTGATCGAGCATCGCGCAGCTCCGAGAAAGCTTTTCGTTGAGGTCACAACGTGCATTCATCAAAACGAGCACCTCGCGCGTCGATTGCTCCACGAGCGGCGTGGGGCGTTCGGAGTAAAGGGGATTTCGCGGGACAAGAAAACTGGCGACATCGTTTCGAAGCCTAACGTGCACACGAATGCCGAACTCGCAACAGATCTAGCTGGCCAGATAATCGGACGGCGCAAGAGCAAGAGCGACAAACAATATCCGCCGGGAACGGTGTTGGTCGTCAATTGTGTTCCAAACAGCCTCTAGCTGCGCCTCGGCCTCGCTCACTCGCTCAATCGCGTCGTTCCATTCAGAGTAGAGAAGTGGTTGAAATAAATGGTAGGCACGAGGAGACTCGAACTCCTGACCTCTACCGTGTCAATCTGCTTCTCTTGAATACTTTCAACAACTTAACAGGGCTGCTGGGACTGCCGAAATACCTGTAAGTACACGGTAGCCAAAACAAGAACGGGTGCATGAACGGGTGCTCGTGCCTCGTAGCCGATCCTCGATTTCAAAGCCTGCGGACAATGTGTTCTTGGGCTGAAGGTTCAGTTCACCGTCGCCCCGCCGCAACACTTTTTGTACTTCTTCCCGGAACCGCACGGACACTGGTCGTTCCGTCCGACCTTGGGAGTGCTCCGGCGAGGTTCCCTCGTGTGGGCACTCGCACTGACCTGCCGATGCGACCGGAAATCGCGATACGCTGCCACTAGCCTCGGGCTCACGGACAAGCGGCGGGTGTTAGCGCTACAATTCCAACCGTAGCTCGTGATCGCAATCGAGCGGGAGGCCCCTATGCCCGTGTACGACTACGTTTG
>Ga0182024_10009252_pt1 | contig 20436 bp, 27 predicted proteins | sample P32metaG_FD_120480 | JGI IMG/M metagenome (GOLD analysis project Ga0182024, IMG submission 120480) | Permafrost microbial communities from Stordalen Mire, Sweden - P3-2 metaG (Illumina Assembly) | ecosystem: Environmental > Terrestrial > Soil > Wetlands > Permafrost | place: Sweden: Stordalen... | reverse complement strand
TGATGAGTCGGTCTTGGCTGTCGCCACCTACGGCTCTGGCATTCTATCCCGGCAGACTTCCCCCTGTTCCTTGCTGATATGACCGAGGTCGATTTGGTCCAGGGCTTGCATGAGACAAGACTAACAAGTTTGATGGTCGCATCGATTGTATAAACTAGGAACATTTGTTCATCACAACGGATGGAGGGACTGGCAGCGGTTTCCATCGGCATATTTGGGACCACAAGGAGATGAGTTGCGAGAAGTCCAAAGTAGCGTTGCCCCAGTTCATGCCCGGTAGTGTGGAAGAGTTCATACTGCAAGGTTTTGCATTGTTCGGTGTAACAATCCGAGAGGAAGGATCAGCAAATGACCGTGCTCAAATGCGACTCCGTTAGAAAGTCGCTCACAAATTACCTCGCTAGCGCTACCTCCGTGAGCCACGTCGGTGATTCGTGCGTCGCCACTCTCCCGATTCCAACCGTTGATGGGCGATTGGTGGATGTATTTATCGAGACGACGCTAGGGAACTATCTCGTTGTTCACGATGGCGGCAAGGCCATCAACGAACTAATCCTGCAAGGCGTGGAGATCACCGATTCCATCACGAAACATTTCGATGCGCTCGCCAGACGGTTCAATATCTCCTACACTGACGAGACGTTCAAAACCACGGTAAGATCTGACGACGTTATGGCCACGATCCTAGCCGTTGGAATGTGTTCTGGCTTAGCAATGGCTCAGTTAGTTGGGCATATTCCAGGAGCTGCGCAGGAATCCCTCCGCGATCAGTTTGGGCATGCGTTACGTGGGTGGGCGAGAAAGCGGTTCAAGGTTACTGATAATGTCACTGTTCGCGGGGACTACGCTCAGCATAGGTTCGACTTTGTGGCGTACCCAAAACATATAAACGCGCCCACCGTTGCCATGAGCGTGTTGCTGCCTGGTTCGAATTCACTCGCAGCCGCTGAGCGCTTCGGTTTTAAGGCAACCGACCTTCGATCCACGAAGTACCGCGACTGGAGAAGAGTCGTTGTCCAGGGTCGCTCTGAATCGTGGAGCGGTGAGGCGAAGGCGCTGCTCCAGCGCTGCGCTGACGTGGTAATCGAACTGCCTGACGAGTCCGGCTTAGACAGGCAAATCGTCAAAGATAAGCTCGATCTAGCTGTGGCCGCTTAAGTCGTGCGTCATAGGTCCATCTGCTGGACGCGGCTGGATACAACATGATGAGTTAAACAATAAACTTGACCGACGCCTGATGCAGTGCGCCGCCTGGTGGCTTTGTTACTTAACCGGCAGGAACCGCTGCACGCGTTCCCCGGCGAACACCTCGCCCGTATAGATGTCGCCCTTAGAGTCCACCGCGATCATGTGCAGTCCGAAGAACTGGCCTCCGTTTTCGCCCATGCTTCCCAGTTGTCCCACCACCTTGCCGTCCTCGCGGTCGAGGAACCAGATGTGGTTGTTCGTGAGATCGGAAATATACAAGAAGCGCTGCTGTTTATCCGGTGAGAACATCACGCCCCCGGTGGAACCTCCCACTCCTGTCATGGGCGCCAGGGTAAATTCCTTCAGGAATTTGCCGTCCTTGGTGAAGACCTGAATGCGGTTCGCCATGCGATCGGCCGCGTAAAGCTTGCCATCGTGGGAGATGTTCAGCGTCAGGTGTCCGCGGAACTCCTTGGGTTCTGGGCCGCCCGGAGTATACGCGCGGTCTTTGTCATCGGTTGTTATTTCCGACAGTGTGTGCCCATAGGCGCCCCAGCCGCGCTTGAACTTGAGCGTATCCAGGTCAAACACCATCACACGCCCGCCCAGGTAATTGTCGGCCGCGTATAGTTCGTGAGCCGGCTCGTCGAGCCGTATCTCTTCGAGGCCACCGACGATCATCGGGGTTGTCGGGGGATATTTGGCGCGGAAGGCCGCGATCGCCGCTTCTCGTGCCGACCGTGCCGCCGCGTCGGGCTGCGGGCGTCCGCCCGGTGGCGTGAGAAATCCAGCAACCGGCCCGGCGCTGCCATGGCCCGGGATGTGGGCTGACGTTGGAGGAGCGCCATCGCCACCACCACCGCCCGGCTGCTTATCCGGCGTGCGAGGCACCTCGCCGACCAGCTTGCCGGTTTTCTCATCGTACTTGCGAACCGTGTCCTGCCCCAGGTAGGCGAACCCTTTGCTGTCCACCGCCATGCCGTGGCCCTGGGGCGCGTCGAAGGAACCGATGACGGCGCCGTTCTTGTCGATGTGGATCATGGATGGAGGCCGGACGCAGCAATCGGCTGTCGGCGGAGTCAGCTCGGCCTCGAGCTCAATATCCGTCAGATCGTTCGGACGATCGTACACCCACACGTTGTCGTCCTTATCCACGGCCAGCCCCGTGACGCCGCCCATCTTCCACTTGTTCGGCAGGGGTTTGGGCCAGTTCGGATCGAACTTGAACTTGGGTGCGGCTGGCTCCTGCCCTCCGACCGCCACACACAAAAGCAGCAAGACTAAGCCTGCCATCGCTTTTCTCCGGTGTTTCATATGCCTCCGCGTAACGGGGAGATTCTTTCACATTGCCGGTCCCATTACAACGGCTCGGAAGAGCTATAGGCGACACCGGACATGCCGAATGGGAAACTGGAAGAGTCGGCAATGCTTTATCTCGACCACGTTCCGCCCGCGCCGCTTTCGCAATTCGTGAACCTGCTGTGGCTCTACGAAGGCTACACGCAGCCCCACGCCAAGGAGCGGATTTTGCCAACCGGCGAGATGCAGATCGTCATCAACTTGCTGGAAGACCGGACGTGCATCTACGATCGCGAAGACACGGAAAGCTGCCAGACCTTCCGCGGTTCGGTCCTGTCAGGCGCGCATTCCGAATACCAGGTCATCAGCACCGCGATGCAGGCCAGCGTGATCGGGGTGCATTTTAAGCCTGGCGGTGCATTTCCGTTCCTGCGAATGCCGGCTGGCGAATTGCGCGACGCTACGGTGTCTCTTGAGACGCTGTGGGGCGCAGCGGCGGTGGATTTGCGGGATAGGCTGCTGGAGGCGCCCACGCCCCAGGTTCGTTTGGAGGTTCTGGAGCGAGTGCTCTTGAAGGAACTCGCGCGGGGTTTCGATGCCTATGGCGCGGTGGGATTCGCGCTGCGCCGGTTTATGGCTGAACCGCATATGACCACCGTAGCCGGTGTGTCGGACCAGATCGGGCTAAGCCCCAAGCGATTCATCCAGGTCTTCCGCGATGAAACCGGGTTTACGCCCAAGGTGTTTTGCCGGATCCGCCGTTTTCAGCAGGCGCTCGATCTCATGGAAGGGCGGCATAGCGTGGAATGGGCCAATGTCGCCCTGGATTGCGGCTATTTCGATCAGGCGCATTTCATCCACGATTTCCGGGCGTTTTCCGGGATCAACCCGACCAGCTATCTGGCCAGCCGGACCCAGCACCGCAACCACGTGCCGCTCATCGACTAGGGCCAAATTTTTACAATACGGCCCCTGCGATTGGGCGCACAATGGCTGCATGGCAAAAGTAAAACCAATTCCCGAGGGTTACCACACGGTAACTTCGTATCTCGTGGTCCCAGGCGTGGTGAAGCTGATCGACTTCGCGAAGCAGGCTTTTGGCGCTACCGAAGTCCACTTGTCCAAGCGGCCGGACGGAACCGTGCAGCACGCCGAGATCAAGATCGGCGATTCGATCGTCATGATGGGCGAAGGCGGGGAGGGAGGGAAAACTTTCCTGGGCATGCTTCACCTGTATATGGAGGATGTCGACGCGGTCTACCGGCGGGCCATTCAGGCGGGAGCGAAGTCGCTGCGTGAGCCGGCCGACCAGCCTTATGGCGATCGGATGGGCGGCGTGGAGGACGCGTTCGGCAATCAATGGTGGATCGCCACTCACGTGGAAGACATTACGTCCGAAGAAATGGAGCAGCGGGCCAAAGCGGCCAAGGGTTAGCCTGGATTTAGAACGTAAACCCGGCGGGATGTTTCAGGGCGGCCTGCGCTAACATGAGATATCTCCATGGCCCCTGGCGCGTTCATCGACTGGTTTCCACTGTGGCTCAGCTTGCGCGTGGCGGCGATTTCCACGGCCATCGCGCTGGTTGTCGGGCTCTGGCTGGCATGGATTCTAGCCAACCGGACGTTCCGGGCAAAAGAAGTTTTGGACGCCGCGATCACGCTACCGCTGGTGCTTCCGCCGACGGTGCTTGGTTACTATCTTCTGGTTCTGCTGGGGCGCGCCAGCCCCATCGGCCATCTTTACGAATGGCTCTTCGGCGGGCCGCTGGTTTTCACGTGGCAGGCGGCCGTGGTGGCGTCTCTATTTCACTCCACGCCGCTGCTGGTGAAGTCGGCGCGAGCGGCTTTTGAAAGCGTCGATCGATCTTATGAACGCGCGGCGCGCAATCTGGGCGCGACAGAACTGCGGTTGTTCTGGCGCGTGACGCTCCCCCTGGTGCGGCGGTCGATTCTAGCGGCCACTGCGCTCGCCTTTGCCCGATCGCTGGGCGATTTCGGCGTCACGCTGATGATCGCAGGCAATATTCCGGGCCGCACCCAGACCGTTTCCATCGCAATCTACGACGCAGTGGAAGGGGGCAACGCCGCCACCGCGCGCGTGCTGGTAATTATTATTTCGGCCATCGCCCTCGCCATCCTGACGCTGGCGAATCGCCTGACTTCGAATCCCTTCGGCCCTCGCCAGACCGCATTATGATCCAAGCCCGATGATTCAAGCAAAGATACGCAAGCAGTACGCGTCTGGGTTGGATTCCGCTGGTTTTTCTCTGGATCTGGAGTTCCGCGCAGCCGCCGGAGTAACGGTCCTGTTCGGTTCGAGCGGGGCCGGAAAAACGCTAACGCTCGATTCCATTGCCGGATTCGTGCGACCCGATGAAGGACGCATCCTGCTGGACGATCAAATCCTCTTCGACGGCGCCGCGGGCGTGCATGTGGAACCCCGCGCGCGCCACTGTGGATACGTCTTTCAGAACTATGCGCTGTTCCCGCACATGACGCTGCGGCAAAACCTGGAGTTCGCCGTGGAACGCACGCCGCGCCTGGGCCGGCATCGCAAGGTGAGTGAGATGCTCGAGAAATTCCACTTGACCGAAGTCGCAGGACGCCGTCCTTATCAGCTTTCAGGCGGTCAAAAACAGCGTTGTTCTATCGCCCGCGCGTTGATCGGCGCGCCGCGTGTCCTGTTGCTGGATGAGCCCGGGCGAGGTCTGGATGCTCCGCTGCGGGCCGAATTTTACTCGGTGCTCCGGCAAGTGCGGCAGGATTTTGGAATCCCCATGTTGCTGGTCACGCACGACACCGAAGAATGCTTTGCATTGGCGGATGAAATGATCGTGCTGCGGGAAGGCCGTGCGGTGCAGAGCGCGCCGCCGCGCAAGATTTTCGAACAGCCTGCCAATGTGGATGTGGCGCGGCTGCTCGGCCTCTACAACCTTCTGCCGGTGGAGATCCGGTCGCTCGATCCCGGCCGCAACGCCAGCCGCCTGCGCTATCGGGATTTCGAATTGAATGGACCTTATTTCCCCGGCCGGTTGATCGGCGATCAAGTCTGGCTGTTCGTCCGGCCGGATCAGCTCTCGGCGGCGCCTCGCAATGGCCGGCCGGCATTCAACCAGATCCCGGCCACGCTGCTGCGCATGGTGGAAAAACCCGAGCGCTCGCGGCTGGAGTTTTCGGGCGATATCGCCGTAGAAGTGCCGGCTGGCGAAATGGAGAAGTACAGCGGCGTGAAGGAGTGGGTGGTGGAATTTCCCAGCCGCGATCTGCGGATCTTGTGAAGCGTTACTGCATTACCGACTCGCTCGAAGTGGCCGGGCGCGCCGCCAGGGACGGCGTGGAGACGATTCAGATTCGCGCCAAAGAGCTTTCCGCGCGAGCGCTGGCGGATTTGGTTCGGGGGGCCGTGGCTAGCGCGGGCCTGAGCAAAATCCTGGTCAACACGCGCACCGATGTCGCGCTGGCTTGTGGTGCGCACGGTGTCCATCTGCCCGCCGGATCGATGTCGCCGGAGGCCATTCGCCGAATCGCACCCCCGGGCTTTCTGATCGGCGTGTCTTGCCACACCCTGGAAGAACTGCGCACGGCCGAGCGCGAGGGCGCCGATTTCGCCGTCTACGGCCCGGTGTTCCCGAGCGTCACAAAATCGCTCGATCCCATCGGGATCGACGCTTTTCGTGAAGCGGCCAGGAGCGTCCGTCTGCCGGTGTATGCGCTCGGTGGCGTCACGGCTCAGAATGCTTCGCAATGCATCGCAGCAGGCGCAGCCGGTGTCGCAGGGATCTCGCTCTTCACGTAACATTCTTATTCAACTACCATGAAGGGTTGTTGCCCTCGCCGCCAGTCTCGACCGCGGACCAGCGCAAGAAACTTCTCGGCATGCTCCTGCGCGTGGGTGTGTTCGCCCTCATCGCCGCTCTTGGCTACTACTTCGTTTTTCCCCTGATCATCGCGTTTCTTGGCGCGCCCGTATTGGTGATCTCGACGCTCGGTACGTTCGCCGCCGCGGCCGTGGCCAACACGCTCGCGCTGCGCATCTACGAGCGTGGCAGCTTGTCCGACATCGGTCTGGGTTGGAGCGCCGCTTCGCGCCGCAATCTATCGCTCGGAATGCTGGGAGGCATCGGCGCTGCCCTGACGGTAGTTGCGCTTCCGCTGGTGCTGCGCATGGCCGATTTTGAGCCCGTTCCGAACGAGCGCCTGCGCTGGCCATCGCTGCTCTTCGTTTCCATCCTGCTGCTCTTCGGCGCCGTGGGTGAAGAAATGCTGTTCCGCGGCTACGGTTTTCAGGTTCTGGTGAAGGGCATGGGCCCTTTTGCGACCATTCTTCCGGTCGCCGTGCTCTTCGGTCTGGCGCATTCGCAAAATCTGAATTTCGGACTCCTCGCGCTCTTCAATACCATCCTGTGGGGCGTGGTGCTAGGCTACGCCTACCTGCGCAGCGGCGATCTTTGGCTGCCCATTGGATTGCACTTTGGCTGGAACTGGTCCCTGCCATTGCTTGGGGCAAACCTCAGCGGGTTTACAATGGATGTCACAGGGTACGCGATGCACTGGAAGACCGCAGGTCTTTTGACGGAAAAGATCGGGGGACTCTTGAGTGGAGGCGCCTATGGCCCGGAAGGCGGATTGCTCACCACCGCCGTCGCCATCGGCTTGTTCTTCTACGTTGGAAAAGCCCCGATCTGGCGCCAGGAAGCTATCCAGGAGGAAGCATGATTCGTAAGCGTCTCGCGAACTGCCTTTTACCATCGGCCTGCGTCCTGCTGCCCATGCTGTGGCCGGTCGGCGCGTCCGCTCAACTCAAGCTCACCGACGACGATAAAATCGATATTCTGCGCGGCGTGCTGTCGGAGTACGCCACGGTGAAGGTTCTCTTGCCGCGTTCCAAGAAGCCGCTGCCGTTTCAAAGCGACGGCGTCTGGAACAAGGAGATCTGGAACCAGTCGCTGCACGAGTTCGGTCCGGCGGCGCGCGTGGGCGACCTGGTGCAAGTGACCCATCTCAACATCGAGAACGACAGAATCATTCTGGAAATCAACAATGGGATGAAGGGCAAGGGCAACTGGCGCGATCGCGTGCAGGTGGGCATGGGTCCCACGATGTCGTCGCCCATCAACACGCAGCAGAACTCGAACGCTCCCAGCGGCACTTCCATCGTTCTGTTGTTCGGCCAGCCGATTCCTTCCTTGCAGGCCGACGAAATCAAGAAGATCCTAGCGCCGGTTCTCGACTTCGACAAAGAAAGCGCCGCCGACAATTATTTCGACAAGCTGCCTGAGCCGATTCAGAAAGCCATCAAGGCGAACAAGGTGATCGTAGGCATGGATCGCGACCAAGTTTTGCTCGCCATCGGCAAGCCGCGGCACAAGGAACGCAACGTCACCAACGACGGCACGGAGACCGAGGACTGGATCTATGGCGATCCTCCCGGTAAGATTACTTTTGTGACCTTCGTGGGGTCCAAGGTAACCGGGCTCAAGGAAGCCTACGCCGACATCGGCGGATCGACGGCGCCGCCCCTGGTTGCCAAATAGAGTTGGCCAAGTAAGCGCCACTCGCGCCGCCCCCCGTTCGTGCCCTACAATACAAAAACAATCGAACTCCCTGGAGGGGTATGTCCATTAAAGTAGGCATTAACGGCTTCGGCCGCATCGGACGCAATGTGGTGCGCGCAGGGTTGCATCATCCCAATATCGAATTTGTCGCGGCGAACGATTTGACCGACACCAAAACGCTGGCGCATCTTCTGAAGTACGATTCCATCCTGGGCCGGATCCACGAAGAAATAAAGGTGGACGGCGATTCCATCGTCGTTGCCGGAGAGCGCCTCAAAATCTTTGCCGTGAAGGATCCGGCCGAGCTGGATTGGAGCTCGCTCGGCGTGCAGGTGGTGGTGGAGTCAACCGGAAGGTTCACCGACAAGAAAGACGCGGCGAAGCACCTGCGAGGCACGGTGAAGAAGGTCATTATCTCCGCGCCTGCCACGGGCGAGGACATCACCATCGTCTTGGGAGTGAACGAGAACATGTACGATCCCGCCAAGGATAACGTCATCTCGAACGCCTCCTGCACCACCAATTGCCTGGCGCCGGTGGTGAAGGTGCTGCACGAGAAGTTCGGCATCCTGAAGGGGTCGATGACCACCATCCACAGCTACACCAACGATCAGAACGTGCTTGATTTTCCGCATAAGGATCTGCGGCGAGCGCGCGCCGCGGCGCTGAACATGATCCCGACCACCACCGGCGCGGCCAAGGCTATCTCGCTGGTGATGCCGGAGCTGAAGGGCAAGCTGGACGGTTACTCCATGCGCGTTCCCACGCCCGATGTTTCGGTGGTGGACCTGGTGGTGGTGACGTCCAGGAGCACCACGGCCGAGGAAGTGAACAAGGCGCTGGAGGATGCGGCCAATGGCCCGCTCAAGGGGATTCTGGCCTATACCGAAGACCCGGTGGTTTCCACCGACATGTTGCACAATCCCAATAGCTCCATCGTCGACATCGGCCTGACCAAAGTGCTGGGTGGGGACCTGGTCCACGTGGTTTCCTGGTACGACAACGAGTGGGGCTATTCGATGCGTGTGGTGGACCTGATCGAATTTCTCGGCAAAAAAGGCCTCTGAACCGCGCGGGCCGGGTCAGCGCGCCCGGCTCGACATCGCGTCCCGCCAGTTCGCGTCCCAACCGGAAACCATGCCGTAAGGCACGTCGTTCAGTACGGCTTCCACTTCGTGGATCTTGTTGCCGCGAACTTTGAACATTTCGCCGATCTCCCAGGTAAATGGCCGCGTGGGGCCAGTGGTGATGTCGCGCCCGTCCGACAGCTTGAACGTTCGTGCGCTGCCCGCGGCATGATCGAAGAAGACGAAGGCGAACGCAATGCCTTTCTGCCGATCCACCACCAGCCAGCGGCGATCGCGAATGCGCGTGACGAAGTGGAAATAGCCGGTACGGAACTGTTCCATGCAACCCATGCTCGCCGGATTGATGGGCGATGCGGGTTGCGCCGCGCTATTTGGCGTCGCCGAAAATCCGGAACCCGTTACGAAATTCTTGTTGTTGGTGGTGTGCGCGCCGTTCTCGATGCGGTCGCATTCGTCGGCGAATGGATAATCGCCCTTGCCGTCGTTGCGCTCCAGTCCCGAAAAATACATGTTGGCGATGTGGACCAGATCTTCCCGCGAAGATCGCTCGGGTTCCGGAATGTCGTCGAGAAACGCCTGGCGCGGCGTGCCCATCTTCTCCAAATTCTCGGCGGCCATGGGATTGCGCGACACCTCGGTTTCGATTTCGGTGATCTTGCCCTGTTGCACCTTCAGCCGCGCGAGAAGGATCGCGCCCACGCCGGCCTCGCGAATGGTGGTGTAGAGCAGCGTTTGGCCGGCTTGCGGATCGTCCACGTGCAGCGTGTATGTGCCTCTACCGGTGGCTGTGTTCCACAACCCGTCGCCAACCTCCAAGCGCTGACCGTTCTCGGTGAACTTCGCGGTCTTCGCGATGGGCGCCTGGGAAGGATCGTGAGCCACCACCGCACCCAGATATCGATCGGCGATTTTATCCAGGCACGCCCGGTCGCAGGCTGCTTGTTCCGCCCCGAACGCCTGGAAAGCCATCACACCGAGTGCCGCCAACAACTTCATCCGCATAACGCACTGATCTTATCAGTCTTTCCTCAACACCCAAGTGGTCATCGAGCGCTGGTTCTGCACGACGGTGGTTTTCAATGGATCGGCCAACTGCCCTCCCAGGTCTTGCGCGAGAGCCGTCAACAGCGTCTCGTCAACCAAATAACGCTCGGACCCATCGGGCAACAGGAATCGGCGGCCAGCATGCCCATAAGTGCTGTGCGTGACCTGGTTTTCGATGCCGATCGACGACGCCAGCCGGCAGAAGAACAGACCGCCCGGCTTCAAGACCCGCCACGCACCGCGCAGCATCGCTTCAAACTGTTCGTCGTCGCGCGCAAAGTGCAGCACCGCGCTGCTCAGAACGGCATCGGCGAAAGCGTCGGGGAACGACATGCCTTCCACGGCCTCCACGCGAAAGTTGTCCGCCGGAAGAGCGGGAGCAAGCGATTGAGCCAGACGGCGGACTGCGTCAATCGCTCGCGGATCCGCATCCGCGCCAAAGACCTGGTAACCTTCCTGGAGCAAATAGACCAGATTTCGTCCGTGCCCGCAGCCGGCGTCGAGGATTCGCATGCCGGGAACGATGCGTCCGCGGAGCAGTTGATCGAAGAGATAGATGTCGATCTGCCCGAACTGTTGCTGAAGATCCGTCATTGGGCTATGACGCGGAGATCTTCCCTCGATATTTTCGCTGCAGATCCTTCTTTTGCCAATCTCTTCCAGTAATCACGCCCCGGCACGGTGCCGCTCCGCATCGGCAGGGCATGCTGTAGTCTTCATCGTCGGTGGTCGCCCAATCGTGCGTCAACTCCTCACCCACTGCGATCTGCCGTAGCGCGACAAATACGATTTGCCCTTGCACGCCGATATTCGGATCGCAGGAATGATTGCTGGAGATCATGCCGCCTTCCCGTTCCTCGGCGTGGCGCGGCCCGATAAAAAGGTCGTTCGCGATTTGAATTTCCACTGGGCCTGGGGCAGGCGAGATACCGCCGAGGGTTGCACGGTTGAAGATGTAGCCGCCCTTTGCGCAGACGATCTCCCCCGGCTGAAATTCTTCCGTCGCAAAGAGTCCCGGCCGTGAATCGGGCTGCTTTTGACCGCTGCCTTCGGTGAGAGATAAGAGAGCGGGCTGGATTGCATCCAAATCGCAGCTTACCAAAAGTAGCCGGGAAAGCAGGGGGACAATCCTCGGCTGGTCCGCGTCGGTAATTTGCCGGACAGCGGTTAGGCGATGCCGCCGCGGCCCTACTCGCGGAAGTATCCCATTGTGAAGGAGCCTTCAGCTTGGGTGGGCGAGACGCTGAGCGAATTGAAGCTCAGGCGGGGCGCCTTAAGAAACCTTTGAAGCGTTGGGAAGCGCTCGCGCTCGGTTGCGTTGTGGCGACTGGGAAGGTTGCGTTGTGGCGAGCTTTGGCGTCCATAGCGGAGACCGATACCCTGCTGGGCGGCGTGGATTTCAACCAGCCCATCACACGCGCCGAACTTGCAGCATTCGAGGGCGGAAGAACTCCCCCGCAATAGGTGCGCGCCGCATTTGCACCCGCGACGAACGGATAGCGGTGGCTTGCGGTTAATTCGAATCCCGCTGGCGGGTATGGGTAACGGCCTTAAGAATTCCCAGGCCCACCAAAACCACCACACCGACTCCAATCCACTGCGGCGGCACGTGCGCAAGATGAGCGCCGATGGCGAGACCAGCGATTAACACGATAAACCCAGCGATGTACAGGCCGAATGACATGTAACCTCCCCTAACGAGTCAACACGTCAATCTAGCTGAGCAATTGGTCTGCCAGCGCTAACGCGATGGATTGATTGGGCTGTGAAACCGTTGATCGGAAATAGTTACCTCGGGTGAGCGCCTCAGAGCTTCGAAGGCCGATATAATGGAGACAAGTTGACGGAAACTAAACCAAACTATCGAAAGCTAATCCAGTACCTGCTGTTCGCCGTCGCTGTACTGTGGATCGCGCTCGCCTCGCAAAGCTGGACCGACCAGAAGGCCGGTGTCCGGGCAGTGAAGGATCGCACGCCCGTGGCCGACCTGGCGTTTCCACAACTGAACGGCAACTCCTGGCGTCTCTCCGATCATCGCGGCCAAGTGGTGCTCATCAACTATTGGGCCAGTTGGTGCGGTCCCTGCCGGCAAGAAACACCCGGATTGATCGATCTGGCGCGCGACTATCGCTACAAAGGACTGTCGATCGTCGGCGTCTCCATGGATGAGGGCGGCAAGAGCGCGGTCGAGTCGTTCATGAGCGAATTCCACCTGCCCTATCCGGTGCTCATGCCCGATCTGGCATCGCCTGCGGCGCCCGCCATCGATGCGCTACCGACCACGGTGCTGGTGGATCGCAACGGCCGCGCGGCCAAGTCTTACATCGGGGCCGTGCGCGAGGATATATTTCGTGCGGACGTTGACCGGCTCCTGGCGGAACAACCAGCATCCGCCGCCATCGTCAAGGATTGACGGCGGCGGTAGCTCTGATCGTAATTCTGTTTGTTGCAGAATCGGGAACACTGAAAACGCGGGTTAAAAGAGGACACCAATGAAAAAGCTGCTAGTCTGTCTCCTATCCACGGCGGTACTTTTTGGATTCGCTGCCGCAATGTTCGCCCAGAAGTCCAAAAAGCACCGCGTCGTGATCGACGTCACCATGGCCGGTCCCGATGCCTGGACGCCGGTGCTGAACGGCATTGAGAATCTTCAGAAAACGTTTGGCGCCGAGAACGTTGAAATCGAAGCTGTAGCCCATGAAAAAGGACTCGGCATGGTTGTGAAAGCCAGTAATCCCGCCCTGGCGGAGCGCATGGAGCGCATCGCGGGCACTGGCGTTGTATTCGCGGCCTGCGAGAACAGCATGCGCGCCCAGCACGTTACCAAGGCCGACCTGTTCCCCTTCGATATTCCCGTGGATTCCGGGGCCGCAGAACTGGTGCGCAAGCAGGAGGACGGGTGGGCGTACATCAAGGCCGGGTCGTAACGGCGAAAGTTACTTCTTCGCCGGCCAGCCGGTATACATGCCGTAGGGTACGGGCGTTACCAGCGCCTCAATCCGATTGGTCCTTCCGTCTACGATCTTGAACAGTTCCGCGATGAAGAACGAAAAAGGCTGATCGAAGGGCGGATTCACTTTATGTTCGGTTCCGTCGGCCCAGGCGATGGTCTTGTTCTTGCCTGAGTGATCGAAACGGATCACCGACAGCACCAGTCCGCGTTCTTCATCCACTACCGGGAAGCGCCGCTCCTGGACGCGTAATCACTTTGGTAAATCCGGTGGCGAACTGCGCGCCGCAGCTCATCCTGGTAATCTCGCTTTTACTCGCGGGATCGTTGGATGTGATCACGCCATTCTCGATCCGCTGGCAGTCCTTGTCGAACGGCGTGTTCTTGTCGGTGCCTTGCTCCATTCCTTCGAAATACGAATTCGCCACGCGGATCAGCTCGGCGCGCGGGCGGCGTTCGGAAGGCGCCAGCGCTTGATGAAAGATCGGTTTGTCCACCAGGTTTTGCGGCTCCGAGAATACGCCGGCGGTCTTGCGGAGCGCGATGGCTTCCATTTCACTAATTCTTTTATTGTCGATCTTGAGCCTCAGTCCGAGAATTACCGGATGGCCGTGTTCCTCGATGGTTCCAAAGAAGCCCACTTGCCCGGCTTACGGATCGGCGAAATACAGCTTGTAGTTTCCGAGCGTGACAGTGGGTCCCCACATGCCGTCGCCGAGCTTCAGCTCCTGCCCGTTTTCGGTATAGCGGGCGTTCTTTGCGAGCGGTAGCTTCGAAGGATACTGGGCCACCAGCGCCGCCAGATATTGATTGACGAAGCCCTCCAGGCAGGCGCGGTCGCAAGTGCTGTCGGCCGCGGGCGCCATGGCCACTCCCGCCGCCAGCAGCGCGGCGATCGCGAAGAGTTTGCTCTGCATTTCTCGCTATTCCTTCTTGCCCCACCCTGAGGGCATCCCGTAAGGCACGGGCAGCAGTACGGCTTCCACGCGAGTGATCTTGCCGTTCTTGATTTTGAACAGCTCGCCCAGCAGGAACGTGTACGGCGTATCGAACGGCGGACCAACTTTGTGCTCGGTGCCGTCGGTCCATTTCACGTTGGTGATGGTTCCGGCGTGATCGAAGAAGATGATCGAGTAAACCAAGCCGCGCTCTTCATCCACCACCGGATAGCGCCGCTCACGCACGTGCGTGATGAACGGCGAAAAGCCCGTGTCGAACTGTTCGCCGCAAGTCATCTTGGCCATGCCCTTGCCATCGGGATTGTTGGCCGTCACGGCGCCGTTTTCAATACGGGTGCACTGCGGGTCGAAGGGTGTAATCTTGCCGGTGGCCTTTTCGAGCCCTTCGAAATAGGAGTTCGCGATGCGGACCAGTTCTTCCCGCGACGGATGGTCGTTGGCGGCCAGCGGCTCGTGGAAGATGGGCTTGTCCACCAGGTCCTGCGGCCGGGCAAAACCGCCGCCGCCCGAGCGTGCGACGATGGCTTCCATTTCACCGATTTTGCGATTTTCGATCTTTAGCCGCAATGCCAGGATTTGCGGGTGGCCGTTCTCATTCACCACGCCCATGAATCCCACTTGTCCAGCCTTCGGATCGGCGAAGTAGAGCTTGTAGCTTCCGAGCGTCACCTTGGGGCCCCACATGCCGTCGGTGAGCTTCAAGGTCTGGCCGTTTTCGGTGTAGCGCGCGTTCTTCGTCAGCGGCAACTTCGCCGGATCGTGAGCGGCCAGGGCATCCAGGTATTGATTAACGAATCCCTCCAGGCAGGCTCGGTCACAGGTCTCGGCGGCATGGGCCTCTCCGATAAACCCCGGGCCGCCCAGCAGTAGGACGGCAACCCATCCAAGTGCGCGCTGTTTCATCTGTCAAATTGTATACTAAGAGCTGCTAAATCACCGGTCCAAGGAGCCAACGTGCAAACCAAATTCCTAGCTACTCTGCTCGTCGCTATAGCCCCCGCCGCGTGGGCTCAATCCAGTGCCACTCCAGCCCTGGCGGGTCTCTGGGACGCCACCATCACCTTTAATGGCCAGGACATTCCGTTCCGCATGCAGATTACGGGCGACGGATCGAACCTTCAGGGTTGGCTCTTCAACGGAAAAGATAAGGTGGTTGCGAGCAGCGCAAGCTTTCAAGATGGGTCTCTCGTGTTGAACTTCGATTCCTACGCCGCGAAGCTCGAAGCCAAGCTGCAGGACGGCGCGCTGGTAGGACAGTATGGGCCGATGTTGAAGAAGAGCTATCCGATCACGGCGCACCGGCAGCAGGGGATCAAGGTCGCATTCAACCTTTCGGTTCCTTCGATCGACGGACTTTGGGAAGTAGCCGTGAAAAGCTCCAAGGGCGAGCAGGCCTGGCGTCTGATTGTCCAGCAGAAGAGCGCCATCGATGTCTCGGCGGCGATTTTGCGCGTCGATGGCGACACTGGCGCGCTGACGGGTGGTTATAAGAACGGCAAGTTCGTGCTCAGCCATTTCTCGGGCGGGCGGCCGGCGCTAATGATCCTGACTCCGGCGGCAGACGGGACGCTCGGGATCGACATGACCGATCTGCACGGAAAGAGCCAGATGACGGCCACGCGGCCCGATGTCGCGCGCGCCAAAGGACTGCCGCCGCCGGCCGATCCGGATCGCCACACCACCGTGAAGGACGCCTCCGAACCGTTCCGATTCAGCTTTCCCGATCTCAACGGCAAGATTGTTTCGAATACCGACGCGCGATTCCAAGGCAAAGTTGTGCTGGTGAACGTTACCGGAAGCTGGTGCCCCAATTGCCACGACGAAGCGCCGTTCTTGGCCGAACTGTATCGCAAATATCGCAGCCAGGGCCTGGAAGTTGTAGCGCTATCCTTCGAAGAAGACGATCAACTGAAGAATCCGGCGCGGCTCCGGGCATTTATGAAGGAGTACGGGATCGACTACACCGTGCTGCTCGCCGGCGTGCCGGACGATCGGGATGCGAAGCTGACGCAGTCGGTGAATCTGAACTCCTGGCCGACCACGTTTTTCCTGGGCCGCGACGGGCGCGTGCGTTTTGTGCATGCCGGTTTCCCGGGGCCCGCAAGCGGCGCGCTGTATCATCAGGCGGTCAAGGAGTTTTACTCGCAGGTTGACAGCCTGCTGGCGGAAAACCGTACGTCAACGCGGTAGTCTTGGTCAAATCGCCGGACGCCACCGCAATCCCTCGAATCGCGCGTAATCGCGATCGTTGGTGATCCATTCGCATCCCGATTCTATGGCCAAGGCCGCAAGCCAGGCATCTGGCACCAAATTTCCGTAAGCGTTCGCGCTGCGGCACAAGGCCGTGAAGATGCTCCAGTGGCGCGGCCCCGGCTCAATGATCTGGCAGTGGGATTGATCCAGGACTGTCGATGCGAAGGCCATTACATCCTCCAGACGATCGGGCCGCGCGAAGATGCGGGGATGAGTGGCCAGCCGGATTACGCTGGCCAGGACTTGCGGCGACATTCCATAAGCTGCGTCGCCGTTGATCACGCCCTCTAGCCAGACCCTGTATGCGTCATGCTCTTCAACGTCTGAACGGAACGCGTAAAGAAGGACGTTGACATCGGGCAGAATCACCCACGGCCTTCCATGATGTCTTCCAGAGCGGCACTGTCGTTTAGATCGACCCCAGGAAGAACGCCGCCTCCCAGTTTTGAAACCGGAAGAGTAACTCGGTCGCGGCGGGGCGGCTGGTGCGACTGCGCCAGGACCAGTCTAAGACCTTCTTCAATGAGAGCTGTCACCGTTTCTCCTCGCTGTTCTGCTTCTCGTTTAGCTTGGTTCATTAATCCCTCGGAAAGTCTCACGGTAGTTCTCATATGTCTAGACATATCATAGCAGGAGGACATATGTCAACGTAGCTTTGGTGAACCGGTGAGCTGAGCGCGATTTGACAAGCGTCAGTTCCTTCAGTATTCTTATAAAGGTTTGGCGAGTTGTGTCTTCTGCTCCCGCGCTACCGCTCTTTAGTTAGAGAGTCCGGCCGGGGGCCGGCCCCGATGTCCTGACGGTTTTTCAGCCACTGGGATATGGGCTAGTCCAAAGCAAGTACCCTCGCAGCTTTGAAGTTTTCGCGGTTTGGCTTTTAGCCTGCCGTTGCGTTCCACCGAACAACATAACTTCTGAAGGGAAGATTCGTGCCGACGTTTAATCAACTCGTGCGAAAAGGGCGAAAACCGCCACGTTATAAGACGGCCAGTCCGGCGCTGCAGGCTTGCCCGCAGAAGCGCGGCGTGTGTACGCGTGTATACACCACCACCCCCAAGAAGCCGAATTCGGCGCTGCGGAAGGTGGCGCGCGTGCGCCTGACCAACGGGATCGAAGTGACCACCTACATTCCCGGCGTCGGCCACAATTTGCAGGAACACTCCATCGTGTTGATCCGCGGGGGCCGTGTGAAGGATCTGCCCGGTGTGCGCTATCACGTGGTGCGCGGGACACTGGATGCGGCCGGAGTCACGGACCGCAAACAGGGACGATCGAAATACGGAGCGAAGCGGCCAAAAGGGCCGAAATAGGATATGCCACGCAGACGCAGACCTGAGCCTCGCGAGATCCTGCCGGATCCGATTTACAACTCCACGCTGGCGGAGAAGTTTATCAACTCCATGATGTGGGACGGCAAAAAAAATACCTCCCAGCGGATTTTCTACGGTGCGATGGACAAGATCAAGGAGCGCACCGCCGACGATCCATTGAAGCTCTTTAAGAAAGCGGTGGAGAACGCCAAGCCGATGCTCGAAGTGAAGACGCGGCGGGTGGGCGGAGCCAACTATCAGGTGCCGGTTGAGGTTTCACAAAACCGCCGGGTCAGCTTGGCGATTCGCTGGATTTTGCAGAACGCCCGCAGCCGGCCCGACAAGGGCATGCCGGACAAGCTGGCAAACGAGTTGACGGATGCCGCGAACATGCGCGGCGGAGCAATCAAGAAGAAGGACGACGTTCACAGAATGGCGGAAGCGAACAAAGCTTTCGCGCACTACCGTTGGTAGCGAAGTTGGCGACGTAGGGTTTTATTTATGGCACGCACTGTACCGATCGAAAGAATGAGGAACATCGGCATCATGGCCCACATCGATGCCGGTAAAACCACCACTACCGAGCGTGTGCTCTATTACACCGGCCGTACTCATAAGATCGGCGAAGTTCATGAAGGCACCGCCATCATGGACTGGATGGAGCAGGAGCAGGAGCGGGGTATCACAATTACGTCCGCCGCCACCACGTGCCAGTGGCGCGACATCACCATCAACATTATCGACACTCCGGGCCACGTGGACTTCACCGCCGAGGTGGAGCGCAGTCTGCGTGTGCTGGATGGTGCGGTAGCGGTATTCGACGCAGTCGCCGGTGTACAGCCGCAGTCGGAAACCGTGTGGCGCCAGGCCGACAAGTACGGCGTTCCGCGCATTTGCTTCATCAATAAGATGGATCGCGTGGGCGCGGATTATTACCACGCCATCGATACGATTGTGGATCGGTTGAAGTGCCGGCCGGTTGCGATTCAGCTCCCGGTGGGCGCTGAAGATCAGTTCAAGGGCACCATCGATCTGGTCACAATGAAGGCCCGCATCTGGCGCGACGAAACGCTGGGCGCCGAATACGACGAAGTGGAGATTCCCGCCGATCTGCTGGAGAAAGCCAAATCCTATCGCGAGCAGATGATCGAGGCCATCGCCGAATCCGACGACCATCTATTCGCCAAATTTGTGGAAGGTTCTCCGATCTCTGAAAAAGAGATTATGGAGGGCATCCGCAAAGCGACCATCACGCAGAAGATTTTTCCGGTGATTTGTGGCTCGGCGTTCAAGAACAAGGGCGTGCAGAACCTGCTGGATGCCGTGGTCGACTATTTGCCTTCGCCGCTGGATATTCCGCCGGTGCAGGGCGTTCTCCCCGATAATCCCGCGGTGACGGAAGAGCTTCCTCCCACCGATGATGCGCCATTTTCGGCGCTGGTGTTCAAGATCATGACCGACCCATTTGTCGGCCAGCTCGCGTTTATCCGCGTGTATTCGGGCCGGTTGGGCGCGGGCGAATCGGTGTTCAACGTCGCCAAGAATCGCAGAGAGCGCGTGGGGCGTCTAGTGAAGATGCACGCCAACAAGCGCGAGGACATTCAGGAAATTCTGGCGGGCGACATTTGCGCGGCGGTATTGAAGAATGTGTCCACGGGCGATACCATCTGCGACGAAAAGCGGCCGATTCTTCTTGAAAACATCGATTTCCCGGAGCCCGTCATCCAACTCGCGATCGAGCCCAAGACCAAGGCCGATCAGGAAAAGCTGGGGTTGGCCATTCAGAAACTGGTGCAGGAAGATCCGACTTTGCGGGTGAATACGGACCCCGACACCGGCCAGACTATCTTGGCTGGAATGGGCGAACTGCATCTCGAGATCATCGTGGATCGCATGCAGCGCGAGTTCAACGTCGGCGCCAACGTCGGCAAGCCGCAGGTGGCCTATCGTGAAACCATTCGATCCACCGCCGAGTACGACTATACGCACAAGAAGCAGACCGGCGGCAGCGGGCAATATGCGCGAACCAAGCTGAGGGTGGAGCCGAATCACGCCAAGGGCTTCGAGTTCGACAACGTCATTAAGGGCGGTTCGGTGCCGAAGGAATTTATTCCGGCGGTGGAGAAGGGCGTCCGCGAGTCGCTCGAAGGCGGCATTCTGGCCGGCTACCCGATGGTGGATATCAAAGTCGAGCTTTTCGATGGCGATTATCACGACGTCGATTCGTCGGAAATGGCATTCAAGATTTGCAGTTCCATCTGCTTCAAGGAAGCCTGCAGGAGAGCCAAGCCGGTGCTGCTCGAGCCGGTAATGCGCGTTGAAGTGGTGGTTCCGGAAGAGTACATGGGCACCGTCAACGGTGATCTTAGTTCCAGGCGCGGCCGTTTGGAAGGCACTGAAGTTCGGGGCACCACGCAGCTTATTAAAGCCATGGTTCCGCTGTCGGAAATGTTCGGCTATGCCACCGAATTGCGCTCGCGCACACAGGGCCGCGGCAGCTTCACGATGCACTTCGGGCAGTACGAGGAAGTTCCCAAGAACCTGTCGGAAGAGATCGTGGCGAAAGTTCAAGGAAGAGTAACTAAGTAAGAATTCAGAATTCATAAGAAAGAATTCAGAAGTCAGAATTCAGAATTCAGAATAAAGGAAGCAGGAGAATCGACATCCATGGCGAAGGAAAAATTTGACCGCAGCAAGCCGCATGTGAACATCGGGACGATCGGGCACATCGATCACGGCAAGACGACGTTGACGGCGGCGATCACCAAGGTATTGGCCAAGCACAATCCG
>Ga0182024_10009251_pt1 | contig 20438 bp, 14 predicted proteins | sample P32metaG_FD_120480 | JGI IMG/M metagenome (GOLD analysis project Ga0182024, IMG submission 120480) | Permafrost microbial communities from Stordalen Mire, Sweden - P3-2 metaG (Illumina Assembly) | ecosystem: Environmental > Terrestrial > Soil > Wetlands > Permafrost | place: Sweden: Stordalen... | reverse complement strand
CGCGAAGATCAGCGGTCTCGCTGACGCGGTCGCGGTCATCCGCGGGCTATGGCGCGAGCCGGCCTTCACCTACCACGGCCCGGTACACCACACCCAAAGCGCCCCGTTCGAACCGAAACCGGCCCGGCCGATCCCGATCTGGCTCGGCGCCTTCGGCGCCCGCGCGCTGGCCCTCACCGGGCAGGTCGCGGACGGGTGGATTCCCTCCCTCGGCTACGCCCCGGCCAGCCAGCTACCGGGGATGCTGACCCGGGTGCTCGACGCCGCCGAGGCCGCCGGGTGGCGGCGCGGCGATGTCACCTGCGCGCTCAACCTCCAGATCCGCCTCGGCGCCCAGCCGGGCGCAGACGCTGACACGATCTCGGGTTCGGCACCGCAGGTCACCGACCAACTGCTCGCCTTCACCACCGTCGGCTTCACCGCGTTCAACTTCATGCCCGTCGGCTCCCGCCCCGGCGAGCAGCTCGCCCGGCTGGCCGCCGAGGTTATCCCCGCCGTCCGCGCCCTCGCGTGACCAACTGGGCTCCTGACGGCTGATGGGTTACTCGTCGCGCAGCCAGCCGGCCAGGAGTCCGTCCGTAAGGCCGCCTCGTTCTGCGGCGCCGGCTCCGAGCACCGGCTGCTGGGTCTGGCTGACGGATTCCGGCTGGGCCTTGAGCTCCCGCTCGACCATCGCGACCAGGTCAGGACGTGTGCTCAGCCCGCGCAGCAGCCCCGGCGGGAGCCCCAGCTGGCGGCTGGCCTCCGCCACGACAGGCTGGATCATGCCGAGTGCCGCCGCCAGCGCGTCGTCCCGGATGAAATCCGGCGGAAGATCATCAAGTTCCAGCTCGGCCGGGCGGTGGAACGCCCCGTCCGGGCCAGGAAGCCAGGCGGCCGCGGTCGCCGCTGTGCCGGCCGGGGACTTCATGTCCTCCCGGCTGGCACCGGCGAACTCCAGCCGGACGGAGTGCTCGACGACACCGGCCAGCAGGTGCCGGCTGGGCGCGAGCAGCATGTTCCAGATGTACTCCGACCGGCTATGACCAGGGTGACTCAGCGCGAACTCCAGGCCATCGATGGCGGCATCCGGATCAAATCCGTGCAGCCCGCGCTCATGCCGCGCGAATTCCTCGGCAATGACGACATGCCCGTGACTGTCCTGGTGTCGCGCGTGCACGGCCACGGTGTCCCGGACGCCCATCTCGCGCAGCTGTGTGAGCCATGGCCCGTAGCCATCCCGGGCAAACCAGGCATCGGGGTTCCCGGCAAAGTAGATCTCCAGCTCCGGTGCCCGCTGGTAGAGACTGACCGGCGTCAGCAGCCGTTCCTCGCCGGTCGCGGCGTTCTCCCCGACCAGGAAGGCTGTCTCCCTGAGCTTCTGCTGGAGCCGCTCCCGCCCACCGGGGGGCGCCTCCGCCAGCGCCCGCGCCACCCGCTCAATATCAGCGTCGTGCTGTGCCGCGTCCAGTCGCGCGGCATCCAGGCCCGCGTACCTGGGCAGCACGTTCCCCAGGATCTCGGCGACCGCATCCGGCTCGCCGAGCTGCAGAGCCTCCAGGAAATGCCGGGCATCGGCGAACCGCGCGATAGCCCGCCGCACGGTCGGCAGGCCCGCCCCGGCCGGTACAGGCAGGCCGTCCGGCTCCGGCAGGTAGGCGGCCGGGCGCCCGTCGGCGTCGGAGGGCGGCACCTGGCTGCCATCCTCCAGCCGGATGATCGGCTTCGACCTGGCGGGACCGGGCTCCTCACCGGGATAGTCCGGTGCTCGCCACAGGGCCAGGTGCCGATGCAGGAAGGCATAGAGACGCCGTATCCACGCATCTGGCTGGGCCGCCAGGAACTCGGCCGTGAGGCTCGCCACGAAGGATTCCGGCGTGACCTCGGCGACGCCGATCTCCTCGCGCAGGTATCGCCAGAGGGCAGGCGTCCCGTCGGCTGTAATGGACTCGTGCGCGAAGGCATGCCGCTGCCCCGCCCCGTCGAGCGCAGCCAGCTGACCGGGGGACAGCAGGCCGAGGAGTCCGGTGCCGCCGGCTAGCGCCACCTCATCCGCGCTGCCGTAGCCGCCATCGGCCATGGGGATGAGCTTCCCGCTGGTCAGGGAGTCGCGGGCGCTGTCGAACAGGCCGCGGAACATGGTGCCAAGGCCGAAGCGGGCCGCATCCAACGGCAAGCCACTCAGGGCATCGGCCGTGAGCAGCCCGTCATCGCGCAGGTCCGTCAGGACGGCTGCCAGCAGCGCGGCTGTCTCGCCGACCAGGAACTGGTTCCAGGGATCATGCTCGGGGACGTTGTCGCGAGCCGGCGTCGTCCGGTACGGCCCCTGGATCAGGAAGCCGAGAAAGGTCTCCTTCTGGGTGGGGAAGAACACCACGAGCGGCGATTCCGGGCACGCGACCAGCCCGGGCCCGGCTATCTGCTGGCGTACCGGGAACGCGATCTCGACCCGCTGGCCTGGCTGGTCCGTGGTCTCCAAGTCGCGGTGCCAGACGAGCCATTCCTCCGCGGCGCCATCGCGGGACCGCCGGAGCCTGACCTCGCGCCGCGCCGCGGCCCGCTCGCCGGCCCGGGAACCGGTCTGGGCCGCGACGGTACGCTCCAGGACCGCGGCGGGGACCTGGCGCCCGGCGACAGCCACCCGCTCGATGTTCCGCAGGAACAGCAGCGTCCCGAGCCCGAGCCCGGCCAGGGCCGCGGCGATCTCCGCCGCGGCAGCGGCCGGGGAGAGATCGTCCCGGTCGAAGGGAAAGACGAACAGGGTCTCGCCCGCGCTGTCCGGGGGACCGTCTAGTGCGCCGTCCGGGGCGGCGTCCGATGCGCTATCCGGGGAGATGGCAACCGGGGGGATGGCAACCGGGCGGACGTAGTTCTCGATGCGGAAGTGCTCGCCCGGGCTATGCACACTGGGCGTTTGCGTGTACGCGTAGACCGACTTGAACCCGATGCCGAACCTGCCGATCGCCGTCAGGTCGCCGGATTTCGCGGAATCCCCGACTCCGCAGATGCCCCGGACGTCGGCGTCGGTGAAGGGCCGCCCATCGTGCCGTACCTCAAGGCGATCGTCGAAGAGCTCAAACGCCAGTTCCCGCGCGCCGGCATCCTCGGCATTCTGGATCAGCTCGAAGATGAAGTGCGTCCGGTCGCTGTACAGCTGCCCGAGAAGATCGAGCACGGCCGTGTCCGTGCCGTACCGGGTGATGTTCTCCGCACGGATCTTTTCGTAGTCAGCGGGCACCAGCGACCTCCGCGCGCAGCTTACGGCACCTTCCCGCAGGAGCCCGGAGGCCGGCCCGGCGGCTCGGTGCCTTCGTATGGAGGTCGAACCAGGTCAGTATGTCCGCCTGGCTCCTTGACGCTATCGAATACAAGTTCGATAATGGTCGGATGGGAGCGCGGATTGCGCAGGCGGCAGAGTCACCGCTAGCAGCGGCATGCGGCCCGGGGGCTGCGTTATCGCTGGTTTTGGCCTGCCCTCGGGGGACGGGGCGCTTCCCGGTCCGGACGTGCTTTCTGGTTCGGATGTGCTGCCGGTGCTCCCCGCGCTGCGGGAGCTGCTGCCCGGCGGGCTGCAGCGCGGGTCGGTCGTGGCAACGGGTAACTGGAGCCTGCTCTGCCTGGCGCTCGCGGCCGGCGCATCGATCGCGGGGTCATGGTGCGCGATAACCGGGCTGCCGGATCTCGGCATGATGGCGGCGGCGGACGCTGGCCTGGATCCGGGCCGGCTGCTGCTGATCGCGGACCCCGGCGACGGCTGGCCGCAGGTAGCGGCCTCCCTGCTTGATGGCTGTGAGCTGGTGCTGCTGCGCCCGCCGACCCGGCCGTCCGCCCAGGTACGTCGCCGTCTTGAGGCGGTGGCGCGGCGGCACGGGGGCGTCCTGGTGGTGGCGGGGGACTGGGACGGAGCGCACTGCCGGCTGGCCGTCGCCCGGCAGGAGTGGACGGGGATCGAGGCCGGCCACGGGCGGCTGCGTGCCCGCCTGGTGCAGGTCATAGCGGACGGGCGGGGCGCGGCCGCGCGGTCGCGGGCCCGGTGGCTGTGGCTGCCCGGTCCGGATGGCGCGGTGGCTGTTGCAGCCGCGGGTATCGGGGAGACGGACGAGGCCATCCCGTCCTGGCGGGGGATGAGCACCGGATGAGCACCGGATGAACGCCAGATGAGCAGCGCGCGCGGCGCGCCGCAGCGGGTGCTGGCTGTGTGGTGCCCGGACTGGCCGCCCGATGCGCCGGACGCTGGGCCCGAGGCGCGGGCCTTCGAGCAGGTGATAACCGTGGTGGCGGAGTTCTGCCCGCGGGTGGAGGTCGTACGGCCGGGGATGTGCGCGATCGGCGCCAGGGGACCGGCCCGGTACTTCGGCGGCGAGGAAGCTCTTGCCAGGAAGATCACGGACGCGGTGACCGCCCTCGGTATCGACTGCCAGGCAGGGATCGCCGACGGCCTGTTCGCCGCCCGGCTCGCCGCTCGCGTTCCTGCCTCCGCCGGGTCGCCCGGGGTGATGGCGCCGCCCGGGGTGATGGCGCCGCCCGGGGTGATCGTGGCGCCGGGCAGGACTCCTGCGTTCCTGGCCCCGTATCCGGTCAGCGTGCTGGATATCCCCGAGTTCGCCGGGCTGCTGCCGCGGCTGGGAATCTGGACCCTGGGGGATTTCGCCAGGCTGCCGGCGGCCGAGGCGGCGAACCGGTTCGGGGCGCCGGGCGAGCGCGCCCACCGGCTGTCCCGCGGCCTGGACCCCCGGCCGCTCACGCCCCGCCCGCCACCGGCTGACCTCTCCGTGCAGATCGAATTCGATCCGCCAGCCGAGCAGTCGGAACCGGTGGTGTTCGCCGCGAAGGCGCTCGCCGGGCGGATGCATGCCGGCCTCGCCGCCCGTGGGCTGGCCTGCGTGCGGGTGCAAGTACAGGCAACCTATGAGGACGGGCAGGACCTTACCCGGCTCTGGCGGCATGACGGGCTGCTGTCAGCGCTGGCGGTGGCTGAGCGGGTGCGCTGGCAGCTAGACAGCTGGCGGGCCGGCCAGGACGCGCGGGACGGTGGCCCTGGCGCGGGGGATCCAGCCGAGGCCAGCCTGGTCGGCGGGATCACCCGGCTTCGGATGATCCCCGATCAGCTGGTGCGCGACGAGGGCCGCCAGCTCGGCCTCTGGGGTGACGCCGTGATCAGTGACCGGGTTGCCCGGGCGGCAACCAGGGTGCAGACCATGCTCGGGCATGAGGCGGTGATGCGGCCGATGCTGGCCGGGGGGCGCGATCCCGCCGAGCAGGTGACGCTGGCGCCGTTCGGCGATTCCAGGCCGCCGCTCCTTCCGGCGGGCCGCCCGTGGCCCGGCCGGATCCCCGCTCCGGCTCCGGCCACCGTCTACCCGGTCCCGCGGCCGGCCCGGGTTACCGACGATTCGGGGACCGCGGTGACTGTCACCGGCCGCGCCGTGGTTTCCGCGCCCCCGGTCCGGTTGTCGGCGGACGGCGGCCCGTGGCTGGCGATTACCGCCTGGGCCGGGCCATGGCCGGTCAACGAGCGGTGGTGGGCCGCGGCGAGCGGACGTCGGCGGGCCCGGTTCCAGCTGGTTACCGAGGACGAGAACGCCTGGCTGGCGGCTGTGCAGGACGGCCAGTGGCTGATCGAGGCCAGCTACGACTGATGTGCCGGGCGCGGCCGGGCAGGCGGGAGAACGAGGCGGGCAGGCGAGGCCGCGGTGGCAGCCCGGCTATGAAGAGCAGCCGGTCGGCCAGCCTGGCGGACCGGCAACGGCGAAAGGAGGTCGCAGTTCATGGGCTGGGATAACCCGCCGGTGCCATGGCGGGAGTTCGAACGGCGGCTGTCCTGGCGCAACTCCGGCAGCCGGGATCCTGGCAGCCGCGACGGCGACAGTAGCGACCGCGACAGTAGTGACGGCGACGGTAGCGACCGCGACAGTAGCGACCGCGACAGCGATCGCGATGCCAGTGCCGGCGAGGTAGCGGCACGCCGACTGCGGCCGGTGACGCGCCTGCCGGACCGGCCCGCTCAGCAGGCAGGGCCAGCTCAGCAGGCAGGGCCAGCGTGGGCCGAGCTGCACTGCCATTCGTCCTACAGTTTCCTCGACGGAGCGTCCAGCCCCGCAGAGCTGGTCGCCGAGGCGCTGAAACTCGGCCTCACCGCACTCGCCATCACCGACCATGACGGCATGTACGGCGTGCCGCAATTCGCCCAGGCGGTAACCCGCGTGAAAGAGGCGGGCGGCACCGGACTCGGCACGATCTTCGGTGCCGAGCTCAGCCTGGACCTGCCCGGCGGGCAGGGCGGCATCCCCGACCCGGCAGGAAGGCACCTGCTGGTGCTCGCCCGCGACCCGGAGGGCTACCGGCGGCTGTGCCAGGTGATCAGCGCGGCACAGGTCGCCGGGGGAGAGAAGGGCCGCCCGGTCTACGACGTGGCGGAACTCGCCGCGGCGCATGAAGGGCACTGGGTGATCCTCACCGGCTGCCGCAAGGGCGCGGTGCCAGCCGCCCTCGCCGCCGGCGGCGAGAGCGGCGAGGGCAGCCCAGGTCCGGCCGGCCAGGCGGCGGCCACCAGGGAACTCAGCGAGCTGGCAGCCATGTTCGGCCGGGACAACGTGGTAGTGGAGCTGATCAGTCACGACCAGCCAGCCGACGACGAGCGGAACGACGCGCTGTTCGAGCTGGCGAGCGCCACGGGAACAGCCGTGATTGCCACCAGCAACGTGCATTACACGAACCCGGCCCGGGCCAGGCTGGCTCAGGCGCTGGCCGCGATCAGGGCCCGCCGCAGCCTGGATGAGATGGACGGCTGGCTGGCCGCGTCCGGGGCCGCTTACCTGAGATCGGGCACGGAGATGGCCGCGCGGCTGCGCAGGTATCCCGGCGTGTTCGAGCGCACCATGGAGCTGGCTAGCGACTGCGCGTTCGATTTCAAGGTGATCGCGCCGAAGCTGCCGGACTTCCCCCTGGCCGAGGGCCAGACCGAGGCGGGCTTGCTGCGCGAGCTGGTCGCGAGGAAGGCGCTGGAGCGCTACGGGCCGCCGCAGTCCGAGCGCGTGTCCGGCGCCTACCGGCAGATCCAGCGCGAGCTGGACGTGATCGAGAAGCTCGAATTCCCCGGCTACTTCCTGATCGTGCACGACATCGTGCAGTTCTGCGAGGACAACGGCATCCTCTGCCAGGGCCGTGGTTCAGCAGCCAACTCGGCGGTCTGCTATGCCATCGGGATTACCAGCGTTGACTCCGTTCAGCATGGATTGCTGTTCGAACGGTTCCTGTCGTCGGGCCGGGACGGCCCGCCGGATATTGACCTGGACATCGAGCACCGGCGCAGGGAGGAGGTTATCCAGTACGTCTACCGCAGGTACGGCAGGGGACGGGCGGCACAGGTCGCCAACGTGATCTCCTACCGGCCGCGGATGGCGCTGCGCGACGCGGGGCGGGCGCTCGGCTACCCGCCGCAGCAGCAGGATCGGTGGGCCCGGCAGGTCGGCCCCCGGCAGTACGCCCCGGGCCAGCCGATCCCGCCCGGCTCGGGCGTTCCCGGGGAAGTCGTCGGCCTCGCCGGGCAGCTGCAGCGGCTGCCCCGGCACCTGGGCATTCACTCCGGCGGGATGGTGATCTGCGACCGGCCGGTGGGGGAGGTGTGCCCGGTGGAGTGGGCGCGGATGCCCGGCCGCACGGTGCTGCAGTGGGACAAGGATGACTGCGCGTACGTCGGCCTGGTCAAGTTCGACCTGCTCGGCCTGGGCATGCTGTCGGCGCTGCGGGACTGCTTCGAGCTGGTCGAGGCGCACCACGGCCAGCACTGGAGCCTGCAGTCGATCCCGCAGGAGGATGCGAGCGTCTACGCGATGCTCTGCGAGGCCGACACCGTCGGGGTCTTCCAGGTCGAGTCGCGCGCCCAGATGGCTACCCTGCCGAGGCTGCGGCCGGAGAAGTTCTATGACCTGGTGATCGAGGTCGCGCTGATCAGGCCAGGCCCGATCCAGGGCGGCTCGGTGCACCCCTACATGCGGCGCAAGCGCGGCGAGGAGTCGCCAGACCTGCCGCACCCGTCCATGGAGCCTGCGCTCGGCAAGACCCTCGGCGTGCCGCTGTTCCAGGAGCAGATGATGCAGATCGCGATCGACTGCGCCGGGTTCAGCCCCACCGAGGCGGACAAGCTCCGGCAGGCGATGAGCTCCAAGCGCGCCCCGGAGCGGATCGAGGAACTGCGCCAGCGGCTGCTGGACGGGATGGCGGAAAGGGACATCCCGCTGGCCGTCGCCGAGGACATCTACGACAAGATCCTCGCCTTCTCCAGTTACGGCTTTCCCGAATCGCACGCGATCAGCTTCGCCTACCTGGTCTACGCGAGCGCCTGGCTGAAGTGCTACTACCCGGCCGCGTTCACCGCCGCCCTGCTGCGTAATCAGCCGATGGGCTTCTACTCCCCGGCCAGCCTGATCAGCGACGCACGACGGCACGGGGTACAGGTCAACGGCGTCGACATCAACGCCAGCGCGGTCCTCGCGGCACTGGAGGGCAAGGAAACCCCGTCAACCCAGATTTCCAACGAGCAAGCCCCCGATCAGCCGTCCATCAGGCTCGGACTATCCAGCGTGCGTAACCTGGGCACCGCCGCAGCAGCCGCCATCGTGGCCGGGCAGCCGTACGCCGGCCTGGAGGACTTCGCCCGCCGCACTGCGCTGCCGGTGGCCGCACTGGAGGCGCTGGCCATGGCGGGCGCGTTCGGGTGCTTCGGGACGGGCAGGCGCGAGGCGCTGTGGGCGGCCGGCGCCGCCGCCACGATCTCCGGCGGCCAGCTGCCGGGCACCACCCCGGGGATGACCGCGCCGCCGCTGCCGGCCATGACGGCGGCCGAGGAGACCTTCGCCGACCTGTGGGCGACCGGGACCTTCGGTACCCACCCGATCGAGCACATCAGGGAAATGCTCGCGGAGCGCGGGGTGGCGCCCACATCGGCGCTGAAGACGGCGCCGGACGGGTCCGCCATCGCGGTCGGCGGGCTGGTCACGCACCGGCAGCAGCCGGGGACCGCACGGGGGGTGGTGTTCCTGAGCCTGGAGGACGAGACCGGGATGGCCAACGTGATCTGCCCGCCGGGAGTATGGGAGCGGCACCGCCGCGTGGCGGTGGACGCGAACGCGCTGCTGGTGCACGGCCGGGTGGAGCGCCTCGAAGGGGCGGTCAGCCTGCTCGCCACCAGGCTGCAGCGGCTCCGGGTGGTCGCGGCCGCCCGCAGCCGCGACTTCCGCTGAGCCAGCGGTCACCGCCCCGCCCCAGCCCCGGCCTCCGCTGAGCCGGCGATTGCCGCCCGCCCGGGCTGATGATCTGGTTCTACCCGATGCGATGCCATGCTGCCTTCGTGCCAGCCGCTGCCCCGCCTCCGGTTGGCGTGTTCCTGGATGGGTACAGGATGAGTTCATGGCACGGGCAGCGACGACAGCGCAGCGGGCATGCCGGCTCAATGGCCGCCCGCTCCAGCGGTTCCGCGACTGCGAAGAACTATGAACAGTCGTGGTCGCAGCGTTCCGGTCGGCTAGGTGCCGTGGTGGTGGCGGAGTTCAAGGATATGGAGGAAGCAGATGGCGGAGGCGAGTAATACGGAGTCGAGTAGTAATGATCCGGCGGTGGTGAGATTTCCGGGGGACACGCAGATCCTGGTCACGCGGGAGTTCGAGGCTCCTAGTCATCTGGTCTATGAGGCGTGGACTACGCCCGAGCTGATCAAGCGGTGGTGGAGCGGGGACCGGGGCGAGGTCACGAACGCCGAAGTGGACCTGCGGGCCGGCGGCACGTGGCGTTATGTGATGACCGACAGCGGCGGATCTGAGGTCGTCTTCACCGGCGAGTACCGGGAGATCGTCCCAGACGAGCGCATTGTCTCGACTGAGATGTACGAGGGTATGCCCGAGGCGGGAGCGGTGAACACGGTCACGTTCGACGAGAAGGACGGCCACACGACCCTCATGCTTCTCGTGCAGCACGCGAACCAGGAATACCTGCAAGCACACTTCGACTCCGGCGTGGAGGCCAGCATGCAGGCGGCCATGCAGCGCCTCGAACAGGTCGTGGTCTCGCTCCGCTGAGCGCGCGGACGTCATCGTCGGCCACATCCTGGCCGGGGTGGGGCTGGACGACGCGGTGACGCGCTCGCCCCATTTGGGTCGGGCAGCCCGATCACCGCGCAGTCCAGCACCCCGGGATGTTCCAGCAGCGCCTGTTCGACTTCCGCGGAGTAGACGTTGAACCCGCCGGTGATGATCATGTCTTTGGCGAGGATCAGCACCAGCTCGTCGTAGGGGTGGCGGTCAAGTGCCCAGCGGCGAGCGGCTCAGCTCGTGCCGGTCACGCAGCGACAATCTGGCGGAGGGTGCCGGCCTCGAACCTGTGCGAGCGAACGCTCAAGGGCTTGACATCTGCTCGGGACCGGATAGGAAAGTTCCTGTCGGCTAAGCAGCGCGGACATGGCTGAAGCCGATCCGAGTCCGGACGCTCCGGCAGCGCCTGGATACAGCGTTTGGACGCTCCGCAGCGTTTGGACGCTCCGGCCGTGTTTGATGCTTAACCGTTTCGGGAGGCTGAATGGCTATCGCTGTCTCTCCCGGCTCCGGTGGCCTCATCGACCTGGGACTGCGGGGCTCGGTGATCGTCGTGACCGGGGCTGGCAGCGGGATCGGCGCGGCCGCCGCGCGGCTGCTGGGCGCCGCGGGCGCCTCGGTGGTGCTGGTCGGCAGGCGGGAAGCGCTGCTTCGCCAGAGCGCTGACGCGATCGAGAAGGACGGCGGGCAGGCGCTCTGCGTACCCGCCGAGCTGGCCGACGCCGACAGCCCGGCCCGGATCATCTCCGGCGCCCTGGAGGCATTCGGACGCGTCGATGGCCTGGTCAACAACGCCGCCGTCTGCCGGAACTTCCCGCTGGCCGACTGGGACGTGGCGGGATTCGACGAGCACATGGTGACGAATGTGCGCGCCCCTTACTTCCTTATCCAGGCGGCGGTGCCATCACTGCGGCAGTCTCCGGTCAGGTCCGTGGTCAACATCAGCTCGTCCTCCGGCACCTTGCGGCTGTCCGGCCAGTCGGTCTACGGGATGACGAAATCCGCGCTTGACTACCTGACCCAGTCGCTGGCCGGCGAGCTGGCGCCAGACCGGATCCGGGTCAACTCCATAGCCCCCGGCCCGATCGACACCCCGATCCACGCCACCTGGGCAGCCGACCTGGAGGAGGCCTACCGGTGGTTGAAGAGCCAGGTGCCGCTCGGCCGGATCGGTGACCCGGACGAGGTCGCCCGGTGGATCGCGCTGCTGCTGAGCCCGGTGTCCGCGTTCATGACCGGAGCGGTGATCCCGCTGGACGGTGGGCAAGTGATTCCGCATGCCTGAGGGCAAGGCGAGGAGCTAGGTGAAGCAATGAAGGCAGAACGGGCCGACGACGCTGGACGCTGGAGTTCAGCGGAGCTCCTGCTCCGGGTGGCCTGGTACTACTACAAGGACGAGCTGACTCAGGACGAGATCGCCCGGCGTCTGTCGGTGTCCAGGGCGTCGGTAGGCCGGCTGCTCGACCGGGCCAGGAAGGTCGGTCTGGTGTCGATCAACCTGAACACCGAGTACCTCGACGCGTTCGAGCTGAGCGGTGAACTGCGCCGGACGTTCGGCCTCGCGGAGGCGCTGGTCGTTCCCGACCACGAGAAGGAGTCGGTCGATCATCATGCTGTGAACGCCCGCATCGGCCTCGGCGGCGCCCAGTTCATGAGCACGCACCTTCGCCCTGGCGGGAGCCTCGGCGTGGGCTGGGGCGAGACCGTCTCGCGAGTAATCGCGTCGACCAGTTTCGGCGCGGTCGGGCCCGTCCACATGGTCACCCTGACCGGTGGCGTGGAGGGCTACCTGCAGACCATCTTGTCCTCCAAGGGCGAGGTGACCACCGAGTCGTCCGAGGTCACCTCGGCGACTGTGATCCCGAGCCCGATCATGGCGTCGACACCGTCGCTGGCGGCCTTGCTGCGGGCCGAGCCGACCATTCAGCAGGTCCTGAAGCAGGCCTGCGAGGTGGAACACGCGCTCGTCGGCGTCGGTACGCCGACGGCCGACGCGACCATCGTGCATATGGGCTACCTGAATGCCGACGACGCGCGCGGGCTGCGCGAACGGGGCGTGGTCGGCGACATCCTCGGCCAGTTCTTCGACGCCGACGGCAAGGTGGTCGAGCTGCCGATCCACGATCGCCGCATCGGAATCGACCTGTCCGACCTGACGCGGATCCCGAAGGTGGTGGGCGTGGCCGGCGGGCTGCACAAGGCCGAGGCGATTCTCGGCGCACTGCATGGCGGCTTCCTGAATGTTCTCGTCACCAACGAGCTGGTCGCGATCCGGCTGCTGGAGCTTGAGCGTCGCCGGCCAGGGCGCAGGAAGAGAAGCTGACCAGAGCCCGTGCGAGCCTGCGCCAATTCCGCGGCTAGCTCTTGCGGCATCGCCCCATGTGGTCGATGCTCAGGGCTGAGCGAATGCCCGCCATCTGAGCAAGTGCTCCAGGAGGTCGAGCACATGGTCAGCCTGTGGGGCCGTCCCTGGACTCGGGGCGAGTTGCTGGCGCGTGTCGGTCGCCTTGATCAGGTGGCAGGCGTGCAGCTAGTCGAAGCCGGTGACGGCGCCGAACGCGGGTCCGGCTGCTGCGCTTCACCACTGGATCGGGGTTCGGGTTTGACGTCCTCGTCGACCGCGGGTTCGACGTCGGCCGTGCCTGGCTCGGCGGCTGGCCACTCGCCTGGTGGTCGCCGGTCGGGGTGATCGGCCCCTGGCTGCACGACTCCGCCGGGATCGAATGGTTCCGCGGCTTTCCCGGCGGCCTTGTGTCGACCTGCGGGCTTGACCACACGCTGCTCGGCGGCGCCGACGACTCGGCGGCGTTCAACTACCCGCACCGCAAGACCGAGACCTACGGGCTGCACGGGCGCTACACCGGCCTGCCCGCGCGGCTGGCCGGCTATGGCACGTCGTGGCACGGGGACGAGTGCGTGCTCTGGGCCGAAGGCGAGGTCGTTCAGGCCGCGGTCTTCGGCGAGCAACTCATGCTGTGCCGGCGGATCGAGGCGGACCTGGGCGGGACCGCGCTCCGGATCACCGACTCCATTACCAACCTCGGCGCGACCGGCTGTCCGCACATGCTGCTGTACCACTGCAACATCGGCTTCCCGGTGGTCGACGCGGGCGCAGAGCTTGTTTACCCCGCCGGTCCCGGAACCTGCGTCAGCGAGGCGAGCGATCCGGATTACCGGGAGCTACGCGGTCCGAGTCCGGCAGCGGGCATGCCATCGACCTCAAGCCGACGTACGTCTACCCGTGACCCAGGCCGATCCGGTGCGAGTCCTGGTCGTCGGCGACGCCTACATGCCGGCCAGCGTCTTCACCAGGGCGCTGGCCGGCCTGGGTGCCGCCGTCACAGTGACCGAGCTGCAGATCGGCAGCACCGGGGCGGCCCCGCCGCGGACCGGCTCCGAACGGGCACTGCGGGAATACGTGGGAGATCCGGCTGACCTCGTGGCTGTGGTGGCCGGCCACGAGGTCCTGGTGGTGCATGGCGCTCCGGTCACCGCCGAGATCCTTGACGCCGCGCCGCTTCGCCTGGTCTGCTGCGCCCGCGGCGGGCCGGTGAACGTCGACGTGGCCGCGGCCACCGCGCGCGGGATACCGGTGACGAACGCGCCGGGACGTAACGCCGAGGCCGTCGCCGAGCTGACTATCGCGTTCGCGCTGATGCTCATCCGCGGCGTGCCGGCGTCTGCGCGCTACCTGGTCAACGGCGGGCGGCATGCCGACAGCGTGTATGAGGGCAGGGAGTTCATCGGCGGCGAGGCTGCCAGCATGACGCTCGGCCTGGTCGGCATGGGCAATGTCGGCATCCAGGTGGCCGTCCGCGCCCGGGCGCTCGGGTTCACGATGCTGGGCTACGATCCCGCCCCGCCGGGCACCATCCCGGCTGGCGTGGCCATGGTCGGGTTCGACGAGCTGCTCAGCCGGTCGGACATCATCTCCGTGCACGCCCGGGCCACCCCGGACAACCGGCACCTGTTCGGCGACGCCGCGTTCGCGCGCATGCCGCCGGGGTCGTTCTTCATCAACACTGCGCGCGAGTCGCTGGTCGACGAGGACGCATTGGCGCGGGCGCTGGCTAGCAGCGCACTGGCTGGCGCGGCGCTTGACGTGGCAGAACGGCGCCCGGCCGGGGACCGGCACCCGCTGCTTGACCTGCCGAACGTCATCATCACGCCGCATATCGGCGGGGCCACCCACGAGACGCTGCGCCGCGGTGCCGAGATGGCCGCAGCAGCCGTGGGCCAGCTGGCGTCCGGCGAGATGCCGGACCATCTGCTGAATCCGGAGATCCTCGCCCGCAAGGGGGCCGCGTCGTGACCGGGCGGGCGGAGCCATACTTGCTCGCAGTCGACGCGGGCACCGGGAGCTGCCGCGCGCTGCTCTTCACCGATGCGGGCGAGCAGGTGGCGGTGTCCCTCCGGGAGTGGACCCACCGCGAGCCGCCGGATGCCCCGGGCGGTCAGGACTTCGATGTCGAGGCCAACTGGCTGGCGATCTCCGCCTGCATCCGCGACGCGCTGGGCCTCGCGGGCGCGACCGGGGACGATGTCGCGGCAGTCGCCGCGACGAGCATGCGCGAGGGAATCGTGCTCTACGACGCTCGCGGCACCGAGATCTGGGCCTGCCCGAACGTGGACAGCCGGGCTGCCCGCGAGGCCGGGGACCTGATCGCCGAGGGCGCGGCCGAGCGCATCTTCGCCGAGGCCGGCGACTGGGTGTCGATCACGTCGCCGGCCCGGCTGCGCTGGCTGGCCCGCCGCCGGCCGGACCTCTTTGACCGGATCGCCGGCCTGGGCATGCTCAGCGACTGGATCGTGTACCGGCTGGCCGGGGTCCAGGTTACCGAGCCGTCCTGCGGCTCAAGTTCGGGAATGTTCAGCCTGGCCGGCCGGACCTGGTCAGAGCCGATCGCGCGGATCTGCGGCATCTCGCCTGCCGTGCTGCCGCCGGTGGCCGACCCGGGCACGGCGGTCGGCACGGTCACCGCGCGGGCTGCCGCGCAGACCGGCCTGCGGGCGGGCACCCCGGTGGTAGCCGGGGGAGCCGACACCCAGCTCGGGCTGCTCGGCGCGGGCGTGCGGGCGGGCGAATTCACCGTGCTCGCCGGGACTTTCTGGCAGCACACGGTGCTCGTGGACAAGCCGCTGATCGACCCGGCCATCCGGCTGCGGACGCTCTGCCACGTCACGCCGGGCGAGTGGATGCTGGAGGGAATCGGGTTCTACTGCGGCATGGCGATGCGCTGGTACCGGGACGCCTTCTGCGACGCGGAGGCTTCCGTTGCCCGCAGCCGCGGGGTGGATCCGTACGTCGTGATGGAAGAGAGCGCGGCGCGGATCCCGCCCGGCTCGAACGGCGTCTTCGCGATCCTGTCCAACCTGATGAACGCGCGCAGGTGGGTGCACGCCAGTCCCTCGTTCCTGCAATTTGATGTCAGCAACCCGGCCGGCACCGGCCGCGCGGCCTGCATCCGCGCGATCGAGGAGGCGGCCGCCTACGTGGTACGCGGTCACCTGGGCATCATCGGAGATCTGACGAACGAGCGAATCACCGGGCTCACCTTCACCGGCGGGGCAGCCAAGGGCGCGCTCTGGCCACAGATCATCGCGGACGTCCTCGGGCTGCCGGTCAGCGTGCCGGCCGTGACCGAGAGCAGCGCGCTGGGCGCCGCCCTGTGCGCGGCAAGGGCGCCGGGCTCTACGCGAGCCTGACGGAACTCGACAGCGAGCTGCGCATGCGCGCGGCGACCTTCGAGCCGGACCCTGCGGCCGTCACGGCTTACCACGACAGCTATGCCGCCTGGCAGCAGATCTACCCGCGCATGCTTGCCTTGTCCGAGGAAGGACTGCTCAACCCGCTCTGGCGGGCCGCGGGCGCGTAGCCGCGGCCGCCGGCCGCCGCGCCACGGCCGCAACTGCACGGCCCCGACTCCGCGTCCCGATCCCACAGCCGCTCCCGACAGCCGAAAGAGAGCCCGATGGCAGACAACGACAGCCGCACCGAGGGAGAAAGGTTCTCGTCGTCCGTGCCGCCGCGCTCGCAGCCGTTCACGCTGAAGGGCTCGGCCGGGCTCGACTGGGGAATGCAGAGCCGGCTGGCACGCGTGTTCCGGCCAGCGACCAACCGCACGGTGATGCTGGCGATCGACCACGGCTACTTCCAGGGCCCGACCACCGGGCTGGAGCGGGTGGACCTCTCGATCGTCCCGCTGCTTGGCTACGCCGACGCGCTGATGACCACCCGGGGCATGGTTCGCTCCACCATTCCGCCCGCGTCGGGGACACCCATCGTGCTGCGGGCCAGCGGCGGCCCGAGCATTCTGCGGGAGCTGTCCGACGAGCAGATCGCGGTCAGCATGGAGGACGCCGCCCGCATCAACGCCTCGGCCGTCGCGGTCCAGGTGTTCATCGGCGGCAAGTTCGAGACGCAGTCGGTGCGCAACATGACCAGGCTGGTGGACGAGAGCCAGCGATACGGGATCCCGGTGCTCGCCGTGACGGCGGTCGGCAAGGAACTCACCCGCGACGCGCGGTACCTCAGGCTCGCCACCAGGATCTGCGCCGAGCTTGGCGCGCATGTGGTCAAGACCTACTACTGCGCCGAGGACTTCGACACGGTCGCGGCCGCCTGCCCGGTGCCGCTGGTCATGGCCGGCGGCAAGAAGCTGCCCGAGTTCGAGGCCCTCACCATGGCCTACCGCGCCATCGAGGAGGGAGCGGCGGGAGTCGACATGGGCCGGAACATCTTCGAGAGCGAGGATCCGGTCGCGATGATCCGCGCGGTCAGCGCGGTCGTGCATGAGTCGCTGAAGCCGCGGGCAGCTTATGACCAGTTTCTCGGGCGAGCAGCGACCTGAGCAGCGACCTGACAGGAGGCGAGCAGGGCAATGGCCACGCTGACACCGCCCGCGCGGGTGACGTTGCGGGAGTTCGACGAGATTTTCGATTCGGTCAGGAACTGGGGCCGCTGGGGCCCCGACGACGAGCTCGGGACGCTCAACTACGTAACGAAAGACACGGTGCGGGCGGCGGCCGCCCTGGTCCGGTCCGGACGGCGCGCGACGATGGCGATCCCGATGAACACGATCGCCGGGCCGGACAACCCCAGCCCGGTCATCCACCACGTGGTCCAGGGCCACGACATCGACATCGGCTCCAGCACGGTGACCTTCGCCACTGACTTCCTCGGCCTGGCCTTCCACGGCGACTGCCACACGCATATGGACGCGCTCTGTCACATCGCCTATAAGGGCCTCGTCTACAACGGCCGGCCGGCCCAGGAGGTCATGACCTCCCGCGGCGCCACCGCGCTCGACGTGACGACGTACAGCGACGGGCTCGTCGGCAAGGGCGTGCTGCTGGATGTGCCGCGGTTCCGCGGCGTCAAGTGGCTTGAGCCAGGAGAGGCCGTGACGCGCGCGGAGAAGGCGCTCATCATCACCGGAACCATCGAAATCGTGATCATGGTGGCGCTTGCGTTCACCGCGCTCGCATCGCCGGGCCCTGGCGGATTCAGCTTCGCGCCGCTCAATCCCGGCAACTTCGGCCTGGCGGGCAACCTGTTCCTGGGAGTGGTGTTCTCAATCTTCGCCTTCAGCGGCTGGGAGTCCACCGGCCCGCTGGCGGAGGAGAGCAAGAACCCGAAGCGCAATGTGCCCATCGGGCTCGTCGGGTCAGTCATCGTCCTGATGATCTACTTCACGTTCGTCACCTGGGGATACCTGGTCGGCATCGGCGTTAAAACCCCGATCGCATCCATAACCAACCCCAACGCGGCCTTTCCGGTAGCCACGATGGCGCAGCGGGTGTGGGGCGGGGCGTGGGTGCTGCTGCTGTTCGCGCTGCTGAACTCGGCAATAGCCCTGTCGATCGCTTGCTTCAACGGCGGGACGCGGACCTGGTACGGGATGGGCCGATCCGGCGTGCTGCCTACTGCGCTCGGAAAGGTCAACCCAAAGCGGAAAACGCCGATCAACGCGATCCATGTCGAGGTCGGCATGCAGGTCGTCGCATTCCTGTGCGTCCTCATCTTCGGTGTCGCCAACGTGTTCTTCTCCTGGGCGAACGCGATCACCATCGGCCTGGTGCTGATGTACATCCTGTGCAACATCGGGGTAGTGAAGTATTACCTGACCGAGGGCCGCGCCCAGTTCAACCCGCTGCTGCACCTGACCGTCCCGGTGGTCGCCTCGGCCGCCGGCGTCGTTGTCGTCTGGAAATCCTACTTCTCGCCCTTCACCAGCACGGGCCCCGTCTACTGGGGCCTCATGGTCTTCATCGCCGTCCTTGCGCTCACCGTGATCATCCTGGTCTACCTGCGCGTCCGCGGCCAGGAGGACTGGATGCGCCGTGCCCAGCTGGTATTCGAGCAGTCCGGCGGGGGCCACTAGCAGAGCCTGGAACACGTCAGGCGGTCCGCCGGTGCATCAGCCAGATCGTGGCGCCGAGCGCTGCTGCGGCGAGCGCCACGAAGATGCCGGCCTCGATGAACTGGAAGGGCCAGAACCGGTCAGCCGGCTGGTAGGTGATGCCATGGCCATGGCCGATATTCAGCACCCAGTCCCCGATGCGGCCGGTGATCTGCGGCACGCTGCCGAGGCCGGCGCCGCATCCGTTCGTGCAGTTCACCTGGCGCAGCGTCAGCGGGGTCATGAAGTGGGGGCGGAACACGAACTCAACGACGAGCCGGATGGCCAGCCACGGGACGAACGCGGCGATCATGGCGGGGATGCTGCGGCGGATCAGCAGCCCGGCTAGCACGGCGAACCCGAACGCGGCCAGGATGTAGGCGGTGAGCACCGGGCCTTCGAAGTCGTAGATGTTGTGCAGGAAATGGCCGGTGAGCCGGTCCATCGGCGCGCGGTACCAGGTGATCACCGCGGTTGCCGCCGCGCCGAACAACACGAGCCCGCCGGTGACCAGGGCCAGCTTGGTGGCCAGCCACCGGGTCCGCGGGACGGTCTGGCTCCAGGCCAGCCGCCAGGTGCCGTATTCGAGTTCGCTGGCGATCAGCGGCGCGCCGACGAGGACCCCGATCAGCCCGGGGGCGATGAGCAGCACGGCCCAGAATGCGACGTTGACCAGGGTGCCGAACTTGTTCGTGAAGGCCTGGACGGCGCCCTGGCAGCTGGTCCCCTGGCTGCGGGCCAGGCAGCCGGCCAGGCCGTCGTGGCTGAACGCCGTGCGCATCGAAGTGCCGAGCACGATCGCGTAGACCGTGAGGGCGGCGAGCAGGCCCAGGCAGGCTATGGCCTGGGCGCGGTGCTGGCGCCAGCTGACCCAGATCATCGTGTTACCTCCTTCGTGGCCGGCCCGGGCCGCGCCGCGGCCAGGACCGGATCGTCTGCGGCCGCCGTCTGCGGGCGGCGCTGCAGGTAGGCCATGACGAGCTGTTCGAAGCCCACCGGGTCGGCCTGCCAGCCGGGGCGCAGCTGTGCCGCCAGCCGGGCTGGGTCGGCGCGGACCAGCGCGGTGGAGTGCCGGTCGCTGTCGGTACGGTGGATCCGCAGCCCGGGAAGCTCCGCGTCGGGGGTCGCGCGCGGGACGGTGAGCAGCCGGTGCTCGGCTATCAGGTCATCGACCGGCCCCGCGATCTGCATCCGTCCGCCGGTGAGCACGACCAGCCAGTCGCAGAACCGCTCCAGCTCGGACACCACGTGCGAGGCGATGAGGACGGTCAGGCCGGTGTCGGCGGCTGTCGCCATCACGTCTCGCATGAACTCCAGCCGGGCGACCGGGTCGAGGCTGGAGACCGGCTCGTCGAGCACAAGCAGCGGCGCCCGCTTGGCCAGCGCCATGGTCAGCGAGATCTGCGCCTGCTGCCCGCCGGACAGGTGCTTGACCTTGCGCTTGAGCGGGATGCCGAACGCGTCCATCCGCTCCTGCGCCAGCCCCTGATCCCAGCTGGGATTCATCGCCCGGCCCAGGTGGAACATGTCCGCGACGCTGAAGTCGCGGTACAGCGGACGATCCTGGGCGACGAAGCTGACCCGCCCCAGCGTTGCCACCCGCTGCGCGTGTGACGTCTGGCCGAAGACCGATACCTGCCCTTCGGAGGGCTCGAGCAGCCCGATAATCATCTCCAGCAGGGTGGTCTTGCCAGCGCCGTTCGGGCCGACCAGCCCGGCGATCGCGCCGGCCGGCAACTCAAGCGTGCAGTCGCGCAGCGCCCACACGTGGCCGTAGCGCCTGCCCAGCCGGTCAGCCTGCAGCGCCGGGGGGCTGTCGTCCGCGTCGTCGATCATCAGACCCTCTCCTTATTCACGTCGTGGCGGGCCACGGCGATCAGCGCCGTTACCGCATCCTCACTGAGCCCGGCGTCTTCGGCGTCGCGGAGCCATTTCTCCAGCGACTCGCGCAGCGCCTGCTGCACGCCCGGCG
>Ga0182024_10009250_pt1 | contig 20438 bp, 16 predicted proteins | sample P32metaG_FD_120480 | JGI IMG/M metagenome (GOLD analysis project Ga0182024, IMG submission 120480) | Permafrost microbial communities from Stordalen Mire, Sweden - P3-2 metaG (Illumina Assembly) | ecosystem: Environmental > Terrestrial > Soil > Wetlands > Permafrost | place: Sweden: Stordalen... | reverse complement strand
CTCTGGGTCTGCCCCGACTAACGTGTACGAACACCGCTTAATCCGCCGAATCGCCGTATGCGGACCCGCTTGTACGGTGGTGTGGCAGGGTGGAATCCGTGAGGATTCCCCCTATGCCGATTCAGGAGTTTGCAAAGACCGGCTACGCCTGCGAACGCTTTTGGGCGTGAGTCAGCAACCAATTGACTATCACCCCTCTGAGTTCAGGCGAGATTTTGTGAAGCTCGAAAATTAGATGCTCAGAATTTTTGATCGTCGCCAGCTTCTTATCTGCCGTCGCTGTTTCGTTGTAGAGCTCGACTGTTCCTTCAGGCTTCACCAGTTTGTCGTTGAGCCCTACAAGGTAAAGCACCGGTATTTTGTCGATGCGCTTGGCCATTTGATTGTTCTCGCTCATAAACCGCTGGAATTGCATCAGCTCTTTTGATGACAGTTTCAGCCGATCGAACGGATCGTCTTTCCACTTCGCGCGCATTGCCGGATCGTCGGTTGCTTCCTCAATTACCTTGGCTCCCACATCGATCGGTCTGTTGGCGCGCAGCGTAGCCAGGTGCAGTGCCACGCTCAACTTATTCTTCATTTTGTGGAATCGGTCTCCAGACGGAACCGACGATATTAATCCAGAAATCATGTCTTGATGTTCAGCAGCCACGTGCAAGGCGATCGCTCCGCCCATCGACTCTCCCAGAATGAATATCGGTTTATCCGGATAGGCAGTATGGAGCACGTTCAACGCCTGCACCACATCTGATATGCAGGAAGCAAAATCGCACTTCTCCTTTCCTTTCAGGTTTATCCATGTGCCAAAACCACGCACGTCCACAGCGAACGTGCCTATGCCTTGGCCTTGCATCTGTCGTCCGAAATCCTCGAACGACCCGCTGTTCAACCCTAATCCATGCACGCAAAGAAGAACAACTTTCGGTTGAACATTCTTCGGCACCCACGCTCGGCATGGAACTTCAATCTTTAAACGGATTGGCTTGGTGGAAGACTTCTTCCTACCAGCCTTTGCGGAGGCTGACTTGCTAGCCGTCGGGGCGGACTTTGCGGTTTTCGCTCTACTCGTCTGAGCTATTTTGACGCCTGCTGACTGCCGTGCATCCGCTTGTTGATCCGCTGCGTAAACAGCGTCCAGCTTAGTATCACTGGCAGTGCTGGTCCATGATAAAAGCAGTGGAACCGCAAGAGCAGCAAAAAGTGCTCGAATTTGTCGCACGTTTGGTACGCTGCAGATTTGCCTCATCATTGCGCCTCCTTTAAAGTGCCATAATCGTCTTCCCCAACCGATATCACGATCAATGTTCTCCGTTTTGCGGTCCAGCGTTTGCAGGTAGCACCTTATTCGGTGCCTGGTCTAGAAGCAGTACCGTTCACTTAAGAGCAAGCCTCAATAAGCTCGAACAAGATAATGATGATTGATGGACGCCTGACTGTGCGGTCCTTGCGTAGCCATAAGTAGCTTTGCTCTGTGAAATTTCTTAACCTCGACAGCATCCTCGACGGGCTTATCTTTCTTTTCATTGGGGTCTTTCGTCATCTAACTCAACTCAGAGTGGTTCGCGGCTGTATTGTGCCAGGGAAGTATTCTTTGAGGTGAGAGTTTTTGTCACCATTCGATCAAACTTACCGGAGTTCACTCCCCACGAATCAACGTAATCTGTCACATGATGGTTGTCATACCATTGTCGGAGCATGGACGACCTTTGGCAAAGAGTGCGCGCTTCTTGAAACTTTCCCTCTTCAATGTAGATGTTAACCAGCTCCTCCCAGTCCCAAAAGTAGCCTGGGCCTTTGCTCACCATTAACATCAAAGATTCCGCAGATTCAAGTTGTCCATTGTGTTCGTACAATCTTGCCAGGCGGGAGCGTTCTGAAGTAGCCTGATTGCCGTTTGCACCAAAGAGCTCACTTATAAGCTTGAGGCGCTGCTCTCTTGCAAAGATCGCCTTATCCAGACCACTAGGATACTTTGCCCTGGCGAAGCGTTGAAGCGAGAGTAAAAGTTTCTTTCGCACAGCTTCGTCGTGGCGAAGAGCAAGGCTGTGTTCATATTCAACAATAGCGCCGATCCAGTCTTTGTGAGCAAAGGCATCATCTGCCAATGTCAATCTCTCTTGGGCGGAGTTGGCATTCAATCCCATTCTGGTAATGACTGCATCAAGACTTCTATTGCCGATGCCGTATGTGCCGTAATTGTGTGATAGAAGTACAACCGCATGCAAAAACGGCAAGGCATGCCGATCTTCTTTGCTGTCTGATTCGAGCATGGCAGCTAGATTGGTTAGTTGATCTTGCAAACGGTACAGTCCGTGTTCCGCCTCAACGTATTTCATACCTACGTCAATGGCTGGTCCCACCGCCTTCTTGTCCAAGTCTGTTTCGAGTAAATGGAGCGTGGAGGCATCGACCTTATGAAGGCTGGAAGGATCCATTGGTCGCAGCGGATCCAAATTTTCTGAGAGGTGGCGCAGGACTTCGATTTGCTGCATCCGACAATACGGGGATTGCCCATACAGGTTGAAAGCATTCCAGTACAGTCCATTTGAAAGGTCGCTGTCCATGCCACCCTTCTGCGCTACTTCGGCTACACGGGCATACAAAGCCGCCCTCTGCTTGGGGGTGTCATTCATTTTTTGCGCTAACAAAATTGCGTTTTTGAGGCTTGGGAATGCGCTTCGGTAATCGGTTTGCGACTTCTTTTTCAGCTCCCTAAGTTGGTCGTCATAACGAGAAGATAAATCCTCGCGTTCTGCTCGCCATATCTGCAGTTCCGCTCGATCCATAGCAGCACGAAAAGCTTGCTCGTCGTCGAGCCGTTCTTTCAATTTGGCGAACCCAAATAAAGCGAGCGCGACAATTAGACACACCAAGAGTACTTTCGACCAGGACCTTTGAGATTGACCCTTCCCTAAAGCCGCCTGCGTGTGCGTGACGGTGTTATTTTTCGCGAGCTGGGCATCTGCGCCTTCAGGTGCTGCGACGGCTGCGCCTTCTGCAACGACTGCTGATTCGGATTTTGCATTGGGGATTTCTTCAGAGTTTCTGTCAGGGTTTGCATTAGGGCTTACATCGGTGCTCCCGCGCGCTTGCCCAGCTGCATTTTTATCTGCGCATGTCGTTGGCACACAGTCGGCAGACGTATCTACAACGAGATCTGGTACCGATTTTTCCTGTTTCTCGGTTGTATCCAATCGCTCCCACCTGCACCAACGAAGCCTCTTACATTCTATTACCCGCTAGGCTAGGAGAAAGACTCAGTGCTACCAAGTCATCGTCTTCGTAGACCTTCTTCCAGTCAGGGTCGCGTTCGATGGCTTGGTTAAGCACCGGCGGGCGCAATTTGGTTCTCAGAATTAGAACAACCCGGAAACAATGGAACAACTTCTTGAGTTGTCGGAGCATCGAAACGTGCCATTAGGTTCAATGCTTCGAGATTGGGTCAAAGAAAGATTGGTTCAGGAGCAAAACTCACAGCAGGAAAAACCTGAAACTGGGATCAATTACGAAGCGCTATGTATTGAAGTGCGAGACAAACTTGGCGTGTTGGAGAGTTACATCCAGCAGCATCCCGCTAAATAGCGGCAGAAACTATAGTTGCCCAGGCAAATGTCTGCGAATTGAAATTGAGAAGTCATCGTCTTCGTAAACCTTTTTCCAATCAGGGTCGTGTTCGATGGCCTGGTTAAGCGGCAAGCCGGTGGGCAGCAGCGTTTCGGTGATGTTATATTCTCCAAACAGCTCCTTCCATCCTGCTCCCATGGTGGCAGCAGCATACCTCAGGCACAGGGCTCGATCATATCGATCGAGGCGAGTATCCATAAACACTTTGATTGAGCCACGAAACCGATAGATCAAATAACTCCCTGAAGTAACAGTACAAAACAAGTTTCCCGGCACTCTATGCGCATCCAAATATTCGGCAGCTCTGAGCGGCACCACTCTCAAGATATACACCGGTTGCACACACACAACTAGAACAGACGCGGCGATCACGGCGACTGGATAGTATCTCTTGAATGCCACCACCTTAATAGCTTCGCTCAAGTGAGCAATCTTTCTCCAAGCATTTACTTTTGCCAGCATGGTCGACACCGCTTGTCCGATGAGCGGGCACGTGGACAGGCAAAAGTAAATGATCAAACGAGCATGCAGGCAGCCAATGGCGAAGAGCACCACAGACAATACCATTCTGGGACGGGCAGCACTTTTCCACAGCTGCACCGTGGATGAGAGCAACAGGCAATAGACAATCACATAGAGTCTGCTTTTATTCCAGTCCAGTGGCTGCATTTCTTGCGCCACATAGATGTTATTTAAACTTTTGAGAAAGATCCACAATCCGACACCATAAGGATTAATGAACGTAGCACCAAGAAACATTGCGGTCATCCAGGCGAAATTTTTCAGCCGGCTTTTGTCTTCATCTTTGCGCACAACCAGGCGAACAGCCGCTCCGCCCAGATATATAGCCAACATCATCAAACCCAGCGGAAAGGAAACGTGACAATTCGCCCACAGCACTCCGATGGCAAATGTTTTGGCGAGCACGAATCTCAGATTTTTCGTGGCCACAATGCCGGCACTCCACACGTCTTCCAAGATCGTTTGCAAAAGGAAGAGAAACACAAACGAAAAGAGCTGCGGGCGCAAGGATGCAATATCCGGATAAGTGGCATGAGTGACAATGGCGATAACAATGAGAGCGACAATTGAGTTGCCACCAACTGTAATCATGCGCCGAAAAATCAAAACGCATAGCAACAGCCCCATCGTTACTTCACCAAGGATGGAGACACCAGTCAATCCAAAGTTGTTTGCTAGCGCCAAGACCACTTCCGACAGCCATTGATAGACGATCCAGGGCGTGCTTAAAGAGGCAAATGAGTATGGATCGGTGGTGGGCAACGCTGAATGCTGCAGGATGTTGTTGCCAGTTTCAATTAACCAAAAAGTGTCGGACTCTTTAAACAGTCCTTTTGGAAACGGCCAGAGAATCGCCAGCCAAGCCAACAGCAGAATGGCAAAAGCGCTCACTATTGCTGTTTTAGATGGCTGATCTTCTTTAGGGGTCGGCTCTTGCATACCACCCAGTCTACAAGCACTCTGCCGACTGGCTTCTGAGTGTTGCTAAATTGAATGAGCTTGCTATTCATCCCTCTACCGGCTAGTTTATTTGCCACTCCGGCCGGGGTCGGCAGGTCCGTTAGTTCGGTAGAAATAATCTGGGAAATGTTCAGTCACCAGGGCGCAATCATCGTTTGAAAGGAAAACGCCGATCGTGTTGGGGGTCTGTCTAATCGCTTCCAATTTCGCCAGGACACTCTGGGCAAATGCAAGCGAGTCACCACGCGGTGTGCCGAAGAGCGTGGCATCACAGCTGTCTCGCCTGAGAGCAAAGATCCAGCCGGGTTTAAGCCAATCAGCTTGGATTACTTGAATTTTGAGCGGTGCCGAATTTTCCATGTTCCTGATCTTACCAGCAACAATGAAGAATATATTTTCCACTTTGCAAATGCATCCGTCGCCGATCACAAATGTCTTAGTGAGGAGCAAGCAAAGTTACAACACTTTCTTGTCGACAAACACCCCAATGTTCAGCCGAAAACGTTCTGAAAGTTTCTTCGCTTGTTCCAAGCTGAGCCGGCGTTCGCCTTTGAGAAATTCCGAGACTCGGCTAGCAGAGCCGAATTCAGGAAGGAGATCCTTTTGCGCCAAACCGTTTTGATCCATCAAATATTGAACGAGCTCGCGCGGAGACATCTTCCCAACCTCGTCATCCCAACGGGATTCATACTTAACGATCAGATCGCTGAGTACTTCCAGATAATCGCGTTCAGCCGGAGTAAGCGAGTCTATCCGATCGGTAAGACTGTCGCAGATTTCCGCTGCCCGTTCGTTGTGCTCGTCGTCACGAATGGGGCGAAGCGGGAAGCGCTTGATCAGCTTTTGGTACGCCTTGTTGTCGTCATTGATGACTGCTGACATTATTGATGCATCTCCTATTTCTTCCAGTCGCCTTTGTCGTATTCCTGGTGTGTAAGGACATTTCTGATCCAGAGCTTGTCGTCGGCGAAATACGCTACCGCTATCAAACGATAGTCATTGCCTTTGATGTCGAAGACAATTCTGCCCTCGACCCAATCGGCTGTATTGAAGGTCTGTTTCACTTCGGAGAAGTTTTTCCAATCAGCTTCCTGAACAGCCAGCCTCCAATTTTTCAGGGGCGTTTCGGCTTCGGAGTGTTTTTGAAAGAACTTCCGGGCTCGCCCCCACTGGATGACTTGCATTCAATCCCCCTGTGCACAAATATTCCCAAATCGGGAAATGAAATGCAATCAAAATTCCCAAAACGGGAAGATTTAATGATCAAAAAGCAGCGGAGCGCAGAGCAACGTTTCTGCCCTGCCTATACTGACTTACGGTTTTCGGTATATTTTCCAAAACAAGCAAGATCTGCCTAAATGCAATAATGACGCTTATTTCGGGACGAAACTGCATTCTGAGTTTAATCAAAAAACATATCTTTTTCGATAAGTCAGTGTAGGTAGGTGCACAAGACCACACAACTCTCGCTGGCGACTCGCAAAGCCAGGCGACAACGGCGAAACGAATTAGTATATTTCAAAATAGACTATTTCAAAATAGGCTAAAGTTCAAAAAAAGACCGATTATTGCTACAGCACCGGTCCGTTGTTCTCTTGACCTTTTTTGGGATTTTTCAGTATTTTCAGTTCGATGGCCTCGGCGCTGGCGATGTCGCGTTGCGCATATTTGGCTCCTCATGGGGATAAAATCGAGGCAAAGTCGGCAAATTTTATCACAGTGATGTATCAGTTAAGGAAACGATTGGGCGAGAGCAGCTCATCAGCGTGACCGCCGGCTTCCATTGCGGCCGCCTGGGCCAGCAGCGCGCCGCCGACCAATCCAGTGCCACCACCTCCGGTGGCAAGAGACATGAACGGATACTTGGGATGGACGGCATAAATCGGTGCACCATCTGCGTATGAGGTGAAGATTACAGCCGTGCTTTGATCGCGTCCAAGAGCATTGAACAACTTCTTCGTCACTTCAGGCAAACCAGGCTCGTAGCCGACCGCCTGCTCTGTATCCAGCATATGGGCGGTGCCTCCGACCAGCGTTTCATCTGCTTTGAAGCCTGGCAGATTGAATTGCCTCCAGTATGAGAAGGCTGGCTTTTCTACACTCGCGTCGGGAGCGTCAAAGAAATTGCCTGGCAGGTGCGTGCCGATGTCTGCCACGTTGGCGAAAGTTTGCACTGGTGTCAGGTGATCGTTGATAGAGGAAAATGGTGTCACCGGTCCGTTTGTGGCGAAGATAACTTTCCTTGCGTGCACAACGCCTTCCGGAGTGAACACGTCGGCTCCGTCTCCTGACTTGGCGACGCCTAGCACAGGCGAATCTTCGAAGGTTGCATAGCGGCCTGAGCCAGCCATGCCTAACAACATCTTGCGCGGGTTCAGATTGCCTTCGCTGGGAAAGATAGCAGCCGAGCGAGCGGCAGGGAAAATCTTTTCAGCATCACCGCCGGTGACAAAACGTATGCGGGGGTCGAACTGTTGAGCGATTCTTGCTTCTGCAGCAATGCCTTCGTGGTTGGCTGAGTAGCCGATGTTGAAGGAGTCGAAGGGCTGGAAGTCGCCGAATTGACGTCCGAGGTTTTCGGATTCTGTGCGGGCCTGAATAGATCTGCGCATTATTTGGGCGAATCTTTCCGGTCCATATTTGTCGGCCATGACCTCAAATCCGGTATCAGGCACAAATGTATTCATGGCGCCCATCATGCCCGAAGTGCCAGATGCCACTTTGCCGCGCTCCAGAACCACCACTTTCAATCCCATTCCGGACAGCCTATCGGCTATTTGTTGTCCAACTACGCCTGAGCCGACCACAACTGTGTCTGCATTGACGTCGCCCTTCAAAGTGGGAAAACGTTTGGTGGCATCGGCGGTGCGCAGCCAGGGCGATGACGAGTTGCGTTGAAAGTCGAGAGCCTTTGCTACTTCCTCATTGGCTGGGGCTTCGGCGATGTCGATGACATGGCGAGAGATTGGCGTAAAGTCTTCGCCTGTCCAGCGAGCGATGCGCGTTGCCTCAGGACCTTCCGGTTCTTGCTTGAGCCCTTCTGTGCGCTGATTGATCAAGTCTTGCAGTTTGACGAACTTTAATTCCTGGTCGGGAAGCGCATCCAGTTTGGCTTTGTATGCCTGCACAGTGGGGTCGGCGTCGACATCGGTGATGGTGCCGTGGGCTGCCATCAGTGTCTTCAGATAATCGCTCTTGGAGATGGTCTGCCCTTCCAACCCACCTGGTTTGCTCCAAGCCAGCGACAGGTAGGGCACTTCTTCCTGACCGTCCATACCGGGCTGAGCGTAAGGCGCAATCTCACCAGTCGACGGAATCACAGCCACATAGGCACCACGCTTTGCCCAGTATGCCACTCTATCTTGGGTGGTGATACCACCTTTCTGGTCTTCTAAAATTTCATCAGTGGACATCTTGTCCGGGTTGTTCCATTCCCAGAATGTGACGTCGCCGCCTTTCTTCGCCACTTGATCGCTCACATGAGCAAGCAATTGCGAGCCGTAGCCACCTTCGCGAACCGTATCTGCCACCCAGATGTGTTCCAACCAGCCAGCCTTGTTGATCTTATCGCCGTCAACATCGAGAACTTGATATTGCAAGCCACCCTGAATAGGACCGAGCAGCTGCTCCATCTCCCATTTCATATTGGGATCCATCAAATACTTAACGTAGGTCTCAGGATCTTCGATTTCACCAGGCAGCGGGAACGCCTTTTGCAGCGATGGATAATATAGATTGACGAGTTTGCGCACCCGATCTTCATCGCCTGACTGGGCGATCTCTTTCAGGCTGCGCAGATCAAGTTCAGGCTTGGTGCGCTCTTTCGGTGCAGCAGCAGCGTCGTTTGCGTCGTGTGCGTCGGTTGTGTGCACAGCTGTAGCTTCTGCGGATGTAACACTTGCGCCTTTGCCTGCCACCACGTCACCGCCTGTGGTGCCGAAATGCTCGTGCGCCAAACCAGCTGCCAGGGTGCCTGCGCCAAGTACCTGGCGGGTAGCTTCTCCCAAAACTGCATTGCCAACAGCCCAACCAAATGCATTGGTGGCGTAGTCACTGGCGTCGGCTGTTACTTTCCCATGAGTCCAGGCTTCCAGTTGCACGTTGGTCAACCCGGCAACAGCACCGCTGCCGAGACTGACAATGGCCCGATCACCGACTCCTGCAGCTATGCGAGCGGCTTTCGCGGCTGCTCCATCGCCCAGGTTGGCGGCGCGACCTGTAAGCCAACCGTCGCCCATAGCGGAAGATAACTTGCTGCTGGCAGCGCCTAGAGCGGCGAAGGTGCCTGCATCTACAGTTGCGTTGCCCAGGCGGCTCCACTGACTTTCACCTTGTTGCACGGGCGTGAGCAAACCACCGTATATCAAACCTGTGGCACCATTGAGTGCCAGCGACTTAGCTGTTATCCCTTCGACAGTGGCGGCAGCACCCGCGACTTTGCCGACACCTAAAAGCTTGCCCAGACCGATTTGCACAATTCCCATATCAAGCAACTGCCCGGTAGCGTTGCCGGCGATATTGGCGACTTTGGCCAATCCATTTAGATGATCGTCGGTTTGCACATCGTCTGTTTTCAGACCTACGATTTGTCCAAGTGACTCGACCGGGCGTTGAACGCCTGAGCGCCAGACTGAGCTGGCGAATTCGGTGAAGACATTGGGGTTGCTGGAAGTGTTTTTGGACGCAGCAGCGTCAGCCACTGTATTGGGCAGCGGGGTGTCTGGCATGGCTTTAGTTCCGAAGGGGATGAAACGTGCATAAAGCTGTTGCCACCATTATTTGATTTCCCTGCCCCGTTCTCAATGGGGAAACCACGTACAGCAGACTTCAGCCGGATAGTATATTTCAAACTACTATTTCAAAATAGACTTTGCACATACTATCCAGCGTACTCCCACTTCCTGTTCGTCAGCTCTTAATATCCTTCGCCTCTGCGGATCGCTCGATGTTCTTCTCTGTTCGACTTATGTTCATCGTGTGCAGCAATTCGAGCGTGCGCTACAGCCCTAAAACCGTGGCCCCTATATGCCGAGTGCTCGGCTTTAAAATCCTGGCTGTCTGCTCGGCGTTCGTTCCTCGCGGCGTGATCAGCTTCATCCGCTCGGACGGGCTGAATACAGGCGCCTGAACTCAAAGCCACAACCAACAGTCCCATTGCTATCAAATTCTTCATATCCACATCCTTGATTGAGTTGGAGTTACAAACGTAAATCCATGGAGCTCTTGTCGAGGTGGCAAGGCAAAGAGTTCCTGCTTGATCGCAGATGTCTGCATTATCGCAAAGCCGCGTAATCACGGGTTCACACACTATTATCTGGTGTGGGCAGAAGGAACCTGATACTTGTTAGTTGTGCGGTGGAGCTGCGGGAGGTTGCACGTCGGGCGGTTGCACCACCGGAGGTGGCGGGTCCTTCGGTTGCGCGTCGGGAGGCGCTGCTGCTGCTGCTGCCTGAACGACGTCATCGAGCTGAGCGGGTGAACCGTTGAAATAGTCCAAATCAACGTCGCCTGTTATGCCTCCGACTCTTCCGTTGTTTGCGTGCTGCCAGAACGTCCAATCAGCCCAAGGCGGATTATCAACGATCGGAGTTGGCTTGGTGGTCCAATCTGCCACCCAAAGCTTGTATTTGTCCAGTTGTGGCGCGTCACCCAAAACATCGCCGGAGAAGGCCGAACTCATGTAGAGCATCGGGCGCACACCCAGCTTAGCCTGAACGCCATCGAGCCACTGCTGGATTAGAGCAACACTCTGGTCTGCGCTCAGGTTGGCGAATTGCTTGGGATCCTCAACATCGAGAACTGGCGGCAGGTTGCCCTTATCGACCTTGCCCATGGTGGCGACGAAGTTGTCGACCTGGGTGGAAACGGGGGAAGTTGTCGTGAAGTAGTGGTAAGGACCAACCAGCACACCAGCTTTTTCGGCATTTTGCCAGTTTGTGGAGAATTTAGTGTCTACCTCGGTGGAGCCTACTGTCGCTCGAATGAAAGCGAATTTGACGCCAGCCTTTTGCACACCGTTCCAGTCAATGTTGCTTTGATATTGCGAGACGTCAATGCCTGCAGTTCTTGTGGGCGTGCTGGGCTCAATTTTGTGAGGCGTGGGCCGCGGACCGGTGTCCAAACCTTTGTTTTCGTCGCCGGCATGAGCGGTGCCGCGGGGCACGGGATTAAGCACAGGCTTCGGATGCTTTTCGGGGGGCTTGGGGTTGCCTTCTTCACCAAGCTTTTTCCCAGTTTCGTCCGGATGACCGAGTTGTTTGACCCGATCGCCTAGCTGAGATGACATGTTGTCCGCCATTGGCGTGAACTCTCAAGGGGTTGCTTCTAAGGATAGCCATCTCAATATAAATGTCGACCGGGAAAATACGCAAAATCTCCCAAGTTCTGGAAGCCTGGCGACTCTAGCAAGCGCCTTGAATCTGGCGAACTTTGGGCGAGCTAGATCTGAGCACCGTCCCTAGTAATATCTAACTGACTTCTTCTGGCACTACATTCGGTGGCGCCAATCAATATAGTGCCACGAGCATCCTGGATGTCCATGCGCTGTAGAGCTGTTCCATCATGCTGATGCTATGCTACTCTACAGTCAACTCGGCCGCTTTGATTAACTTGCGAAGCGTTCCTGGGGTTCAGAAGAATAACCACTCTCGACATGTTCGGCGTTGTCTTTTAGTTGCAGTGCCAAATAAAAAGTGCACCCGCCAACTGGTGCACTTTTATACTTATTTGCGAAGCGAACGGCTTAGACTGTAGCCAATTCGCGATCGACATGACCTTTGTGACGATCGTGCACAACTTTACGTGGGCGACGAAGATGATCCATAAAGCGACGATGAGCCAATGTGTCTATGGCGACTTGCGAAGTCTTCTCAGGAACTGACAATACGAATTCATCCGAGTTCTTGACGACCGGAGCGTTGCCGTTTGAACGACCGATTTGGTAGAGGTAACCGCCGCGAGTTGCATAAACGTAATGAATCATGTTGCCTGCCTTTCTGTCTTTCGACTAGTTCTGTTCTCGTGTTCCAGCTTCATCGTGTGCCCGGTCGAATAGTTTCAGCTGGTTCGTTCGACCGCATTTACTGTACACCCAGTCATCTTAGGTGCGAATGAATATTTCAAGAGGAATAATAATATTGTCTGAATTATTGTCGTAGCATTATGTAGGTTCTCTGCCCAAGCGCTTCTTCAGGCAATCAAGCGGCTGCTGCGATTATTTAGTTGTGCTAAGCAAAGGTTTCAAATCTTCGCCTGCCATTATCGTAACGGCACTTTCGATATCTCCCACTGATGCATTCACAACTTCACCTTGATCATTTAGATCCGACTTGAGAAGTGCAGCATCATCAGGGTTGGCTTTCTGAGCGATGATCCGGGTTGTCTGAAATGGTCCGATTTTTTCCCTCACAGACTTTACATTAGCCTGATAACCCTTCTTACGAAGGTATGTGGCCAATCTAAAAGCCAGTTGGGGAGCGGAGCTTGCGTTCTCGACAGTGACACGAATATCTTTACGATCAGAAGTTACAAAACTATATCCCATTATTTTGCTGACCACTTTTCTTTTGTCAGACTGCGAAACGAGCCAATCTCCGTTACCTGCAAATGTGCCGGGCATCATCACAAACAATTGATCCTCTTTAGGCACGGCTCGGGCGAATGTCGCCATTTCCATCATGTCGGAGACGGACATATCAGTAAGTATGTACTGATTGGCAATCTCCATCAGCTTCGGCAGATGCGCCCATGACTCTGGGCTGAGCGCTTTCTGCTGCACGGCGCGCATGAAGAGTTGTTGCCGCTGCACCCGCCCGATGTCGCCCAGAGCGTCATGACGAAAACGAACGAAGCCCATCGCCTGATTTCCGGTCAGGGTGTGCGGTCCTGGCTCTAGATCGATTTTCAGCTTGGCCGTCCAATCCATATATTTCATTTTCTTGGGAATCTCGACGGTGATACCGCCGAGCTCATTCACCAATTCAACTAATCCATGCACGTTCAAAACAACATAATGATCGATGGGCAACTGCAGAAACGCGCTCACGGTGCGTTGCGCCAGGTTGGGCCCGCCAATTGCATTGGCGGCGTTGATCTTTTGCGTGCCGTTATCTGGAATTTGTGCTTGTGTATCGCGTGGGATAGAAATCATCGTGAGCGCGTTGCGCAGCGGATCGAGGCGCACCACCATAATGGTGTCAGATCGTCCGGTAAAAGCAGATTGATCGATCTTTTTGTTACGCCTGCCCTGATCCGTGTAGACAACGTCTGTGCCAAGCATGAGAACAGTAGTCGGCTCTCTTAAGCTGCCGATGCGAAAGGCAGGTGGAATGAGAGTTGGCTTATAAATCAAGGCGTACCCGTAGCCAAAGCACACACCGATTAAGGCGCAAACTACAAATATAAGCGTCCAATTAGTCGGTCTCAATAATTTTGCCTGGCACTCACTTGGGATATTATACGTGTTGTTGAGACCACCGCCTGAGACTGCCCAGGGGAAGCGCTTTGCAGAAGATGATTCCTGAGTTGCGTAAATCACAGAAAATTCTTGCCATTAATTTCGGCGGCATCGGTGATGAAATCCTTTTCCTGCCCACCTTGAAGAAGCTCCGGCAGCTTTACCCCCATTCTCACATTACGTTGATGCTGGAGCCGCGCTCCGCTTCAGTAAGACAGATAACGGATGTTATAGATGCTGTCGTCACATTCGATATCAAAAAGCGCCCTCTTTTCATCAACGACCTTGTCAGTGTTGTTTCGCTCATTCGAGATGGCGGCTACGAGCTGGTTTTGTCTTCAGGCAGTTCACCCTTAGTTTCCATTTTGCTTTTTCTTGGTGGATCTGATTGGCGCATCGGCTATGACTCAGGAGCGTTAGCACAAGGGTTTCTCACGCATGCGGTGCCCTTAAAGCGAGAGCAATATGCGGGTAACATGTACTACGATCTGGCCCACTACCTGGAAGATACTGATGTCGGGCAAGCAGCGGTTTGTCTGCCGGAGATAACCATAGCGCCTGAGAATATGGCGAATATGGAGGATTTCCTGGCATCGGCGCATGCCACTGCCGATGATGCGGGTAAGAAGAGAACGGATACGGAAGGAAAGGATGCAGCAGGAAAAGATGCAGGCGGCACGCCTGCGCTCCCGGGTGGTGCGGCGAAGAAGCGGATTCTCCTGCATCCGGGAACGAGCAGGTTGGCCGTCGAAAAAGGAATCATTAAAACCTGGGCAAGCGCCAACTGGGTTGAGCTGATCAAGCTGCTCCAGAAGCAGCCGGATCTAGAGCCTATTCTTGCCGGTGGCCCCGATGATCAATCGATAATTGCGGAAATCAACGCCGGATTGCCACCAAATACGACACTACTTTCCTCGGTCGGAAAGACCAAGAGCCTGGCGGATTTGGCGGCACTGACAAAACTGTGCGATTTGCTTGTCTGCGTAGATTCAGCGCCCATGCACGTTGCAGTTGGAGCAGGCACGCCTGTCGTGGCCATGTTTGTAGTCACCGACGAAAAGAAATTGCTTCCCACAGATGCGAAGTTTAGAGCGATTCGAAGTGGGCAAGATAGCGGCGCCGGCTGGGCGAAAAGCGAACGTAAAAGCGGCCGCGACGCCGGGGTTACTGAGCCGACTCAACCCTGGCCCGGCGTTCAGCTTCGGCCAGATGATGTGTACCGAGCTGTTTTGGATCAACTGCGGGTATAGACAATCCTAAGAAGCTATCGGGCACTTCGCCGTGCAGCCCTTCTCCGTTTTCGCCAACGCAGGCAATTAAAGCATCCACCAGAGCCGTGTCAAACTGCGTACCTGACTGCTTTCGCAGCTCTATGAGGGTGTTTTCGTGGCCAATTGCTTTGCGATATGGGCGGTCGGTGGTCATAGCGTCGTATGCGTCTGCCACCAGAATGATGCGCGCCCCCAAGGGAATCGCTTCTCCCACCAGCCCATCCGGATAACCGGAGCCGTCGACATACTCATGGTGGTGCAAGACGTATTCGCGCGTGCGCGCCAGCCCGCTCAGTTCGCCGATGATCTGGGCACTCTTGACCGGGTGCTCAGCCATAATTTTTTGCTCTTCCGGAGTCAGCTTAGCCGGCTTCCACAAGATCGATTCAGGCACTCCTATTTTGCCGATGTCGTGCAAGACGCCTGCCAGCTCTATATCTTTGAGCGTTTCTTGGCTTAAGCCTATCGATCTGCCAATCATGACGGCAAAACGCGACACCCGTAAACTGTGGCCGGAGGTGTAATCGCACTTGGCGTCAAGCGCATCTGCCAGCGCCCGAATCGCTCCAGTAGACAACTCCTCCAGTTGGGCCAGGGCTATGCGCAGATCCTGAATCAGCTGAATGTTGTTCTCTTTCAGCTCGTAGGCTTCAAGAGCACGCCTGACTGTCAGTTTCAGCTCATCAGCATCCCACGGCTTGGGAATGTATTTGTAGACGTGCCCGGCATTAATCGCGTCAATGAGGGCTTGCACATCGGTATATCCGGTCAACAAAATCTTTATCGCTTCCGGGCGCAGGGGCAAAGACTGCTCCAAAAGCTGCACTCCCGTCATTCCCGGCATGCGTTGGTCTGTGATTATCAGGCTGATATCGTGCTCTTTCAGGATATCGACAGCCTCCTGACCACTTTGCGCCATAAATGCTTCGTGCTCATCACCCAACACACGGTTAAGCAGCCTGACGTTTGCTATCTCATCATCGACGAGCAAAATTTTGTGGCGCCTTGTCATGAGTTCTCCTGGATAGGGCAGGGCCGGGGTTCAGAGCAGGTGGGACGCCTGCGCTCCCGGGGCCTGCGCTCTCGGGTTAGGACCTGCGCTCCTGGGGTTAGGACCTGCGGTCCGGGTTAATCAGGGTCGTGAGCAGAAGCAATGGTGGTTCTGACCAGATCAGATGGTCGAGAATAAATCGGAATTTCGACCCTGAAAGTCGTTCCCTTGCCTAATTCCGATTCGCACGAGATGTTTCCGCCGTGCCGCTCGATAATCGAGTGGCAGATCGACAACCCTAAACCTGTGCCTTGACCAACCGGTTTGGTGGTGAAGAAAGGTTCGAAGATTTTACTCTGAACCTCGGGTTTAATGCCAGCCCCATTGTCGCTAATACTGACGACGACTTTGTTATTGTCGACTTCGGTGCGGGCTTTGACCCATGGCTCGGGCACGTCTGCCACCGCTTGAGCGGCATTCGAGAGCAGATTCATCCAGACCTGGTTCAGTTGTCCCGGGTAGCACAAGACGGCGGCAATGGTCGCAAATTCGGTTTCGGCGACGATTTTGTCTCGCCCGTAATATTGCGACAAAATCTTCAGGGTCGATTCGATTCCCTCTTGCACTGAAGCTTCCTTCAATTCAGCTTCATCCAGTCGACTGAAGCTGCGCAGATTGCGGATTATCTGCTTGATGCGGTCGGCGCCTTCGTCCAAATCGGCCAAAATATTATCCAGATCCGTAACCAGGAAATCGAACTTGAGAGTTTTCTTCAGCTGCTGAAATTCAGTTTTATCGCCTTCCGCCATGCGATCGACACAAGCAATGATTTTTTTCAAATCTTCAAAATACTCGCGCAGGTAGGGCAGATTTCCATGCACAAAATTAATCGGATTGTTGAGTTCGTGCGCGATGCCTGCGACCAGGCGACCAAGCGATGCCATCTTTTCCTGGTGGATGAGCTGCCCCTGCACCGCCCGCAGTTCCAGATTTTTGCTGTCCAAATTCAAATTCTTGTGCAAAAGATCTTTGTTTTTTCTAGACAGTTGATCGACCAGCTCGGCATGTTCGATGGCCACTGCGATTTGACCGGCAACAGAGCGGATCAGTTCGTGCTCAGAAACTGTCCATTCTCGTTGCGGATCTCTTTCACCGATGAGCAAAACTCCTTTAGACTCATCGGCGTACATCATCGGCTTGATGATCAATGAGCTGAGCTGCAATCGCTCCATATCCTCTTTGACGGGCTGAAACTCGCGATTTTGAGCTGGATTTTCGACGACAAAGACCTTGATCAAAGATCCATCTTTTGCATCTTTCTCATAAGTAGATTTATGCGCAAGCAAATAGGCGCAAACCTTGGCATCAAAAATTCCACCGGCGTCGCCTTCCGTGCTGCGCAACGCCGAACTCATAGACTCGCACACCATGGGCGGTTCATCGGCATAGCTGCTATGGCAGACGATGGCGCAGCTGCTCACTTCTAGAGCGCGCCCCAGCTCATCGACTGAAGTTTCGAAAATTTGATTCAAATCCAAAGTGCTGCGCAAAGCAGTGTTTATGGAATTGATGAGGAACTCGCGTGCTGCTTGAGCCTTGACCTCAGCCACGAGTGTTTCGTTGGCTTTGAGCTGCTCTCTTACCCTGTTGGCGCCCTGTTCAGCCAGTCCGGACATATATTCGCAGAATCGCCCCCAGATGAAAGCGACACTGACTAAAAGAGCACTGCGTCCGAGAATGCGCCGCCACAGGTGGTGCGAGTAAGTGGCAGCCAGACCGGAACTCCTGGCCGGATCGACCAGATAGGGGAGAATACTGCCGTTCTCGATCAGCAAAAGTCCGACATAACAAACAGAGACGAATAAAGCCGTGCGGGTGATGCCGGACCTGATAAACGTATAGCTGGAGAGCAAAATAGGCAGCAAGTAAAGCACATATAAATCGGATTCCACACCACGAGTAAAATGAACAAGCGCCGTCAAGCTCAAAACATCCGAGGGGATCAGCACCGCATTTAACACCGTCAATTTGTGATCAGTATTCAACCAACGCAACTTTAGAGCGGCTAGCGATAGGCTGACGTAGATGATGACCACGACAATGATGACGACCACCGGATGGAAATCAAAATCAAAGTCGGAACGAGTAAACAAGCCGATTCCCAGCGAGAGCAAGACACCGACCGCGGAAAACGCCAATCTGAAGAAGAGCAGCTTCTCGGTTTTCAAATACAGGTCGCTGACTGGTTCCAGGGTGGCCGGGGCGTCAGTCATTACATATACTCCGACGCCCGCTTAAACACTTCCGCTGCTTCGCCAAACTTGCCCAAATGTTTTAGAGCCGCTCCCCATGCGTCATATACATCGGCGTCATAAGGATCAATTTCAGATGCCTTTTGAAATTTTTCCAGGGCCAACTCATGAAATCCCATCAAGATAAGCGATTTTCCCCAGGAATAATAAAGCGGACAATCGCCGTCGAAAAGTTCGGAAGCCATTCTGAACCGCTCATCTGCGTCTAGGAAACGCCCTTGAGTAAGATAGATCTGACCGGCCAGCACCTGGGCTGGTCCATTGCCAGGATTGCCCTGAATCAATTTTTCGATCAGCTCCTGTGCCTCGTTGATCCGATTTTGCACCTTCATCACTTTTGCCAGGGCCAGCGTTGCTTCAGGATCCAGTGGTGATATTTCCAAAATTTTCAAAGAGCGGCTCATGGCAGCATCAAATTGTGATGCTTTGAGCAGATTTTCGATCACTTCCTTTTCCGCTGAAAGGCAGTTTGGATCGAGACTGAGCGCCATTTTGTACTCTTCATTGGCGTGCTCTGTCTGATTGAGCGCTTCCAGACTGCGGGCCAGATGCAAGCGGCCAAGCGCATATCCAGGATTGGTGGTAATGCACTGCTCAAATTTCGGAACGGCATCAGCATGCTTGTCGTCAAGGGCGAGGCAGCAACCAAGAGCATCCATCGCCAGAAAATTCTCAGAATCCTGCAGCAATGCCCCTTCGAAATATTCCAGCGCCGCCTCTGTATTGCCCAGAGCAAGATTGGCATAGCCTAGCCAATAGCTGAGATCCTTGCCCTTGAATCCTTTTGCTTGCAGCTGAGCGAGCCGCTCCAGCGCTTCGGGATAGCGCCCGAGGAGCAGAAAAATAATCGCCGACTGCATGGTAATTTCTTGCTGCTCAGGAAAAAGATTGAGAGCCTTCTCAAAGGCTTCCGACGCCAACTCATACTCATGCATGGAGGAGCGCACAAGCCCCAGATTCATGTGTGCATCAATCAAAGACGGATCGACGTCGACTGCGTAAACCAATTTTTCTGCTGCTTCATCAAAGCGATTGACCCTGAACAAATTCACGGCCCAATCGTTGTATGCCATCGCTCTGTCCTTAGCGGAAAGCACGCGCGCGGTGACTCCGACTGATTCCTGGTAGTGTTTGATCGCTTCATCAAACTGACCCATTTTCACAAGCGCGGACGCCCAATTGCGTTGCACCACAGCTAGTGTGTTATCGACTTGCCAGGCTTTGTCAAAACAGGAAACGGCGTCCTGAAAATTTCCCATCTCGGCCAGCGTCACTCCCAAGCCGTTGTAAGCCTCTCCCAGGTTCGGCTCGCAGGCACACGCCTTTTGGAAATATTGCACCGCCTCGGCCAGCTGCCCTTGCTTAAAGCAGGCGGTGCCGCCCTGATAATAAGCAGAAGCCATGTTCGGATTCAACTTTATCGCCTGGTTGAACTGCCCCAGCGCACCACTCAACTTGCCCATCGCCGACAGAGCCAAGCCCCAGTGCAAGTGCCCAACAGCGAAATCTTGTTTGCGCTCACACGCTTCTCTGAATTCAGGCATCGCCTCTTGCGGGCGATCTTCTTTCAGCAGTGTCAACCCCAGGTGGTAGTGCGCCTCAGGATTGGGCGAAATCGACAGGGAAGTTTTCAAATGCATCTCAGCATCGGCAAAACGACCCATGTTGAAGCAGAGTACGCCCATCTGATATTCAATTCCGGGATCGTTGGGTTGTTGCGCGGCAAAGTTTTTCAAAGCCGTATAGGCTTCATCCCAGCGCTGCTGCGAGATCAGATCATTGACGAGAGTAATTACGTCGGCAGCCATGTTGCCCTTTCGCCTCTAACGCCTGCACCATACACTCTAGCGTTATCCTATATTATTGGAATCTGCTTCAACTCACCCAATATACGAGCCTGGCGAACATTTGACTACCGCAAGTACCCGACTGTGCGGTTTGAATGACCAGGCAATAACACGAAATTATAGGAATTCGCGCACCTGTCGCTTGTTGGCGCTTTTAGCACGCAGGACTGAATCGGAGGTGGGCATGTCTCTGGTTCCTCCCTACGTCGTTTAAACTGATCTGTTTAAAACTTCTGCCTGATATTGCAGAATTCAAATCCCCGTAGAGCTGTTTCAATAAAGGCTTTCGACACTTATTCAGCGGGAATTTTGATCAGGGAAAGCTTTAAACATATTCGTTTTCGCGCCAAGCAGAGCTTGGAAAGGGAGGATTCTAAAAATGAGTAGATGAAACCTTTTAGTGGGGTCCAGCTGGTGAAAATCCAGCCCGGCTAAAGCCGTAGCGGGCAGGCCGGT